>Ga0307479_10005185_pt1 | contig 11956 bp, 11 predicted proteins | sample atmos_gasesECM4C_FD_203743 | JGI IMG/M metagenome (GOLD analysis project Ga0307479, IMG submission 203743) | Hardwood forest soil microbial communities from Morgan-Monroe State Forest, Indiana, United States - atmos_gasesECM4C_515 | ecosystem: Environmental > Terrestrial > Soil > Temperate... | reverse complement strand
ACGTGGTGGTCGCCGTGCTGGTGGCGCTTTGGGTGCTACCACGGGCGATCTCGCTGGCCCGGGCGGCATTGCGGATCCTTTCCGAATCGTCGCCGGCCCACATCGACGTCGAGGAGCTGCGTTCGGCACTGGGCGCCGTCGACGGCGTGACCGAAGTGCACGACCTGCACGTGTGGACCCTCTCGCCAGGCAAGGATGTGTGCACCGCACACCTGACCAGCGACGGCGACTCCGCGCGGGTGCTCAGTGAGGCGCGCTCGGTGCTGCACGCTCGTGGGCTGGACCACGACACCGTGCAGATAGAGTCCCCGAACAGCACTGATAGCTGCACTGAGACTTTCTAGAAGCCCAGCGCGGAGCGGGCCGCGGGATCACAATCGTCGAGCAGATCCAGGCAACGTAGGTACTCTTCGGTCTCGCCGATAGCGTCAGCAGCTCGCGCCAGCGCTGCCACACAGCGCAGGAAGCCCCGATTGGGCTCGTGCGAATACGGCACCGGGCCGAAACCCTTCCAGCCGTGGCGGCGCAGTCGGTCCAGGCCCCGGTGGTAGCCGGTGCGCGCATATGCGTAGGCCGTGATCGCTTTGTCGTCAGCCAGCGCCTCTTCGGCAAGCGCCGCCCAGGCCACCGACGCCGACGGATGCGCGGCGGCGACTATGCCCGGGTTCTGGTCGGCCAATAGTTCCTCCTCGGCGTCGCTGTCACCCGGCAGCAGGATCGGATCAGGTCCCAGAAGATCACCCATCGGCGTCATGGTTCCTATTCTGCCGTTCTGCCTTCCGACAGGGTGCCGTAGCTCGGCCTTCACCCCGACCCGGGGCCGGGTCGCTAAGCTCCAACTACCGACTCGATAGCGGGAGGACAGCCGCACTCATGCCCAACGCACCCGAGCCCGACCGGGACGACCCGGCCGGCCAACTGTCCGCAAATCCCGGCGAACAGAACACCGTGGCCCAACCCTTGGTGCCCAACGACTCCGAGACCGAGACCGTGGTGATCCAACCCGATCCGGATGAAGATGCGGAGGCAAGACCGGAAGCGCAACAGCGCGAACGTCGGTTCACGGCACCCGGCTTCGACGCCAAGGAGACCGCGGTCATCGCCACCGCTCCGGAACCCGCAACGGAAGTCTTCCCAACCCCCCCGGTTCCGGCCGGCCCGCCAGCGCAAGCCGGAATGCCCCCGACACCGCCCCCCGCAGCTCCCCCCAGCACTGCCCCGAAAACTGCTACGCCACAATCGATCCCGCCGCGGCTAGGGGTGAAACTACCGACATCCAGGCAATACAACTGGGGCTGGGTGCTGGCGATCGTCGTGATCGTTTTGGCATTGGCGGCGATCGCAATACTGGGCACGGTGCTGCTGACCCGCCACAAAAACCTGAAAGTCTCGCCGGAAGACCAGGTGCGGCAGACCATCCAAAGTTTTGACGTCGCGGTGCAGACCGGCGACCTGAAAACGCTGCGCACCATCACGTGTGGCACCACCCGCGACGGCTACGTGGATTACGACGAGCGCGCTTGGGAGGAGACCTACCGGCGGGTTTCGGCGGCCAAGCAATTTCCGGTGATCGCCAGCATCGATCAGATCGTCGTCAACGGCCAACACGCCGAGGCGAATGTGACCTCGTTCATGGCCTACGACCCGCAGGTCCGCTCGACACGCAGCTTCGACCTGCAGTTCCGTGACGATCAGTGGAAGATCTGCCAGTCCCCCAGCGGCTAGTCCTCGCTGAGTCATAAGCCACGGCGACGCGCCTCGGCGTGTCTTGTGCGTGGCGTATGTGTCGCGGTGGCTTGGAGCGCAGCCTTCAGCCGGCGGAGATTGACTTTCCGGCGCAGTGCAGGTCGTTGCACGCCTCGATGACCCGCTCGGTCATCGAAGCTTCGGCCTTCTTGAGGTAGCTGCGTGGGTCGTACACCTTCTTGTTGCCCACGTCGCCGTCGACCTTGAGCACGCCGTCGTAGTTGGTGAACATATGGCCGGCGAGCGGGCGGGTGAACGCGTACTGGGTGTCGGTGTCGACGTTCATCTTCACCACGCCGTAGCGCAGCGCCTCTTCGATCTCCGACTTCAGCGAACCCGAACCGCCGTGGAACACAAAGTCGAATGGTTTGGCGTCGGCGGACAGTCCGAGCTTGGCCGCCGCCACCTTCTGGCCCTGGGCCAGGATGTCGGGACGCAGCTTGACGTTGCCGGGCTTGTAGACGCCGTGCACGTTCCCGAACGTAGCGGCCAGCAGGTACTTGCCGTGCTCGCCGTGGCCCAGCGCGTCGACGGTCTTCTCGAAGTCCTCCGGGGTGGTGTACAGCTTCTCGTCGATCGCTCCGACCACGCCGTCCTCTTCGCCGCCCACCACGCCGATCTCGACCTCCAGGATGATCTTGGCCGCCGCGGCCGCCTTGAGCAGCTCCTGGGCGATGGCGAGGTTCTCGTCCATCGGCACCGCCGAGCCGTCCCACATGTGCGACTGGAACAGCGGATTCTTGCCGGCCGCTACCCGCTGGGCCGAGATCGCCAGCAGCGGCCGCACGTAGGTGTCCAGCTTGTCCTTCGGGCAGTGGTCGGTGTGCAGCGCGACGTTGATCGGGTACTTGGCCGCGATGGTGCGGGCGAACTTGGCCAGCGCTACCGCACCGGTCACCATGTCCTTGATCCCGAGGCCGGAGGCGAACTCCGCACCACCGGTGGAGAACTGGATGATGCCGTCACTGCCGGCGTCGGCGAAGCCTTTGATGGCGGCGTTGACGGTCTCCGAAGAAGTGCAGTTGATGGCCGGGAAGGCGTACGAGTCCTCCTTCGCGCGTCCCAGCATCTCGGCGTAGATCTCGGGCGTTGCGATGGGCATGAAGTTTCCTCCCTGAAGACTCCGGTGGCTATTAGTATCGCAACACTTCAGAGGGCGGTGCGCGACGACCGGTAATCTGAGAGATCATGAGCACCGCCGTGATGGCCCTGCCCGACATCCTCGACCCGATGTACTGGCTGGGTGCCAACGGCGTTTTCGGGTCCGCCGTGCTGCCCGGGATTCTGATCATCGTCTTCATCGAGACCGGGCTGCTGTTTCCGCTGCTGCCCGGGGAGTCGCTGTTGTTCACCGGCGGGCTGCTGTCCGCGCACCCGGACCCACCGGTCAGCATCTGGGTGCTGGCGCCGTGCGTCGCGGTGGTCGCGGTGCTCGGCGATCAGTGCGGGTATTTCATCGGGCGCCGGATCGGGCCGGCGTTGTTCAAGAAGGAAGATTCCCGGTTCTTCAAAAAGCACTATGTGACCGAGTCACACGCATTCTTCGAGAAATACGGGCCCTGGGCGATCATCCTGGCTCGGTTCGCGCCGTTCGTGCGGACGTTCGTTCCGGTGATCGCCGGGGTGTCGTACATGCGCTATCCGGTGTTCCTCGGGTTCGACATCGTCGGCGGGATCGCCTGGGGCGGCGGTGCGACGCTGGTGGGCTACTTCCTGGGCACTGTGCCGTTCGTTCACCAGAACCTGGAAAAGATCATCCTGGCCATCCTGTTCGTATCACTGTTGCCGGCGCTGATCGCCGCCTGGCGGGGGTATCAGGGACGCCGCCACGCAGCCAAGGAAGCCACGGAGGCTAACGACGAGCCCGACCCGCTCGTGCTACCCGAGTGACCCCCGCCCGCTATTCAGTGACCGCTGTGACGCAATAGGCGGCCTCCATCAGCATCCAGCCTGACAGCTGCACCGACAGGTCACGTTCGGCAACCTCGGAGCTGTCCACGGCGCCTCCGACGAGCTGTGCCTGGTCGCCGCCTTCCGGGGGCAGCTCCGCGTAGCGGTCCCAAAACGCCCCGAATACCGGCAGCTCCTTCACCGTTTGCCGATAGTCCCACGCCGATTTCGCGCTGGCCAGCACTATCTTGCGTGCGGTGTCCCGGGCCGCGACATCCTCGACCCGCTCCCCCGGCAGCGTGGTGGCGACCAGCGCGAGGTAGCGGGCAGTGATGCCCGAGAACAGGCCGCCGTCCCCACCGCCGGTCCCCGGCAAAACACCCGACGGCGCCATGTGCTGGTTGACGGCGGCGACCAGGCGGTGCACCCGTGCCGCGTGCCGGTCCCTGGCGCCCGAGTCGGTGCGTGCCGCCAATTCGGTTTCCAGCCCGAGCACCACGCCCTGGCAGTAGGTGTACTGGGCGCGGACCAGCGAGCCGGCCTTGATGCCGTCGAACACCAGGTGTGTCTCCGGGTCGATCAGCGTTCGGTCGATCCAGTCGCCCATCTGCTCGGCCCGCCGCAGCCGGTCCCCATAGCGGGCCAGGAAGATCCCCGCCGGTCCGTTGGCCGGGGCGTTGAAAAACTGGTCTTGCTTACGCCACGGGATGCCGCCACCGTCCTCGGGCACCCATGCTTTGACCAACTGGTCGGCGAGCTTCGGCAGCGCGCGCCGGCGCTCGACACCGACTAACCGGGCGGCACGTTCCAGCGCCAGCGCCAGCCACGCCATGTCGTCGAAATAGTTGTTGGTCCACGAGAAGTTGTTGCGCAGCCGGTGCGAGCGGACCTGCCGATTGATCCTGGTGCGCCTTGCCGGCTGCGGGTCGCGCAGCTGCGCATCGACCAGGCAATCCAGCAGATGCGCCTGCCACCAGTAGTGCCAGGTGACGAACAACCGGTCCCTTCGGTCCGACGGCCACGCCACCACTCCCAGCTGCGTTCCCGGCAGCGCCCAGAGCCGCTTCAGGTGCCGTTCGGCGACGGCGGTTTCGGCGGTGGCCGCCCGGTTCGCCCATGCCTGTACCTGCTCCATGAGACTAAATCCTGCCTTAACGCGCCGGTTCGACGTCAGTGGATGCTGGAGTCATGGGTGAGGGAGAAGATCTGGCGGTTCGATGGCTGACGGTCAACGGGCAGCGGCGCGAGGTTCGTGCCGAGGACGACACACCGCTGCTGTATGTGTTGCGCAACCACCTGGATTTGAAGGGGACGCGATTCGGCTGTGGGTCGGGTTTGTGCGGCGCGTGTTTCGTGCTTGCCGACGGCCGCCCCATCTACTCCTGCGACACTCCGCTGTGGTCGGTAGCTGACAAGTCGATTCGCACTGTTGAGGGCCTGAGCGCCGACGGAGGGCCACACCCTGTCGCGCGCGCCCTGATCGCCGGGCAAGCGGCGCAATGCGGATACTGCATGTCGGGCGTCGTGGTGGCGGCCGCGGCGCTGTTGGCCGCCAACCCCGATCCGACCGAAGCCGAGGTCCGCGCCGCGCTGGACCCCTGCCTGTGTCGTTGCGGCTCGCATAACCGTGTGGTCCGAGCGGTTTTGGCCGCCGCCGAGATAGCGGAGTCCACCGATGATCAGTCGTGAATTGCCGCAGTCGCTGGCCGCCAATCCCATTCTGGGCGACTGGATTCGGATCAGGTCGGACGGCATCGTGCAGGTGCGCTCGGGCAAGGTGGAGCTGGGCCAGGGGGTATTGACGGCGCTCGCGCAGATCGCCGCCGAGGAGCTCGATGTCGACGTTAACCGCTTGCAGATGGTCGCTGCGGCAACCGATCTCAGCCCGGACGAGGGCTTCACCGCCGGCAGCTTGTCGATTCAGCACTCAGGTGCGGCGCTGCGACAGGTGTGCGCCGAAGTACGGGCGATCTATGTCGACGTCGCGGCGGCCAAACTCGCCGTGACGCCCGATGAGTTGGAAGTCGCCGACGGTGAGATCAGAAGGCCGGATGACCCGGATGACCTAGCCACCAGCTACTGGGAACTCGCAGACGATTCGCTGCTGGATCGACCGGCCACCGGCGACGCGGCACCCAAGTCAGAGTCGGACTACGAGGTCGTCGGCACCGACGTGGCCCGGCTGGATTTGCCCGACAAACTGACCGGGCGGCCACGCTACCTGCACGACCTCATCCTCGACGGGCAGGTGTACGGGAGGGTCGTTCGGCCGCCCTCGCGGGGCGCCAGGCTGCGCGGCGTCGATACGGGCCCCACCCGAGCGCTGTCCGGTGTGATCACCGTCGTGCGTGACGGTGCCTTCCTGGCAGTTGTGGCCGAACGTGAAGAGGTCGCCGTGCGCGCCGCTGAGCGGCTACGCCGCGACGCCAAATGGGACGAGCAGCCGACCCTGCCCGATGAGAACGATCTGCCCGGATTCCTCCTGTCGGCCAGAGCCGACACCTCGGTGCTCGCCGTCAAAGAGGCCGTGACGCATGTCGAATCGGCACGGTCGCATTCGGCCCGTTACCACCGGCCATATCTCGCACATGCCTCGATCGGTCCATCGGCCGCGGCAGCGCTCGCACACGCAGACGGGCGCCTCGAAGTTTGGTCACACAGTCAAGGCGTCCATGTGCTTCGGCGTGAATTGGCCGCAGCGCTCGAGTTGGCGCCCGATCGGGTGTTTGTGCGCCACGTCGAGGGTGCGGGGTGCTACGGACACAACGGCGCCGACGATGTGGCCATGGACGCCGCGCTGCTGGCGCAGGCCGTGCCCGGGCGCCCCGTGCACGTCGTCTGGTCGCGCCCCGACGAACTGGCATGGGCGCCGTTCGGCACCGCGGGTGTGGTCGAGATCGCCGCCGACTCCAGCGCCGACGGCAGCGTGCTGTCCTGGCGCCACGAGATATGGAGCGGCAGCTACATAGGCCGCCCCGGGACAACGCCGACGAACGCGCTCCTGGCGGCCAGCCACCGCGCCGGCGGCGAGCCGATCCGTGCCGGCGGTGAGCCGCCCCTCGAACGGGGCGGCGGCGCCGGACGAAACGCGTTGCCCGGCTACGACTTTCCATCCTACCGTGTGATAAACCACCTGCTGACCGAGATGCCGTTGCGCACCTCCGCGTTGCGTGCGCTGGGGGCCTTTCTCAACGTCTTCGCGGCGGAGTCGTTCATGGACGAGCTCGCGTCGGCGTCCGACCGTGATCCGCTCGAGTTCCGCTTGGCGCACCTGTCGGATCCCCGTGGACGGGCGGTGCTGCACACCGCGGCGTCGCGGGCCGGCTGGGGGGAATGGCCGGCGCGGGAGGCGGTCGGGCACGGCATCGGCTATGCCCGATACAAGAATTCGTCCGCCTACTGCGCGGTCGTCGCCGAGGTCGAGGCGGTCAACGACGTCCGGGTGCGCCGGCTCACCATCGCGGTGGACGCGGGCCTGGTCATCAATCCCGACGGGGCGGCCAACCAGATCGAGGGCGGCGCAATCCAGGCCACCAGTTGGACGCTCAAGGAGCGGGTGCGCTTCGACCGATTGAACGTCACCAGCGACACATGGGAGACCTACCCGATCCTGCGCTTCTCCGAGGTGCCCGCAATCGACGTCGAATTCGTTGCTGGACAAGGCAATCCACCGCTGGGAGTCGGCGAGTGCGCGCAGGGCCCAACAGCCGCCGCCATCGCCAACGCCGTCTGCGATGCGCTTGGCATCAGGGTGCGCTCCCTGCCGCTCACCGCCGAACAGCTCATCGCGGCGATGTCCGACTAGCGGCTGGGCTCGATGCGCCCTCTGCGCGCTCGGCGGCAAGTTTCGCGTCGAGCGACTCCACGAATTGCCCAACCGCTCCTCCAATCATCCGCCTGGTCGTCCAGCGTGGCGGGTGGCTGCCGTACTGGTGCTCGGGCAGAATTATTAGTGGAGGTGGCATTATGCAGCGCCAGGTCCCGGAGCCCGTGCTGAGAGCCGCCGACCGCCACGAGCGCCGGGGTGGCCGTGATGTGCTGGACATGGTTTTCAAGCGTGAGCGCGCCCAGCCCGGTATGGACGGCGGCGCGGCTCATGTGACGGAGAACGACGGGCAGCTGAGCCCAACCCGAAAGCGCGGGCGGGTCGTGCCGATACCCGTGATCGCCGGCGTGCTCGCGGTCATAGGTGGCGCCGCATTGGTTGTATTCCTGACTGGGTATCTCGGCGCGACTCACACCGCTTCCGTCACAGTGCCCGTCAGCAAGAACCCGTTCGGGGTGGCGCTGGACGCGGGAACCCGCACGGTGTATGTCACCAACAGTGGCGACAACACGGTGTCGGTGATCGACGGCTCGACGCAGGCCGTCGCCGCCACCGTGCCCGTCGGCAAGAAGCCGGAGGGGGTGGCGGTGGACCCGGGCACCCACACCGTCTTCGTCGCCAACAGCGAAGACAACACGGTGTCGGTGATTGACAGTTCGAAACGCACCGTCACCGCCACCATGCCCGTCGGCAAGAATCCGGAGGGCGTGGCGGTGGACCCGGGCACCCACACCGTCTACGTCGCGAACCGCGGCGACAACGCGGTGTCGGTGATCGACGGCTCGACGCGCGCCGTCGCCGCCACCGTGCCCGTCGGCAAGAATCCGGGGGCGGTGGCGGTGGATCCGGGCACCCACACCGTCTACGTCGCCAACAGCGACGACAACACCGTGTCGGTGATCGACGGCTCGACGCGCACCCTCGCCGCCACCGCGTGGGCCGGCACCTATCCGGACGGGGTGGCGGTGGACCCGGGCACCCACACCGTCTACGTCGCCAACAGCGGCAATGCCACGGTGTCGGTGATCGACGGTTCGACTCACACCGTCACCGCCACCGTGCACGTCGGGGGGCGGCCGTTGGGGGTGGCGGTGGACCCGAACACCCACACCGTCTACGTGACGGACAGCCACGGTTGGACGGTGTCGGTGATCGACGGTTCGACGCAGACGGTCACCGCCACCATGGCCGAGAAACCGCGAGATATTCGCCGGGTCGAGTTCGGCGGCATGGCTCCGTGGGGGCTGGCGGTAGATCCGGGCAGCCACACCGTCTACGTCACCAACCGCGGCGACCAGTCGGTGTGGGTGATCGAACGTCGATAGTGTTTGCATCGTCGCGACCCGGTCCCCCGAGTCGAAACGTCGATTGAGGGTGATCGGAGGCCAGCGCCACAAACAGCTGCTGCAGTCCGGACAGCGAGTGCGCCGGCAGGAACAGATCGCAATAGGGCAGGGCCGCCGCCATTGAACCGGCCAGCGGCTGGAATTCACTGTGCGCCGCGCGCGGGTTGAGCCACACCAGCAACTCGGCGCGGCGCCGTAGCCTGGCCATCGCGTGCGCGAGCACATCGGGAGGGTCGCTGTCCCAGCCGTCGGATGCGATAATCACCACCGCGCCGCGCAGCGCATTGCCGTGCGGCGGCGCCAGCAGGCCACCGACACTGCGGCCGATGAACGTGCCGCCGTACCGATCGGTCACCTTTGCGTTGGCCCGTTCCAGCGCCACCTCGGCCGAGCGGTGGGACAGTACCGAGGTGAGCCGGGTCAGCGACGTCGAAAACGCGAATACCTCGGGGCGCATCCCCGCCTGCCGCAGCACCGCTGCGCGCATCAAATGCAGATAGATCGCGGCGTAGGGCTGCATAGAGCGGCTCACGTCGCAAAGCAGGACAACCCTGCGGGGCCGGCGCCGAGGGCGCGTTCTGGCCAGGATCACCGCCTCCCAGCCGGTCGCGCGCGACGCGTTCATGGTTGCCCGCAGATCGATCTTTTTGCCGTGCGGGCTCGGCTCGAACCGCAGGCTGCGGCGCTGCGGCCAGCGCTGCACCGACGCCTCCAGCCAGGAGCCGAGCAGACGCAGGTCGTCGGGATCGAATTTGTCGAACGGTTCGTCGGCGAGCGCTGCGATGCGGCTTTGCGCGAAGTCCGGCAGCTGGATGGCCGGGCTGGCGGTGTTCTTCTCGTCGCCGGCGGTCCTGGCGACCCAGGGCAGGTTTTGGACGGCCACGTCGGACTGGCTGCCGCCGCGCTGGACTGTGCCGGCCGCCGGCGTCTTGGGGCCGGGCAGCGGCAGTCGCGAATCGGGCCGGCCGTCGAGTTCGGCGCTGCCGAACACCTGTTGGAACACCGCATCGAACGCGCCGAGGTCTTCCATTCGGTTGACCAGGGTCAACCTCGCGGCCCAATACAGCGCCGACCGGGTCTGCGGTACCGGGCGTTGCATCGCGTGCACGAAATCCGGCTGCCCGCTTGCGGATACCGAGACTCCCGCGCCGCGCAGGCGCGCCACCAAGGCGGCCGCGAACGCCGCCAAGTCGACGCCCCGAAGCAGCAAGGGGGTATTCATGCCCGACTAGCGTCTCCGGCGCAGCACCCAGATCAGCAGCAGCACGGCGAGCACCGCCGCCGCCACAGGGGCGTACTTCGTGAGCCGGCCGGCACCGGCGAGCTCCAGCAGATCGATGGGCGCGGGCTCGGCGGCGGCCGGGGATTGGCGGGTCCCCGCGACTTGGCCATTCGGCGAGCCCGGCGCCGCGGCCGTGGCCGGGCCGGCCGCGGTCTCGGTGCTCTCCGGGCCCTCCGCGCCCTGTGGGCCGCCGCCGCTCTCGGTGGCCAGCTTCGCCTCCAGCGAGTCCACGAACTGGCCCAGCAGTTTTTCCGAGACTTGCTGCAGCATTCCGCTGCCGAACTGGGCCAGCTTGCCGACGATCTTCAGGTCGGTGTCGACGGTGACGTTGGTGCGCTCACCCGCCTCGTGCAGCTGGGCAGTCACCGTGGCGGCGGCGTTGCCGGTGCCGCGCGCCTCCTTGCCCTTGCCGTCGATGACCGCGCGGTGTTGGCCGCGGTCCTGTTCGACGAACCGCACTTTGCCGGAGAATTCGCTGGTGACCGGCCCGACCTTGACCTTGACCTTTCCAAGGTAGTCGTCGCCTTCATGGCCGATCAGCTGCGCCCCGGGCATTAGCGGGATCACCTGTTCCAGGTCACACAGCACGTCCCAGGCCTGCTCGATCGGCGCGCTGACGGTGAACTGGTTGGCAATCTTCATCCTTTGGTTCCTCTCATGTGCGGCTGTATTCGACAAACGCGTCGCGGATCAGGGTACGGTCGTCGGGCGTCTTGGCCAGCGCACCCAGGCTCATGATTGCGGTGTCGTCGACAAGGTCCCCGACGCCGAGTGACACAAGCGCGGCGACCCAGTCGATGGTTTCGGCCACCCCGGGCGGCTTGTCCAGGTCGAGATCGCGTGCGCTGCCGACGAATTGGGTGGCGTGCTCGATCAGCGGCGCGGTCGCCCCGGGCACCGTGCGGCGGACGATCGCGGCCGCCCGCGCCGGCTCGGGATAGTCGATCCAGTGGTACAGGCAACGCCGGCGCAGCGCGTCATGCAGGTCGCGGCTGCGGTTCGAGGTAAGCACCGCGATTGGCGGGCGCTCGGCGACGAAGGTGCCCAGCTCGGGGACGGTGACCGCGGCCTCGCCCAGGAACTCCAGCAGTAGCGCCTCGAATTCGTCGTCGGCCCGGTCGATTTCGTCGATCAGCAACACCGGCGGCGTCGACCCGCGGTGCCGCACGCACTGCAGAATGGGCCGATCCACCAGGTAGGTCTCGGTGTAGAGGTCTGCCTCTTCGATGTCCGCGCCACGGGCCTCGGCCAACCGGATGGACAACAGCTGCCGTTGGTAGTTCCAGTCGTAGAGCGCCTCGTTGGCGGTTAAACCTTCGTAGCACTGCAGCCGGACCAGTGTAGTGCTCACCACCGCCGCAAGGGTTTTCGCCGCCGTCGTCTTGCCGACGCCGGGTTCACCTTCCAGCAGCAGCGGCCTGCCGAGCGTGACCGCCAGGTAGATCGCCGACGCGGTTCCCGTGTCGAGCAGGTAGTCCTGCGCGTCGAATTGACGGACCACGTCCTCGGGGCTCGCGAAAAAGGGCGGGTAGGTCATGACGGCACCGACTCCAGCAGCCGGTGGTAGTCCTCCCAGGTGTCGACGTCGATTGGGACCGGCCCGTCCACCGCGAGTTCGCGCACCGGGTGCCGTCCGGACTCCAGCAATTTCCAGACGCCCTTGTCGCCGTGCAGTTGTGAAAGTTCTTCGAAGACATCGCGGCTGAACCAGAACGGATGCCCGACGCCGTCGGCGTAGCGGCACACCACGATGTCGGCGCCCACCCCGGCGGCAACCATCCGCCGCACTGTCGTCGGGTCCACCCGCGGCTGGTCGCCGAGCATCAGCACGATCCCGGCGGCCCGCGGGTCCACGTGCTGCAACGC
>Ga0307479_10005183_pt1 | contig 11958 bp, 10 predicted proteins | sample atmos_gasesECM4C_FD_203743 | JGI IMG/M metagenome (GOLD analysis project Ga0307479, IMG submission 203743) | Hardwood forest soil microbial communities from Morgan-Monroe State Forest, Indiana, United States - atmos_gasesECM4C_515 | ecosystem: Environmental > Terrestrial > Soil > Temperate... | reverse complement strand
GGCACAACGAACTGTTGCCTCTGTCGCAAGGCCGAGAGCACGCGAAGGAATTTCGTTAATTTGCTGACGTCCTCCGCTGGGCGGCGAGGGGAGGTTCGCGATGGAAGTGGTGCATGAAGTGTGTTGTGGTTTGGACGTTCATAAGAAGACCGTGACCGCGTGCGTGTTGTGGGCTTCCGGCAGGCGGAAGCAGATTCGGGAGTTCGGAACATTCACGCGAGAGCTATTGGAGTTGGCCGATTGGCTGCGGGCCACCGGAGTGACGCATGTGGCGATGGAATCGACGGGTTTCAAAGTAACTCTTGAACCTCTAACGCAAGTCGCTTAGGAGATTTTCGAAGGAATAAAATAAACAGATCGCGGGCTTGACCGGCTCTTAGGCAAGGACCCTGCTCTATTCACGGGGTGCTCCGCGGAATGTCCGGCGCACGGTACAATGCAGGCGTGCTGTCCTTCCGCGTTGAAAATGGAAAACTAGAAGCAGCTCCGGGGCCGCTGCCGAAAATGCGGCCCGGGTGGGCGCTTGTGCGCGTACGGCTCGCGGGCATCTGCAATACGGACGTGGAGCTTCTGCACGGGTATTACCATTTTCGCGGTGTTCCGGGGCATGAATTCGTCGGCACGGTGGAACAAGTGCGCGGCGTATCGGATAGGGAGAAGAGAAATTGGCTGGGGCGGCGCGTCTGCGGAGAAATCAATATTTCTTGCAAGGCGCTGGGGGGGCGTTCCGTCTGCGGCTTTTGCCGGCGTGGACTGAAGACGCATTGCGCGCGGCGGACAGTGCTCGGGATCATTAACCACGCGGGCGCTTACGCGGAATATTTGACTCTGCCGCTCGAAAATCTCCACGCAGTGCCGCCCCGTGTGACGGATGAGCAAGCGGTGTTTATCGAGCCGCTGGCGGCGGCGTGCGAAATTCTTGAGCAAGTCGATGTACGGAAATTTCGCGAAGCGGCAGTGCTTGGGGATGGGAAACTGGCGCAGCTTATCGCGCGAGTGCTACGCACTGCGATTCCGCGCGTGGTGATGTTTGGCAAGCACGAGAAGAAGCTCGCTCTCGCTCGCCGCGCGGGTATCGTGACAAGGAAAGTGCGCGGTAATGTCAGTGATTTGAAACACGTTCGACAAACATTTCGTTTGGGGGTCGAGGCCACGGGCTCCTCCACAGGACTAGCGCTTGCTCAGCAAATGACGGAGCCGCGAGGCACGCTAGTGCTCAAGTCAACGTTTCATGGCGCGGCACCGGTGGAAACGTCGTCTATCGTCGTCAAGGAAATTACCGTGATCGGCTCGCGCTGTGGGCCGTTCGACAAGGCGATTGCTCTCCTGCGTTCCGGCAAGATCGATCCAACGCCGCTGATCGCCCGGACCTTTCCATTGAGAGATGCGCCCGCAGCGATACGTTTTGCTCAGGAATCAAGCGTTTTGAAAGTCTTGCTCAACCCAGGGAAAAGAGCGGAATTATAACCGATTGATGCAGGAAGCGACGCAGGCGGCTCCGAAGCCGTTGTCAATGTTGACGACGGTGACGTTGGAGGCGCATGAATTGAGCATGCCAAGCAATGCCGCGACGCCGCCGAGGCTGGCGCCGTAGCCGACGCTGGTGGGAACGGCGATGACCGGCACGGCAACGAGGCCGCCGACGACGCTGGGTAGCGCACCTTCCATTCCGGCGACACAAACAATCACGCGCGCCTGCGTCAGTTTTTCTCGATGTTCGAGCAGGCGATGGATGCCGGCGACGCCGACGTCGTACAGATGCTGGGCGCGATTGCCCATCATGCGCGCCGTCAGAAGCGCTTCTTCGGCTACCGGAATGTCGCTCGTGCCCGCGGAAACCACGAGGATGGTTCCTTTGCCGGTGATCTCCGTGTTCCGCTCGATGGTGATGACGCCAGACAGCTCGTGAAATCTCGCCTTACGCGCGTCTTTTCCGCCAGCTCGTTTCGTCGCCGCAAAAATCTTCTTGTCAGCGCGGGTCACCAAGATGTTGTGCCGCGAATCTTCCTTGCGTAGCATGGCGCGCACGATCTCCGCCACTTGCCGCGGCGTTTTCCCTTTTCCCAAAATCACTTCGGCAAAACCTTGTCGCAGCGCGCGGTGATGATCCACCTTGGCGAAGTCGAGATCTTCAAATGGCAAATGCTTGAGGCGCTCGAGGGCTTTGTCCGGAGCGAGTTCGCCGGCTTTCACGGATTCCAGAATTTTCAGCAATTCGGTTTGATTCATATTCTCTGGCCGCAGCGGATTCTACCACTGCACGGGACTGGCCGGGACTGGCGCCTCAACTTGACTTGCCTCAGCGCCGTTGCGAGACTGATTGTACGTGTGCAGCAAGACATGAGTGACGCACAAAAACAGACTGTCACCGTCGGTGTGACCGGGGCCAGCGGAGCGATCCTCGCTCAGAAGATGCTGGTATTACTTGAAGAGGACCCCCGCGTCGCGCGCGTTCATCTGGCGGTTACGGAAACCGGCCAGCGGCTTTTCACGGAAGAACTCGGCATTATTTCAGGGGACTTGAAGCAACTCCCGAGCCGCATTCTTGGCCATCCAGGGGCGAAGATCGAGATGCTACCGAACAAAGACGTGGGCGCTGCGATCGCTTCCGGCAGCTATGCGGTGGACGCCATGGTGATTATTCCTTGTTCGATGGGCACGCTGGGCGCGATTGCCAACGGCATCAGCGATGATCTGGTGGCGCGAGCGGCGGACGTGATGCTGAAGGAAGGACGCAAGCTGGTTCTCTGCGTGCGCGATACGCCGCTGAATCGCGTGCATCTGGAAAACATGCTCCGAGCGCAGCAGGCCGGCGCGGTGATCATGCCCGCGGTTCCCGCGTTTTATCATCATCCGAAATCGATCGACGATCTCGTGACGCAATATGTTTGCCGCGTTTTGGCGCAAATGGGGCTGGCGCAGGACAAAATGTATCGCTGGACGGGCACACTGGCGTCGAAAAAAGCGGAGGCGTGAACCGGTTCGCGTATCAGAAATGACCCGCCGCATCAAAACCGTGCTCGAAATGATCAAGTTTGAGCACTCCGTGTTTGCGTTGCCATTTGCGCTGACGGGCGCGCTGCTGGCCGCGCGTTGGACGCGCCACGGGTGGCCTTCGCTAAGCGAACTTTTGTGGATCGTCGTCGCCATGGTTGCGGCGCGCTCCGCGGCGATGACCATGAACCGCATTGCTGATCTACGCTACGATCGCGAGAATCCGCGAACCCAGCAGCGGGCGCTCCCGACGGGCGCGCTCACGTTGCAATTTGCGTGGCTTTTCACGCTTGTGGCGGTGGCGGCGTTTTTCCTCGCGGCTTGGCAATTGAATTCGCTCGCTCTAAAACTGGCTCCGCTGGCCATCGCCATTCTGTTTTTCTATTCGTTCACCAAGCGGTTCACCAACTGGTCGCATCTCTTTCTTGGATTTGCTCTGGGTATTTCACCCGCCGCCGCTTGGATCGCCGTCACAGGCGGGCTCGATCCGCGCATGCTCATCCTTTGCGCGGCGGTTACGCTATGGGTTGGCGGATTCGATGTGCTCTACGCGTGCCAGGATATTGAATACGACCGGCGCGCGGGGCTTTATTCCGTGCCGAAGAGATTTGGGATTGCCAAGGCGCTGCTGATCGCGCGAGCGATGCACATCGCTGTGGTAGCGCTTCTGGCGTGGCTTACGTTCAGCTTTAATTTGCCGTGGCCCGCATGGGCGGGCATCGCGGTTGTCGCCACTTTGCTGGCCTACGAGCATTCTCTTGTCAAAGCCGATGACCTAAGCAAGCTGGACGCTGCGTTTTTCGCCGTGAACGGCTATATTAGTATGTTGTTCCTGCTGTTCTGGGGCGCGGCGGCGGCTGTTTGGCGCGTTTGAAAGTTTCGATGGATTCGAAATGAGCGAACTGACGATTACCGATCAGCGATTGAAGCCCATTGCAGAGAGAGTGCTTGCAGGCGAGCGGCTTTCTTTTGACGATGGGATCGCGCTGTACCGTTCGCCCGATCTGCTGGCAGTCGGCTGGCTGGCAAATCATGTGCGCGAGAAGAAGCACGGGAACGTAACGTATTTCAACGTCAACCGCCACATCAATCCGACCAACATTTGCGTGGCACATTGCAAGCTGTGCGCGTTTGGACGGGATCCCGATGCGCCCGGCGCGTACAATTTTTCTCTGGAGGAAATTTACGCACGCGCCGAGCAGGGCGCGCGCGAAGGCGCGCTAGAATTCCACATCGTGGGTGGGCTGCACCCGGATTTGCCGTTCGAATATTTTCTGGAAATGATTCGCGGGCTGAAGCAACGCTGCCCGGGCGTGCACCTGAAAGCCTTCACGATGGTCGAGGTGGGCTACTTCGCGCGCATCGCCAAGCTCTCAACCAAAGAAACGCTGCTCAAGCTGAAAGAAGCGGGTGTCGATTCGCTGCCTGGAGGCGGCGCGGAAATTTTTCATCCGCGAGTGCGGCGGATTATCTGCGATCACAAAGTCAGCGGGCAAATGTGGCTGAACATTGCGCGGCAAGCGCATGAGATCGGGCTGCGTTCGAACGCGACAATGCTCTACGGCCACGTGGAAACCGAAGAAGAGCGCGTCGATCATCTCGTCAAGCTGCGCGAGCTGCAGGACGAGACGCACGGCTTCGTGGCGTTTATCCCGCTGGCGTTTCATCCGGACAACACTGCGCTCTCGCACATTCCGAAGCCGACGGGCTACGCCGACCTCCGCAACATCGCCGTATCGCGCCTGCTGCTCGACAATTTCGAGCACATCAAGGCGTATTGGATCATGCTCACGCCGAGCATCGCGCAAATCGCGCTCCGTTTTGGTGCGAACGACCTCGACGGCACGGTAGTGGAAGAGAAGATTTATCACGATGCCGGCGCGAAAACGTCAGAGTTTACGCCACGGAGCGAACTCGAACGCCTTATCCGCGCCGCCGGTCGGGTGCCCGTCGAGCGCGATACGCTCTATCATCCGGTCGACCGCTCGAAGCTGCCGCCGCTTCCCCCGCCAATGCATCCGGACCTCGTTTCCCTTACGCTGAACGTTTAGCCCATGGCCGGTGTCGGCGGCTAACACGCCGCTTTTAGACGCCGCTCGAATGCGCTACATTGAAAGATTGCGCAACCGGCCGGAGTGTCCATTGTGTGCCCGGCCCAGGGACTTATGGCAGATAATCTCCCGTCTCTCGTGATCGTCGGCCGCCCCAACGTGGGCAAGTCCACGCTCTTCAACCGCTTGACGGGCACGCGCCGCTCCATTGTCACGAACGAGCCAGGCATAACGCGTGACCGTATCTACGGCAAGGCGGAGTGGCGGGGCCGGGCACTGGAAGTCGTCGATACCGGCGGCATCGTTCCCGACGACAAGGCTCTGGTCCCACAGGAAATCCTGCGCCAGGCGCATGTGGCGATCAAGAAGGCTGCGCTGCTCGTTCTGGTTGTAGACAGCCAAGCGGGTCTTACGCCACTGGACGAAGAACTTGCGCGGCTCCTGCGCACCACCGGCAAACCGTTTGTGATAGCCGTCAACAAAGTCGACGCCATGTCTCAGGAACCCAACGCCGCTGTTTTCCATCGCATCGGCGTTCCCGTCTTCCCGATCGCCGCCGAGCATGGCACCGGCGTGGACGATCTTCTCGACGAAGCTCTGGCGCGAGTCAGCGTTGTCGCTTCCGTCGAAGAAGAAAAACAGCCCGACGTCATCGAAGTCGCCATCATCGGCCGGCCCAACGTCGGCAAATCCACGCTGCTGAACCGCCTGGTTGGCGAAGAACGTTCCATCGTCTCGCCCATCCCGGGAACCACAATGGACAACGTGGATACGGAGATTTCTCGTGATGGCCGCGCTTATCGATTCGTGGACACCGCTGGAATTCGCCGCAAGGGCAAAACCACGCTGGTCGCGGAAAAACTCAGCGTGGTGATGGCCCGCCGCGGCCTGGAGCGCTGCGATGTGGCGCTGCTCGTCGTCGACGGCGAACAGGGCGTGACCCAAGGCGACGCGCAAATTGCCAGCTATGCCGAGGAGTCCAGCCGCTCCGTGGTCATCGTCATCAACAAGTGGGATCTCGCCGTCGTTGCCGCGCGCGACGCCGCCTCACGCGATGCCGCCACGGCGAAAGGCAAATCCAAGCGCGCTCCCGGCGAACGCCACGAGCCGGAAAACTTCGATGCCGGGCGATTAATGTTTGACTACGAAAAAATGATCCGCGCCAAATTGAAATTCCTGAGCTACGCGCCGGCCGTTTTTCTCTCCGCGAAGACCGGCGAACGCGCCGACAAACTTTTCCCCCTGATCAACCAATGCTGGGAAGCGCGCCGCCGCCGCATCTCTACTCCGGTTTTGAACAATTGGCTCAAGGATGAAGTCGACCTCCAGCGCGGCACCACGCCGAAGGCTCGCCCCGTCCGCATCTACTACATGACCCAGGCGAAAATCGCGCCCCCCACGTTCCTCATATTCACCAACCAGAAAGAGCCGCTGCACTTCAGCTACCAGCGCTTCCTCGAAAACCAGCTTCGCGCCAAATTCGATTTCGTAGGCACGCCCGTCCGTTTCATCCAGCGCCTCCGCAAACGTGAGAAGAGGTCCTCCGGCGGCGACGCGGGCGGCGACCAATAAATGCCTCCCTCTACATCAATCGCCCGCAAACTGCTACGATAGCGGCGTCCCCTTCTGGCAGGGCTTTCTGATGCCAAACAACGGCGCAGCAGCGCAAGTCGCGACCGACAAAAAACTCTACCGCATCGGCGAAGTCAGCCGCCTGGCTGATTTGAAGCCGTTCGTCCTTCGCTACTGGGAAACTGAGTTTCCCATGCTCCAGCCGCTAAAAAGCCCCGGCGGCAGCCGGCTATACCGCCAGGATCATGTGGACATGGTTTTCCGCATCAAGCGCCTGCTCTACGACGAGGGATTCACCATCGCGGGCGCACGCCGGTATCTCCGCGGGCACGAGGGCGGCGCCGAAACAGAGAGCCGCAGCGCCAATCATGCCGCCGAAGGAGCCGCCCAGCTCCTGAGCCGCAAGATGCTGCTCGATCTGCGCGATACGCTGCGCGCTTTCTTGACGCTGCTCGAACGCCGGTGATACCTTGTAGGTGCTGATTCCCTCCCCGATTCGGCCTTCTGATTTTCCTGGCCTGTCGCGGTCAGCTTACCGGTCGGGACGTAGCGCAGCCTGGTAGCGCGCACGCTTGGGGTGCGTGAGGCCGCTGGTTCAAATCCAGTCGTCCCGACCATTCTTCTCCAGACACCAGAAAGCTGCGTCTCTCTGCCATAGACGATAACTGTTTACTCTGGTTGTTTTGAAAGAACAAAGCATCGAAAATAGTCCTTCATGCCACACATTCTTCTGACGAACGACGACGGATATCAAGCGGAGGGGCTGCGCGCGCTGGCGGCGGCGCTTGAGGGATTAGCTCCTGTGAGCATCGTTGCGCCGAGCCGTGAGCAGAGCGGGACAGCGCAATCGCTGACGCTGCGCCAGCCCATCGTTTGCAATCAAATCGCGGAGCGCGAGTGGGCCATTGAGGGGACGCCGGCGGATTGCGTGATCGTGGCGCTGCACAAACTTTTGCCCAAGAAACCGGACATGGTGATTTCGGGAATCAACCACGGCGCAAATCTCGGTGAAAATGTCTATTACTCGGGCACTGTGGGAGCGGCGCGCGAAGGCGCCTTGCATCACATTCCATCCGTAGCGATGTCACTCTGCTCGAAAAAAGAAAAAGTCAAATTTGAAAACTCCGCGCGCGTGGCCCGCGCCGCCGCTGAACTGATTTTGAAGGAAGGACTGCCGGACCAAGTCTTGCTCAACGTGAATGTGCCGGAGCCCTGGAACGGCGTCGTGAAATTCACACGTCAATCACAAAAGATCACGCGCAACCAATTGACTGAAGGAAAGGATCCGCGCGGCCGCAGCTACTTCTGGCTGTACGAACAAAAACTCGACAAAAACGTAGAGCCGGACACGGATTACGCGGCGATTTTTTCCGGCGCCGTCTCCATCACCCCGCTCCACCTCGATCCCACGCACGCCGAATCCCTAAATCATCTCTCGCACTGGGCCGCGCCCATCTCGGCCGCGTTCCATAAATAGAACGCGTCGGATGCAAAAGGAGAAATTTCTGGCTTTGCCCGGGATAGCGCGCAACTGCCTGAGTAGGGGCGCAGCAGGCTGCGCCCCTACGGGCAAGATGCAAAATCTCAGGCAGGAGCTAGTTGGACTTGGTGGTAGACGGCGCAATGAGGGGCACGTTATTTTTCTGCATGGTGTCGTTGAAGGCCGGAACGTCTTTCGCCAGCACCTCGCGCCACTTCGCGAGTTGCGATTCGAGCTGCAGGTCAAGTTCGGCGTAAACGCCGAGTTCCGCTTCGGTAGGCTGCGCATCCGCGCTGTCCACTGCATTTTGCAGGTACCCGAGCTTGCTGTTTAATTTCGTCGGGTAATTCAATTCGTCCTCGCTGGCTTTCGAATTCACCTGGACAAGTTCTTCCTCGATCGCGCTGATTTTCTTGCGCAGATCGGCGGCAGTGGCGACAACGGGCTTCGCCGGCTCGCTCGAACCGAGGCGCTTTTCCAGCGCCTGCAATTGGCCACGGAGGTCGCGAATCGCCAGTATGGCTTTGTTCATTTCGTCCTGGCGGTCGCGCATTCTGAGCATCAGGTCGAACTGCTTCCGCAAATCCTCGGCGGAAGTCTTGACGCGGGGATCCATGGCCACTTCGAGTGGAGCAGTGACACTCTTCGGCCCCACGGTCAGCCGCACTTGATAATTGCCCGGAAGAACGAGCGGGCCGCTCGGTTCGCCTTCGTCATAGATTGCGGCCGGAATTTTCTTCGGCGGCTCGTAGCGCAAGTCCCAGGTGAATTCATTCAATCCAGCTTTCGCAGGGACGTGCTCCGCTGCTTCGTCTCTTTCCCATTCGTCGGGAGCGCCGTCTTTTTTCTTTTCTTCACTGGTGAAGGCGCGGATGACCTTGCCTTGAGTATCCAGCAATTCCAGCTTGATGTGCTCTTTGGGCTCTTCCTTCAAGTAGTAGTAAAGCGCCGCGCCGTCGGGCGGATTTTCTCCGATGGCATAGCGGCGGCGCCTGGTGTGTCCCATCCGCGTGCGAGTTGCGGTTCGAGACGCAAACAGGTGCGCGTCTTCGCCCGCGATCGCGCCGTTCGCCTGCCGCAGCGGGCTGATGTCATCCAGCACCCAGAAAGCCCGGCCATGCGTGGCCACTACAAGATCGTCGCCGTGAATGATGAGGTCGTGAACCGGAGTTGTTGGCAAGTTAAGCTGCAGCGCTTGCCAGTGCGCGCCTTCATCAAAGGAAACCCACGCGCCCGTTTCCGTGCCGGCATAGAGCAGGCCTTTGCGCTTGGGATCTTCGCGAACGGCGTGAACGTAAGAGCTGTTGGGAAGGCCGGTGGTGATCGGCGACCAGGTTTTGCCAAAGTCGCTGGTTTTGAAAATGTAGGGCTTGAAATCGTCGAGCTTGTGCGCGTCGACGGCGGCGTACGCAGTGCCGGCATCGAACGGCGATGGCTCGATCAGACTGATCATCGCCCATTCGGGAAAACCTTTCGGAGTGACGTTGGTCCACGTTTTTCCATCGTCCCGCGTAAGTTGAATCAAGCCGTCGTCGGTGCCCACCCAAATCAGCCCTCTTTGTTTGGGCGATTCGGCAACCGTAAAAATCAAATCGTAGAACTCGATGCTGGCCTGGTCCTTGGTGATGGGGCCGCCGGAATCCTGCTGTTTCGTCTTGTCATTGCGCGTGAGGTCCCCGCCCAGGGTTTCCCAGGAATGCCCGCCATCTTTCGAACGGAAGAGATATTGGGAAGAGTGATAGAGGATGTTGGGATCATGGGGAGAAAAGACGATGGGCATCGTCCAGGTATAGCGATACTTCTGCACCGCCGCGTTGTAGCCATCGGGATCGAGCGGCCACTGCTGGATGTTTTGCACCTGATTGGTGCGCCGGTCGAGGCGCGAAATGTAGCCGAAGTAGGACCCGGCGTAGACGATGTGCGAATCGCGCGGGTCCACGGCCACATAGCCGCTCTCGCCTCCGCCCACGGCGTCCCAGTCCGCACGGTCGATGTAGCCGCGGTCGCTGGCGGTGGCGATACCGACGGAAGAATTGTCCTGCTGCGTGCCGTAAACGCGGTACGGAAAATCGTTGTCCGCGGTCACGTGGTAGAACTGCGCCGTCGGCTGATTCATCTGCGTGGACCAATTTTTCCCGCCGTCGATGGAAATCGTCGCCCCGCCATCGTTGCCATTGATCAGGCGACTAGGATTGTGCGGATCGATCCACAACCCGTGGTGATCGCCGTGGGGCGCATTGAGCCGCTCGAAGGATTTGCCGCCGTCGTTCGAGCGGAACAAACCGGTGTTGGCGATGTACACCTTGTTCGAATCCCTAGGGTCGGCCCAAATGTGCGTGAAGTACCAGGCGCGCTGGCGGAAACGGTGATCGTCGTTGATCAGTGTCCAGTTCGTGCCGCCGTCATCGCTGCGGTAGAGACCTCCTTTCTTTGCTTCGATCAGCGCGTAAACAACGTTCGCATCGGCGCCCGAAACCGCCACGCCGATTTTCCCGAGCGGGCCTTCGGGCATGCCGTTGCCTTCCACGCGCTTCCAGGTAGTGCCGTCGTCGTTTGAGCGATAGAGCCCGTCTTTTTCGCCGCCGCTGTTGAGCGTCCACGGCGTGCGGTAGCCTTCCCACATCGCCGCGAAGAGAACGTGGGGATTCTGCGGATCGAAAACAATGTCGATGCCGCCGGTGCGGTCGTCGAGATACAAGACTTTCTCCCAAGTCTTGCCCCCATCGCGCGTGCGGAAGATGCCGCGCTCCGTGTTCTTGCCATACGCATGGCCGAGAGCGGCCACAAGAGCAACATCGGGGTTCGTGGGATGGACGATAACCTTGCCGATGTGCCGCGTGTCTTTCAACCGGACGTTGTTCCAGGTCTTGCCCCCATCGTTCGAACGATAGACGCCATCGCCAAAGGAGATGTTGCCGCGAATGCAAGCTTCGCCCGTGCCGACGTAAATCACATTGGGATCGGACTCGGAGACCGCGATGCTGCCGATCGAGGAGGTGGTCTCCTTGTCGAAGAGAGGATCCCAGGTAACGCCGCCGTCCGTGGTTTTCCATACGCCGCCGGCCACCGCGCCAAAATAGTACGTGTTCGGCTGGCTCGTCACGCCAGTGACGGCCAGTACCCGTCCGCCGCGGAACGGGCCGATGAGGCGCCATTTCATCCCGCCGTAGGTTTTCGAATCGACTTGCTGCGCGCTTGCGGAGAAGCCCGTGAATAGAAATAGGAGAGTCAAGAAAACACCAAGAACAGGATTGCGGGACGCTTCCACACTCACCTCCCGTGAGATTGGCACAAAACGAGTAATGCTATCGCTACAGCCTCTCTGACGGAAGCGTTTTTCCTCGGACAGGTTGCGATACCATGCTGGAGCCATGAGCGGTCATAAAACATACGACGTCGCGGTAATTGGAGCGGGTGTCTTCGGCGCCTGGACGGCGTGGCACCTCGCCAAACGCCGGCAACGCGTGGCGCTGATTGATGCGTATGGAGCTGCGAATGCGCGCACCAGCTCGGGCGGGGAAACACGCATCATTCGAATGGGCTACGGTGCGGATGAACTCTACACGCTCTGGGCGCAGAAATCGCTCGAGCAATGGAAGAGATTTTTTGAGGCCGCGAAGTCGCCGCTGTTTCATGAGACGGGCGTGCTGTGGCTGGGTGGCGAAGATGATTCGCAACTGCAGCGGACGTCCACTACACTCAGGCATTGCAAGGTGCCCTTCGATAAACTCGATCGCGCCGCGCTCGAAACAAAATACCCGCAAGTATCCTTTGAAGACATCAAAACAGGGATTTTTGAACCCCATAGCGGTGTTCTGATGGCGCGCCGCGCCGTGGCCACATTGGTGGAAGAGGCTGTCA
>Ga0307479_10005182_pt1 | contig 11959 bp, 9 predicted proteins | sample atmos_gasesECM4C_FD_203743 | JGI IMG/M metagenome (GOLD analysis project Ga0307479, IMG submission 203743) | Hardwood forest soil microbial communities from Morgan-Monroe State Forest, Indiana, United States - atmos_gasesECM4C_515 | ecosystem: Environmental > Terrestrial > Soil > Temperate... | reverse complement strand
CAGTTTCCACAGGCCTCCTTTCTTTCTTTTTGCTTCTTTTTCTTTCTTTGCGCCGATCCCCAGTGTCCTCAGAAAAAGTTCGCGCTAGGAGCTCTTTAGAGCGACGCTAGCCAACTCCCTCGACCCACAGCATCCCCCGGTGAGCACTCCTCAGGCGCATTTCCTCGCCGGCGCCTTGTCCACCGCTTTTCTCCGGTGCCTGGCTTCCGGCAGCATCAGCGCCATTCCCTGAGCGTTGAAACGGCCCACCACGTGAGGACCGTAGCCCACGCTGAGCGTGCCGTCCAAATGCTCGTACACAATCACCGAGCAACCGGCCAGGGTATTCCGCCACGGACTCTTTTCGATCTGCAGGGTGCGATGGGCAATCTCCACGGTATTGTCACCCTGCACCACGCGCTCGTGCTGCAGCGCAAAAATGCGTTCCAGGTCCTGGCCTTGCAGCGGCAAAAAGGCGCTTCCCGGTTGTGCCGCCGCGACCGCAAAACGCCCATTGAATTCTGCCACGTACTCCTGACGCAGAAAACGATTGGCTTCTTCCACCGTGGTGATCCCCCGCAGGCGCAACTCCTGGGGCAGACGCCCCTGCCAGGTGCCAAAGTTCCGCTCGCTGCGGCCCCGCGCTTGCGGCGAATAGGCCGGAATCATGCGGATGCCCAGCTGGTGCAACGCTCGTCCCACCTGGGTCAGCCGGTGCGGATCGATCTTCGCCCCGGCCTTGGGAGTCTCAAAGAAATGGCTGGCCCGATCGCTATATAAGGCGCAAAACAGTCCCTTTTTCTCCACCACCTCGCGCAGCGCCGCCAGCACCGTGCGCGTCGATTCCTCCTCCACCAGTTGCGCGTAATAAATCTCGCTGCTGGCATCATCGAGCACCACCAACAGATCGTAGCGACGGCCCTCTCCCAACCAGCGGTGCGAGCTGCCGTCTAAATGCAGCAGCATGCCGGGCAGCGGGCGACGCGGCCGACGACGGCGATGCACGCCGCGCCGGCCGCGCTTGCGCACCAGACCCGCACCTTGCAGCGCCAGTTTGACCCAGGTGTAGCTGAGCGCGATGCCGTGCTGCTCCCGCAGCTTCTCCTGAAAATGGCACACGTTGAAATCGAAATACTTCTCGCGATACAAACCCAGCACCCGTTCGGCTAGCTCCAGTGGCACGCGCCGCAGGCTGGGACGCCCCCGACGCCGATCCAACAGCCCGTCATAGCCGAACTTCTCCCAGCGCCGGCGCCAGCGCCGCATCTGCCGGTCACTGATGCCGATGATCTCTGCCGCTTGCCACCAGCTAATGCGCTTCGCTATCGCTCGCAAGATCACTTCCTGCACTTTCATCGCCCGCTCCACGACAGCTCTTGGGATCACTCGCAGGTCCTCCTCGGACCGAGAGCTTTACCCTAAGCCGTCTCTCTAGAGCGGACATTTCATGTGCTAATTGCACCGGACATTTCACGTGCTACCGACACATTTGCCGAGTTTGCTTGACCTTCAGTCATAGAGTGTGTTATTGACCGCGCAGCTTTGGGGCAGCTTTCTTGAAAAGACCACTGAGGTGTGTATGAGTTCCTCTCGTCCATATAAATCTATGCTGAAGGGCGCCGTGTCGCTATTGGCCGCGCTGCTTGGGATATTTCTGATTTCCCTCCCCGTGTTTTCGCAAGGCAGCCAAGGCACCATCCAAGGTACCGTTTTCGACCAGACTGGCGGCGCCGTTGCGGGTGCCGCGGTAACAGTGATTGACGTGGCCCGAGGTGTGACGCGAGCCTTGACCACCGATGGTGCTGGAGAGTACGTAACCCCCAACGTTATCCCCGGCACGTACACGATTCGCGCGGCAGCTAAAGGCTTCAGGACAATAGAGCACACCGGCGTGTTGGTGGAGGTGGGACAAACCATTCGTGTCGACCTAGTGGTGCAGCCCGGCGAGCAAACTCAGACGATCACGGTCACGGGCGAAGTCGCGGCGATCGATACTACCGACGCCACTCTGGGCGGAACTGTCAGCAACGCGGAAATTCTCGCACTGCCCCTGAATGGCCGGAATTTCCAGCGCTTGCTGCAGCTCCGCCCCGGCGTAGTTACTCAGCCCGGAGCCGGTGCAGGCGACGCCAGTACCAACGGACGGCGCACGGGAAACGACCTGTTGCTGGTGGAAGGTATAGCCGAGATCGGCCCGAGCAATGGCACCATGACGTTGAATAGCGTCTACCGCACCGGAGATTCAAATTCCATCCTGCCCATTGATGCCATCCAGGAATTTAACACACAGCAGGATACCAAAGCGGAATATGGCTGGAGGGACGGCTCAGTCGTAAACGTTGCGGTAAAATCGGGCACGAACAGCATTCACGGCACGGCTTGGGCCTTCGGGCGCGACGCCACCGCCACGGATGCAAACAACTTTTTCACTCCCGGCCAACCCACGCCGGCGACCGTGGAGCAGTTCGGCGCTACGGCGGGCGGGCGCATCATTAAGGACAAGCTCTTCTGGTTTTTGGGCTACGAGGGTCTGCGTACGACTCTGACCAACCCCGTTTTGGACGTGATTCCGACGGACGTCGCGACGGGCGCCCCAAGCTTCAGCATGGTCGATGCGTGTAACACCTTGAAGGCAAGAGGGATTAGTCCGCTCAGCGCGCAATTGGCGGGCCTGAACCACTGGCAGGCAAGCGATCCTGCGCCTTGTACTGTATCGCCGGCTTCATCCACCTTTGAGAATCTGTTTCCGTTCACTTCCAATACGAACGTAAATGGAAACTTCGCCCCCAATTTGGTTACGACGGGCCCGCTCAACAACGGATTCATTAAAGGCGACTACGTCCTGGGGTCTCACCATCACTTGAGTGGCCTCTATTTCGTGTCCAAGTCATTCCAAAACGTTAACTACGATAACGCGCAGCTGCTGCCGCAATGGGAAGCGAATGTTCCGTCGGATGTGCAGATGTACAACGGAGCGTGGACCTGGACTCCCAATTCCACGTGGGTAAACGACGCGCGGGCAGGCTACGCTTACCTTTTCGCGAAGACGCTCTCCGGAGACACGAACATGATTCCGTCGAATCCCTGGCCCACCGGCTACGGATTTAATACGGGCGTGACCAATCCTCGGTACGGGGGATTGCCGGAAATCGATATCGGCGGCTTCACCGGCTATTTGGGCGCGGGCCGGCGGACGGGTTGGCGTGGGCCGGAAGGCAATGCCAGTTTCGTGGATACTGTTTCGTATTTGCACGGCAAGCACGCCTTCAAGTTTGGCTTCGATTTCGTCGACGTCGTTTACGACAACAACGCATACAACCGGGCCAACGGCCGGATCCAATTCAGGGATTTGCAACATTTCCTCTCGGGCACCCCGCGGAAGGGGACGATTCTGGTAGGCGATCCTAACGTTTACGCGCGGGCTCACTGGTTCGCAGGCTTCGCGCAGGATGATTGGCGAGTCACACCACGACTTACTTTGAACCTGGGTCTGCGCTGGGAATACAACGGGGCTCCCGTCGAAAGCCATAACTATGAGGGCACCTTCAATCCCAACGTGAACCCGGCTACCACCTTCGCGGTGCAGCAGGTCGGCCCAGGCGCCCCAATCCATTCCATGTACAACTCTGATTACAGAGATTTCTCCCCACGGTTGGGAGTCGCGTGGGACGTTAGGGGCAACGGAAAGACCGTGGTTCGCGCCGGAGCCGGCATTATGAGAAACCCCGACGTCGCCGGGCAGTACATTGGCTTGGCTCCCTTCGGGGCGAATGTTCCTGCCATCGGTCTGAATACCAGCGGCACGGACATCAACCTTCACACGCCCAGCCAGCTCGCTCTCAGCGGCGCGAGTGCATTTAATTGGAGCATTGCGGGGCCCGTATTCCCTGGTAATGCCGTGTTTACCGCTAATGGCATCAATTATACGGGGGTTACCTGCGACGTTAGCCAGCCATGCACCACCCAGGCCGTGAACCCCAACTTCCGTCAACCCTACTCCGTCCAGTGGAACCTCGACATCCAGCGCGCCATCACCAATAACTTGACAATAGACTTGGCCTACGTGGGTGTTCACGGCGTTCACGAAGCCACATGGTTGGACATTAACCAGGCGCCGCTTGGCGCCGGATGGAATACGCCAAATGCTACGCTGCCCGGGGGCGTTAGCCCCGCTGCTTTCTGCGTTGCAAGTGCCACAAACCCGACACCATACGATCAGTGCGGCTTTCTGGGAACGAAAACGCAAAACGATTTAGTCAATGGTGCGATAGCCGCAAATGAGACCGCGACCCAGCCCTATGTCAGCAAATTTCCCTATCTCAACCAAATCGTTCAGTTGGGAAACCAGGATTTTTCACACTATAATGGCTTGCAGCTAACGGTGAACGAGCGAACCACCCACGGTTTCTCGTTCCTTGCGGGTTACACCTATTCCCACGCTTTCGACATTGTCTCCGACGGTGGCACGGACGGGGCGCCGTATCCCATTGACGCGCGCAATGTGCGTCTAAGCTACGGAAGCAGCGATTTCGACATCCGGCATCGCTTTACTTTTTCACCAACCTACTTGATCCCAGGGATCAAGTCCCCGGGACAGATGCTGCAAGGCTGGTCGGTGAGCGGCATCGTGACTTTGCAGGGCGGGTTGCCCTGGTTCCCCGATGATGGAACGAATGATCTTGTGGGAACCGGCGAGTTCGCCGGCACCATTTCCGCCGGCGTGCAGACCTGGAATTACAGCGGTCCGCGGTCTGCGTTTTCTTCCGGGCCGACTGCCATTCCCTGTTTCGGCAGTATGCCGGGTTGCGGAGCTACTATCCCGCAAGAGTGTGTGACTGCCGCGCAAGCTCCCTATGCCGGCAATGCCCAACTCCAGGGACTTGCACTTGCTTCTCTCAATAGTCTCGGCTGCTATGAGCAGGGAGGCGGCATTCTGACTCCTCCTGCTTTTGGCACAGTCGGTAACGCCTCGCGCAACATCTTCCGCTCTCCAAAATATTACAACGTGGACCTCTCGATCGCCAAAGAGTGGAAGATCAAGGAACGCCTGACGGTCCAGTTTCGGGCGGAGTTCTTCAATCTCTTCAACCGCGCCGACTTCACAATCCCCAACACTACGGGCGGCGGCGAAGTGGATCCGAATAGCGGCTCGGGCGGGAACTTCGGCTGTTCCTGCAATACGGCGGACGTATTCGGGAACAACCCTGTGCTCGGGTCAGGCGGACCGCGCCACATCCAGTTCGGCTTGAAGCTGCTTTTCTAACGGCTGCAGAACGAATCAAAAAAGAAGGGGACCGCCAAAGGCGGTCCCTTTCTTTTTGCTCTATTACCAAGCCATTCGAATCCGGGACCTCATCAGTGACAGGAGTTCTCGGAGAAGAAGTGGCATTATTAGGTCGACGAAAGTTCGCGATCAGGAGAACTGAAACGATGCGAGATCGCCTCATTGGCGGAATGGTTTTGGCGGCTGTGCTGGCTTTTTCCTCGCTGGCGATGGCTCAAGCAGGCTTGGACAACAATATGTATAAACAAGTTGAAGGAAAGCGGTCCCGGAGGGCCGGCTCCCAAGCGCGATTTCACAGGCTCCTGGGCAGGGCCCTTAGTCGCGCAAAAGGGTGACGATCCCTCTCTGACGCCCGAGGGACAAAATCTGTTCAGCATGAATAAGCCCGAGGCAAAGTTCCACGTTGCAGGCACCAATGACGCGTTTGTGCGCACGTGTGATCCGCTGGGTTTTCCTCGCAATATCATTTTTGAAATTCGCGGCCTCTCCTTTGGCACGATGCCCGAGCGCGTGATCATCCTCAACCAATACCAACAGGCTTGGCGCGAAATCTGGACCGACGGGCGAGAGCTGCCCAAAAATGTGGGCGGCACGACAAAAGATGCGCCCGATCCGCGCTATTACGGATATTCGGTGGGCCACTGGGAGGGAGACAACACCTTTGTGGTTGATACTACTGGCCTCGACGACAAAACCTGGCTCAACGGCGCGGGATATCCGCATAGCATCGAGGCGCATGTCCAGGAACGGTACACGCGGCCCGATCACAATGATTTGCAAGTCACGGTGACGGAGGACGATCCGAAGCTTTACACGAAGTCGTTTGTTTTGGGGACCGCCAGTTTCCGATGGCTACCGAGCCAACATCTCGAGGAGCAGCTCTGTGTACCCTCAGAGATGTTGCAGTATCTGCAATTGATTGGCGAACCGGGCGGCAGCGGCGTGCCTGCGGGCAAATAGCGCCACAGCTCCGCTAAAATCCATAAAGTCGCGCGGGATTATCCACCAGAATCGTCTTCCGCACGCCGGCATTCGGCGCCCACACGGCAAGCTGATTCAGCAAACGGCCATCGTCGATCTGAAAAAGCGGAGCAATGTCGCTTGCGGTGTGCCCTGGTAAGGCGCCGCCAGCCGGATGCGGCCAATCGCTGCCCCAAACAATTCGCTCCGCATTCGCGGCGATCAGCGCCTTCGCAAGCGGCGCGACGTCGGGATAGTCGGGCGCTTTGTCCGAGGATCGGTACGCACCTGAGATTTTGACGTAAGCCTTGCCGGAGTGAACGAGATCGAGCATCGTGTCGAAGCCGGCTTGCCCCGTTCCCAGAGAGGCCTTCGCTCCCCCGAAATGATCGAAGACAACCTGAACGGGCGCGGCGACGATTTCCTCATGCAAGCTCGCGATCACAGGCAGGCGCGTGTAGATCTGGATGTGCCATTTTCGACCAGCCAAGCGCTCGACGGCGGAATCGAACGCTTTTCGCGCCAGATCCGGATTTGTTTGCCCAAAATTTTCGAAATTGAGGCGAATGCCGCGTACACCGGCGTATTGCATCTCATCGAGCTGCCCGGCCGAAGTTTTGTCGTCGATCACGGCGATGGCGCGGGCGCCAGGGCCGAGCTGCTTCATCGCGTCGAGCGTGCAGGAGTTGTCCGCGCCGTACACGCTGGGATTCACGATGACCACGCGGTCCATATGCAGGGCCCGATGCAATGCGCGCATCTCCGCTACGGACGCGGATTCAGGCGTATAGGTGCGGCCCGAAAACCACGGGAATTGGCTAGCGTCGCCGAATATGTGCGTGTGACAATCACAGGCGCCGGGAGGCACCGCAAAATTGACGGAAGTGGAAGGCTGCGAAGCTTTCGCCATTAGCAATTTCGACGGCAAAATCGCGGCTGCTCCCGCGGCCATGGAACCAAACAGGACTTTGCGGCGCGTGATCATGGTGGGCTCCCTTCGGCACGCAACGAGAGTGAAATTACCCGCGGCGCGGCGTAGCATATCAACTTCGACGTAACGTGTCAGGCGCGCGGCGTATCCCAATACTCGGGATGCAGGATTCGAGCAGCTTCTAAGGCAGAGAGGATGAATCGCGATGCGAACTAGGGCGGGCTTGCTGTTGACAGCTTTTGCGTTTCTGCTGGCCAGTGTTGATATGGGAACCGCGCAACAGAACCCGGCCGGCGGCAATACCGCTGGTCGCCCAACCCAGCCGGCTGGGGGTGCTCAAGGCGCCGGTGGACAAGGCCCGGCTGGACAAGCTGGTGGTCGGGGTCAACAGCCGCCACCCTTCGCCATCATGAGTACTTCGATGGCTGACGGCAGCTTCCTGGCCGTGAAATACACCTGCACAGCGGGCCCGGCTGCGGTTTCTCCCGATCTTCACTGGATGAATCCGCCGCGAGACACGGCGAGCTACGTCCTGATCGTGCATGATATGGAGCCCCGGCCGCGCAAAGGCTTGGACGACATCTTGCACTGGATGGTGTGGAATATTGCACCCACCGCTACGCAGCTGCCCGAGGCTATTCCCGGCGACACGCAGCAATTGCCTGACGGCAGCGTGCAGACCAACGGCAATCCCGGACAAGCAGGCAATTTGGGCTATCGTCCTCCCTGCCCTCCCGCAGGGCCTTCACACCATTACGCTTTTGAGCTTTTTGCCCTCGACCAAAAGCTTGACGTACCCGTCACGGCAACACGCGCGGATGCCTTGAAGGCAATGGACGGCCATATCCTGGCGCACGCCGCGCTGATCGCCCCTTACCACCAGTAATTCACCGGCCTCACATCGATACGCAGGCAGGGACAGACGGGCGAAAGTCCCTCGCGTGCAGCAAACTCCCGCATCTGCCTGCAATGAGTCGGCCCGCATGGCGGAATCATTCACTTTACGGCATAAAAACAGTGGTCCTGCCCTTTTTCTGTCCTTCTGTACAGGTGCTCAACTCTGTGCAGACCTTGTATTTATGACCTCGTAGTCAGATAGACACTTTCGGGCTGAGCGGGCTGGCCCTTTTTCAATCCGCAGCGTCAAATTTGTTGACGGAGCTCAGGGAAACATACAGGAGAAAGAATGCGCAAGGGAAAGAAGGCCCTGTTAATCGCCGCCGCCATGATTCTGACAATCGTCACGCTGGCTGTACTGAATTTCGTGCGTTCGAAGATGGAATCAGACGAGGCATCCGGCAAGACGGCCGCTGTAGTTATCGCAGTTAGCGCCGTTCGCACCGCTTAGATTTTCTCCACGGTTCTCCTGCCCGCTTCGGGAGTAACGAACACCCGTCCCTTCTTTCTTTTCCCCAATAACTGAGTATTCAGATGGCGAAAGTTGCCGCGCCGCGCTTTGAATTCGACCCCGCGACTTATATTATTCACATCGAATTTGGCTGAACCAAGATCTTCACGCGTTCCTCAGGAGAGAATCCGTTGAACAAGAAAACTTACGATGAAGGAATGGCTGTGCGCCGCGAAGTTTTAGGCGCCGATTACGTCGATCGCGCCATGGCTACCGCCGACCAATTTACCCGCGTGCTCTATGAATTTGTCACCGAGTGGTGCTGGGGAGCGATTTGGACCCGGCCGGGCCTTTCGCGCAAATCGAGAAGCCTGATCAACCTGGCTATGCTCACCGCATTGAATCGCCCGCATGAGATCAAACTGCACGTGCGCGGCGCGCTGAATAATGGCGTCACACGCGAGGAGATGACGGAAGTCTTTTTGCAGGCCGGCGTCTATGCAGGCGTGCCCGCGGCCGTGGACGCCTTCCGCGCCGCGAAAGAGGTTTTCGACACCGTCGACAAAGAGTGATTCCTACTCGGGTCGAAATCCAACACTGCGCCAAAGCTCAGCGGCTTCGTACATCACGCCTTTGGCAATCACATACTCCACGGTGCGGATGTTGTGGATGTCCTCGAGTGGATTGCCATTCAGGATAATGAGGTCGGCACGCTTGCCTGCTTCCACGGTACCGGCTTCCTTATCAAGTTTCATCACGCGTGCCGGCACGATCGTTGCGGCTTGAATCGCTTCCCTGGGCGTGAAGCCGGCTTGCGCGTACAGCTCAATCTCACGGTATACGCTAAACCCCGGGACCGTTTGATCGGTCCCCGCCACGATAGGAATTCCGGCGCGATGCAGGGCCCCGACAATGGCCAGGCTTTTTTCGAAAAATTCCTCCATAAGCTCCGAGCGTTCCGAAGGCGGATCGACGTCGGTGAGCTGCGGAGCCAATTCTGGTGCGACCTTCGCGACACCAGGTTCAAACGTCGCGGGAGGTTTCGCCGTCGTAGCGGTCAGGAACTCAAAAATGGAGAGAGTGGGGTCGATAACGGTTCCGTGAGTTTTTAGAAATGAGATCGCCTTCTGCGCCTCCGTCGAATTCAGATCGACCGTCGCAGCAGCTTTGAATTCATCGAGCCGACTCGAGTCGGGAGGGAGTGGAGCGTGCATGATATCGGCGATGTAAGAGATGTGATTGATTTGATCCTGGCCCGCTTCAATCGCCTGGTAAGCATTTAGGTCGTCGGGCACGTGCCCTGTTACCGTCATTCCCAAACGATGCGCCTCAGCAGCAACGGCTTTGACCTGCTCCAGCTTGACCGAGCTGTAAATTTTCATCTGCTGAAATCCTGCGGCGTGGTATCGGTCAGTCCACAGGCGCGCCTGTTCGGCGGTGTCTACGCGCTGCACACCTAAGGCGAGCTCTCCCGAGCCGTCCACGATTCCTGCCGCCAGGATTCGGGGCCCCAAACCTCGGCGTTGAGCGATCGCGTCGCGCACGGCGGTGATGAATTCCAATTCGTTGCCGCAATCGCGTACCGTCGTCACACCGGCGGCTAGATACACCGGTCCCCATTCGACTTGTTCGAAATGAGCATGCATATCCCAGAGCCCGGGAAGAATCGTCTTGCCATGCACATCGATCACGGTTGCGCTCTTGGGAATCCTTACGGCTGAACGCGCCCCGGCTTTGACGATGCGCCCCTGTTTTATTAGTACAGCGGCATCTGGAATTGCGGGATTATCTGTCCCATCGACTAATGTTCCGCCGATGAGAGCAAGCGTCCCCGCACGGCTTCCGGAAATTCCTTTCGTGAGGTCGGCAAGAGCGGCCATATTGTCCGCCCCGGCTCTTGCAACAAAAGCCGCGAGTGCGCCCTCGTCATCATCGCGAATAGCTTCGAAATGATCGAATTCAGCATCAACGCTGATTTCCGCAATCAGGTTTTGCTGGTTATCAAACCAAAGCGTTTCGCGCCCCCAAATCAATCCTTCAATCGTATAGCGGCTGAATGTCTGATTTTTGCCGTTCACCGCGATGGTGTCCTGGCCGCGAGGCTCGATTTTTATCTCGCCGCGAGGAAACGTCGGCAATTCCGCGGGCGAGCCATGCGAAGCCCAATAACGCATCATGAGCATTTGCATCGTCGCCGGAGAATACCCGGCAATGGCGAAGAACTTGGTCGGAGCAACATCTTCCGTCCATTTATCGCGGATACGCACTCGGACTTTCCCCTGCTGTACTTCTACTGCATCGTCGATATCGCTATCTCGCGAAGTTTTGCCCTTGATTTCGAAAGCCTGCGGCCTGAGATCCTGAGCGCCCTGAAAGGCGGACGAAAGTGAAACTTCTGTGCCGCGATCCGTGAATTTGAAGTCGATCTTTACGCTCAGAGAATCGCCGTCACGCGCGATCTCGTAAGTTTCCTCGCCGATAGGCTGCTCGAATTTGTGCAGCCGGAACTTGCCTCGCTCCAAGACGGAAGGTTTGGTTTCGCCGGGAGGCTGCTGACCCAGCACAGGGGCTGTAGCTGGTGCAGATGAGAGGAGTGCAAGGAGAGCCAGACTCAACAGCACGCATGCTTTGGTTGGCTTCGGACTCATCACTATTCTGCGGGAGGATATCTAGGGAAGGCGGATATCACAAGTGATGATGCCGCGTCGCGTTGCGCGCACGCGCTGCTAATCCGGAGCCAACTGCTGCCGTTACAGAGATTTAGCCCGCCCAACGATCACACGCGATGAGGAATGGCGCACGTGTTTGCGCTCGTGGAAATTCCTTGCTAACGTCACGCTACGATCTTTAGCGTGGCTTAAAGAGCGATTCGACTGAGGTGAAGGGCCGGTGGCGCGACGCTCGGAATCAAAAATCGCCGTTCAAATTCCTTCGGAGCAGCCCATATCCACGGGCAGGAAGCTCAAAATTGCGTTGGCGGGATTTGGCACTGTGGGACGTTCCGTGGCGAAGTTGCTTTCGGAAAATCCGCACAGCCCCTTCGTACTCACCCACATTTACAACCGCAATATCGCACGAAAGAAAGTCGACTGGATTCCGGCGCAAGTTCGCTGGACCGAAAAAATCGAAGATGTGCTGGCTTCCGATGCGGATATTTTCGTGGAGGTGGTTGGCGGCATCGAACCCGCAGGCGAATGGGTGAGCAGGGCTCTGCGTGCGGGAAAATCTGTGGTCACGGCGAACAAGCTGTTGATCGCTAAGTGCGGCCCGGAGCTTTTGCGCCTCGCGCGGCAGACGGGCCGGCAACTGCAGTTCGGCGCGTCAGTGGCTGGAGGAATTCCCGCCATTATCGCGATTCAGGAGGGGCTGGCGGGCGACCGGCTTTATCGCATCGCCGGAATCCTGAACGGCACCTGCAACTACATCCTCACAAAAATGGAAGCAACCGGCGCCGGAT
>Ga0307479_10005181_pt1 | contig 11959 bp, 7 predicted proteins | sample atmos_gasesECM4C_FD_203743 | JGI IMG/M metagenome (GOLD analysis project Ga0307479, IMG submission 203743) | Hardwood forest soil microbial communities from Morgan-Monroe State Forest, Indiana, United States - atmos_gasesECM4C_515 | ecosystem: Environmental > Terrestrial > Soil > Temperate... | reverse complement strand
TGACTGGCTCGGTCGTTCGGTGATTTACAACCACAATACCTACGTCTCCCACAGCCGAACGATCATTAATCGCAACAACTTCAACCATGGCAATTTCAACCATAGCAACGCCTTCCACGGAAGCAGACCTGGCGGCGGAGGCCCAGGGTTCCACGGGGCCTCGGCTCCTCATTTTCAGCCAGGAATGCGCTCCGGCGCGCTCAGTGGCTTTGATCACGGCGGCAATGTCCGAGGCTTTTCCTCCCGCGGGCGGTCGAGTTTTAGAGGTGGTTCCCATGGAGGTAGTTTTCATGCCGGCGGCGGACGGCATCGTTGATCGCATGTACCAGCGGTAGAGCGTAGCGAGAATTCAACAATGAGGAGGAATACCATGCTGCACAAGATTTCGATTTTTGTTCAACTTGAATGCAAGAGCTTTGTTCGAATTGCATTTTCCGTTCTCTTTATACTTTCCTTGGGTTGTTCGTCCGCACCAATGTTCGCCCAGGAGCCGGGGCAGCGGACCTTTGCCTCCGCTGAAGATGCCAGTCGCGCTTTCTTTGCAGCAATGCAGGCACAGGACGAGCAAGCTCCATTGAGCATCCTAGGACCAGCCGGCAAGGATTTCCTCTCGTCCGGCGACCCACAGGAAGATTTGGATGCTCGGGTCAGCTTCGTCGTTAAATACCAGGAGATGCATCGGTTCGTCACAGAGACGAGCGGAACTGTAACCTTGGTTGTCGGAGCCGAAAACTGGCCCTTTCCGATACCTTTGGTGAAGAACAACGGTTCGTGCTATTTCGATACGGACGCGGGCAAAGATGAGATCGAATTCCGGCGCATCGGCAGAAATGAACTTGCCGCCATGGATGCGTGCCGCGATTTGGTCGAAGCGCAAAAACAGTATTTTGCGCGCCCGCCAGGTGACCTCCCCAAGCAATTCGCCCAGAAACTAGTCAGCGATGAAGGTCGGCATAATGGCCTGTACTGGCACGGTGCCAGCGATGAGTTCGATAGCCCGATCAACCCTCTCATCGCTTACGCGCGCCAAAATCTCCCAACGGATCAAGTTGGCGAGCATGTTCCGTTCAATGGGTATATGTTCCGTGTCCTCACTAGCCAAGGACGACATGCACCGGGGGGAGCCATGAACTATATCGTCGATGGGAAGATGACGGCAGGATTCGCCTTTGTCGCCTACCCTGTAGAGTACCGCTCCTCGGGAGTGATGACTTTCGTTGTCGACGAATCCGGAACCATTTACGAAAAGGATCTTGGTCCCAACACAACGAAGCTAGCACAAGCGATGACCGCCTATGACCCGGATTCCACCTGGCGCAAGGCGGATTGATCGTTGACGGGAAGAGACACGAAACCATGCGTAATCGAAATCTCGCCGCATCGCTGTTCGGTCTTCTCACCTTCGACGCGCTCTTAAGCTCAGTGCCCGGTAAACCGCAGGCTGCTGCGCCCATTTCCCGCGAAGCAAAGTCTCCTAACAACCTCGGCGGTCAGATGCCACCCTCGCTCGATCAGGACGTAGCCAGAGTCGTTGCCGACATCGATCGGATTGAAGCCGACACTCTCGTCGAGATGGACCGCACCAAGCTCGATCGCCAGGGACAGGTTCGTACCCTGGGAAAGTTATTGCTCTTCGATAAGCGCCTCTCGGTCAATCAGAACGAAGCGTGCAGTTTCTGCCATACGCCGGAGACGGGATTCACCGGGCCGATTCAGTCTTTGAATGAGACTACCGTGTCGTATCCAGGATCGGTGAGAACGCGATTCAGCAACCGAAAGCCGCAGAGCTACATGTACGCACCGTTCGCTCCGGTCCTCCACTACAACGCGCTCCAGGGCGACTTTGTTGGTGGGAATTTCTGGGATATGCGCGCCAGCGGCTACCGCCTGCAGAATCCAAGCGCCGAACAAGCGCAGGGACCGCCGACGAATCCCGTAGAAATGGGTTTGCCCGATTCGGCCTGTGTTGCTTACCGGCTCTCCAAGGCTCCCTACCGCAAGCTCTTTGAGACCGTGTGGGGCGCGGATTCGTTTACCATTCAATGGCCTCCCGATGTGGAAAGAGTTTGCGCGACTCCAGGGCCGCCACCGGCGAATGATCAGTTCCCGGTCCACTTGAGTCCCGCAGACCGAGCTCGCGCGGATCATGTCTATGACGGATTCGGGCTGGCCATTTCCGCGTACGAGTTCTCGCCGGAGGTGAGTCCCTTCACGTCAAAGTACGATTCGGTGCAGGCAGAAAAAGACCAATTCACGCCACAGGAAAAATTGGGCTATGAGCTGTTCCGCGGCAAGGCACGATGCAACGAGTGTCATCGCGATGGCGGGCCCGGGGAAGAGCCGCTATTCACGGACTTTACCGCCAGTAATCTCGGCGTCCCCAGAAATCCAGGATTGCAATTCTATTACGAGGGCCGGCCCGACCAACGCGGCTACGCTCCCCACGTCGCTGGCAACATCGCTGGGGCGGCATACGTCGATACGGGAGTCGGTTCTTTTCTGCGAACGCTGCAGAGCGATAGCGGCCAACTCAATCCTGATTCTGAGTGGATCAAACTCGCGCCGAAGTTCGAGGCGAAGTTCCAGGTACCCACTTTGCGCAATGTCGATATGCGTCCCACGCCAAGTTTCGTCAAGGCCTACATGCACAATGGCTACTTCAAGAGCCTGAAAGAGGTCGTGCATTTTTACAACACGCGCGACGTCTTACCCAAGTGCAAGGCAGGCGATTCCGGTGAAAAGATTACCTGCTGGCCGGAGCCCGAGGACTCAACCAACCTCAATAAGAGGCAACTCGGTAACCTTAAACTTACGGACCAGGAAGAAGATGCCCTCGTCGCTTTCCTGAAGACCCTTACCGACGGCTACAAAGTGCCGACCGCACGGACAGCGAAGTAGGTTTGATCGCTGAACTCGCCGGCACTTGTACCAGTTTTTTTGACACGGATCCGAAATGACTACTACCACTCGAGCCTTGATGGGGGCCAAGTTGCGCGATTTTCGCAAAAGGGTTCTATTGCCGTCACTTCTGCGGAAGGATGTGGCTTCCAATGGGCCGGCGTGGCTGCCATATGTCTTGGTCCTGGGGGCTATTAGCGCGGTCGCGTATGCCGACCATCTCGTTGTTTCGATTTCGCTCGTCTACCTGTACATCCTCCCTCTTGCCGTCGGTGCTATTTTTCTGCGCAAGGAGGTCAGCTACAGCCTCATCGTAATTTGTATCTTGCTCCATGATTCTTATTCCCGACGGTCTATTCACCCAGCGCTACGGATCTTCGACAATCTCTCCGCGATGTTTTGTTTCGCCTTTGTTGTTTACTTCATCCAGCGGTATATCGAGCAGCGCGAAGCTCTTGCCAAAACGGTTCAAAAGCAGCGTGATGACCTTCTTAAGGATGTGGAGTTGGCCGCGCAAGTCCAGCGCTTGTTTCTTCCCCTGGGTAAACCGGCCATTGCCGGCCTCGACATAGCAGGCATGATGCAACCAGCGCGGGGCGTAGGCGGCGATTACTACGACTATATCCCCATCGACGCGCACACCATCCAGATCATCATTGCCGACGTAGCCGGAAAAGGTGTTCCCGCCGCCCTCTTGATGTCCGCGACGGCGGCAGCCATGCGACTTGAAGCGAAGCAGGATCGAAACATGCTGGAACAAGTGGAACGATTGAATACGGGAATCCACTCCCTGTCGGACGCCGAACGGTACGTGACCTTGCTGGTCGCCGAAATCGATGTACTCAAACGGACACTCCAGTATGTCAACTGTGGCCACAATCCCGCGCTTTTGTTTCGGGCAACTACGGGCGCGCTCACTCGCCTGAACTCGTCTTGTCCACCCATCGGATTATCTCCAGAAGAGATTTGTGAACTGGCCTCGGTCGACCTTTTAGCCGGCGATGTGTTGGTTTTCTATACCGATGGCGTCACTGAGGCACAGAACGGGTTTGGCGAAGAATTCGGCATGGAGCGCCTTTCAGCGACCGTGCGCCGGGGCTCTTCACTGTCCGCCGAGGACCTCATAGTCGATATCTATAACACCGCCGCAAATTTTTGCGGCGATGACTTCAACGATGATGTCACCATTCTCGTGGTCAAGTGCCATTTCGGCGGCTCCTCATCTGTGGCTGCGTAACTCAATCCACGGGAGAAATGTTTTGGGTCGTGTGGGACCTCGAATAGTGCGTAAGTGTCCCTTCCTCATGCGTTCTTCCTCTTTCGGAAGTCGCTCTCCATCCTAAGCGCCACCCTGTCAGCGTGCTGACAATTATCCAATGCCCTGGACTCTTAGCTGCTAACCCCCCAGCGTCCAATCTCAGGCCCCCCTTCTTAAGGGCCATGTTTTCAACCGCTTCCTGAAACCCCCGCTCCGTCGTCACAGTGGCATCCGGGCTGCATCCTCAGGAGTCTGAAGCAACAAGAACTTCTGGAGGAAAATCAGATGCGAAAACTGTTGACCTGTCTGAGCAGCATTCTATTGGCTGTGCTACCACCGCTCACTGAGGTGGCGAGTGCAGCGGACCAAACCAAAGATGACGACCGATTGAGAAACTGTGGCACGGTCTTGAAGGAGATTATCGACGTTCCTGACAACATTCCGCAAAACCTGCTCGACAAGGCAGATTGCGTCGTTGTCTTTCCCTCCGTCCTAAAAGCCGCATTCATCGTTGGCGGAAGCTACGGGCGGGGCGCTATGTCGTGCCGCAAAGGTGAAGACTTCAGGGGGCCTTGGGGCGCTCCCACGATGATGGCCCTCGAGGGTGGAAGCTTCGGCCTTCAGATCGGTGGAGAAGCCACGGATTTTGTCTTGCTCGTGATGAATGAACGGGGCGCGCGCGGCATCCTTGCCAGCAAGGTCAAGCTGGGAGGAGATGCTTCCGCGGCCGCGGGCCCGGTTGGCCGCGATGCCTCGGCCGACACGGACGCGACCCTGCGTGCCGAGATCTTGAGCTACTCAAGGGCGCGTGGTCTGTTTGCCGGAGTCTCCCTCGAAGGCTCCACAATCCGTCCGGACAATGGCGACAATCGCCGTGTGTATGGTAAAAAGATTCCTGCGAGGGACATTGTTCTGTCCGGAAAGGTCCCCGTGCCTCCAGCTGCGCAGCAGTTGATCTCGACCTTGAATGCCAAGACCCCGAAGCATAGGCCGTAAGGTCAATTTGGTTAATGCAGTCCGGCCACGCCGGGCGGAAAGATTGGGAGCCGTAAATCATGTGGATAGTTCGACTAGCGTTGCGGCGGCCCTATACCTTTGTCGTGGCGTCGATACTCATTCTGATCCTGGGCGCGCTCGCGATTGTTCGAACGCCGACCGACATCTTTCCGAACATCGACATTCCCGTTGTTAGCATCATCTGGACCTACAACGGCCTCGTACCTGAGGACATAAGCGATCGCATCGTTAGCATCACAGAGAGAGCGCTTACCACCACGGTTGATAACATTGAACACATCGAATCGCAGTCACTTTATGGCATTGCAGTCGTCAAAGTGTTTCTGCAGCCGACTGCGAACATCCAACAGGGTATCGCGCAGGTTACGGCGGTTTCTCAGACCCAACTCAAGCAGTTGCCAGCGGGATCGACCCCGCCACTCATTCTTGCTTACAGCGCATCGAGCGTGCCCGTCCTCCAATTGGCCCTTTCGGGACAAAACTTGTCTGAGCAAGAACTCAACGACTATGGCTTGAATTACATTCGGACCCAGCTCATCACTGTGCCCGGCGCATCTGTCCCCTATCCCTATGGCGGTAAACAACGTCAAGTGCAGGTCGATCTGAATACGACCGCGTTGCAGTCGAAGGGCCTCTCCGCGCTGGATGTCGTCAATGCCATCAGCGTTCAAAATTTAATTCTGCCAACTGGAACTTCCAAGATCGGCTCCAGGGAGTACGATGTTTCCATTCCTAATGCGGCACCACAGACGATTGCGGACCTAAACCGGATCCCGATCAAGACAATTGGCGGCACAACGATCTACATCAAGGATGTTGCCTGGGTGCGCGATGGCTTTCCCCCACAGACGAACATCGTGCGCGTCGATGGGCAGCGCTCTGTATTGCTGACGATACAAAAGGCGGGCAATGCGTCAACCCTGAACGTGATCGCCGGCATCAAGGCTCTTCTGCCTCAAATCCAGACTACTGTTCCGCCCCAACTGAAGATATCACCACTGGCTGATCAGTCCATTTTTGTTAGTAGCGCGATTAGCGGAGTCGTCAGAGAAACGCTTATTGCCGCGTGTCTGACCGCCTTTATGATCCTCACTTTTCTCGGCAGTTGGCGAAGCACCGTCATCATCGCGACCTCGATCCCCCTGGCGATCCTGACCTCCATCATTGTGCTTAGCGCAATCGGAGAAACGATCAATATTATGACGCTCGGTGGACTTGCTCTGGCGGTCGGCATCCTGGTGGACGACGCGACTGTCGAGGTCGAGAACATAAATCGCAACCGGGAGGCGGAACCAGAGAAGGACATGGACGAAGTTGTCCTCGACAGCGCATCGCAAATCGCCACACCTGCCTTCGTGTCCACACTGTCGATCTGCATTGTGTTTGCTCCTATGTTCTTGCTGTCTGGCGTCGCAAGGTACCTCTTTGTGCCGCTCGCCGAAGCTGTAGTTTTCGCTATGTTGGCCTCTTACCTGCTTTCCCGGACCATCGTCCCGACGATGGCGAAGTACCTGTTGCGGGGAGAGAAAAAGGAGGGAGATGCCTCCAGCCGCAATCCGCTTGTACGGCTCCAAAAGGGTTTTGAGGCAGCCTTCGAGAGATTTCGTTTCACGTATCGCAGCCTTCTGGAGACATGCCTCCATCACCGGCGGCTTTTCTTGGTTGCGTTTTTCGCCGCCTGCCTTGGCTCTCTGGCAATTCTCATCCCTTGGCTAGGCCGCGACTTCTTTCCCAGCGTCGACAGCGGCTCTTTCAAGCTTCATCTGCGTGCGCCCACCGGAATGCGCATCGAGGAAACCGCCAACCTCTGTGATCTGGTCGAGCAGTCGATTCGACAGCAGATTCCGGCAAGCGAAGTCCGCAACGTCATTGACAACATAGGCTTGCCCTACAGCGGCATCAATCTCTCTTACAGTAATTCGGCTCCGGTAGGCACATCGGATGCCGACATCCTTGTGACTCTCTCAGCTAAGCACCATCCCACGGACGATTACATTCACCAGCTTCGTCTTTCACTCCCAAGGCAGTTCCCGGGCGTGATCTTCGCTTTTTTGCCCGCCGACATGGTCAGCCAGATCCTTAATTTTGGCCTGCCGGCTCCAATCGATGTGCAGGTCGTGGGAAACGACTTGGAGGGAAACCAGCGCTACGCAAACGCGCTCCTCAGCAAACTGAAATACGTCACGGGAACGGCAGATCTGCGGATCCAGCAGCCCTTCGATCAGCCTTATCTGTACCTGCGGGTCGAGCGTACGAAAGCAGAGCAACTTGGTTTCACTGCCCACGACATTGCCCAGAATCTTCTGGTGTCACTAAGCGGCAGCTTCCAAACTTCTCCTACTTTCTGGGTGGACCCGAAGAATCGTGTCAGCTACTTTATCGCCACTCAGACTCCGCAATATCGCACAAACACAATGCAGGATGTAGAGAACATTCCGGTCACAGGCACGGACCCAGCCGCTCCTCCTTCACTGATGGCCAGTTTGGTGTCCGTGCAACGGGGGGCGGGAATGGCGGTGGTTTCTCATTACAACGTGGCGCCAGTGATTGACATCTTTGGCGCTGCCACTGGACGCGACCTGGGTGGAGTGGCCGGAGACCTCAACAGAATCATTGACGCCACACGCCAGCAATTACCCCGCGGTTCTCGTGTTGTTGTCCGCGGGCAGGTCCAGACGATGCAAGCGTCCTACATCGGCCTTCTGAGCGGCCTTGCGTTCTCGATCGTGCTCGTATACCTGCTGATCGTGGTCAACTTTCAATCCTGGCTGGATCCTTTCATCATGATTTCCGCGCTGCCCGCGGCACTCGCGGGCATTGCGTGGTTCTTGTTTATCACGCACACGACTCTCAGCGTACCCGCGCTCATGGGAGCCATCATGTGCATGGGCGTGGCCACTTCAAATAGCATCTTGGTCGTAAGCTTTGCTACGGAAAAAATGCAGGGGGGAAGTGATTCCATCAGCGCCGCATTGGAGGCAGGCTTCACGCGCTTTCGTCCCGTTCTGATGACCGCTCTGGCCATGATCATCGGCATGGTGCCAATGGCCCTCGGACTAGGGGACGGAGGCGAACAAAATGCTCCCCTTGGCCGGGCGGTCATAGGCGGCTTGATTTTCGCCACGGTTTCGACGCTTTTCTTTGTCCCGGCATTTTTCAGCGTTCTGCAGGGTTCACGCAGGCATCCGGTACAAACTTGATATCATCACTAGGCACAAAACTATCTGGAGTCTTTATGTCGTCTCAAACTGAAGATCGGAATCAACTCAGCGGGCAAACAGTCCCCGGGAACGAAACGGGAGGAAGGAAGGGTGCTCGCAAGTCATGGCTTGTCCTGACCATCACTGTGATCGTGGTTGCCGCCCTATTGGCATCGGGAATCTGGTCCCGTGTCAAGGCCCGCACAACGCTGAAGGCGGAAACGGCGCAAGTCGCCCTCACCGCGGTATCGGTCGTTTCCCCAAAGCAAACTGCGCCCGCCCAGGAGATCATCCTTCCTGGAAATGTACAACCATTCATCACCTCGCCGATTTATGCCCGCACAAACGGATATTTGAAGAAGTGGTACGTCGACATTGGGGCGCGCGTAAAGCAAGGCCAGTTGCTTGCCGTTATCGAAACTCCGGAAGTCGACCAGCAACTCCAGCAAGCCCGTAGCAACTTGCTAACCGCACAGGCAAATCTCGAGCTCGCTTCGATAACGAAAGCCCGATATCTGGGGCTTTTGAAAAGCAACGCCGTATCCCAGCAGGACGTCGATAATGCCGTCGGCACTTACAATGCGAACAAAGCAATTGTCGAGGCGGACCAGGCAGCCGTAGACCAGTACACGGCACTGGTATCTTTTGAAAAGATCTACGCCCCCTTCGACGGCATCGTCACCGCCCGAAACACGGATATCGGTGACCTGATTAACTCCGGCAGCGGTAGCGCGGTTAAAACCGATCTCTTCCACGTCGCTCAACCTGGAAAGCTCCGTGTTTACGTGAATGTCCCGGAGGAATACTCGCAAGGTGTCAAAGTCGGCATGACTGCGGATCTGAGTCTGGCTGAGTTTCCGGGCCGCAGATTTCGCGGAAAACTGGTCCGCACTGCCGATGCCATCACCGTCACCACCCGCACCTTGCTGACTGAAATCGATGTGGACAATCCTACGGGCACGCTGCTCACCGGCTCTTATGCAGAGGTCCACTTGGCTGTCCCGGCGCAGTCCTCCACCTTCCTGCTTCCAGTCAATACTTTGCTATTCCGCTCGGAGGGTTTACAGGTCGGCGTTGTAAGAGACGGAAAAGTCGTGCTCTCTGCCGTGACTCCTGGGCACGATTTTGGCAATCAGATCGAGATTGTCTCCGGCCTTAAGCCGGACGATCAAGTCATTATCAACCCACCGGACTCCATCATTACCGGACAGCAAGTCCAAATTGTTCAGGCAGCATTGCCGGGGGATATCAAGTGAAACGCGCTCAAAAGTTGATCTGGGTTCTGCACCGGCGCCAAACATGTTGTCGGATGGTTCTGCTCGCGATTGCTGCGTTCCAGTTGACCGGATGCGCGGTTGGACCGAAATATCAGCGCCCGGCAGCGGAAGTTCCGCCAGCTTATAAAGAGGTGGGCGATTGGAAACCTGCCCAACCGAATGACCAGAATCTCGGTGGTAACTGGTGGGAAATTTTTCAGGATCCTCAGCTCAATGCCCTCGAAGCTCAGGTCGGCGTCTCCAACCAAAACTTGAAGGCGGCCGAGGCCCAGTATACCCAGACTCGCGCAGTGCTCCGCTACCATCGCGCCGATTATTTTCCGACCCTCACTGCGGCTCCCGTCGCCACCCGCACCAAGACTTCCGCCAACCGTCAGCCTCACAGCCCGGCATTCAATGGCATTACCTACAACGATTACCAAATTCCTTTCGAATTGTCCTACCAGGTCGACGTTTGGGGACGCGTACGTCGCACCGTTGAGTCTTATCGCGAGCAGGCGCAAGCCAGCGCAGCCGACCTGGCCACGGTGAACTTGTCTATGCATTCCCAGTTGGCCTTGTTTTACTTCCAGGCCCGTATGCTCGATGCCGAGGAGCAGCTTCTAAATTCGACCGTCACGCAGTATGAGCAAGCCTTGGAGTTGATCCAAAGTCGGTTTGCCGGAGGCATTGCTTCCGATGTGGAAGTGCAGCAAGCCGAGACTCAACTGGAAACAACCCGCGCGCAGGCCATCGATGTTGGAGTTGCCCGCGCACAGTACGAGCACGCAGTGGCAATTCTAATTGGCAAGCCTCCAGCATCTTTCAGTCTTGCTCCTCTTCCTCTAACGATGCCTCCTCCTGCGATTCCCGTGGGTCTGCCATCAGAATTGCTCGAGAGGCGGCCTGACATCGCATCCGCCGAGCGCCTCATGGCCTCCGCCAACGCGCAGATTGGAGTCGCCAAGTCCGCCTATTATCCGCTCGTCAACTTGGCAGCCTTGGGAGGCTTTGAGAGTGGCTCTCCGACAACATTACTCTCCGGCCCCAGCATTTTGTGGTCGGCTGGCCCATCTGCTCTATTTACTATCTTCGACGTAGGGAGGCGCAGGGCTGCCTCAGACCAAGCCATCGCTGCCTTCGATCAGGCCGTCGCCAATTATCGCCAAACCGTGCTGACCGGCTTTCAACAGGTCGAGGACAACGTAGCGGCATTGCGGATCCTCGAGCACGAAGCCCAGGTTCAGGACAAAGCAGTCACCGCAGCTCAGAAATATCTGGAACTCGCCATCACGCGTTACAAGGGCGGCGTCACCAGCTACCTTGAGGTGACGACCGCTCAGAGTGCCGCTCTGTCCGACGAAGTCACCGCGGTGAATATTCTCGGCCGCCGCATGGTAGATGCCGTCACGCTTGTCCAGGCCCTAGGCGGCGGCTGGGATCGATCCGCATTGCCCGAACGCCCTGAATGCTGCGGCAAACTGACCAGCAACTCAAAGTGATCATCTCCTGCGCTTGCAAGGTCGGCGTGTCCCTTTGACTTCTTCACTCCCTGCGGAGGTTGCACTCCAGCATGCCCGCTGCCGGAGTGAAGCCACGCGGGCGTTACATGGTCCCGATGAGATTAAGAAATACGCCTTTGTGGTTGTATTTCAGATTGGTCAGGTCGTCGGAGAAGTCGGTGAAGTTGTAGCCAACGCCGACCTTCAGGTTCTTGCTAATATGACGATAGATTGCGACCAGCGCGCCGCGGCGCCGTTGACTTATATTCGGCAGGTAAAGCGTTCGCACCTCTGCCAGGCTATCCCATTGCTTGAGGAACCGCCGGTCCACGCGCAAGACCGCGAGCTGCGCGGGGTTGTCGAAGAAATTCGGGTGCACGCGATCCAGGCTTTCCTGTCCTATGCGGTAGGCGTACTTACTTCCGAGGGACCAATTCGCCGTGAGGTCGTAGTTCACATCCAGCGCCGCGATGTGGCTCTTCTGAAGGAACTCGGCCGCGGTGTTCTGCAATCCCACCTGACCCGTGGTCGGCACGTTATAAAAGTACGTGTACTTGACCAGCGCGTTCAGCCGGTCGTTCCTCACCGGACGGTACGCGTAGCCGACCACGGCCTCGGTGTAGCCGCCGGCATAGAACCCGCCGAGCGAGCTATCACTGACCGAGTGGTCCAGCTTGCCGATCAAGCGCCAGTCGGGCGTCAGTTGCAACTTGAAATTGTTGCGAAACAGCCATGTAGTCATTTCGTTACGTGTCAGGTCGAGTTGCTCCGCGTTATCCCGGCGAAACTCAATCGCGCTCGAGAACTGTATCTTAGCCAGGCCGTAGC
>Ga0307479_10005180_pt1 | contig 11961 bp, 9 predicted proteins | sample atmos_gasesECM4C_FD_203743 | JGI IMG/M metagenome (GOLD analysis project Ga0307479, IMG submission 203743) | Hardwood forest soil microbial communities from Morgan-Monroe State Forest, Indiana, United States - atmos_gasesECM4C_515 | ecosystem: Environmental > Terrestrial > Soil > Temperate... | reverse complement strand
TCGCCTCGTGGGTTCTTCTGGGCGCGGTGCTGGCAGTGCTGCTCGTCGCATGCACCAACGTCGCAAACCTGCTCCTCGCGCGGGCTACCAGCCGCATGCGGGAGTTGGCCGTCCGCACCGCGCTTGGCGCCACACGGGGACGCCTCATTCGCCACGCACTGACGGAAAGCTTGCTTCTTGGAGTGCTGGGTGGCCTCGCGGGTTGCTGGTTCGCGCAACTCCTGCTTCGTCTCTTTGTTTCGATTGCGCCTGAGGGTATTCCTCGGCTGGAACAGGCAACGATAGACGTTCGCGTATTGCTCTTTGCGCTCGGCGTATCGCTCTTGTCGGGCATTCTCTTCGGACTAGCTTCGGCGCTGCGTAGGCCCGGGCCAGAATTGCTCACCGGCAACGAAAACCGCACGACGCCGCGCGGCATGCTTCGCCAGTTGTTGGTAACCGTCCAGATTGCCGTTTCGTTGGTTCTTCTTGCCGGAGCCGGTCTATTGCTGCGCAGCCTCTGGAAGCTCGAAACTGTTGCACTTGGCATGGACGCGAAAAATGTCATCACCGCGGGAATCGATCTCGCCGACTATCGGTATCCCGACTCCGCGAAACAGCTTGCCTTCTTCCATCAGCTGGAGACCCGGCTGAAACAATTGCCGGGTGTCAGTGCGCTTGCCGTGAGCGATTCGTTGCCCCCTTCCGGGGGGATGGAAGCTACTTTTCTATCGTCCCTCGAAATTCCCGGGCACACTAAATTCAGCGCGGGCACTGGCGGAATGATTGGCTATCGATTTATCACTCCGGGATATTTTCCTGCGCTTGGCATCCCGATCCTGAGCGGCCGCGGCTTTCGCGAGGAGGATCGCGCGCCCACGGAAAGACCTGTGATTCTTAGTGAAGCGCTCGCGAAAAAGCTTTTCTCCGGCAGAGAAGATCCCGTAGGGAAATCATTCCGCTTTGGCACACAGAACGAGTGGCGCACGATCGTTGGAGTCGCCGGAGACGTAAAGAACAACGGCCTCGCCGCGCCCGCCGATCCCGAGTTTTATGTTCCCTGGAAAAATGAGCCCGCGGGCCACTTCCGCTCCGGCCATTTAGTCCTTCAGACCGCGATCAATCCCGAAGCTGTTGCGAAGTGGATTCATTCGGAAACCGCGGCCATTGATCCGACGGTTCCTGTAACGATTGAGTTTATGAAGACGCGGGTCGGAAAGCTGGCGGAACGGCCTCGATTCACTGCAGTCCTGCTGACCTTGTTCGCGGGCATGGGCGTGTTTCTTGCGGGGATCGGTATCTACGGCGTTGTCGGATTCCTGGTTGCGCAACAAACTAGGGAAATCGGCATTCGAATCGCCCTGGGCGCCACCCCAGGAAGTGTTCTGAGGATGGTTCTTTCCAATATGGTGCGCTGGACGGCTACTGGGGCAGCCCTCGGGCTTCTGGGAGCCTGGCTCTGCTCCCGTCTTCTGGAGTCCCTGCTATTCGAAGTGAAGCCGCACGACCCGTTCCTCCTCGCGCTCGCACTACTTCTCCTTATTGTCGCCGTGATGGTAGCGGCTTGGATTCCCGCTCGCCGGGCCATGCGAGTCGATCCAGTAGTTGCTTTACGGTACGAATAGTTATATTTGCTTGAGTTAGCCATCCGCAATCTCCGCGGCGTGCTAAAATTCCCCGCGAAATGAGCCGACTCTGCTCCTCCCGTTTCGAGCGAGCGGCGCGCAAACTGGGCTGGATGCGCATCGCCGGCATTGATGAAGCCGGACGCGGCGCGCTCTTTGGTCCGGTCGTTGCTGCCGCGGTGATTCTCAATCCCAAGCGGCGTATTGTCGGCCTGGACGATTCGAAAAAGCTCACTGCCGAACGCCGGGCGGAACTCGCACCGCGCATCCGCGAACACGCTCTCGCGTGGGCTGTCGCAGAAGTGGACGCACAGCGCATCGACGCCTGGAATATCTACCAAGCATCGCGGCAAGCGATGACCGCGGCGTTGCAGCAACTGACGATTCCGCCCGATTACCTGCTCATTGACGCTTTGCAGCTCGACGTCTTAATCGAGCAAAAATCCCTGATTAAAGGCGATGCCCGCAGCATTTCCATAGCGGCAGCTTCGATCCTGGCGAAAACGCATCGAGACACGCGAATGGAGGAGTGGGACGCTATCTATCCGCAATACGGCTTGGCGCGCCACAAGGGTTACGGCACGCCGGGCCATCTCGAAGCATTGCGCGTGCATGGTCCATCGCCCTTGCATCGTCAATCCTTCGCGCCCGTGCGCGATTCCGCATGCTGGGCCGTCGGCGCCACGCAGACATTTCTTCCCCTGTTTTGACCCATCGTTTGTTTTGATGGCGCGGAGGAGTCCTTACGGCAAAGCCATCGAGCCCTATATTTGAACTTGTTTAAATTAGGGACCATGCGCAAACTAATTTGCCACGCAAACTAAATCCGCTCACTTCGCTTGGAAGTACTTTACCAGGAAGAAGTTATGGTCCGCGCGTCTTCTCGTTCGCGTGCTTGCAGACCTAGCGGAGCTCCCCGGCGTCGCTCAGCAGCTTCTTCATGCCGCCCCAGCTTTGGCGTGAAGATTCTTCCGGTGTGCCCGCGCCTTTCCAATGCGTTTCCAGGCTCATCGTTCCGGAGTATCCGGCCCGCGCCAGGGCGCGAAACTGGCCGACGTAGTCGATGATACCGCTGCCCATTGCCGCCCACTCGTAGGTACCATCCGCTTTGCGCACCACATCTTTGCAATGCACGTGGCCGAGGCGTTCCTTGGGGATTTTCGCGAACCCCTCCGGAAAGGCGAGTTCGCCGCGATAGGCGGCATTCCCGGGATCCCAATTCAGTTTCAAGTTCGGCGATTGGACAGCCTGCAGGGTACGCGCGGCCTCGGCGCCGGTCGCGGTGTTGCAGGCAAATTCGTTTTCAAGAAGAAGGGTGATTTTCTTCGAGGCAACTTGAGCGGCGGTGTCACGGAGTTTTCCGTCCATCGAGTCGCGGAAGGGCTTCGGATCGTCCAACCTCCAGAAGTCAAAGCAGCGGACGCAGTCCGTGCCCAGGGCCCTGGCGATCGCGATGGAGCGGTCGAGCACCTCTTCCTGTTGTGCAAAAGTGTAGTCCGCGCCGAATTGAGGGGTCTTCGGGCTGTACTTCGAGGTGGGCGCCCCAGGCCAATCGGTCTTGAAGAGCGGGCTGGCAATGTCGGTCACCTGAAGATTGAATTTGCCCAGGAGCCGCCGTACTTCGGCGATTTCCTTCTCGTCGAGGTTAATGATGTTCTTGTTCCAAAGGGTCCGAAGCTCGACGTAAGCCAAGCCGAATTCCTTGGACGCAATTTCCAGGGCGTGGGCGAAATCCTGCGTGATCTCGTCGGTGATGACCGAAAGCTTGAAGCGGCTGTTCATCGGCGGTAAAGGGGAAGCGCCAGCGCCAGAACGGCAAAGAAACGAGGATGCGGCTGCTCCACCAAGGGCCGCGAGAAAATTACGACGGGATGCCATCGAATACATGGGGTGTTCTCTCCCTTGCGCAGACAAGGACTATTCCGGGATGGTATCACTTTCAGCCGCGAGAGCAGCCTGCCGCTGGCGCGGAATCGAATGGCGGGAAGGGAAAAGCGTCCTTTGATAGTTCGCCTCATGTTCGCCAGCGAATTTCCGGATTGGAAAGGGGATAACTGCCTGCTCACAAGGGATTCTGCGTACGTTGACTTGTCTTTTTCCCGCCTGTTAGCGTAACCAGTAGCGTTACGAGCGGTTTCGCGACCGCTGCAAATTGAGGAGAACGTGTGGGGCAAACTCCCTCAGGGAGATTTGTCCCTGTTCGCGCATGGCTTATAACAAGAGCAAGAACGTTGAAGCTGCACAAAAGCTGCTCAACCAGGGCAAAGTCGCCCAAGCCATTGCCGAATACCAGAATATTCTGAAGTACGAGCCTCGCGATCAGGTCACGCTAATGACCATCGGCGAGCTGTATATCCGCCAGGGCGAGACGTTCCAGGCCATCGACTACTTCGAACGCCTGGCGCAGATTTTTGTCGGTGACGGATTCCTGACCAAAGCAATCGCGGTTTACAAGCGCATCGCCAAACTTGCCCCGGAAGAAATTCGCCCGCTCGAAAAACTCGCTGACCTCTACGTCCAACAAGGGGTGATGAGCGAGGCCCGTCCCCTTTTCCTCCAATTGGCGGAGATTCACCTGAAGAACAATCGCCAGCCGGAGGCGGTGGGCCTGCTGAAAAAGCTTCTGCAGGCGGAACCCGACAATCTGCGCATTCAGATTCGTCTGGCCGATTTGTACCAGGCCATGGGCCAGACTCGGGATGCCATCGAGGCTTATGTCTCCGCTTCGCAGCGGGCACTGGCCCGCGGTGACCATGGAGAAAGTGAAAAGCTCGCGGACAAGGCGCTGAAACTCGAGCCCAACAATCTGGCCGCAGTCATCGTCAAAGCGCGGTCGCATTCTTCGCAGGGCAATCTCACCAAGGCTGCGCAGCTCCTCGAACAGGCCGCCGATCTCGAGAAGGGCGGCGAACAGACTGAACTCCTCCTCGATCTGTATCTCAAGAATTCCGATTGGGACGAGGCTTCGGCGCTCGCGCATCGCGTATTTGAAGCGGACGAGAAAAATTTCGGGCCGATGCAAAAGGTCGTCGAATTGCTCCTGCAATCCGGGAATGGCGAAAAAGCCATGGAAATCCTGGAGAAATCGCGGCTGCCCATGATCGATGCAGGGGAGCACGAGGTCGTCGGGAAAGTGTTAGGCGAGCTTGCGGCGAGCATGCCCGGCAGTATCAAGCCGCGGGAATGGCTCGTGGAGCTGTACGGCCGCACCAGCGATCCCTTCCGTTTGGCCGATGCGCTGGCGCATCTGGGCGACGCCCTGGCTGCCGATCACCAGTGGGAACGAGCGAAAAAAACCTTCGAACAGCTCCTCGAGCGCGAACCTGAAAGCGAATCGGCCAAGCGCAAACTCAATGGCGTGCTCCGCAAAATGGGCCTCCTTGGGCCGGGGGCAGCCGAGGAGCCTCCCGAGGAGCACTTGCGGGCAGAAATTTCCAAGCCGCCCGCGCCCAAGCTGCGTCTCGAGGAGGAAGAATCCGCTCCCGAGATGCAAGCCAAGCTCGCCGACACGTCCAGCGAACCTGCGCTTGACGAAGAGACGCAAAAATTCATCGCCCAGTCGCTCACCGACGTGGACCTCTTCGCCAGTTACGGTCTTACGCAAAAAGCCATTGGGTTGCTCGAGGCCATCCTGCGCCGCGCACCGCGCCACACCCCGACACTCGAAAAACTGCTCGACTTTGTCCTCGGCGCAGGCGATGACCGGCGCACCGCCGAACTCGCCGCGCAGTTGGAACAGATTCACAGTGAAACGGGCGACAAGCGCAGCTCCGAGCGCTTCGGGGAATTGCGCCGCCGTTTCCAGCGTGCCGCGGGTTTGACGGATCAGGAGTTGGCGAGCGCGGTTCCTGCGGCCAAACCTGGGGTCCAGGAAGCCGTCGAGCCAGTGCCGATGGATGGTTCGATTCCCGAAATCGCCGCGGAACCCGCGCCGGAAAAGCCTGCGCCCGCCCCGGCTGCGCGCGTGCAGAAAGGGCGCCCGGAGCCGGTCGAAGTGAGCGCTGCTCCCGGACAGGCTGAGGTGCAGGAAGTTGATTTGTCCGACGAATGGGCGACCCTCCTCGAAGAGACGCGTCCCAGCGAGGCGGCCACTCATGCTCCTGGCCCATTGCCAGTCAAGCCCGCGACCGGCCCCACGCGTCACACCAAACCTGGGGATGTGGAAGAGTTTCAGATTGGCGAGGAAGCCCCCAGCGTTCCGCCGGGCGACGTACCGTCGGTCGCCGACTCCACTCCTCCAATTCCGCTCGAGCCGGAAACCATCGCCGAAAAAGTCGGCAAGAAGCCGACAGCGGCTAAGCCTAAAGAAATATCCGCGCCTAAAGGTCCGCAGAAACCTCCCAAGACGAGCGAGCCCGAATTTGAACTGGAACAGGAATATGAGCTCGTCCTGGAGGCGGAACCTCTCGTCCCAACGTACGACCAGCGGCCGCCCGAGACGCCGATAGCCCCTTCCAAGGCGGAGCCCGTTGAGCAAAACGCGTCTGCGCCACCTGCGGGCAGTGGTTTTGCTTCGGATCAATTCCTGGCGGATCTGGCCAACGAAATCGATCAGCTCGGCATTGGCGGGCTTGCCCCTGGATTTTCGGGAACCATGCCCAATGCCCAGCAGGCGCCGGTCGCCAAACCTCAGGCACCGGCCGCGCAGTCTGGCGAGTCCGGACCGCTCAAGGAAGTATTCGACGAGTTTCGCGCCGAGCTGGGTGAGATGGGCGCGGAGGACGAGGATCTCGAAACGCACTACAACCTGGGCATCGCATTTCGTGAAATGGGACTCCTCGAGGAAGCCATCAGCGAGTTCCAGAAAGTTGCCAAAGCAAGCGATCGCGGCCGCGCCTTCCGTTATACCATGCAGTGCTGCACGCTTCTGGGCCTGGCCTTCATGGAAAAGGGCCAGCCAGCCATCGCCGCGATCTGGTATGAGCGCGCTCTGCTGACCCCGGGCAATGATCCGGAAAGCAACCTCGCCTTGCGGTATGATTTGGGCGTAGCTCAGGAATCGGCGGGCGAGCCAGAAGCGGCGCTTAAGAGTTTCTCCCAGGTCTACGCGATGAACATCGACTATCGTGACGTGGCCGAACGCATCGCTGCCCTTCAGAAGCCCATCCGTCGATCCTGAACCTTTCCTGACAGGACGGGATTCCGCTCATCTATGAACCGGATCTATCGCGCACTACTGGTCGTTCTCGCGTTCGAAATGGGCGCGATGCTCCTCTATCTGCCATGGTCCGGCTATTGGGAGCAGAATTTTTTTCTCAGCCACTATCCTTCGCTCATGCCCATCGTGCTTCACCCGTCGTTTCGGGGCGCCGTGAGCGGTGTCGGCGTTTTGGATATCCTTCTGGCCATCGGCTGGATCGGTTCGCGCCCGGGGCCTGATCGTGTCCCGCCTCAATAACTCATCTTGCCGCCCGCTCCTTTGCTACGTGACGGACCGGCGCAGCCTCCCCGCGACCGAATCACGGGAAGTACTGGAAATTCTCTTGCTGAAGATAAGAGCCGCCGCGGCCGCTGGCGTCGACTGGATTCAAATTCGCGAGAAAGACTTTTCGGGAAGAGATTACGGCTTGCTCGCGCGGGAAGCTTTGCACCGGGCCGCGAAGTCACAGGTGAGCAACGGCGCCGCGACACGCATCCTGTTGAACGATCGGTTGGACGCCGCGCTCTCGGAGCGCGCCGGCGGTGTGCACTTGGGCGAGGACAGTCTACCGCTTCCGGAAGCAAAGCGGCTTGCGAGCGCCCAAGCCCAAAACCAGGATTTCCTGATTGGCGTTTCCTGTCACTCCCTGGAGGCTGCGAGGTCCGCTGCGAGCGGTGGCGCGGATTATCTGTTTTTTGGCCCCGTCTTCGCCACGCCGTCGAAGGCCGCATTCGGTGCGCCACAGGGCCTTGGGCGGCTCGCCGAGGTCTGCCGAGCGGTGGCCATACCGGTGCTTGCCATCGGCGGAATTACGCTGGCGAACGTTTCCGCTTGCCTGGCCACTGGCGCCTCGGGGATCGCCGCAATTCGCCTTTTCCAGGACGCTCCGGACATGTCCTCTCTTGTCCAGTTCCTGCGAAAGCTGACGCGCTAATCAACGCTCCATCAGCCGCCGGAGAAGACGTATCTGCCCCGCGTGATAGATATCGTGAAACGCAAGGCCGTAGAGCTGGTGCACTAATTTTGCACCCCTTGGCGTGCACAGTACTCCGGCCGCCGTTACCTGCAAGGCCCGATGCTCTCGCTCAAGTAGCTTTTTATCCGCGCTCCAGGCCGCCTCGTTCAACTTGCCCTTTTCGGGTCTTGCGAAGAAATTGCTCCCTTTGAGCACGAACGAGCCACGCTTCCCGCCCTCGATTCTTCGCCGCAAGGCATACTTCCAGTACGCGGCGTGGAGCGTCACTTCCCAGATGTTGTGCCGGCCCGGTCCAGGGCGCCAAGCCGCTTGCTTTGCGGTTACTCCCTTTATGGATTGCTTGAGGTTCGGTCCATGCCAGGTCTTTTTTTCGTAGGCTTCATCCAGCAGCGCGAGCACGAGCTTTGTGGAATCCACGGCGCCTCCTCATAGGGCATCAGCGAGAATAAGAATCTCGCAGAGCTTGGCGCGCCCGCTCTAGGGTGTCAATGTCCGGCCCTCCTGCTGTTCTGAATTCGTTCCGTGGCGCGAAGAGTCCGCCTATTTTCTGCTTTCTTGTACTTGTACAGTTGCCGGTCCGCCGCCTCGATAAGTTCAGCGGCCGACCTGCCGTCATCCGGGTAGATGCCTATGCCGATGCTGACGCTGATCGCTGGCTTCCCCTGATCGTTTCGCAGTCCGTTCTCGATGCGCAGCGCAACCTGTTCCGCCATTCCCTTGTCGGAGTCAATAAGAACAACTGCAAACTCATCGCCGCCGTACCGCACCGCCAGGTCCGTCGAACGGCAGTGCTCATTCATCACCGCTGCCAGTCGCTTCAGGGCGCGGTTTCCCGCCATGTGACCCCGGAGGTCGTTGATCCGTTTCAGCCCATCGAGGTCCAACAGCAGAACGGTGAAGGAGTGATGACTACGTTCGGCGCGGTGCACTTCTTGCTCCAGCCGGTCCATGAATTCCCCGTAATTCGCCAATCCTGTCAGGGCGTCGTGCCGGGCCTGATGGCGGGCCTGCTCTTCGCTCTTCTTTCTTTCGGTTATGTCGATTCCCAGACCGAGGACTCCTTCGATTTCGCCGGACGCCGCGCGTAGCGGTTCAAGATGGATTTCCAGAACGCGGCTGTTCCAGTTGCATTCGAATTGCATAGACTCGCCCCGCAAGGCCCCATAGTGTTCCGCAAGTGGAGTGGCGTGCCGGTCAGCGCATCCCAGGAATTCGCAAACGCTGCGGCCGACCAGCGCATTGGCGTGAATCCTTGAAGTAGGCAGACCCTTCCCCCAATTCGATGTGATCCGAAGATTCTGGTCCATCGTCCAATGGAGGCCCGGCATCTGCTTGATGAGCAACCGGAGTTGCGCTTCACCAGGTGTTGCCCCCTCAGGAGAATCGATCACCCGCCCGCTCTCGAGAATTCCCCTGACTTCTCCCTGTTCATCCCGGATGATTTCGCGGTTTATTCTCAGGGAGATTCTCGATCCGTTCTTGTGAAGGCGCTCCACGGTTTCGCAACATTTCAAGCCATTCCCTGCCGCTTCGGAAAAGAATCTCTTCAGCCCCGGCCACTCGTGTAGCGGCACAAGCCGGCTCACGGGCTGCCCGGTAATCTCTTGAGCGGTGTGGCCGTAAATGCGCTCTGCCCCGCGGCTCCAGGTGTCGATGGTGCCATCGAGGGATACGCCAAGGATTCCGTCCTCCGGCGATTCGAGAAGAGCTGTTAGCAAATGCTCGCGGACCAGGTGGAGCGGCATCGAGAACAGACCATCCTTTAGAAAGGGGAAGGTTTTCGTTTGAAGGCGAAGTTTCCCGCGGGCGAGAGGTCCGAGCCAACGGGCGATCCAGGGCTGCGAACACAAGCCGCAGCTATGATTCTCCCATTGTACTCCTCGAAACCCCATACGCAATCAGGCATCCGTACTAATTTCACCAAAAGGTAATCTTTTCTGATTCATCTCCAACACGCGTAGAGAAGCAGAATGGGCAAAGGGCAGTTCTCAGATGACACAAATACTTGCAAATGATATCGGACCAAGTTAGTCTGAATTAGTTGTTGCAACTCACTTGCAAGGAGACTCCGTGGTGGCCTCGTTCTGTCGGCGCGTTTTGCTCGGCTTTCTCTTCTTTTCAGTGCACTCGTTTCTCTTTCCCAGTGCTGCCCTCGCCCAGGAAAACCCTTACTTTGTGGCCTATGACCACTATCTGGAAGAGCCCGGGAACCTTGAGATCGAGTATTTCTCCACCTTTGGCACCCAGCGGGGCGGCAACGACTTCCACGCCTACTGGATCGAGTTCGAATATGGCGCGACCGCCTGGTGGACCACGGAGTTCTACCTGGACGGCCAGACTACTTTCAACGACAGCACGGTGTTCACGGGCTTCCGCTGGGAGAATCGCTTCCGGCCGCTGAATCGCGAGCACTTCATCAATCCCGTCTTCTATGTCGAATATGAAAACAAGAACGGCGCGGACAAAATCCTCAAGGAAGTCGAAGGTCACGATGTGGAATCGGACTTCCTCGTTTCGAACGCGGAAGCCCGCAAGGAGCACATCCATGAAATCGAGTTAAAGCTCATCCTGTCCAGCACAGTCAAAGGCTGGAACTTCACCGAAAACACCCTCGCCGCCAAGAATCTTTCGAATTCACCGTGGGAATTCGGGTATGCCCTCGGCGCCAGCCGTCCCCTGGCTTTGAAGGCTTCCGCGAATCGCTGCACTCTCTGTCCGCAAAACTTTGTCGCCGGGGTCGAAATGTATGGCGGCCTGGGTGACCGGCACAGCTTTGGCCTTCACGATACCTCGCAGTACCTGGCGCCCCTTCTCGGCTGGAATTTACCCTCCGGCTGGACGTTGCGGGTTTCGCCCGGCTTCGGTCTGAACGACAATAGTCACCGGTTCCTTGTGCGCTGGGGCGTCTCGCGGGAAATAAGCGGCTTTGGCTCGATGGTTAGCCGGCTCTTTGGAGGGCGCAAGTGAAGGCTATCGCCACAGCGCTTGCCGTTTGCACTTCATTTCTTGCAGCATCAGTTGTCCTCGCGCAGAGCCAAAAATCCGAGAAGCCACCCGACACCGTCGCGCCCAAATACGATCCGGCCATCTACTCGGAATTGCAAAAGGCGCCAGAAAAGGCTCGGAACCGCACAAATCCACTGCAAAACGATCCGGAAGCCGTTGCTGCCGGCGCCATTCTATTCGAACAGCACTGCGCCGAATGTCATGGTAGTTCTGCGCAAGGTGGCAAGAAGGCGCCAAGCCTCCACGCTGCCGAAGTTCAGTGCGCGACGCCAGGAGCGATTTTCTGGATCTTGACGAACGGTGTCGTTCGAAAAGGGATGCCGGTCTGGTCGAAGCTGCCGGAACCCCAGCGCTGGCAGTTGGTACGTTACATCAAATCGCTTGGCGGGCCTGTTCCGGCAGTGGAATCTCCCGCGCCGAAACCTTGACGGCAGGATCCTAATTCGCAGCCTTGGCCGCATCGTTCAGAATCATCGCCAGACGCACTCCGGCTTCCGCAAGGCCTGCTTCTGCGGCCTTGGCTGCATTGTTTTGATAAACTTCTCCTACGGCAAGATGCTTCTCGAACATCCGCTTTCCCATGTGATTGTTTTCGGCGCAACTCTTCAATTTCATGTCCGGTTCGATGCCAATTTTTTCCGGGAAGGCATCGTACACCACGGTTTCCGCGCGTTCGTGGCTCTCCCAGGCCCATTCGACCACGTGGATGCCCGCGGCTTCCCAGGCAGCCCTCTCCACGTGAAACTTTTCGCCTAGTTCGTCAGCGTATCGCAGCGGATTGGAGACTTCCATGTCGCGCTCCACGATCTCCGTGTCCCAGACCTGATGAAGATTGGGCGAATAATCCCCACGCTCCGGATGGAGAGCGTTGAGGAGCGGTTCATGGCGAAAATATTTTACCGGCACGCAGTTTCCGCCGTTGTCGGCATTGCTGGCGGCATGCAGCGGCTGATGCAGATCGCCGACAAAGTGGATGATGTAGCGGATCGCTTCGGCGCGTTTCAAGGGATCGGCGGACTTGTCTTTCAGGATGGCGCGCTGCTCTTCGATCGCGCGCGTCACGCAACCTTCGGCACCGCAGTATTCGTCCAGTTCGCCCCTGTGCTTCCCCCGCGGGATATCGATGTAGTGCCAGGGTCCGTTCTTGCGTTCGTCGCGAACGTCATCCGGCCAAGTGGAGGCATCCACCATCAGGTCGGGAGTGGCATTGCCACACCAGCGTTTCAGCTTCAAAT
>Ga0307479_10005179_pt1 | contig 11962 bp, 11 predicted proteins | sample atmos_gasesECM4C_FD_203743 | JGI IMG/M metagenome (GOLD analysis project Ga0307479, IMG submission 203743) | Hardwood forest soil microbial communities from Morgan-Monroe State Forest, Indiana, United States - atmos_gasesECM4C_515 | ecosystem: Environmental > Terrestrial > Soil > Temperate... | reverse complement strand
TGTAGAGTTCGATCTGGTGTGGAGAAGTCGCCAGACCAGTTGCGATGGCCTGATCTAAAGCCGCAATCCCGGGCGACGAAATAGGACCAAAGTCATTAAAAATGAGGACGCGCCGGACCGTTCTCGTCGGCTGCGCTAGGAGCGATTGCAGAAAGAGAAAACCGGCAACAGCAACTAGAACCAAGGCAAAACTTGCTCGTTGTTGAGGACGATGGGCAGAATCGGTCGAACTGCCGAGCCTAAATTCGCAAGCCAAGCGGTCCTCCACTGAAGCTGACACCACGAACCTCATACGCGGTTCTGAACGAAGCATCCTAACACTAACGCCACTAGAAAATGTTCTCTCCAATCCGCGTGTCTCTAGTACCTCCAACTCGTCCGATAACTACGAACGTATTACTTGGCGATAAACTCTAAGCCTGGGATAACATCTCCCACTATCTAAAGAGTCAGTCTGCCGTCCAAGCCGAAAGAGGTGGGAATAGTTTTCTGGTGTGCGGTCATCTTGATGAATCGCGATTCACAAATGGGGCGCCATCGGCGCAGCATTCTACCAGCAGGGCTAATAGCCATGCTGCTTGCCACCGGTTTACATGGTCAAACAGCCTCAACGGGCGCACTAGTTGGCGTGACGCTGGACTCATCCGGTGCCAAGTTGCCTGGTGTGATGTTACGCATCAGCAATCGGGAAACAGGCCGCGCCGAATCTGCAATTTCCGATGAATACGGAAGGTTCAGTTTCCTTCTCCTACCCCCGGGCACGTATCAACTGGAGGCAACCAAAACCGACTTCAATTCTCTGACTCTCACGGAAGTGCACATAGTTCTCACCGAAACGCTTAGACTTGAAGTTCGCCTGAAACTCGCGGCACATTTCGAGCGCGTTGTGGTTTCCTCCCAGCCGCTGATGGTTCAAGCCGACAGCGCTGCCCTAGGACGTGTGGTCGATGAAAGCTCGGTCAGCGAGTTACCACTAGTCACAAGAAACTTCGCGCAAATAACCGGGCTTTCCCCTGGCGTGGCTGTCGGGGTGTACAACGCCGGAGAGCTTGGGCTAGGAGGGACGGCGCTGTCCCAAATTGCCAAATCCAATGACGGGATTTTCGTGCACGGAGCTCGCTCCTATGACAACAACTTTCAGATAGACGGGATAAGTGTGAGCGATGTACAGGGAAGTGCGGGTGGGAGTGGCGGAATTCCCATACCTAACCCTGACAGCATCCAGGAGTTCAAGGTGCAAACGGGGCTCTACGATGCTGGTTATGGACGCTATGCTGGTGCGAACGTCAGCTTGATCACAAAAACGGGCGGGAATGATTTCCACGGAACGGTCTTTGAGTTTTTTCGGAACGAGGCGCTCAACGCAAACGATTTCTTCCTAAACCGGACAGATCAACCACGCCCTGCTCTCAAGGACAACCAGTTTGGGTTTGCGTTTGGTGGGCCGGTAAAGAAGGAGAAATTGCTCTTCTTTGGTTCGTATCAGGGAACGCGCCAGGTTAACGGCGTGGCTGCTGGTCAATCGAGGATTGCTTGTACCGCCAGCTTAAGCGAGCCGCCGCTGACCGACGACAGATCTCCCGCCGCGCTAGGCGGGATGTTTGGCGGCTTGGCAGGTGCGTTAGGAGGAGTTGCCATCAAAACTGATGGTTCCAATATCAACCCCACGGCTCTGGCTCTGCTAAATCTCAAGCTTCCTGACGGATCTTTCTTGATTCCAACTCCGCAAACCGTGGATACAACAAAGCCATTCGCCCAGCAGGGTTTTTCGGTTTTTACGGCACCCTGTCATTTCAGCGAAAATCAGTTTTTAACGAACGTGGATTATCTCATGAGCTCTAATAGCAAAATCACCGCCCGCTTCTTTCTTGCTGATGATGATGAGACGGTTACGTTTCCTGGGAATGGGCTTAACCCGGCAGGCAATATACCTGGATTTCCGAGTCCGAGCGATTCTGGCTTTAGAGTACTCTCCATAGGGCATACCTATACTTTTCGCAACGGCTGGCTCAATGAAGCACAGTTTGGCTACGTCCGCACGAGAACGAGTACGGAGGCCCAGACCCCATTCAAGTGGTCAGACGTTGGAGTTGCAGAAGGAGAGATGAACTTTAACAACGAGCTTCCAAGCTTGAAAATAGCGGGTTCCGTCAGCTTCGCTTCTGGGTTCCCGCGCACGATAACTCAAAACAGTTTTGTTTTTAGTGATGATCTCAGCTTTGTCCATGGAGCTCACACTCTCCGACTGGGCGGATCGGTAACCAGACTTCAAGACAATATCGACATAGTAGGACTGGGGTCATTCGTGCAGTTTCTCAGTTGGCCGGATTTTCTGCTCGGCCTGAACGCGGAGACCAACGGTACGAAATTCAGCAATGTCTTCGCGTCGTTTGATGACTTCGGACTGACATCCCGGGCATACAGGGTGTGGGAGGGCGCAGCATTCGCACAGGATGATTACAGGATTGGTAAGTCGTTAACGCTAAATGTTGGATTGCGATATGAGCGCCTCGGCCAATTCGGAGATCAACTGGGCAGGAACTCCAGCTTCGATGTTAGCAAGGCTGATGCGAACCCTCCGCCGGGAGGAAGCGTCGCGGGTTACATTGTGGCCTCTAACTTTTCCGGTGCGCTCCCCCCCGACGTCATCCAAGTGAATAATCAGTTCGGGAACTATGGCAAGGGACAAAATACGATCGCTCCGCGAATCGGGTTTGCTTGGCAGCCTTTGCCGAGGGCAAGCGCGTTGGTCCTCAGAGGAGGTTACGGTATCTATTACTCCCGGCCAACCGGCCAAGCATTCTATCAAAACGTATTCGGCGCTCCGTATTCTGAGTTCCGGCTGAATAGTGGTCAGGCCAACGCAGATGCGACTTTCCAATCGCCTTTTGCACAACCGTTCCCTACTCCGCAGTCCTTCCCCGCGTTTCCTCCCTATTCACGTTCCACCGCTACGACTATTTACGGCGTCGCACCCCGCTTTCGACCCACTATGGTTCAGCAGTATTCACTAAACGTTCAGACCGAGCTCCACAAAGGTTGGTTGCTGGAAATCGGATATGTAGGCACCCGTGGAATACACTTGGTACGTCAACGTTCCCTGAATCAAGCCCTATCAGCTTCTGCTGGCGATCCGATAAGGGGAGTGACCACGGATACCGTTGCAAATATTCCGTTGCGAGTGCCTATTCTCGGGATACCTCCAGACTCCCTTGCTTTGATGGAATCTGGGGGAAGTTCCTGGTACAACGGACTTGAAGTGAGTCTCACGAAGCGGCTAAGCTATGGCCTGGAATTCCTTGCTTCTTATACCTTCTCAAAGACGCTGGACACGGATGGCGCTGACATCAACTCGACGTCGTCAGGAAATGCACTGACATTAGGAGATCAGAATTCTCCTAGCCAGCGATGGGGAAGAGCCAGCTTCGACCGCACCCACCGGTTCATACTTAGTGAAACTTGGGACATTCCAAGCCCACCCAGTGGCCTTCAGCGTGCGTTCCTCGGAGGTTGGGGGTTGGCGGCGATAGTTACAATTCAGTCCGGAAGCGCACTAACGATCGCAGACACGAATGCCAATAACGTCTTCGGAATCAGTGAGGATCGGGCGGAACTGACGGGCAATTGCACAAAGAATCAGCTAGTGACAGGTGGGTCGCTCGGATCCAAGCTGAACAACTATTTGAACGTATCGTGTTTCACGACTCCGCCTGTGATCGGCGCGGACGGCATCGGAACCGCCTTCGGAAACAGCGCAACAGGAATCGTGGACGGTCCAGGGCAAGCGAACGTCGATCTTTCGTTATCAAAAAATATACCGATCAAATGGCCGAGTGAAGGAACGAGCCTTCAATTCCGTACTGAATTCTATAACGCACTGAACCATCCGCAGTTTGCTAACCCTGACACCAATTTCACTTCTCCGACATTTGGAGTCATTAGCAGCACGGCTGTAAATCCTCGTGTCATCCAGCTTGCATTAAGGCTTGCATTCTGACTTGCTAAACGTCAGTACGGAAGTGAATGCGGCTCCACTGGTGAAATCGTTAAGCTGTACGTTGAAGACGAGACGATTGTTTCCTGCTGTGCGAAGCCTCCACGCGAAGTTGCGGCTCAATATCGACCGAGATGAGACCGTGCTTCAGAGCAAACAAAACCAGGTCGGCGTTACTCTTCAGATTGAAAACGTCCATGATGTGATGCTTATGGAACTCCACAGTTTTCTCGCTCAAGTTTAAGAGCCCGGCGACCTCCTTCATCGGTCGCCCTTCGGCCAGCATTTGGACCACTTCTCTTTGCCGTGAGGTCATTTCTTTTGAGAATTGCCTTGCCCTGGTTTTTGATTGGACCCAATCGTCCGCCCGCATCTTCGGAGTAAGGTAGGACTGGCCACGCAAAACTTGGTCGATAGCCTTCAACAGTTCTCGTCCGGCTGAGTGTTTAAGAACAAATCCAACTGCCCCTAACTCAAGGGCGGCGGCCGCAAGATTCGGATCATGGTACATAGTCAAGAATACGAATTTGATGTTTGGGACCTGGGTTCTGGTCCTCCTGGCCGCTTCTAGGCCGTTCAGTAGTGGCATCCCGATATCCAGGATGATCACGTCAGGCCGAAGTCGAACGGCGGCGTCCATCATTGCGCGACCGTCGGTGACCACTCCGACAACGGTATAGGTTTTTTCCAGAAAGACGCGCAATGCCTCAGCAAACATCGCATGGTCATCTGCGACCAAGAAGCGCGAGCGCAAAGAATTCGAATGCGTACCCATATCGTCTGACCTTTTGGGCCGTCAACGAATCTCGGCGGCAAACGAACTGTGATTGCCGTGGTTGGAACGAAAGGTATCATACAAGGCGTCCACCGTCACCTAGGGAAACCCCTAGGTACTCCTGGGCCTGTCTTGGCTGTATATTTCCGAGCTTGAGTCGCGTGCTCATAGCCGATGACGATCAAGCCATGCTCAAAGCCGAGATTGCTCTCTTGACTCCCTATTTTGATGTTGTAGGGACAGCAGCGGATGGCGCAGCGTTGGTGTCGAAATCTCGCAGCCTTGACCCTGACGTCATTGTGACTGATATTAGCATGCCGATTTTGAACGGAATTGACGCTGTACACAAACTCAGGGAGTCCGGTTCCAATGCAATATTCGTTTTCCTGACAGTGCATTCAGAGGAAGTCTTCGTCGAGGCATGTATGAAAGCAGGAGCATTGGGATATGTCCAAAAGTCCTGTATGAAACGTCATTTGGTGCACGCAATACAAGCAGCGCTGGCCGGTCAACCTTACGTTTCACTATTCAATTCCAACCGGCCTCGCAACCCTGCTGAGTAAATCGTTGGTCGCAGAAAGAAACTACAATTTGTTAGGGGTCTCGGAGGTATTCGTTCAATAGCCCGTATAGCGGCGGACGTCATGTACACGGTTTCCTTTTGAACCTGTGGAACTCAAGGCAGGTCTTTCCATGCTTTCGGTAATGATCTTTTTTTGGCTCCCTCCGTACCAAAATCCTTCCAACCAAAAACTCGTCACCAACTCGTCACCAAAACCAGGCTATTTCTGGTCGATTTCAGACCAACCGGAAAAGCGAGACAGGCAAAGGGATTTAGCTGCTGTACCTCATAATTGACACGGGTATTCTGGGGCTTTTGGTAGTCATCATTGCCGGATCGACGCTCGCAGAATATGCCTCTTGGGATTGACCAGCTACTTATTCGTGATACACGCGCTCCATCACTTTCGGCCTATCCGGGCAGAATGGCGATTGCAACGGCGATCTGTTTTCTATTTTTGGGCTCGGCAGTTATGTTCTTAGGACTAAAGAAGGCGCTTGTACTGCAACGTGCGCTTGTAGTTGCGTGCTTCGCGTTCTCTCTGGTAGCTCTGTGCGGCTTTCTGTATGGGGCCGAGTCACTCTACTCGATTACGTCCTACTCCACGATAGGAGTCCACACCAGCGCGGGCCTAATGGCGGTGTGTTTGGCCTATTTTCAGAGGGTTGACCTTCGAAGCTCATTTTAGTAGTTGTTGGCACTATGACGACAAAGAAAAACCGGCGCGGCAAGCTGGTTTCTCCTCAGCGTTCACGGAACTTCTACCGCCCATGCAACGACTCTCCATCCTACCTTCTCTTTAGTCCACAGCAAGAGAAGCGCTGGAGACTCTTCCTCGCCGAAATTCAGTAGGCTCGCCGACAAATAGTACGTGCCGTACGTTGCATCAACCGGCTTCAACTCAGGTGTTTTCTCCGGGAGGTGGCGGCTCTGGCAGGTGAAGCTGCCGGCGATCTGATCTGGTACGGCCATCATCGCGAAAGCTCTTGAATTTTCCTGGTCCACCGGTCGCAGCAGGTCATTCACCGATTGCAGGCTCGACATTTTGTCAGATAAATTGGTCCCCTGCGGTATTCTTCTGAGCGCCAGTTCCAGTCCAGACCGTATCCGAGCTGGGGGTGTCAGACTCTTCTCTGATGCAGAAGGGGCGCGGAGACACGCGTACGACTGCTGTGACGCAAAATTGGATGCCTGTGCGCTATCCCGCTTCCCAACCCACGCCTGATAGAACTGCGTGATGGCTCTCACAGCTCCTGGATCCCCGGCAATGGGTTTCGGCTCTTCGTCTGCGGGTCCGGTATCCCCAGTCTTTCTTGGGATAATTCCCGCATCGCTGCTGTCTTCGAGGCGGATGGCTACAATTTTCCAGTAGTCTGCTTCCTGGGCCCAGAGCAGCGTCATCGTCTTGTTTCCGCCCTGCTTCGTCCTAAAAGCTGCCCCGTAGAACTTCTCTCGCGAGCGTTTTCCTGATTCATCCATTGGGACCGCCACGCACTCCTCATCCGCCCCGATGTCCGAAGGCACGCTTACCAACCGGAACTCCAACGGATATGCGTTTTTCGCGCCCTTCAGTTCTTTCAGCCATTGATCGGCCGGCTCGAACACGTCTCCGACAGAATTCACCGTTGTCATGGTGGTGTTGAATTTTTCCATTGCTGCTACCAGTTGCAGCCTCACCATGCCCGGCACCATCGCCTTCTGGTTCTTTTGCGCCCACACCTCCAAACACGGATAGCTCCGACGCGAAAAGTACGCAACGGAGAGATTCGGCTGTTTGTCTACTACCCAGCTCTTCAGGAAATCGTGCGTGCTCTTGTCGATTCCCTGATCTCCGTTCACAGCGGGGTTTAAGGGAATGCGACCCAGCTTTTCCGTTGGCTTTTCTTTGGGCGGCTTTCCGCCGCTTCCCAAGAGTCCGAAGACTTCTCGCCACCAACCGTTTAATCCGATCCATCGTTCGTCATGTTTTTCCAGATTGTTCCCCGCGCGCACGTCCGAGTTCGAAGCCGTCAGGTGCCCGTTAACCAGGGCCTTAGGAAAACTTGAGGAGCGGTAATCCACGTCGATGTCTGCCATTTTACTGTCGCGCGAGATCGAAAACTGAATGGAAGGTGGGCCTTTCTTCAGGCGGTAGGAGATTGGAAAACCTTTGTGATAGACGGTGTTGTCGCGATCGCGCACGAACTCCTGGGTCTTGCTGAGGATGTCAACCGCATTGGGTTTGAGGTAGACATAGATGCGGAATTGACGATCGCCTCCTACGCCGGATTCCTCTCCCATCACCTCGTCAACGGAATCCACAAGATTAATCGCGCGACCAAGGCTCTGCCCTTTAGCATCTGTCAGCTGCGTCTTCGAGAGTGCGTGAGTCACTCCGCCAAACGTCGTTCGTATAGACAGCCGTGCGTTATCGTAGGCCTCCTGAGGTACGAGCTTGCTTCCAGTGGTCTGATTGTAATGGCCAACGTAGTCGTCGACCAGACGCCTTTGCTCAGGCAGCAATTTCGAGTAGAGCTTCCCGATCTCCTGATCGCCGCTCCCTTGTTTCGGCGGGTCGGTTGCCTGCTTCGTTGAGTTTGGTTGCGTTTGACCGATTGCAAGGTTTGTCGCTGCGAATATTGTAAGTACGAAAATAATCGGACGATGATGTATTTTCATCGCGAGTCTCCTCGAGGAAGGACCGTTCGTTTTTTCCGGGTTAGTTGCGGCGATAGCCCCGGGCGCGTCGTGCTCGCCCACGCGAACCCGAGATCCTGTGCGAATAACTGCGCGGCAAGCTGCTGAGGCGCCCTGCTGACCCTTCCAAACCACATCCCGACTAGGTCGGTCCCTCGTAGGCTGACGACCGGGTTCCCGCGATCTTCATTGCGCGCATACGAGCCTGTCCAGGAACCCACTCAGAACTGTTCCTGAGTTTCGGTGTAGCTAAGACAAATCCTCCGTCGGGTTACTCAGTGTCCTAAAACGACACGGAGAAGCCTTACTCCGAGCGAAGCAGAAACGAGTATCAACCCAAGGAGTCCGACCAGAGGCCAGTCGCTCCCGGTCTTCGGCAGCTTCGTTGCGAGAGCAGGCGTTGTTTCCGCTGGAGACGCGGCCCTCGGAGAAGACGTTGGCTCTCCCGAGGCGATCAGCATCGGAACATCTGCGGGTGGCGCCTCTGGTATAGTCCCCGAAACATACTTCCGTTGAGATACCACGACTTCCGGAACCTCGACGATCTTGGTGGCGGTGACAACCATTCCCTTTCTCAGGCCGAAGGCGTCGACCTCCTGGCCGTCGATCGTAAATTTTTGGCCCTTGGGGATCTTGAAAGACTGATTCGTTCGGTTTTCCAGTGTGAGGATCACCGAGTTAGGCGGCGAGACGTGCCACACCTTCCCGGTAACGGTCTGGACGGTCGTGATGGTTTGGGGAGTGGATGCGGTGATTATGCTTCGCTGGAGTTTCATGCCTGGTTTCAGGTCGTGAATACCGAGTTGCTTGCCACCTACTGTGGCTGTGGCGCTTTCCGACACATTGGGGAAATGGCGAATGGTGCCATCCTCCATCTTGACGACGAGGTCGTTGCCGTCCACAAGCACAACTTCTCCGCGTTCAATCTGAACTTGCATGGTGGTCCGGCCTTCAGTCGTAGACGTTTCGGTTTGTATTTGCGCATTCGTGGAAATCGCTAACGCGCAACAGAGTGTTCCCAACAACGATGCCAGTGCTGTTCTTGTCCAATTGCCTGACTTCATTTCTTCCTCCTTGATTGAGTCAACTGAATGATTTCTTTGAACCCGGGTCGTTTTTTTGCAACTAACTCCAATTCTCAGGCCTCCTTTTCCTTTCACGGGCTCTGTTGCCCGGATGCCTTCAGATTGATCGGATACTCCGTCGAAGCGTGAACGATGTAACGCAATGGGGCACTGCCCACGAAGTAGAAGGGATAACAGGTCACCAGCGTGATGGAGGGCCTCGAACGCGGCCCGAGAACTGAGACGTCCTCAGGAGGAACTATACGGATCTCATCAACAACGTAGCGGCTACTTCCATTCTCGGTGTAAAGGTCAACGGAGTCGCCCACCCGGACATCCTTGAGCCCCCTGAAAAATCCGTCCCGGTGTCCCGCGACCCCAATGTTTCCCCCTTCGCCGGGGAGAGGCGTGCCATCAATGTGCCCGACGCCACGATTCAACGTCAGATCGTCGGTGCCCTCCAGTACGGAAACTTCGATCCTGAGTGAGGGAATCCTTAGAACTCCCAAAGGGGGTGGGACATTTGCAATTAGACTGGCTTGGTAGGCTTCAATGCGCTGGGGCGACCAAAGGCGAAAATCGGGAATCCCCGAATTCCGCGGAAACGAGTTGCCGGGCTGGCTGGAAGTGACAGCCTGATTCCGCCAGAAAGCACGAATCGTCGCACGTGAATAAACCGCGCTATAGATACGCACGGCAACGTACGCAAAAATCAGCAGCAATCCGGAGAGGACTAGGAGCCGTTCGAAACCGCTAAGAGTCTTTGTGATGGTGCTGCGAGCCATGAGTGAAGCCCACGAACACTTCGTAGCGCCCTTCCGCCACCATTTCGGGAACTGAACTTCGTTCTGGATAGACTTATTTAGCTGAATGCCAGAGCGGGCACAACTAGGGAAATCCCTAGCATGGCACCAGACGAGTCGTTTCAATCTTGCAGCGGCAACTCTCGCTTTCCCCAATCCTTTCCAGGTTCTGTTTGGTGTTTCTTATCGCGGGAGTTGGGGCCTTCGGCTGTGCCAAAAAGAATCCCAGTCCGGCCCATCAGACAACACAGCAAACCGCGATCGAGTTACCGGAATTATCGGATTCTGCCTCACTGCCTCAGCACTCGCTGGCCTTGCCAGTCACTCGCAAAGATAGTCCCAAACTGAAACAGCTCTTGGATGAATTCATTGAAGGTCACCGGCTGGAAGCCTCGTTCGGCAACATCCTCTTCAGGCGGTATCAGCAGAACACAAAATGGGTGAAAGATTCCACCACGAGCGCAGAAATGAAAAAGTTTTGAAAGCTTACGTTGAGTCCTTTAAGAAATACGCAGCGGAGTACAACTTCGACTATCTGATGCTCGCGGCGTAGGGATACCAGGAATCGATGCTCGACCAGAGTCGGAGAAGCAGTCGTGGGGAGGTGGGAATCATGCAGGTAATTCCCAGCTATGCTGCGGCCCACCTATCAACATCCCGAGCGTCGCCGATGCTGACAACAACATTCACGCTGGGGCGAAGATGTTGCACGACATCCAGCAAAGATACTTCGACGATTTGGGCTTGGATTTAGCGAACAACACTGATGCCTTTTGCGGCGTACAACGCGGGCCCGAGCCGGATCAGCCCCCTCCGAAAAAGGGCAAGAAACGAAGGTCTCGATCCGAACCAGTGGTTCGGCAATGTTGAATTGGTCGCCTTCTCGATTGCCTCCGCGAAGCGCGGTTGTAACTGCACTCTGAGCTTGATTAGTGTGGCAGACTGCAATTGAAAAGGGATCGAAGCGACATCGCTATGGGGATGCGAGGGGTCTGACCCACTCGGGAGTCAGTCGCTCCCCATGTCCGTAGGGCTACTCCGTCGCAAGTATATTGGAACTAGGGATTCCCCTAGTTGTGCAGAGATCGAGGTAAACCTAGCCTTGTTGGAGTAATGGTTTTGTCGCAACGACTTGAGCGTCAACGTGTGCGTCCCCAAAGGGTGGAGTTGCGAGCGCCGTTTTTCTCCTAGGAGTCTCCTTGAAGAAGTCGCAAACACTATTCATCACTCTGTTTCTAAGTGCAGCGGTCGCCTCCGCTGGTCCCAAACCGCAGTCAGGCAACATTCTTTCGCAAACCTCTGTCGCGTGTGGCACAAAAAAATCCAAGAAACAGGACCTCCATCTGCTGTGCCATCAGTATGTCGTCCGCTCCGGCAACACCGACTACACCATTCGTCAGCCGAAGCCCTCCGAACAGGCCATTATCCCGCTAAACACAGCAATCGAGTTCAAGCTCGACAAGAATAAAATGAAGTTCAAGGTCGACGGACAATCATTCGAATTCATGATCATTTCCCAGGCCGCAGCATCTTCTGCCACCACACCGGCCTCTCCCACTCCAAATCGCCAGTAGTTCACACGTTTCGCCGATGCTAGAGATATGTTAGACCGGCGGATACAAGACGAACGACTACCGGTAATTTTTAATACCGGAATATATGAAGTCAGCATCTCAGTCATGGCCGATACATGTGTTACGGGTTCCAAGTCCGACTTTTTCAAGAGCCAGTCTTCTTCTCACGCTGGAAATTTTCCCTTCGCGGAATTGAAGGCTCGGGCGTACATCAATCCGGTCGCGCATACTTCAGATAAGGACCCCGATTTCTCCGCCCGGCTCCGCGAAGGCCACCCGTGATTCTTCGACACCACGCACGGGCTTGCCGGCTGGTCGAAGCCGCCAGAATGTTCTCGGGATGTGATGCCCGAGGCGGAAGCCGTTCGGCGCGGCGAGTATCGGCGATAATATGGTCTCCCGGTTGCGGCCGACATCAATGAAAAATGGAAGTGCGATGAGAATTACCCGCTATTTCCCCGATCACGGTTCCAGCGATCTTCAGAGTACGTTCGTCAAATTGCGTTGGCTTACT
>Ga0307479_10005178_pt1 | contig 11962 bp, 8 predicted proteins | sample atmos_gasesECM4C_FD_203743 | JGI IMG/M metagenome (GOLD analysis project Ga0307479, IMG submission 203743) | Hardwood forest soil microbial communities from Morgan-Monroe State Forest, Indiana, United States - atmos_gasesECM4C_515 | ecosystem: Environmental > Terrestrial > Soil > Temperate... | reverse complement strand
GTTTCCTGACGAGATGCCGACCTCCGTTACTAACGAACCGCGTCGAGCTTCTTGCTGACCCAACGGGTCCACTGCCGTGCCAGAACTAAAATGGAGGGGCGTACAAGTGATTCCGTTGAATCAGCGTGAGAACGAGGATGATGCCGAGGACGATACGAACAGACCCGCTAGCGAATTGGTTCGAAGCGCGAGACAGATATCGAATACTCATGGCCGCATTGGCGAGTCCGAGAGGCTTTCTGAAATCGCTGCGAAATATCGAGTTAACAAGGAAGCCGTCTCGGAGATTGTCGGGGAGTTCCAAGAACTTGGAGCGGTTGCACGCGCGATGAACTCTTCGGCAGCAGTTCCTGTCCCGAGGCCGGAAGAAATACAAGAGGTGTATGAAATACGCGCAGCATTGGAGGAAATTGCGGGCCGCGCGGCCGCGCGAGCTCTTAAAGGAAATACATCTGCATTACGTCGCGAAGTGGATGACATGCGCGCCGCATTTCGCCGCCGCGACTTGGATTGCTTTGTAGAGCACGATGTAGCGTTCCATAGACACATTTTGCAAGCGTCTCAGAATCAGACCTTAGTTCGCGTCTGGGACAGCTTGGCTGTGGATCAGCGGATCAGAGCGGCGTTCGAAACGGTTTCAAGGGATTTCCCCGACGTCGTCGAATCACACCGACCAATCGTCGACGCTTTGGAGAAAGGGCGAGGGAGAGAGGCAGGACTGCTGTTGCGGAATCATGTAGAGACGATTTTGGAATTTCTCAAGAAGTCGGAATCGGATTCTGGATTTCATAGAGCAATCCGCGATGATCTGGAAAGAGCTCGGGAAGTGCACAAAGCTTTTTTCCCCGACCCGGAACTTTCAATTCCCGGCTTGGTCTGCGAGAGCTTCTATAAGCCGGTCCATAGCATCGGTGGCGACTACTATGACTTTCTTCCGTTGAAGGATGAGTGCTGGGGAATAGCGATCGGAGACGTTTGCGGCAAGGGAATCGGTGCTGCACTACTCATGGCTAGCCTCCAGGCTTCGCTTCGGGCTCAGGCCATGCATGCCCATTCCAATCTTTCAAACCTTATCGATGGTGTTGAGCGGCTTATTCTCGCGGCCTCTCCAAAACATCTTTACGCATCGCTTTTCTACTCAGAATACGATCCCGTGACACGCGTATTGAGCTACGTCAATGCCGGACACAATGCCCCAATGGTGCTTCGGTGGAAAGACAATGAATGTAAGATCTTCACCTCTGAATCCACCGGGCCACCCCTCGGGCTTCTGGAGGGATCTCAGTGGACGTCGCAGGCCTTGCAGCTTGAAGCCGACGATGTGTTGGTCATGTACACGGACGGAATGACGGAGGCGGAGAGCCCAGGAGGCGAATCGTGGGGACAGGAGCGGCTCAAAACCGTGCTGCGAGATTGCCGTCACTGCTCGCCCGCTCAAATACTCACCAGCGTCGTAGATGGGGTTTTAGCTTTTACTGAAGGCACTGCGCAAAGCGACGATATGACGTTGGTAGTCGTTGGCGTGAAACATGAAGCCGGAATCTGAGTGCGGGGTAGGTCGCAAAGCGGAACTCTTGCAAAACCCGGAAAAGTTTCTATAGCGGTTGCGCCGACAGGAATCCGCGAGTTTCGGCAATCAAGACCTGATGGTCTCAGCTTACGAAGGCCCACGGCGACGTTGCAATTCAGGTGCATTCCTTGGACGACATAGCAGCGTCACCAGCAGCGGTGTGCGGCTCTGAATCAGTACGGTAAACGCCCTCGTGTTTACGAATATCGCGTCAACTCCCGAGTAGTCGGCAATCCGGACATTGAACGCCAGAGAATTAGGACGGGAAATTTGACGAACGGGAGGACCGCGAAAGCAAAGGAAAATTATGGTCCAATTATGGTCCCCAATTGTTTCCCAGTGCTCTGAACGCGCCTTTGGAAGCCATTCGTGTCGCGTAGTTTCGGTTAGTTACGAGCAAATGCTTGGCTGTGACGGCAGAGGCCGCGATTGATTGGTTCTTGGAACCGGCAATGAAGCTCGCCCCTCGCTTTTGTTGCCCTTTGCAAACGCGTTTGAACCCACGATTTCCACCCACGATTCGCGTGTCTCTCACGACTTCTCAAGTACTTAGGCGGCCACCTGAAGTCACTTAAGTTGTTTAAAATACAGCATAACGTAGCACTGAAAAGGCTGGCGTCGGCGGTTCAACTCCGTCCCTGGCCACCATGTTTTCAATCGGATACAAACGTTTCTTAAAGTCTGAGCTGATGCGTCAACTGCGGGTAAACTGCTGGTAGACTGCTGGTCGTCAACCAGTCCATAGGACTGGGAGTGAACACGCCAAGACGGATCAAGTATTCCTATGGGGGGCGGCTCTAAAGATGGGCCGGGCCGTTCTCATGGAGGCGCAGCGAATTCCTTACAAGAAAACAACCGTGGAGTCCATACGGCTCTTGTTGCCACACATCGGGCGCAGGTCAAGCCCGCGATGCTCTGGCGTTAATTTTGAGGGTACGACGGATAGAGGCTGGCGCTAGTTGATGACGGGTAAGCCGCTCGCTTGATCCACCTAGTCCATTGGGGTCAGTATTGACGCACACACGGGGCCTCGCCATCGTGCCGCAACCACGCATGCGTTGACTGCACCTACCTGTGCCTCTGCCGCTGTAGCCGCATCCATTTACTGGTGCGTAAGAGACTGTTTCAGGCTCGCCGGTGGATTCCGTTTATCGTTCTCCTAACGATTGCCGTAACTAGGGTGGGGCGGCGGATTCATTTTTGGCTTCAGAAGCCACGCCTCGGGGGATTGCGAAAGCGGTCCGCGGTTTGAAAACTCTACTGGCTTTGGACTGATGGTCTCCCTGTGGACAGGTCCAAAACCAACACTGTAACGTCGTCCTCCTGCACGCCATTCCCGGTTCCTGAAGAACCGTTCGACCATTGCCGGAGGCGCGTCATAAGCTCCTCTGAGAACTTGTCCGCCGCACTGTCTTCGTGCACTTCAAGAAATTCGAGGAGACGCGCTTTCCCGAACTCTTCGCGCGACCCATTCATTGCTTCCGAGACACCATCGGTATAGAGCAGATATCGATCGCCCGGAGTCAAAGGCATTTCGATCGAACTGTATGACGCTTCGGGAAACAGGCCGAGCATCAAGCCATTCCGTTCGAGCTCTTTCGCAGGATCTCCAATGGCCTTCCGTAAAAGCGGGGGATGGCCTGCACCTGAATATCGCATCAGACCTTGCTCAAGATCGATATACACGTACGCGGCAGTGACGAAATGCTCTTCGAACTTGCCGCACAAAGCGGCGTTTAGACCGGATAGAACGCGCGCGGGATCCTCGGCCTGAGCGACCTGGCCAGCGAAAGCGACCTTCAGCATGGAGGCGATCAGCGCAGCGGGCACACCGTGGCCCGTAACGTCCGCTACCAGCACGCCAACATGGTTCTCGTCGACAAGAAGGAAATCATAGAAGTCCCCGGCCACAGCACTCATCGGAATATAGCGCGCAGCGATATCAAGCCCTCTAAGCTTTGGAACACCCTGCGGCAGTATGGAGGACTGAATTCGGCGTGCGATCTCGAGTTCCTTGCTGATCACCAGGAGTCGTTCTTCGTTTGCGAAGATCCGATAAGCGGAGATGTATCCGAGACATCCGACAAAAAGGAGGAAACCCACAAACTCCACGTTGTGCCCCGTCAAAACCCTAAGGCCCAGCAGATTTGCATGCACTACGAACAGGCCCCAAATGGCAAACCCAGCCATAAACACACGGAACTCATGACTCCAGAGCCGGCGCTCTTCCGCGCGCCAATAGCTGGCCAGGAGGAATAGCGTCAAGGCGCCAAAGGTGCCAAACACCACGATGTTGTTCGCAACGGAGAGTTCTCCGAGGTCGGCTCCAAGCCCGGCGGAAACGATTCCGAAGACCGCGAACGCGATTTGCGCAACAAGAAGCCAACGAAGAAGCTTTCTCAGCCGTCCGTCAGCAAGTTGGTAGAGAAACAGGCCGAATGGCAGAATGATGGAACAGGTGATGATCCAAACCAAGTAGTCCCAAACCGCCTTGGACGCTTCGAAAAGCGAACGAACGGAAGACAATACAACCAGCAGCCGCACCGAATAGAGAGCGCAGAACAGACTGAAGTAAATCACCGTCAGGTCTCGAGTCTTCCTGCGGAACAAGAAAAGACCAATCGCTGCGAGAGCGATCGCCAAAAGAGCGACGGCAGCCGCGAAATTCGCGAACTCCCAGAGCAGTTCTGAGCGGGATAGAGAAACCGGCGCTTCGCGGAACAGGAACAGGGGAATCGTCTTCATGTGGGGCATGTAGAATTCAACTGCGACAGTTGCAAAGTTGGGCGGGGCTTTCTTGAGGATATCCCGCAATCAGAGTCTATAACTGCTCGCCGATTCGGTGCAGAACCGCGTCCAGACTTTCCGAGACTCTCGTCAAGACGCCGTGTTCCAACAGTTGCTTGAGAAATAGCTCATTGATTCCGCCGGCAGTGGCATGAGTAGCGGCCAACGATCGGAAACTGTGTCCGGACGCTTCGACCGCGCCGGTTGTCACACTCAAAAAGAGACGCGCAATATAGTCTCTGGCTTGCGGTGCAGGAACTCCTTGCCGCTCCAGCCAGGACGCAATCGTTTCCGTAAACGCGTAATAGGACGCAATGGTCGCCGTTGTCGCGCAAATTGCGTCGAATTCGTTTTCCCTTTCCACCGGAAAGACAGTTCCGACGGCAGCGAAGAGTTCCGAGGCCACCGGATCGGGCGGATAAATAGCCGTGGGGCTCAGACGTTTTGCCGCTGACGGCAATGGCACGGCTCTCGCGATTCGGACTACTGGCGCTACGAGCTCCGACAAGCGCCGCAGAGAGAGTCCCGAGACGAGGCTGATCACCTGGTGATTGGGACGGAAACGCAATTCCGAAAGAACGTCTCTTGTAACTCGAGGCCTCACGGCGATCACGATTGTCTCGGAGTGATCGAGAACCTCCTGGTTTGAGGCAGCGACCGATATGCCTCGAAAGCGACTGGCGAGCTCATTCGCGATATCAGAATTGCGCGGGGACAACCGGATAAAGTGGGCTGCGACGTCGGACGAACTCAGGCCAGTGACAATGGAGGATGTGATTTCGCCAGTTCCGATGAATCCCAGTTGCATGGGTGCTTTCCTATTGGTATTCCGATGAGTTCCGGTTTACCCGTTCTCCAGCCGTGCTTGCCATGGCGTTCAGGGCTTGGCGGGCGGAATGTCGCCGGCTTGTTCCGCGATCGGTCGAGCGTAGCGAACGAGAGAGATCAAGAACTTCCCAGGCTCCTCGGTCATGGGCAAGTGCGCCGAATTCTCGAACCAGACGAATTGCTTCGATGGCGCTTGCACCTTGGCGAACCAATCGGACGCGACCTGGGAGTTGACGTTCACGTCATAGCGTCCTGCAAACACAATCAGAGGGCAGTCCAGTTTTCGAATTCCTGTTACATCTTGCCGAAGAAGCTCCGCTAGCAGGTATTCCTCAGAGAAATCATTGCCCTGCCAGATGCGGGGGATCTCCGCGTCGGTGTAGTCCGGCGACAGCTTGGCAAGATCGCTCTCGGCGGAGTTGCCTTGCCGGTGGGCCATGACACCGCCGTAGAAATCCAGCCACTTTCGCTGGGTGTAGATGTCGTGGAGGGGGGCGGGGTGACCGGGGGCGAAGTAAGGAGCGATCGCTTCCAGTTCGCGCACCGCCTCTTGGTTTCCTGCGCTGCGGGCCGCATCCAACGCAAAGGCCCAGCCGCGGCGTTCGCTTTCAGGTCCGTCCGCCAGTTGGCCCACGCCGATATAGGCATAAAGCCAGTCGGGATGGCGTTTGGCGATCTGTAAACCCACGTAGCTGCCCCACGAGTGGCCGACAATAAAGACTTTCCCTTTGCCAAGCTCCCTGCGGACCCAATCGATCATCTCCTCGGTGTCAGCCACCATGCGCTCGGAGGTCAAGGTGGGAGCCGCCTTTTCGGGATCGTTCGTCAGGTACGTTTTGCCGGCGCCCCGCTGGTCCCATTGCACGACCGTGAAATACTCCTCCCATCCGCGGCTGAACCACCAGCTCATTGGCATCGAGACATAGCCGGGCCCACCGTGGATCAGCAAAAGGACGGGGTTGCGTTTATCGGTTCCGCGGATCGACACCCATTGGTCGATCCCTCCGATCCGCACCTTCTCAAGCCTTTCGACTCCTTCCGGATTCGCGATTCTGCGGGCCTCAGCGATAATTTTGGTCGCCTCGTTACGGCTGATGGCCGTCTGTGATTGCCCCTGCGTTCCCGAAGCTGCGGCGACGAGTGTCGCTACCACGGCGAGGGATTTGCGGGAGCGACTGATGTGAGCGGCAGCGTTGAAGATCATGTCCTTAGGTTAGCGTTTTCTACTATTCCCCGGTCAAGATGCGATTTGTCGGCAACTCTTATCTGAAGCCACAACGCAGGGTCACGATGAAGCGCAGGGACCGGCAACGGGCGCGGATGGTGCTTACGAAGCTCTTGGCCGGACGTTTTGCCTGCTCAATCGAATTTCTTCCAGTGCAATCCGACGTACACAATTAGAGCCAGCGCGATGAGTCCAGCGAACCACGCCAGCGGATCTCTCGATTTTGTTCTGCGGACCGGCCGAAACGTCATCGGGCTGGAATTCGGTGGCGTGATCTCGACTTCGATCCTGTTTCCTGGACGGAGATCCCCTGACAGTCGGTGAATGAATGAGTTCCACCCGGGGTATGCATCCGTCGCGGTCAGGATCTGCCCCACGTCTGCGGGAGGACGCGCGATTGAGACATCCGTCTGAATCTTGCTATTCCTTTGCAACGCGAGCAGGGCCAAGACAAGGACAACAACCGCGCCACCGAAACATCGAAGAGCTCTTTTCATACGCATTGGTCATCATGCCCATTGCTTCGACTGGTCAGAGATGCGTCAGTCGCAATCCGAACCTTATTGGCCATGTCATCATATGGCGCCAGCGAGATGTCGAGGTTGGCGCATCGGGTTCACCGATTCCTCTTACGGGGCGTTGATATTTACGGTCCATTGTGAGGAGGCCCCGGACATCCGTCTGAACAGACGGCCACCCAAATCCACGCCTGTAACCGCGCCGCTTGCGTCGCGGGTGAAGAAACCGCGCTGCCCTTTGAAAGCTCCGCTGGTAATGGTGTACTCGTCTTTATCCCCCGGCAACAGGGCGAAATCAAACGGTGCGTGATCTGAAGGTTATCGCTTTCATTCACCGCATACATACGATGGCCAGATCATCGATCTTGCGACCCACGTGCGCGAGATCAATACGCGCAAACTGAACTAATCCGGGATGGTCCCCAGCTTGGTCGCAAAAAAGCTCTGACGCAACCTCGATTTCAAAACCGTCGAACGCAATGGTCCCTACTTGTGACGTTGTTCATGTATCATTGGTCCACAACGCCGGTTTCACGCGCTGCTTCTAGAATCTCCACCCAACATGGACAGCCGGGAAGACGCTGTATTCTTTCTCGTGAAAAGTCTTTCCGGATATAGAGACATCCTTCGCGTTGAATTGGTAGTCCACCGAGGCCCAGGGGCTCACATACAGATGCTTGCCAACGTTGAAACGGTAGCCTACACGTGGCCCGAGCCCGACGATGTTGCGGTAGGTGCGTTCGTTCTGGTCCAATTCATATCGCACCCGCGAATAGTTGCTGTCAGCACCGACAAACAAGCTGCTTAACGGCCGTAACGGGAAGTAATCGATCTTAAAGGTCCCTCCGCGGGAATTTTCGGTAAAACCGCTGTTGCCGTGAATCCACTCCGGAGTCTCGGCGCCGAAAGCGCCGACCTGCAACCGCAGCTGCCCGTTGAAAACGGGATGGCCGACATGCGCCGAGAAGCCCTTGAGAGCATAGGCGGTAGGATCGCTTTCGATCTCCCATTGTGCCTGGGCCGTGGCTGGCCCCAATAACAATGGAACGCAAAACAAAAGAAATTTGTAGCACTTCATAGCTATTTGTCCCTTTGATCCCACTGGAGTGTGATTGCTACGATAGAACCGCTCTCCGTGGGTGGGGAATGACGCGGGCGGACAAAAACATTGACCGAAGCAGCCAGGCTCGGATGCCGGCCGGCGCCGGCAAGATCTCGTTGTCTATCCGCGCTGTGCAACCCATTCTCATGTACATCACAGCCCGGGGCCATGACAGCGGAGCGTTTTTGAGAGTCAACGGAGTAGATCCCTCGATCTTTCGGAACCCTGAGGCCCGTCTGCCTCATGCAGTCGCAATTTCCCTGTGGTCCGCGGCAGGCCAGCTCACGAATGATCCGAATTTGGGGCTCCATGTGGCCGCAGGGATCCGGCCGGGTGTGTATGGAGTACTGGATTACGCGGTCCGCACATGTGAGACTCTGGGAGAGGGGCTGCGACGGCTTGCTCTCTACCACCGTTTCCTACACGACGTGGCGGAGACGAGACTCCGTGAGGATCGCAACCGCGCGATCCTCAGTCATCATCTTCCACTGCCCGGTGGCGCGCCTCGGCCGGTTTCAGAGTGTGTGGCTGCGGGCTGGTTGCTAGCTTCGCGACAGGCTACCGGTGTGAACTTCATTCCTCTTGAGGTGAGGTTCCCGCATCGCGCGCCAGACAACATCTCTGAACACGAGCAGTTGTTTGGATGCAAACTGCAATTTGGCCGGGAACAGACCGAGTTGGTGTTCGCTCGAGAACTTCTGAACGCTCCGTTGGTGAAGGCAGATCCCGCGCTCCAGTCGATCCTCGAAGCGCAAGTGGTGGACCTGATTCAGAAATTGCCCAAGGCGGAAGCAACGACCGACGCGGTTCGTCGCCACCTTGCCAGCGAACTGGCCAAAGGACAGCCGAGTCTCGAACAGATCGCTCATCGCTTGCACATGAGTTCCAGGACTTTGCGCCGACATCTGGACGAAGAAGGACGAGCTTTCGAGAAATCCTGAGCGAAGTGCGGCGCGAACTCGCCTCGCGACACTTGACGGAAGGACGACTCGCAATTGGCGAAATTGCTTTTCTGCTTGGTTTCTCAGAGGCCCAGCGCTTTTCATCGTGCCTTCAAACAGTGGACTGGTCACGCGCCCCATGCTTTCCGTACCCTGCAGGAACCGCCACAGCCTACCCATTAGGAATTGTCGAGAAGCTCCGCGGATTGTCGGCCACATTCCCGCGGCATTTTTTGGGGAAAGCTCGGATTCCCGGTTAGAGTTGGGACCGTTGCGCCCTGGGTGCTCATGCCATACTCAGACATGCTACTCCGAGCTGCCGAACCAGGAGATGCAATGGCAGTGGCTCGCGTCCATGTTCACTCATGGCAGGTGGCATATCGGAATCTTCTGCCAAACGATTACCTCGACCAACTCCGTCCCGAAGATCGGGCCGCCAGGTACGATTTTGCAGGTGTCGATCCTCAGAAACCCCAGACCATCGTCGCAGTCGAAGCCGGATTGATTCAGGGTTTTGCCACAACGGCGCCATCGCGAGACCCTGATTTGCGCGACGATGGAGAACTGTGCGCCCTTTACGTCGATCCCGAACATTGGGGTCGCGGTATTGGTTTGGCTCTCGTTTCAGCAGCACGGAACCGTCTTGTCGGGCTTGGGTTCAAAGAAGCGCATCTGTGGGTCCTGGTGGGCAACGTTCGCGCAGACCGCTTTTATCGAATCGATCAGTGGGTCCCCGACGGCCTTCAACGAACAGATTCGGTCTGGGGTTTAACCGTCAACGAAATCCGCTATCGGCGCAAACTGTGAAATAACATCTAACTTTCCGTTCGAGCGCCACACGCAGCAAAGCCCTCGAATCGATGGAGAACTTGCCTCATACTGGACCAACGGTCGGCCATCCGGAGACTGACAATGTCAGACTTGTGAGGAATCAATTGGTCGGCGGAAGCGTCGGTATCGACGCAACGTCTGCTAGCAAAAAGAGAGCGATCAAGGATCGGCGGCCCGGTCCGCACCGCCTTGCGTCGTTAAAACGCCTGTGAGAACCGGGCCTCCAGGAACTCTCCCAGCTTCGCCGGAGCCTTAAAATTGCGGAAACGGCTCCAGTTCCTTGAATGCCGAGGTAAACGCGTTCGACAGACTCCAAATGGTCCCGGGGGCTGGAATTCCTCATACTCCGGTTCTAATGCAGAGTGTATTGTTACGCAGAGTCATGTCACTTGAGACCTTGTTGGCCGTCATTTTCGAGGCTTTTTGCCCTGCATAATGGAGCACAACTCCAGCGAGTCGGTAGCCTCGAAACGTCTCGAGCACATCTTCGCAGGCATCACCAATTCTTCACCGACGGATCCGCCGTCGTGTAGATTTCCCGTTGTTTGCGTTTGTGGGTGCCAACTGGCCGCTCTTTATTCTGCAACCAGTCCACAACGTCATTGCGTTCCTTCGGCGGGCTACTCGCTCTGAGAAAGACGTACGATTATGCTGCGCAGTGTCGTTTACAAGATCGGCAGATCTCTCTGAGAAAGATCGACATAGATGGTCGTTGGGCTGCGCAACTCTGCTTAACAATACACTCTGCATTAGAGCCGAGATACGAGGAATTCCGGCCACGCACTATCTGGAGTCTCTCGAATGCGTTCACTTCAGCATTCAAGGAACTTGACCCGATTCCCCAATTTAAAGCGACCGCGAAGCTGGGAGAGTTCCGGAAACGCGATTCTCACGATCGTTCTAGTCTCGAACTCTACGTGCTAGGGCAAACATGCGTAGTTCTGAAACTACGGAAACTCATGCCCGAGTGTCTTCTTCTTTTTGCCATCGGACAGGTGTGGCCCGACCCTTCGTAGCAGTAGAGCCCTGATTTTCTCTCGAATCTCAAGCGCTGGGACTGGTTCATTCACAAACCGAAAGATAGACGCATCACGAGGCTCTGATGGTCAGGCCCAGGTCCGCACTCCGATAATCCCCCAATAGGCTAAATACGCCGCTGCGGTCACCAGGGCAAGCGATACGATCAGCGAGAACCGCCGAACGCCGCGCCGCACTCCTTCTTCGGGACGGCGCAAGGCAACGAAGAAACTCGTCAGCGCCGCGAGTGCGAAAACCAGCGTCACCGCCCACAAAGACGCCGACCAGGCAGTCAGATTTCCCAATCGGTTGATCAGATCGCTGCTTGCCGTGATGAAGATGACGACAAATGCGATCAAACTGAGAACCGCGAGCAGCGGCCAGAAGCGCATGGCGCGCTCCGCGGGACGCTGGCGGCTCTTGATCAAGCCTCCGAAGAGCCAGAACGGCGCATAGGCCACGATCGCGAGGATGGAGAGGACAACGAAGAGAACGCCGAGAATCTCTCCGATCGCAAACCACGTGGGAATCATTTTCATGGTTCCTTGCTCCGCCTGGATAAAGCGACCCTCGGTGTTCACACTGAGCAATTCGAGGGTGGGCACGGGGGGCGGGGGATCTTTCTCGGGTACGCGTCTGAACTGTGTTGCTGTCACCGGCAGAAAATGCTCCTTTCGCCCACCCACGGCGGAGGACAGGATGAGTTGGCCATCCTGGAACTTAACCGTGGAGAGTCCGTGCAAGCGTGCCAGAAAATATGTGAGTTCTGTGCGGGGGGAATCGGGCTCGTACCATCCGGAGTAGTCGTCGGCGTATGCCGGCAACGGCGCTGGCGATGGCACCGGCGGTTTCTGCAGGTTGTGTGTGATGTAGGCGCGGATCGCGTGGGTGATCTTTTCAAACGCGTCATCACTGTCGCTGTTGATGCTGAAAAAATAGCCCACACCGTATTCCGGCATGTATGCCATGTCGGTGAGTCCGCCATCGATAGCCCCGTCATGGCCGTGATAGACGAAGGTGCCGTCGACAGTCCAGAAGTTGCTCAGGCCGTAGCCAAACTTCATTCCGTCTTTCGCGGCCCACGTGCTTTTCGGAACTTCCATGCGATCGATGTCGGCGGTGGGAACGACTTGCTTGCCGCCG
>Ga0307479_10005177_pt1 | contig 11963 bp, 13 predicted proteins | sample atmos_gasesECM4C_FD_203743 | JGI IMG/M metagenome (GOLD analysis project Ga0307479, IMG submission 203743) | Hardwood forest soil microbial communities from Morgan-Monroe State Forest, Indiana, United States - atmos_gasesECM4C_515 | ecosystem: Environmental > Terrestrial > Soil > Temperate... | reverse complement strand
ACCCTGCTGGCCAGCCTGCAGGGCTACGCGCCGGCGGTCGCGGTCGAATTCGGCCGCAAGATCCTGTACTCGACCGAGCGGCCGACCTTTGTCGAGCTCGAAAAGCACGTGAAGCAGAAACGGTAAATGCGATCGGCGCCGCGCAGCGGCGCCGGCAGAGGCGGACATGGCAACCAGCACCGGCGAAAAAGCCAAATCGACCATCGTCATCAAGCGGATCAAGAAGGTCGGTCACGCTGCGCACGGGGCCGCCTGGAAGATCGCCTACGCCGATTTCGTGACCGCGATGATGGCGTTCTTCCTGCTGATGTGGCTGCTCGGATCGACCACCAAGGGCGATCTGAAAGGCATCGCCGAGTACTTCCAGACACCGCTCCAGGTCGCGATGAGCGGCGGCAGCGGCTCGGGCGACGCCACCTCGATCATCAACGGCGGCGGCGAAGACCTCACGCGCGTGGTCGGCCAGCGCAAGCGGGGCGAGCAGGAAAACCGCCGCAAGAGCGCCGAGCGCCAGCAGCAGGAACGACGCAAGATGGAAGAGCTCACCCGGATGGAGGAGCTCAAATCGCGGATGGAAGGGGCCATTTTGGCCAACGCGACGCTGTCCGAGTTCCGCAACCAGATCCGGGTGGAGATCACCCCCGACGGGCTGCGGATCCAGATCGTCGACGATTTCAACCGTCCGATGTTCGATCTGGGCAGCGCCAGGGTCAAAAGCTACATGCGCGACATCCTGCGCGAGATCGGCAAGGTCCTGAACCAGGTCGACAACCGGATCGCGCTGACCGGCCACACCGATTCGGCCACCTACGTGGGCGGCCAGCGCTCCTACTCGAACTGGGAGCTGTCGGCCGATCGAGCCAACGCCTCGCGCCGCGAGCTGATCGCGGGCGGCATGGAACCAAGGAAGATCGCGCGCGTGGTCGGGCTGGCCGACTCCAATCTGCTGAACAAGGACGACCCGCGTGATCCGCTGAACCGCAGGATCTCGATCATCGTGCTGAACAAGATCGCCGAGGAGCGGCTGCAGCGCGCCGGCGGCGAGCTCGAGGCGGGCGCCCCCGACGAGCTGTCGCAGGCGCTACCCGACAGCGGCGCCGCCGCCTCCGCCAAGGCTACGGCGGCCGAGGCGGCCGCCCCCGGCGCTACGCCCGCCGACGCCTCCGCCTCGGCCGACGCTGCGGCGACCCAGGCCGCCGAAGCCGCAGCGAAGGCGGCCGAGCCGGCCCCTGCCCCGCCCCGATGAAGCGCCGGAGGCCCCGAATCGCAACGTTTGCGCGAGCTTTTCCGGCATTCGGAGCGCTTGCCAGACCCGCACAATTGGGTTGCGGTGCGGGCGCCGGGCAGCGGCCGCGCCGATCCAAGCAGACGCAGGAGATGAGATGAGCGCCGATACCCGATTCCTGATCGTCGACGATTTTTCGACCATGCGGCGCATCCTGCGCAACCTGCTGAAGGAAATCGGCTTCGGCAACGCCGAGGAAGCCGAAGACGGGGCGGTCGCCCTGTCGATGCTGAAAGCCGGCAAGTTCGATTTCGTCGTCTCCGACATCAACATGCCCAACATGAACGGCTTCGAGCTGCTGAAGATCGTCCGCGCGGACGAGGCGCTCAAATCGATTCCCTTCCTGATGGTGACCGCCGAGGCCAAGAAGGACGACATCGTGCAGGCCGCACAGGGCGGGGCCAGCGGCTACATCGTCAAACCGTTCACCAAGGCGACTCTGGAAGAAAAGGTCCAGAAGATCCTGACCAAGCAGAACTGAGGCGGCGAAAAATGGGCCACACCGATCCAGCCGCGCAGGCCGTGGCCGAGTCCGACGAAACCGTTCACCACCGGATCGGTCAGCTCACGCGCACGCTGCACAACGCGTTGCGCGAGCTCGGCTACGACCGCGAGTTGATGGATGCCCGCGACCACCTGCCCGACGCCCGCGACCGCCTGGCCTATATCGCGCGGGTCACCGGAGAGGCGGCCGAAAAAGTGCTCAACGCGGTGGACCGCGCGCGCAGCGTCCAGCAGGAGCTGACCGAGCAGGCGGGCGAGCTGCGCCAGCGCTGGCAGGCGGTGGCGGCTTTCGCCGCTGGCGGCAAAGCCTGCACGCCGGCCGGCAAGCAGTTGATCGACGAGACCTGCGATTTCTTCGCAGGCGTCGGCGGCCAGACCGACCGCACCAACGTGATCCTGACGGACATCATGCTGGCGCAGGATTTTCACGACCTGACCGGGCAGGTGATCCGGCGCGTCGTTGCGCTGGCGCAACTGCTGGAAGAGCAGCTGCTCAAACTGCTGATCGAGACGACGCCGCCAACCCAGCGACCGCGGGTCGAGTCCAAGCAGCTCGAGGGACCCGTCGTTTCGCAGGCGGTCCGCGACGACATCGTCGCCGATCAGCAAGGCGTCGACGACCTGCTGGCGAGTCTGGGGTTTTAAGCGGAGAGGCGAACCGGCCCGGTCAAACGGGCATGTTCATGATCTGGTCGTAGGCCTGCACCAGCCGGTTGCGAACCTGGACCGCTGCGGCAAACGAAATGCTGGCCTTGCTCATCGCGACCACGGTGTCTTCCAGCCCGACGTTCGGATTTTGCAGAGCAAACTGGCGCTGCAGCTCGTCGGACTGCGCTTGACTGTTGCTGACCGCCTTCAGCGCCGCGTCCAGGGACGAGGCGAAATCGAAGCCTTTGCCCGCCGCCTTCGCCGAGGCTTCGCCGGCCAGGGCCGGCGCTGCCGGCGAAGCCGCCGGCGCTCCGGCAACGGCCGCAGCGATCTGGGCATTGATCGATCCAATTTCCATGATGTCCCCCGCTGGCGGCCCTGGATCGGGACCGCAGCGGTCAATCTAGCCGCGCGGCAGGTCCCGCACTGCGCAAAGAAGGTACCGGTTCGAGGGCCAATTCCCGCCCGCGCGGTTGCTGCTCTGCGATAGGCCCTGGTGGAGGCGGTATTAAGTGGGTAATTGGCAGCTTGATTTCCTCGCCTTATCCGCGTTTACGGTATCTCAAGTCTCCCAATAATCGGGAATCGCTATGCCCACGGGTGACGCGCGAGCGCGCGCCCGGACGCGTGCGCCCGGACCGATGGACAACGACTCGATCGCCCCAACGCAAATCATGCCCACCGGTGTCGGCCTGATGGCCAGATTCTCCCCGCGAGCGCGCGCCCTGATGGTGCTCGCCGCCGCCGGCCTGGTCGCGATCGTCAGCGCCGCCTGGTTGTGGAGCTCCTCGCCCAGCTACAGCGTCCTTTTCACCAACCTTTCGGACCGGGACGGCGGCGCTGTGATCGCGCAGCTGTCCCAAATGAACGTTCCGTACCGCAATGCCGACGGCGGCACCATCCTGGTGCCGGCCGACAAAGTCCACGAAGCGCGGCTGAAGCTCGCCTCGCAGGGCCTGCCCAAGGGTTCGATCGTCGGGTTCGAGCTGCTCGAATCGCAGAAGTTCGGGCTGACCCAGTTCCAGGAGCAGCTGAACTACCAGCGCGCCCTGGAGGGGGAGCTGGCCCGCTCGATTCAGTCGCTGGCGCCGGTCGCCGGCGCCCGCGTGCACCTGGCGCTGCCGAAGAACTCGGGCTTTCTGCGCGACCACCAGCCGCCGACCGCGTCGGTGCTGGTGCAGCTGCATCCGGGCAAGACGCTCGACCGCGGCCAGGTGGCCGGCATCGTCCACCTGGTCGCCTCCTCGGTGTCGGAATTGACGACCAAGAACGTCTCGGTGGTCGACCAGCACGGCACGCTGCTCGCCAGCCAGAGCGAAGGTCAGGGCAGCCTGGACGGCGAGCAGCTCGACTACGTATCGCAGATCGAGACGTCCACGATCAAGCGGATCGAAGACATCCTGGAGCCGATCGTGGGTCGCGCCAACGTGCGCGCCCAGGTCACCGCCGATGTCGACTTCTCCAACGTCGAGCAGATGGACGAGTCTTACCGGCCGAACCAGGGCGTCGAGAAGTCCGCGATCCGCTCGCAGCAGAGCAACGAGAACTCCCAGACCGGCAGCTCCGGCGCCCAGGGCGTACCCGGAGCTCTGTCCAACCAGCCGCCGGTTCCCGCCATAGCGCCGATCAACGGTCAGGCGGCCGGCGCCGCGCCGGCGGCACCGCCCGCGCCGGGTTCCAGCACCCACCGCGAGCAGGTCACCAATTTCGAAGTCGACAAGAACGTGCGCCACACCAAGACCGCCAGCGGCGAAATCCGCCGGCTGTCGGCCGCCGTCGTCATCAACAACAAACCGGCTGCGGCACCTGCCGCCGCTGCGGCCACGACCGCCACCCCGGGCGGCAGCGCCGCGGCAGCTGCGGCTGCCACGCCGTGGTCGCAGAAGGAGATGGATAACATCCAGGCGCTGGTGCGCGAGGCGATGGGCTTCAGTGAAAAGCGCGGCGACTCCCTGAACGTGGTCAACGTGGCGTTCAGCCAGCTCGAAATGCCGCCGGCCGAGCCGACCCCGGTGTGGCAGCAGCCCGAAGCAGTCGCGCTCGGCAAGGAAGTCGGCAAGGCCGTCCTGTTCCTGATGCTGACCTTGATCGTCGTGTTCGGGGTCGTGCGGCCGGCGCTCAAGGCCATCAGCTCCCAGACCGTGATCGCGCCCGAGGCGCCGGCGCCCGCGGCCGAAGCGGCCGCATCGGCCAGACCCGCGATACCGAGCTCGCAACTGGACCAGATGCGGCAGATCGCGCGCTCGGATCCAGCCACCGTCGCCAACGTCGTCAAGGCGTGGGTCGGCGAACCGAAGAACTGATCGGGCGCCATGGACGACACTGGCCTGGAACATGCCGCCATCCTGCTGATGGCCGTGGGCGAAGAGGAAGCCGCCGAGGTCTTCAAGTACCTGTCGCCCAAGGAAGTGCACAAGCTGGGCGAGACGATGGCGCGCCTGCGCACGGTTCCGCGCGACAAGATCGACGACGCGGTGGCCCGCTTCCATGCGTCCAAGGAGGGCTCTTATTCGCTGGTGCGCGACACGGACGCCTTCGTCAGCCAGGTGCTCAAGCGGGCGCTGGGCGAGGAAAAGGCCGGCATGCTGCTGGACCGGATCCTGCAGGGGCGCGACGTGTCGGGCATCGAGAGCCTGAAGTGGATGGATCCGGGCACGATCGCCGAGCTGCTGAAGAACGAGCATCCGCAAATCGTCGCTTCGATCCTGGTGCACCTGGAGCGGGACCAGTCGTCCGAGGTGCTCAAGAGCATGACCGAGCGGATGCGCAACGACGTGCTGCTGCGGGTGGCGACCCTGGACGGCATCCAGCCGCAGGCGCTGCAGGAACTGAACGAGGTGCTGTCCAAGATCCTGGCCGGCAGCGAGAAGCTGAAGAAGGCCACCCTGGGCGGCACCAAGGCCACGGCCGAGATGCTCAACTTCCTGGGCAACACGCTGGAGTCGGCCGCGATCGACTCGATCCGGGAGCACGACGCCGACCTGGCGCAGAAGATCCTCGATCAGATGTTCACGTTCGACAACCTGAACGAGATGGACGATCGCGCCATCCAGCTGCTGCTGCGCGAGATCCAGTCCGAGTCGCTGATCGTGGCGTTGAAGGGCTCCGACCAGGCGCTGCGCGACAAGGTCTTCAAGAACATGTCGGGCCGAGCCGCCGAGACGCTGAAGGAGGACCTCGAGGCCAAGGGCCCGGTGCGCGTGTCGGAGGTCGAGGCCGAGCAGCGCGAGATTCTCAAAGTGGTGCGCCGGCTGGCCGACGAAGGCCAGATCCAGCTCGGCGCCAAGGGCGGCGATGACGCATTCATCTGAGCGCGCACCGGCGCGCATGGCGGAGGTTCGGCTTGGGCGCATCTGACCGCGTGTTCTCGCGCAAGATCCCGAAGGATCAGGTCGACGGCGCCGCCAGCTGGGAGATGCGCTCGCTCGGCGGGGCCGCCCACGTGTCGCGCAATCCGAATGGCCTGTGGTCGGAACGCGAGCGCCGCGCCTTCGAGCGCGGGCGCGAGCAGGGTGCACTGGAAGCCATCCGGGCGGCCCAGCAGGTCCGCGCGGGCCACCTGGAGCGCATCGGCCCGCTGATCTCCAGTTTGCAGGCCGGGCTGGACGAGCTGGCCGCGCGCGGCGCCGACCAGCTGCTCGACCTCGCGCTGGAGGTGGCGCGCCAGGTCATGCGCCGCGAACTGTCCCTGCAGCGCGACGCCGTGCTGCCGGTGGTGCGCGAAGCGATCTCGCTGATCGCCGACCACGCCGCCCATCCGCGCGTGCACCTGAATCCGCATGATTTCGCCCTGATCGGCCCCGAGCTGGAGGCCGATGCGGGCTATCGCGGCTGCCGTTTCGTGGCCGATGTCAGCGTGCAGGCAGGCGGCTGCCGGATCGAGACGCCGCACGGCGAAATCGACGCCACGCTGGAGACGCGCTGGCGCCGCGTGATCGCCACGCTCGGCGCCACCACGCCCGCGGAGGTCGCCGCCGCGGACCGCGGCGATGGGCGACCCGGGGAGTGAGGTCGATGCAGCCGGGGCGCTACCTGGATTTTCTCGGCGAGTGCCGCACGCTGGCGGCCTCGAGCGAGCCGTTCGAGGTGCGGGGGCGCCTGACTCGCGCCGCCGGCCTGGTGATGGAGGCGGTCGGGCTGAGGCTGCCGGTGGGCGCACAGGTGCGCGTGATCCAGGGCGATGGGATGAAGTTGGATGCCGAAGTGGTCGGGTTCTCCGGCGAGCGCCTGTTCCTGATGCCCACCACCGAGCCGCAGGGCCTGCGGCCGGGCGCAATGGTGGTCGCACAGGAACCCAGGACCGCGCGTCCCAGGCTGGACCGGGCCAATCACCCATGGCGGCGCAACGAGGACCGCACGCGCCGCCTGCCGGTCGGAGATGCGCTGCTGGGCCGGGTGCTGGACCCCACCGGCGAGCCGATCGACCGGCGCGGACCGCTGGTCTGCCCGGCCGGAAACCCGCTGGCCTTCATGCCGCTGGTGCGCCGCCCGATCAACGCGATGGAACGCGATCCGATCCGCACGCCGCTGGACGTCGGGGTGCGCGCCATCAACGCGCTGATGACGGTCGGCCGTGGCCAGCGCATCGGCCTGCTGGCCGGTTCGGGCGTGGGCAAGAGCGTGCTGATGGGCATGATGGCGCGCTACACGTCGGCCGACGTAACCGTGGTGGGGCTGATCGGCGAACGCGGCCGCGAGGTGAAGGAATTCATCGAGGACATCCTCGGCGAAGCTGGCCTGCGCCGCGCGATCGTGGTGGCGGCCCCGGCCGACACACCGCCGCTGATGCGGCTGCAGGGTGCGGCTTACGCCACCGCGATCGCCGAGCACTTCCGGGATCGCGGCCGGCACGTGCTGCTGCTGATGGACTCGCTGACCCGCTACGCGATGGCGGCGCGCGAAATCGCACTGGCGATCGGCGAGCCGCCCGCCACCAAGGGCTATCCGCCCTCCGTGTTCGCGCGCCTGCCCCAGCTGGTCGAACGCGCCGGCAACGCAGCCGCCGGCGGCGGCTCGATTACCGGCTTCTACACGGTCCTGACCGAAGGCGACGACCCCCAGGACCCGATCACCGACGCGGCCCGCGCGATCCTGGACGGGCACGTCGTGCTGTCGCGCCGCCTGGCCGAGGCCGGGCACTACCCGGCCATCGACGTGGAAGCATCGATATCGCGCGTGATGCCCGCCGTGTGCGACGCGCGTCAGATCGAGGCGGCGCGCCGCTTCAAGTCGGTCTTCTCGCGCTATCAGCGAAACCGGGATCTGATCTCGGTGGGCGCATACGTCGCCGGGGCCGACCCGGCGCTGGACGCGGCGATCGCGGCCTTTCCCCGGATGGAGGCTTTTCTGCAGCAGCCGATGGACCAGTCGTCCTCGTTGCAGGATGGCGCGCAATGGATCGATGCGCTGCTGGCGTCGATCCCGACGGGATCGGAATGAGGGATCGGATCGTGCGCTCTGAAACGGGACGGGCTGGACGATGGACGCGGCACAACTGAACCGCCTGCTGGAGCTGGCGCAGCTCGCCCGCGATTCGGCAGGCTCGCGCCTGGCCGCGCTCGAATTGCAGGCGCAGCAGGCGCGCGAGCACCTGCAGACGCTGACCGGTTACTCGGACGATTACGCATCGCGGCTGCGGGCCCACGCGGGCGACGAGCTCGATCCGGCGGCGCAGTCGAACCAGCGCGCGTTCCTGGCGCGGCTGCGGACGGCGCTGGAAACGCAGCAGCGCGAGGTCGGCGCCCGCGAGCAGGCCAGCGCCGCGGTGCGCGCCGAGCTGGCGGTCTGTCAGCGCAAGGTCAAGAGCCTGCAGACGCTGATCGAGCGGCAGGCGCAGGAGGCGGCGCAGCGCGCCGCCCGCAGCGAGCAGCGCCAGACCGACGAGGCGGGCCAGCGCACGTCGCTCAAGACCAACACTCAGCCGGGCTCCCAGTCGACGCTGGACCTGTACCGGCTTTAGAGGCCGCGAACCACGATCGCGCCGAAATCTTCGAGGCCAACTGATGAACCCGATACGGATCGCCCCCTCGCCATCGACCTCGACCGCGCAGACCGACGCAGCCGCGTCCGGCAGTTCCGAGTCCGATGCGGATTTCGGACCGATCCTGCTGGCCGCGTCCGGCAAAGCAGAGCGGCCGCCCGCGCCACGCAGCCCGCAGCCGCAAGGCGGCAGCGCCGATCCGGCCCAGGCCGCGCACGACCGCGCCGTGGCCTCGCGCGGCCGCCGCAGCAGCCAGACCGATTCCAAGGGTGGCAACGACACGGCCGCCGCAGCAGCCGCGGCGTGCACCGCCGCGCAGGGCACCCAGGCTCGTTCCGACACCGCGCCGGCAAGCCGTCAAGCCGCCGGCACCGCCGGCGCGCCAGCCGATGCAACGGGCGCCATCGCCGTCGACCCGACCAGCGCCAGCGGCGCGGCCGGCACGGTAACGACGGTGGCCGCAGCGGCGGGCGCGGCCGGCACGGTAACGACGGCGGCCGCAGCGGCGGGCGCGGCCGGCACGGTAACGACGGCGGCCGCAGCGCCAGCGGGGCAGCCCCCTGTGGCCGCGGCCGATGCGGCCGGCGCCATCGCCGGGCCCATCGGCACCCGCATACTGGCGCAGGCCGCTGCGGTCGGCTCTGCCGATTTGCAGCCGCGGCAACCCTCCTTCGCGCTTCGCGCTTCGGAGGGCGAGCCTGCCTCGCTGGCAGCGAACGACGCGTCCACGGATGCCGATACCGGCGCCGCCGCCGGCGGCGATCCGTCTTCTTCCGGCTTTTCCGCCACCCTGCCCGCCTCCGTGCTGGCGGGCGGTCAGGACGGCTTGGCCGCCCTCGCAGAAGCAGCGGCCGCCGCGCTCGCCTCGCCTGCTTCGAAGCCGATCGATGCGGCGCCCGCGCACGCGGGCACCGCGGCGGGCGCCATCGCATCCGAGGCGGCCGGCGCGCCGGCCGCCGGCCCGATCACGCCCGCGCCGATCTACTCGCCCGACGGCCGCACCAGCGTCGCAACACCGGTCAACCATCCCGACTTCGGACAGGAGCTGTCCCAGCGCGTGGTGCTGCTGGCCCGCGGCGGCGTTCAGACGGCCCAGATCTCGCTTCAGCCGGCCGACCTCGGTCCGGTCGGCGTATCGATCCAGATACATGGCCACGCGGCCACGCTGGCGTTCACGGCCGCACACGAGGCCACCCGCGCCGCGCTGGAAGCCTCCCTGCCCCGCTTGCGCGAAGCATTCGCCGCCTCCGGCCTGCAGCTGTCCGATGCGACCGTCGGGGGGCGTTCGCACTCCGACTGGACTGCCTCGGCGCGCCCGCACAGCCCGGCCCGGGGGGACGACGGCGGCACGGTCGCCGCCGCCCCGCCGGCGTCCGAACCCGCCCCCGCCCCCAGCGCCGCTGCGGTGCGGCTGGTCGACATCTACGCCTGAAATCCCCGCCGAACAGTTGCCCAAAGTTGGGCGTATTCGCCCGATCGGGCGAACTGTGGGTCCCGAATAATCGGCATTCGAAGTGTGGCGCTGATCACATAAATGCGCGAGGCGCGGCCGTTCGGCGCCATTGGCGGGAAACGAGATGGCAGACAGCAAGCAGGGGGCAGCCCCGGCCCCGGCGGCAGCGCCGGCTCGGGCCGGCAAGGGCTTGTCCAAGAAACTGATCATCAGCGTCGCGGCGGTGCTGCTGACGGCCGCCGGCGGTGCCGGCGCGTTCTTCCTCCTGAAGCGGGGGCCGGCCGCCGAGGCCGAGAAGAAGGACGAGCAGCGCAAGCTTCCCAACTTCGTCGACCTGGAGCAGTTCACCGTCAACCTGGCCGAGAAGGACCAGGACCGCTACATGCAGATCCGGTTCAGCCTGGAGGTCGCCTCGCACGAGGCCGAGGCGACCATCAAGGAAATGATGCCGGCGCTGCGCAGTGAAATCCTGCTGGTGCTGGGCGCGCGTCCGTCGACCGACCTGGCCAGCCGGGAAGGCAAGGAAACCCTGGCCAAGGACATCGTCGCTGCGGCCAATAAATCGCTCGAACACACACCCGCCGACCACTCGGTCACGGCGGTGCGCATCACGCAGTTGATCGTCCAGTGAGCCGGTGACGACATGACCGAACAGTTCCTCTCGCAAGACGAGGTCGACGCGCTGCTCGAGGGGGTCACCGGCGAGTCGCAGAAGCTCGAGCAGCAGGAGCCCACCGAAGGCATCCGCAACTACGACCTGGGCAATCAGGAGCGCATCGTCCGGGGCCGGATGCCCACGATGGAGATCATCAACGAACGGTTCGCGCGCAACTTCCGGGTGGGCCTGTTCAACTTCATGCGGCGCAGCCCGGAGATCTCGGTCGGGCCGGTGCGCGTCATCAAGTATTCGGCGTTCGTGCGCGACATCGCGGTGCCGACCAACATCAACATCCTGTCGCTCGCCCCGCTGCGCGGCTCCGGACTGCTGATCTTCGATCCGAACCTGGTGATCACCGTGATCGACACGCTGTTCGGCGGCACCGGCAAGCTGCGCTTCCGGATCGAGGGGCGCGATTTTTCAGCCACCGAGCAGCGCATCATCCAGCGCCTGGTACAAGTGGCCACGACCGAGTACACCAAGGCCTGGGGGAGTCTTTTCAAGTTCGACTTCACCCACCAGCGCTCCGAGATGCACACGCAGTTCGCCAATGTCGCGTCGCCCTCGGAGATCGTGGTCGCCACCACGTTCAACATCGAAATCGGCGACAGCGGCGGCGAAGTGCACTTCTGCTTTCCGTACGCCTCGCTCGAACCGATCCGCGACGTGCTGTACTCGTCGCTGCAGGCCGACGGCCAGGAGCCGGACCGGCGCTGGGTGCGCCAGCTTACGCAGCAGGTGCAGAGCGCCGAGGTCGAACTGTGCGGCGAGCTGGCCACCACGCCGATCCGGCTGGGCGATCTGGTCAAGCTGCAGGTGGGGGACTTCGTCCCGCTGCCGTTGCGCGACATCATTACGGTCAAGGTCGACGGCGTGCCCGTGATGGAGTGCAGCTTCGGCACCGTCAACGGGCACATCGCGGTCCGGATCGAGCGCCTGCTGAAGTACTCGCACTTCAGCGAGACCATGGCCATCGAGGAGACCTGACAATGCCGAACGACAACACCTCCTCCGTGCCGCCTGGCTCGGACGACGACTGGGGTGCCGCGATGGCCGAGCAGGCCTCGGCCCGTGGCGCCGTGGAACCTGCCGCGCAGCCTGCCAACATCTTCCCGCGGCTGGCGCCCGGCAACACCTCCGAGTCGCCGCAGGACCTGGATCTGATCCTGGACATCCCGGTGAACCTGACGGTCGAGCTGGGCCGCACCAAGATACCGATCAAGCACATCCTGCAGCTCGCCCAGGGCTCGGTGATCGAGCTGGACGCGCTGGCGGGCGAACCGATGGACGTGCTGGTCAACGGCTGCCTGATCGCCCAGGGCGAGGTGGTCGTGGTGAACGAGAAATTCGGCATCCGCCTGACCGACATCGTCACGCCGAGCGAGCGCATGCGGCGCCTGCATCGGTAGGCTTGCCGTGAACCTCAGCTTCGAAC
>Ga0307479_10005176_pt1 | contig 11963 bp, 12 predicted proteins | sample atmos_gasesECM4C_FD_203743 | JGI IMG/M metagenome (GOLD analysis project Ga0307479, IMG submission 203743) | Hardwood forest soil microbial communities from Morgan-Monroe State Forest, Indiana, United States - atmos_gasesECM4C_515 | ecosystem: Environmental > Terrestrial > Soil > Temperate... | reverse complement strand
ATGACCGACGAACAAGACCGGCATTTTGTCCAACGCAACCTCTCTTCAGACGGAGTGACGTGAAAGGCACACTCCAGATCTCACCACCCTGCGTTAACGGTTTGATTATCGCGCTGAGGGAAAAGACTCGAAGGACGGAAGGAGCGCTTGCGCGTGCTACTGCAGATCAGCTTTGTCGGGGTTGTAGTAAAAACGAAAGCGAAGAGCGAGATACGGTCCGGTGAAATCGCCGGGCAGCGGAGGAAAAGGATTGGAGGCAGTAATGCCGCCCCAAGCCGCACGATCGAGGGCTGTGTCCCCTGAGGTCGCGACTAAACGCATGTCCGCGACCTTGCCATCCTTGGTGATGGCAAACTCAATCGCGAGTTTCCCTTTCTTCATCTCGGCCGATTCGGGAATCAGGCGATACCAGTTGTCTTTCACATCCTGAAGAATGCGCTGCAGGTACGGGCCAAAATCCACGCCCTGGGTATCGCTCAGAATGTCGAGCGCCCCGAGTTGACGGCCATGCGCTCCCGTCCCGAGGCCGAAGTCGCCTTCCTGGCCACCGCCGCCGCTGGCTCGATTGGCTGCCGCCGCTTGCGTAGCTTGCTGAATGGCCGAACCCGCGCTCATCGATCCCGCATACTTGCTGAAACTGTTGTTGGGACGCGCTGGCAATTGCAGTTGCGCGGTCTGATTGCTTTCGAACTGCGGACGAGGAGCGGCCGGCTGTCCCTGCTGCGGGGACGGAGGCTGATTCTGCGCCATGGCCGGCGGTGCGGCGGGCTGAGGGGCGCGCGGCCCGGTCATTCCAGGCGCGCCCGGAGGCGGCGTCGCCAGAATCTTCCGCAATTCCTTGGGATCCAATTCCGGACGTCGCGAGGTCGCGATCCGATCCTTATCGGAAATGATGTTGGTGTTGGGCTTGCGCGGCGCCTTCTGCAGGTCCGGCGGCAACGCCAGGAACGTGACGTTTTTGTCCTTGTCTGCGTCCAACGAAACCACAACGGCCCGGTGCCAGGGAATGTATTTCTCGATCAGGTTCAAGTTCCACAAGACGATGAAGATGAGCAGGTGAACGATGATTGAGATCCACGCTGCCTCTCGCCGGCGGGAACGGGTCAGGTCGTCCTGCAACTGGATCAGCAGGTGTGGCACCCGCGCGTCGAGGTCGCGATACGCCGTTTCCCAGTCTTCCCGGTCGTAAAGGCCGAGCTGCTCCGGTTGCGGTTTTTCGGGCGGCGGGGCTACCGGGTCCTGGAATGGAATCTGCGTAATCGGCATGCGTTGGGCTTAACCGTGTTAACCCTTGGCCATTGGACACGAATGGTACTCACCGCGTTGCATTCGGCCTTCCGGAAGAAATGCAACGTGCGCGGCACGCTACAACCAAGTTACTTTTATTTTCGCATCTTTCCAGGCATTCTGCTCACCTGGAATGCAGGTGCGGGTTACTTCTGTAAACATATGTAATTGTGAAATTTAGGGGAATCAATTCTTGACTTTCGCCATGCCCGCGAGGTCCAGTTTTTTGGCATGATCGCGTATGGCGGAGACGATCTGCAGCGCCAATGCCAGCGCCCGATGACCATCTTCCAGGGGAACAACCGGCATCGATCGCGTCCGCACGGCGTGGAGGAAGGACTTAAGCTCCGCATGCAGCGGTTCTTCGGACGCTACCGGAGGTTTGGCAACGCCGATCTGAGGATTTACAGAGGGCGTGCCAGTGTTGCCTTTCTGCCCGACAGTGAAGACCAGCACCTCCTGGCGTCCGTAGTCGAGCGACACGTATTGCCGCGGCTGGAAAAAGCGCAACTTGCGCACGCGTTCGGTGGAAACGCGGCTGGCAGTAAAGTTCGCAATGCAGCCCGATTCCAGTTCCAGACGAACGTTTGCAATATCCACCTTTCCCGACAGAATGGGCAGGCCGACGGCGCGAACTTCCTTCACCGCCGACTTGGCAAAGGCCAGCACAATGTCGAGATCGTGGATCATCAGGTCGAGTACCACGTCGACGTCGAGCGACCGCGGAGTAAACACGCTGAGCCGGTGCACTTCAAAAAACATGGGCTGCGTCAGGATGGGAAGCGTAGCCCGCACTGCGGGATTGAAGCGCTCGAGGTGTCCGACCTGGGCAATGCGTTTGTGCGCACTGGCGAGCCCGACCAACTCCTCCGCTTCGGCGAGCGTGGCAGCCAGCGGTTTTTCGATGAGCACGTCGACTCCGGCCTTCATCAGATCGCGGGCCACCGCCAGATGATGCACTGTGGGAGCCGCTACGGACGCGGCTTGCACTTCGCCGCGCGTGGTCAGCATCTGCTCGACCGAGCCAAAAGCCTTGCAGCCGAACTCGCGAGCTACCGTATCGGCGCGGTTTACATCTGGGTCCACCACGCCCAGCAGGCGGACGGCTTCCCCCTGGCTTTCCAGTTCCTTGTAGACTCGTGCGTGATTGCGCCCAAAAACACCCACGCCCACGACGGCGACAGAGATCGGATCTTGAACTGGCAGCAGAAATTCTCGATGGCCGGTTGCCGGAAACAAATTGTAAACGTAATCCGGTCAAAGAGCATCTGGACCAACGAAGTGAGAAAGGATTGCTCTGGCCTATGAGGACGGTCGCATTACTGACGATCTCAAACATATTCATGACCTTTGCCTGGTACGGTCACTTGAAGTATCGCGAAGTGCCGCTCTATAAGGTCGTAGTTGTCAGCTGGTTGATCGCCTTCTTTGAATACGGCTTTCAAGTGCCGGCGAACCGCATCGGATCTTATGAGTTCTCCGCGGCGCAGCTCAAGACCATCCAGGAGGTGATCACTCTGACCGTCTTCGCCGCGTTTTCCGTCCTTTACCTGAGGCAACCGCTGCGCTGGAACTATCTGGCAGGGTTCGCGCTCATCGTCGTAGCCGTGGCGGTGATCTTCAAGAAATGGTGAATGGCGAGGGGGACGCACCGCCATCGAAAAAACCGGTCTCATCAACGCAGTTGGGAAGCGCGGCTTTTGACACGGCCACTTCTGCCGTCCCTGGCGGGAGTTGCTCCTTCCTTCTGGTCCTACCCCGGGCTTACGTCCGGGGGCTAAATTATTCCGCCGCTCCGCGGCTGCATTCCTGGAAGATTTTGGCCTGCCGTCTCCTCGGAATGTAGTTCTCACGTACTCTCTTCAGCTCCCGAGGACCTTTCTTTCTGTCCGTGAACACTGTCCAACTTACCTTCGCGAGCGCCCCTGCGCCTTCTTCAAGATGGCAATTTGCCCGGCATGATAAAGCTCATGCTGCGCGATTCCGTGGAGCATGTGATAGAAATCGTACCGCTTTCCGGGGACCCGGTCACGGAGACGGTCGTCCGATAAAACAGTGACGGTTTTGACCAGCGCGTCGTGGGTGCGCTTAGCCGACGCCACGGCTTTCCACCAAGCCGCCTCGGTCGGTTTTGGTGGCATCGGGAAATTGGCCAGGCCGGTCGGCTGGTATTTCTGGCCAGCTAGCCGGCGCAAACCCGCGCCGTCCCACACTTCGACGTGCAACAGCAACTCCCAAATGCTGTGAACGTTCGGCACGGAGTGAGCAGCCGCAGTTGCCGCGTTAACATCTTCAAGAAGTTCAAGCAGGGCAGGCCCGTGCCACGCGCTGCCCTCGAAGGCGCGGCGCAGTTGGTCGGCAATGGGTTCGGCTGCGGACGTTGATTGCGACTTTTTTGCAGACATGACTTTCACTCTCCACCCGCGACGATTGCCACTCCGGCTGCATCCGCCGCCTCGACAGTCTTGTTGCCATCCAGTAGCAGGCATCGGCCGGCATCCACCGCGAGGCACGTGGCACCTGCCGCCTGCATTACTTCGATGGTTTTGACGCCAACCACCGGCACATCGAACCGCATATCCTGATTCGGCTTGGCGATCTTCACCACCGTCAGAGCGCGGCTCAGAGTGGAAGCATCTCCATGCAGCGAGCGCATGATCTGTCCGGCGCGTTCGATGGTAGCGTCGGTTCCCTCCATGGCCTCGACCGCGACGCACGCTGACTCAGCAATCACGACCGTCTGGCCGATGTCGTGTTGTGCCAACTGCCGGGCTACGGTGCGTCCGTAGTCGATGTTCTTGCGCTCCTGCTCGGTGGGTTCACGTTTCGTTAGCACGCCGGGCTTGACCAGCAGCGGCTCGAGCAACCAGGTCGATCTCTCCAGCGTGATTCCTTCGTCCGCGAGAACCTTGGCCACTGCTCCTAGCAGCGAGTCGGTGTTGCGCGTAGTAAGCGAGAGCAAAAGTTTGGCCAGACGCCAGTCCGGCCGAATGCTAGAAAAAATCTGCTTGTGCTTCACCTGCCCAGCCATGACAGCATGCCGTACGCCTTCGCGCTGAAATGCTTCAATGAGACGAGAAAGCTCGCCTAACGAAAGCCAGTGAACAGAGGCCGCCCCGTGCGATTCGATCTCCGGGAATGCTTCTTCTTTGATTGCGGCAACCACGACCTCATAGCCCTGCGCGCGCGCCGCTTCGAGCACAAGGAAGGGGAATTTGCCGTTACCGGCAATGAGCCCGAGCTTTTCGTTTGGGGAAGGCATTGATTGCTACTTGATTATTCCGCGCTCCGAGGCCTCAATGAACCGGATCAGCATATCCACATCTTCCCCGCGATGAGCTTCCGACTTGAGTTTCTCCAGCGCCTGCGAGGTATTCATCTTCGACGCCAGCAAAACCTTGTAGGCATGATGAATCTTCGCGATCCGCTCCTTCGAGAATCCGCGGCGTTCCAGACCCACTTTATTCATGCCGTAGGCGTGCGTGTCACGCGCTGCCGAGGTCATGGAAAACGGAAGCACATCCTGCGTAATCGTAGTGCCGCCGCCGATGTAGGAATGGGCGCCGATGCGGACAAACTGATGCACGGGACACAGCGCTCCCACGACCGCCCACTCTTCGACAGTCACGTGCCCGCCCAGCGTCGCACCGTTCACTAGCATGGCATGATCCTCGATCACGCAATCATGCCCGATATGCGTGTAGGCCATGATCAGCAAGTGGCTGCCGACTTTAGTGAGTCCGCCGCCCTTGACCGTTCCGCGATTGATGGTGACGCACTCGCGAATCTCGTTGTGGTCGCCGATTTCCAGCCGCGTCGCTTCGCCCTTGTAAGTGACATCCTGGGGCGCCATACCAATCGCGCAGAAAGGAAAGAATGCGTTGTCAGCCCCGATCTTCGTCGGACCTTCGATCGCGACGTGCGATACCAGCCGACAGTCTTCGCCCAACTCGACGTCCGAACCGACAAGGCAATATGGGCCGACCTTGCACGAAGCCGGAACCTTCGCTTCCGGAGCAATGATGGCCGTGGGGTGCACGTTCATCGGAGATAGAATCCCGGATTCGCAAGCGCAACCGACACGGTGCTATCCCGCACCGTTGCCCTCGTCGCTGCTTGATCCCCGACCGCGAGCGCTGTCGATGAGTTGGCAGGATACGCCCGCTTCGGCCACGCGTTTTTCGCCCACGTAGGCATAGCCTTGCATCTTCGCGGCGACCATGCCCGGCACCGCACGCCAGCCCTTTACTTCCACCTCCAGGCGCAACTGATCGCCCGGGCTCACCGGCCGCCGGAAGCGGGCGCGCTCAATCCCGGTAAAGACCATAATCTTGTTGCTCCGGTCCTCCACTTCGGTCAGCAGCAGTGCGCCGCCAGCCTGCGCGATCGCCTCGACAATAAGTACGCCCGGCATGATGGGCAGGCCGGGAAAGTGTCCGGCGAAGAATGGTTCGTTGATGGTGACATTCTTGACGGCGACGATGCGCTCTTTGCGCTTCAGCTCGAGCACGCGGTCAATCAGCAAAAAGGGATACCGGTGCGGCAGGATTTTCAGGATGTCGTGGATGTCGAGCACGGTTTTCTCCCCGGGAGGCGAAGGCTCCGTCACGGCCTGGGTGCTCTCACTCATATTCGTCTTAAATGGCTTGAAGATTATACTGTACGGCTTGCGTCCCGAGGCTGGAGAGCGACGCCTGTGGGCCATGGATACGGCACGGAGACAAGGACAAATGCCAGCGAAAAAGAAAGCGTGGCCAACCAAGAACCAGTCCGACAACCTCTGGCGGGAGCGGCTTCGCTACCTCGAGGCTGGTCAGGAACCGTGTGTACAAACCATTCGCGAACTGGTCGAGATTGAATCTCCCAGCGACAACAAGGCGGCGGCGGACCGCATGGGCGAAGTCCTGGCCCGGAAGTTCACTGCCCTCGGCGGATGCGCGCACGTCCATCCCGCCAGCGACTTCGGCAACAACCTGCAGGTCGATTTCGCTGGCAGCAATGACATGAAGCCCGTTTTGTTGCTCGGCCACTTCGACACGGTCTACCCGCTGGGCACGCTTGCCACCATGCCCTGTCACGTCGCCGACGGGCGCATGAGCGGGCCCGGCGTGCTTGATATGAAATCGGGTATCGCGCTGATGCTGTCTGCCATCGAGGCCCTTCAAGCCTGGCATGGTGAACTGCCACGGCCAGTCACAGTTTTTCTGGTTTCGGATGAGGAGGTCGGCAGCTATTCGTCTCGCCGAATTACCGAGTCCCTGGCCAGGGAATCCGCTGCCGTGCTGGTGCTCGAACCGGCCGGCCCCCGCGGAGCCGTGAAGACCGCCCGCAAAGGAGTGGGCGAATACACGCTCGAGGTCCAGGGCGTGGCCTCGCACGCCGGGCTCGATCCCGGCAAGGGACACAGCGCCATCCTCGAACTCGCGAGGCAAATCCCCGTACTGTGGAAGCTCAATGACTTCGAGCAAGGAGTCTCGGTGAACCCCGGCGTGATCCGCGGTGGCACGCGCACCAACGTGATCGCGGCCGAGGCTACGGTAGAAATCGACGTGCGCATCAAAAGGGCGAAGCAAGCGGCCGCTCTCGATCGCAAAATCCGCGCCCTGAAACCCTTCGACCGACACTGCAAGCTCAGTCTCGAGGGTGGCATCAACCGCATGCCCATGGAGCGCAACGCCGGCGTGGCCGCGCTCTACAAGAAAGCGAAGGCGGTCGCGAGCCAGATGGATTGGAAGCTCGAAGAAGCAGCAGTCGGCGGAGGCTCCGATGGAAACTTCACCGCTGGCATAGGTGTCCCTACCCTCGATGGCATGGGTGGCGTGGGTACCGGTGCGCACGCACTCCACGAACATATCGTGATCTCTGAGCTGCCCCGTCGTGCCCTGCTTCTGGCGGGAATGATCGAGACCATCTGAGGCTTTACGGGTTGGCAGTAAAGACCAGGAAGTAATCCATTTTGTCGCCCTTTACGAAGTCGTATTGTTGCAACAGGCTGTAACCTGCCTCCTTCGCCTCCTTGACCACGACGTCACGGCTGACTCCGTGGTCTTCTCCGTTTCCGTTGCGATCAATGACCCCAATTTTCGCGCCCGGGCGCAACGCCGTGCGCAGGTTTTCGAACAACATGACGGGTTGGGCAACCTCGTGGTAGGTCTTCAACAGCAGCACCGCATCGATGGAATGAACAGGCAGAAGTGGGTCGTCGGGCTTGCTCAGAATCGCTTTCACGTTCTGCAACTGCTCTTTCTGCGCCCGTTCGCCGATGTAGCGGACCGCCTCGGGATTGATGTCAACCGCATAAACGATGCCACCCGCACCCACGCGCTTCGCGGCCCGAACCGTGAACCATCCCGAGCCGGCGCCAATATCGGCGACGGCCTTCCCTTGAGTAATGCTTAGAATTTCCATCACGCGGTTGATCTGCAGCCGATCCTCGCGGCCCGGAGCTTCGAAAATGGAGAGATCGCCAGTGTATGGTTCGCTGGTTTTTCGCTGCCCTTCTGAGGTAACCGGCGCCTGCGGCTCACGTTGTGCGTAAAGTGGAGCGATGTTCGAGGTAAGAAACAGCAGCGTGATCAGGAAAGAACGGGTTGTTCGCATAAAGACAGCTTCTCCGAGCCGCGCCCAGCAAGAATAGACTCCGTCGGTTCTCCGCCGTGAGCAGTCGCCGCAGCAGAGACGAAGACGGCTCGCTGCAAATCCCTCTGTTTTGACTCGCCGACAGGGGTAGCCTAGAATTTTAATAGGCTCCTCTGACACGTGTAGGTTGGATGCGGTCGGACCGGCCTATGGAGGCTTTATGGGCGAGGGACTATTTCAGCCGTTCCACATTCTGTTAATCGTTGCCATCGCCCTGCTTCTGTTCGGCCCGGCCAAGTTCGCCTCGCTGGGCAAGGGCCTGGGCGAGGGCATACGCAATTTCAAGTCGGCGATTAAGGAAGGCAGCGAGGAGAAGAAAGAGGAAAAGACGGAAGAGAAGAAATCCTAGCGGCCCTCTCGCTTTGCGCCGTGAAGAGTCCGGGTCTCAAAGCCTGGATCTGTTTATAGTTTTTTCTCCCGCAACATGCGGTACACGAGGGCCACCGGCAGTCCAACGACGTTACTGTAATCGCCTTCGATGCGCGGAATCCAGCGGGAAGCGATTCCTTGGATCGCGTACGCTCCCGCCTTGTCCATCGGTTCGCGGGTTAGGACGTAGGCGCGAATCTCGCCGTCGGAGACTTCGCACATCGTCACCAGCGTGGTCTCCGAGGCGGTTCTGGCGATCTGGCCAGCAGCAGTGGGTTCGACGAAGCACACGCCCGTAATCACTTGGTGTACGCGGCCGGAGAGCAGGCGCAACATCCGAACTGCGTCGTCTCGGTCGATGGGCTTGCCGAGGATGGTCTCATCCACTACGACGATCGTGTCCGCCCCCAGGATCATGTCATCCGGACGCGTCCGCGACACAGCCAGCGCCTTCTCCCGAGCCAGCCGCTCGGCGCACTCGCGCGCCGATTCGCTCGCCAGCGGCGTCTCATCCACGTCCGCTGGCTGAACTGTGAACGAAATGCCAGCGGCGCGGAGCAGTTCCTGACGTCGCGGCGAAGCGGAGGCGAGGACCAGCATGCCAGGTCTGATTCTATCGGAAGTTCTGCCGCATCATGAACGGATCAGCTCAATCCGATTTCCAAACGGATCAAAGACGTGGCAACGACGTACTGCCGGAATCGTGTCGTCGGTTTTGATTTCCACGCCCGCTGCGCGCAGACGGGCGACAAGTGCATCGTAATCGCTGCAACGCAAGGCAGGGTGCGCTTTCCGGGCAGCGCGAAAGTCGGGTTCAACGCCGAGGTGGAGCTGTACAGTACCGCTTCGAAACCAGCATCCGCCGCGCTTTGCCAATTCCGGCGGTTTCGGCACTTCCATCATTCCGAGGACCGAGCAATAAAACGAGCGCGCAGTGTCTTCTCCTCCAACTGGCATGGCGAGTTGCACGTGATCGATATCAGTGAAGGGCCCGGAGGCCACGACGGGATCCTTTCTTTTCCGCTGGCCGGTCTCAGATTCGGAGCTATTACCGGCTTCCCACCATTCCGCGCACGGACTCAATCAGCTTCGCCGAGTCGTAGCCGATCCCATCCCTAAACACGGTTTCCACATTCTCGATGTCTTCGATCTTCTTCGATGGATCGCCCTTGATCACCACCAGATCCGCCTGCTTGCCCGCAGCGATTGTGCCTATGCGGTCGAGTTCTCCCAGGTATTGTGCGCCGTTTGCGGTTGCGATGTGGATTGCCTCTAGCGGTGTGAATCCCGCTTCGACCAGCAGTTCGACTTCCCGCTGATCGCCGAAGCCCGCCAGATCGCCACCCATGCCGGTCGGATCCTCACCGGCTAGCAGCAATCCCCCCGCTTGAACAAAGGCGCGCTCGAATTCCTTTTCCTGTTCGAACGAGCGTCCCCATGGAGAGGCTCGCAGTGCACCCGTCTTGGGATCGTGCATCGGTAAGTCCGACTGCACCCGTCTTTCCAGGAATTGGGCCCGTGCCTCCTCGGACATCGCATCCAAGACTCGCGGCTGCAGCGGCGTCTTCCCGGGCACGAAAAGCTCAAAGACGGGCAGGGTTGAGGTCACCGCCACGTGATGTGAAACCAAGTCGTGAATCATTTCCTGGATGGGCGTATCGCTGACCCGCATCTTCGCCAATTCGTCAGCCACCGCGACCATGGAAGCCCGTGCGCTGACCGGACACTGGTCAGGCTTTTTGCCGGAAAAGAATTCGGTATCCACTGCAATGCCGTGTTCGAGATCATCAATACCAAGCGCAGCAGCCTCTCGGAAGCCGATCGAGCACAGATGCCCGGTCACTTTCATTCCGCGCTGGTGCGCGGCGTCAATCGCTGCTTTGAGCACGGCACGTGAGATGAAGTTGTAGGCCTTGAAATTGTCTACCCCGCGGTCGGCCCAAAAGTTAACCGTCGCCACCGCCTCTTCGGGGGTCTTCAATTCCGTCATCTGCAGAGCCCAGGTCCCAGGTCCCTCAAGATAAGGTCCAGTAACGTGAATGTGCGGGCCCGGAACCTGGCCGCGTTCGATCTGCTTCTTCAGGGCCAGGTCCATATAAGGCTCGACGCTGCCGGTGGTGCGGATGGTCGTGACGCCGCTGGCCAGGTACAAGCGCGGGAAGCTGATCGCCATCTCGTGGAAAATGGCGCTGCCGGCCGGATAGAACATGTGATCGTGCATCCCTACAAGCCCGGGAATTACGCTGTAGCCATCGAGATCGATAACCTGCGCATCTTTGGGCACACTTTGCGTAGCCGCGTCTCCCACCGTTTCAATCTTTCCCTTGCTGAGGACGATCGTCTGATCCTCGCGCGCCGGAGCAGTCGTGCCCTCGATCACCCGAACGTGAGTCAACGCAACCACCGGTGCATCAACCTTAACGAACGGTTTCACCTGCGGCGACAGCGCCTGCGCGCTACTCCAGTCTGCAGCGAGCGCCAAGAGTCCGATGACCAGAAGCCTCGGCATGGATGGCATGGATTTCCCTCCTTGAACTTTCCGCAGGATTGTATCTGAGGCGCGAGGACCGTGCTTGCTCTCACCCTCAGCAGGGTCGCTCCAGGCTGCTCCTCCGGACTCAGGCGGCTCGACTGCCTGTTAGAATCGAAGATTAGCCCATCAGTCATGGACGCCGCCTACATCCGCAACTTCGCGATCATCGCGCACATCGACCACGGCAAATCCACGCTGGCCGACCGCCTGCTGGAACTGACCGGATCGCTTACCGCGCGCGAGATGCAGGCCCAGGTGCTCGACTCCATGGACTTGGAACGAGAGCGCGGCATCACCATCAAGGCGCATGCTGTCCGCATGATGTACACCGCGCACGACGGCCAGACCTACCAGCTCAATTTGATCGACACACCGGGACACGTGGATTTTTCCTACGAGGTTTCCCGGTCACTGGCATCGTGCGAAGGCGCGCTGCTCGTCGTCGACGCCTCGCAGGGGGTCGAGGCACAAACTCTGGCCAATTCGTATCTCGCCATCAATCACGGCCTCGAAATCATTCCCGTCATCAACAAGATCGACTTGCAAAGCGCCGACATCCCGCGCACCAAGGAAATGATCGAAGGCGCGGTTGGCCTTGACGCTTCCGACGCCGTGCTCATCAGTGCCAAGACCGGGCAGGGAGTTCCGGACGTGCTGGAAGCGATCGTCAAGCGCGTTCCCCCACCGAAGGGCTCGCCCGACAACCGGCTCCAGGCGCTGGTTTTCGACTCCTGGTTCGACGCCTACCGCGGCGTCATCGTCCTGACCCGCGTGGTTCAAGGCACGTTGCGCAAGGGCCAGAGAATCCGTCTCTGGTGGAACGGAACAACTTTCGACGCTGAAACTCTCGGCGTGCTCACGCCCAAGCCGGTGGAGATCGATCAGTTGCAGGCGGGCGAAGTTGGCTTCCTGATCGCCAACATCAAGAATGTTGCCGACACCAAAATCGGCGACACAATCACCGACGACACCAATCCTGCGATCGAGGCTTTGCCCGGCTTTGAAGAAATCAAGCCGATGGTCTTCGCCGGACTTTACACGGTCGACGCTCACGAGCACACGCAGCTGCGCGAAGCGCTCGAAAAGCTCCGGCTCAACGATTCCTCGTTTTTCTTCGAGCCGGAGAGTTCCGTGG
>Ga0307479_10005175_pt1 | contig 11964 bp, 10 predicted proteins | sample atmos_gasesECM4C_FD_203743 | JGI IMG/M metagenome (GOLD analysis project Ga0307479, IMG submission 203743) | Hardwood forest soil microbial communities from Morgan-Monroe State Forest, Indiana, United States - atmos_gasesECM4C_515 | ecosystem: Environmental > Terrestrial > Soil > Temperate... | reverse complement strand
AGTGTGCCTAAAAAAGGGAGAAACGAATATGAACAGCCTTAAAGACAAGGCGGCTGGCGGAACGGATGCCATGTACGTGATTTTGGGAGCGAGCGGGAACACCGGCTCGATCATCGCCAACTTCCTGCTATCGAAGGGCGAGAAGGTGCGCGTTATGGGACGCGACGCGGGGCGATTACAGCGCTTTGTGGACAAAGGCGCGGAAGCCTTCACGGCCAACGTGAGCGATGCGGTTGCGCTCGCCAAAGCCTTCAGGGGTGCGCGCGCGGCATACTTGCTGTTGCCGCCGATCACCTCCCGGGAGGACCAGGAGCGAGAGAGCGATGCGATCGCAAAAGCCGTGAAGGAGTCCGGCCTGCGCTACGCGGTGTACTTGAGCAGCTACGGCGCGCAAGTCCCGGAAGGCACTGGGCCAGTCGCGGGGCTGCATTCTTCGGAGCAAAAACTGAACGCGATCAGCGGTTTGAACGTTCTGCACCTGCGCGCCGCGTATTTCATGGAGAACAATCTGGCGGCGATCGGCATGATTCAGGGGATGGGAATCTTCGGACATGCACTCCTACCCGACCTGAAGCTGCCCATGATCGCGACGCCCGACGTCGGCGACTACGCGGCGCAGCACCTCCTGGACCTGGATTTTTCCGGCAAACAAACCCGCGAGCTGCTTGGCGAGCGCGACGTGTCGATGGCGGAAGTCACCGCCATAATTGCGCGCGGCATTGGCAAGCCGGATATTCGTTACGAGCAGTTTCCGTACGACCGAATGCAGCAGGTGTTAGAGAAAATGGGCATGCCGCCGAAGAAAGCCGCGGTGTACATCGAGATGTTCAAGGCGATGAACGCAGGTGTCCTCGCTGCGCAGGAGCCGCGTTCGCAGGAGAACACGACACCGACTTCGTTTGAAAAATTTGTGCGGGACGTCTTTGCGCCTGCGTATCACGGCAAGGCTGTCACTGCTTAGGCTCACCGCCCAGGTGACAACGGTTGCGCCTGCTTGCAGGCGAGGATTTCGGGAACCAGCTTCCGAAAAATGACAGATGTGGAGATCGAGTCATGAATGGAACGGCCTCTAAGAAAACACGATTGTCCGAGCGTGGTAAGAAACCGACTACTTACCGCCGTCTCGTCACGGAAAATGTAAACGGCAATTCCGTTGTTCAAAGTGATGAACAAATGCAGACCTACAAGTTCAAGACCGTTCCGGGCTACGAGCATACGCTTGTGTGGGTAAACCCGAGCACCCCAGACCTTCGCGAGGTGCAAAGATTTGATCGCTATCCCGAGTCAGTTGTTCCTGGGCCCGGTGGCACAAGTCTGCACTTCGTGACGTTTCCGCCAAGCTCAGTCTTTGCGGAACCTTCGTTTGATGGCGAAGCTGCTCGCAGAGAGGCCCTGATTCGCCTCAGAGGGTTAGCCGATCACTTTGAAAAAGAAGATCCGGGCATGCACAAGACGAACACGGTTGACTACGCGATAGTGTTCGACGGTGAGATGTGGCTGGAGCTTGATGACGCCAAGACTATTCATCTCAAGAAGGGCGATGTCGTCGTCCAGAATGGTACTCGGCACGCCTGGCGAAACAAAAGCAACGCACCGGTGACGATGTTGTTCTTTCTAAACGGCGCGAAAGAGTGAGGCCGATAAACAAGCAGATACCTCGCATTGTTTTAGAGGAGGTTGAACCGCATGAGAGCGGACCTTGTGGCTGGAGCAGGATTCCCCGACTATGAGCTGACCGATCACACGGGCAAACAGCGCAAGCTTTCAGACCTACAGGGGCCAGATCCCATGATCTTGGTGCTCAGCCGTGGAGGGTACTGCCCGAAGGATCGGCGCCAGGCCGAGGGGTTGGTTCAACTTCACCGCGAGATGGAAGTCGGTTACTCCCGGGTCGTCACCATTAGTACCGACAACATGCTTCTGACCAATGAGTACCGCACCGGCGTCGGCGCTCATTGGACCTTTTTATCCGATCCGGGGCGAAAGGTTCAGAAGGATCTCGACATCGCCGAGTATACGGACCCCGAGCACAATCCGATGATCCCGCATGTCATCGTCCTCGAACCTGGTCTCGTTGTATTCAAAATCTACAATGGCTACTGGTTTTTTGGCCGACCGACCATCGAAGAGCTTCGGCAAGACTTGCGTGTCGTGCTGAAGAAATGCCGCCCGGACTGGGACATTTCTAGGCCTGAGCTGAAAGCCGCATGGGATCGCGGGGAACATGATCGCTTTTATCCCTACGGCAAAACCTACGGACAGGTGTTTCGGGAGCAGGAGTAAAACGGAACGAAGAATTCCGAGCGTGATTCTGTTGGGGAATCCGGCCGCACGTTAGATGTTTAGACGGCCTCGTCTGAGAAGTTTGAAGTACATCAGGAACGATATATGGGAACGCAAAATCTTCTGGCAGAGCTTAACGGCGATCTGGCCGAAGAAAAGCTATATCTCGAAGGGGAAGTCCGCGCCGACAAGAAACTTGACGAGATCATCGGAAAAAGCGCCGCTTTGCGCTGGCTTTTGAAACAAGTGGAGACAGTCGCGCCTACAGCATCGACCGTCCTTATTTGCGGCGAGACGGGAACCGGAAAGGAGCTAGTGGCGCGCGCGCTCCATAATCTGAGCCCACGTCGCTCCAATGCTTTCGTCAAGGTGAATTGTGCCGCTATTCCGGCTGGACTGCTCGAAAGCGAGCTCTTTGGTCACGAAAAAGGGGCATTCACCGGCGCGATCGCCCAGCGAATCGGCCGTTTCGAACTGGCCAACCGTGGCAGCATTTTTCTGGATGAGATCGGTGACGTCTCGCTCGAACTCCAGCCCAAGTTGCTGCGGGTGCTACAAGAGCGCGAATTTGAGCGCCTCGGAAACACGCGCACTCTGCGCACGGACGCCCGGCTGATCGCCGCGACAAATCGTGACCTGGCAGCCATGGTCATGGAGCAGAGATTCCGCTCCGATCTCTTCTACCGATTAAATGTGTTTCCCATTCGCGTTCCGTCGCTGCGCGAGCGTCGCGAAGACATCCCGACTCTGGTCAGCCACTTTGTATCAAGGTTCGCGCGTCACATGAACAAGAGGATCGAGAGCATCACCTCAGAGACGATGAGCGCCTTATGCAATTACCACTGGCCCGGCAACATCCGGGAGCTGCAAAACGTGCTGGAGCGTGCAGTGATCTTGTCTTCGGGGCCCGTGTTGAGAATTTCGCCATCAGATTTAACTGCCTCCGGTGGACTCAGCTCTAAGCAGAGCTACCCTGCCAAGCCGGAGAGCGAGTGGAACCTGCGGCGCTTGCTCGAAGAAACCGAACGACAGCGGATTCTGGAGGTCTTGGATGAAACCCGTTGGGTCATAGCAGGTCCAAGGGGCGCCGCTGCTCACTTGGGAGTGAAACGATCCACGCTTCAGGCACGGATCCTTAAGCTCGGAATCGCCCGCAATAGGTGAACAACTCTAAGCGTGGAGGTATCGGTCGGGGAGGTCCGCCCAAGGCACCATGGAACCTATGTATTTACATCGGCCCGGATGTTCACAAGGGAAGCCGAGAACCGTGCACTGTTTGGTCATTTTAGGGCTGTGCCTCTTTGTCACGGCCGGCCTCCAGGCACAGACGCCAGACCCGACGCCCTTGGAGGCACTACAACCAGGGGTACGGCCGCCGCTGAGCCCTTTTCCGAGGTTTCAAGACTGGAGCTTTCTGCGCGACCCATCCCAACGCGTTGATCCGTACGACAGGTTGAAATTCATTCCACTGAACGACTCCGAAACAAATTACCTAACGCTCGGACTTGAAAGTCGGACAGAGTTTCAGTACCTCAACAACAATGATTGGGGCGCAGGGCCGCAAAATCTGAAAGGCTATGTTCTTCAACGGGTGATGCCCGATGTCGACCTGCGCCTCGGAGATCACGCGCGTGTGTTTGTGACTTTGGCATTCGATGAATTCACCGGCAGATATCCGCGACCGGGAATCGACAAGGACATCGCCGATGGACATGAAGGTTTCGTCGAGTTGGGCGGCAATCTACATGATCCGCATCCCGGTTGGGATGTCATTGTCGGGCGCCAAGAAGTCGTGCTTGGAACAGGGCGCCTTCTGGACGATAACGAGGGAGTGAACGTAAGAAGCGCCTTCGATGGCATCCGCGTAGGGTATGACAATCCAAATGGGCGCGTTGACGTGATCGCTGTCAAGCCGGTCGAGATCAACCCTGGCGCCTGGGTTGACGTACCTAACCCGGGAATCACTTTGTGGGGTTTGTATGGTTCGAATCTGCGCTGGAGCCCGCGGTTCATGTCCGATGTCTACTTTCTTGATTACGATGCAAAGTCAGCAACATACGGCAGCCAATCCGCACGAGAGCAGCGCCGCATGATTGGAGGGCGGTATTTCAATCGCCTGCCTGGCGAACCGCCCAGGACAGGTTTTGATTACAACCTCGAGACTGGGTTCCAGTGGGGTTCTTTCGGGAATCGCTCTATCCGTGCATGGGGCGCTGGGGGGAATATCGGGTGGACGCTTCCCGGTCCCATGTGGCGGGTGCGCTTCGGGCTCCAGGCTGACGCCATCAGCGGAGATAAGGGCCAGCCGAATACACTAGGAACGTTCAACGCGCTATTTCCGCGAGGAGCTTATTTCGGTCCGAAGTTCGCACTTATGGGGCCGGCAAATCTGCTGGCTATTCAGTCGCAATTTCAGTTCCATCCTCTGCAGAACGTGACCGGAGAATTCTGTTGGATCTGGTTCTGGCGCGAGAGCCCAAAAGATGCAGTTTATAGCTTCGAGAACGTGCAACTACGGCCAGCGAATCTTGGTGACGCGCGCTATGTCGGCAGTCAGCCCAATCTCGAGATTCGTTGGGCGATCAGCGAGCATTTCCTGGCAGCCTTGAATCTCGCTGGCTCCATTGCGGGGACTTTCTTGCAGCAGTCCCCTCCGTCTAAAGAGATTGCGTTCGTGAATATCGGTCTCACGTATCGGTTTTGACGATAACGGACGACTTTCGGCAAGAATCGAATTCCCTAATGACTGGCTTGTGGTGCCACGCAATATAACAGGCATGCGACCACGAGCGTACCTCCGGCGATGAGTCGAGTGGCCAACTCCCGGCGGTATTCCGCCCGAGGAAGTCCGTTCTAGCGGTCGCTTTTAAAGAGGGCCTCGGTTTCCGAGGCCCTCTTCGGTATGACCGGTTGCATGAGCCGAAATAAAATCAACGACCTTCGGGTAGTGAGCCCAAAAGCTCGCTCAGCTTCGATCACAATTGTCCCCGAATTGTCCCCGAACGATCAGAAAACAGCCGAAAACAGCCGCACGCAACTGAACGCGTGCGAACGCTATCACACTTAAAAATAAGCTGGTTACTGATTTTGGAGGGTTAGCCTTTTTGAGGGTTCAGATTAAAAGGCCGCTGCTCTGCCACTGAGCTACGCCCCTGCGGTTGACAACATATTATACGAAAGAGACGCACTGAACATCCGTCGCGACGGGAAGCGGAAAGCCTTTCCTGGTCCGCCTAGAAGCGATTTGGTTTCCTGTGCCGCCCTGAAAGGGTGCCGCTACAGATTTCGTTGTCAAATCCGGCTCTCGCGCGGCGAGATCTGGAGCCGGTGTTTAGACCCAACACCCTCTTTGCGCCGCGTTCGACGAACTACTCGATTTTGCCGATGCGGGATTTCCAAAGTTCCCAGGCGCGCGGGACCTGGGCATCGAGCGTGGCGGCGGACTTGGCGGCTTCCTCGGGCGAGAGGAAGGTAATCGAGCCGAGACGGGCCGCGTCCATCTGTAAGCGTGCGTCTATTTCGGTATAGATCAGGCGATAGACGGCTTGCGGAATAGAATTGCCAACCACCACCGAGCCGTGACCGCGCATAAGCGCGACAGACTTGTCTCCGAGCACTTTGGCCAACGCATCGCCGAGGTGATTATCGCGAATCAGCATGTCCGTCATTCCGGCGGCGTCGCGAATATCGAAGATCGGCGTTCCTGAACCGAGAAATGAAGTCAGGTGGTAGACGGGACGCAGGCTGGTGCCGGTCACGCTGAAGGCGATCAAAGAAGGCGAATGGCCGTGCACGACGGCCTTAACGTCGGGGCGAGCGCGATAGATCGCGGCGTGAATGAAGCGTTCGAGGTAAACGGCGCGGCCAGCAGCATCGATGGCCGCACCGTCGGCGTCGTACTCGAGAATATCTTTTGTGGTCACCAGGCCCGGCGCCAAGCTGCGAGACATCAGGAAATGCTGCGGATTTTTCTCGTCGCGCACACTAACGTGGCCGAAGCCATCGATGACGCCCTGATCGTAGAGGATGCGATTGGCGTAGACGAGATCCTCGATGAGAGCGGATTGCTGACTTGAGGACGAATGTTGTGGCGCTGGCGATGATTGGCCCCCAAACGAGGGCACTATCGTCACTAACAAGAGCGCGAATATGGCGATTCGGAATACGCGCATGAATTTCCTTAGCTTTGAGGCGCGGGCGAACGGGAGACAGTATACGCACTACCGAGCTGCGAAGCTACGCGAGCGAGTCCCGTTGGTTTGAAAACGCGCTATACAGCGCGGACCGGAAATGCGCTATAAAGCGACCAGACCGCGGACCGATTCGGGAGAATACGATGAGCACACGCAAAAAATGCGGCTGCACGGATGGCTCTACGGGCGATGTATCGCGCCGGCAAATTCTGCAGGCAGGGCTCGCCGTAGCAGCGACTTTTGCCGCAGGAACGACCGAAGACTTGGTTGCCCAAAATCAGGCCGAGAGCAAATCGCGCAATAAACAGGCCCTCCGCGCCACCGGCGCGCGCGCCATCGACATTCACGCGCATTATTATCCGCAAAGTTTTCTCGACCTCATTGCCGAAGAAGGCAAGCGCTTCAAAGCTGAGTATCAAATGACCGCTGATGGCTTCTATTTGAGCTCGCCGGCAGGAAGCATTGGGCCGCTGCCGACGAAGATCGTTGATTTGAAACAGCGCCTGGCGGATATGGACGCGCAGGGCGTCTCCATGCAGGCCATCTCTCTGACCACTCCCATGGTGAGCTGGGCCGACGCCGATCTATCGCTAAAACTCTCCAGAACGTGGAACGATGCGGCGAGCGAGGCGCACAAAGCCTATCCGACTCGGCTAGTCGCGCTGATGATTCTGCCGATGCTCGATCCGGATCGCGCGATCGACGAACTCAATCGCGCAGCCGAGTTGCCCGGGATGCGCGGCGTCTACATGGGCACGAACATCAACAATCGCGATCTGGATGATCCGCTATTCGAACCGATTTTCGCGAAAATCGAGCAACTGAGCCTGCCCGTGTTCCTGCATCCGCTGCAGACCGTGGGAGGAGAGCGCACGAAGCCCTGGTATCTTTCGAATCTTTTGGGCAATCCATTCGACGCGGCAATTGCGGGCTGCCATTTGATTTTTGGCGGCGTTCTGGATCGCCATCCGAAACTGCAGATTTCCCTGCCGCACGGCGGAGGGGCTCTGCCCATGCTGATTGGACGAGCCGATCACGGCGCGCAGGTTCGCGCAGAGATCAAACAGCTGCGCCTTCCCCAGCCGCCAAGCGCCTATATGCAACGCTTCACGTACGATACGATCGTGCACTCCAAGCCGGTGATGGAATTCCTGATTCAGGAAGTCGGCGTGGAACGTATCATTCTCGGCAGCGACTACTGCTTCGATATGGGCTACGAGCGGCCGATAGAATTCCTCGATCAGATCAACATCAGCAGCCCAAAGCAAAAGATGATCCTGGGCGAGAACGCGGCAAAGCTGCTAAAGCTGTGAGGTCAGTGAACTCATCCGCTCGCGGAAACCCTCAGGTCTCCCGACAAAAATCGTCGGGACGACCTGAGCTACAAAAGTCTAAAAGCAGATCCCTCGCTCGTGTTGCCCGTGATGACAGCAGCGTGGGAGTCTTGCGGATTTGTGGGAACCGCGCTAAGCGGAGGCGCGCTCGGACTTCACGATTCCGCCGTCGATGACCGATTTTTCGGGGTTAATCAAGAAAATCCAGATTAGCGCGCCCAGGAGCATCACTCCCGCGCTTACGAGAAACGGCGCGACCCACAAGCCGCGATTGAAAAGACTGCCATAGACGACAGCGGTAGACGCGCCGCCGAGCGCGCCGACCATGTTCATCACACCTGTAACCGTACCGCTGAATTGACCGCCGACGTCCATGGGAACGGCCCAAGCGGGGCCGATCACCCATTCGAGAAAGAAGAAAGATGCAGCCAAAAAGAGAATCGAGCTAAAGGTGTTTGACGTTAACGCGGCGGGAATTACGAACGCGCTGGCCAGAATGAATCCCGGAGCGGCGACGACCCGGCGCGCCAGTTTGGCCTTGCCGGTCGTCTTGAAAATCATATCGGAGATCGAGCCGCCTACGACATCTCCGGCCATCCCTGCAAACAGAGGAACAGATCCCCAGATGCCCAGCGAGCGAATCGACATGTGGAGATGCTCGCGGAGATAGGTGGGATACCAGGTGAGGTAGAAGTTCGTTCCAAAGAAAAAACAGAAATAGCCGAGAGAAATGAACCACATGTTGGGCGAAAGCAGGATTTGTCGCCACGGAGTCGCGAACTGCCTGACGGAGGGCTGCTTTATGGTTCCGTCGGGATTGACGCCGCGGATACGGGCGAGCTCCGCGCGATTGACGCCTTTGTGATCCTCTGGAAGATTGCGATAAAAAAGGTTGAAGCCAATCGCCCACACAATACCCAGCGAGCCGAAAATGTAAAAAATCGCGCGCCAGCCGAACGCCAGCAAAATGCTGCCAGCGATAAATGGCGTAACGGCCACGGCGAAGCGGCTGAAGAAATGCGTCGTGCCTTGGATGCGGCCGCGTTCCACGCGCGGAAACCAAAGCTGCATGCCGCGGCTGGCGACGGGAAACGCGCCGGCTTCGCTCAGCCCTAGTAAGAAGCGGGCGCCGAAAAGAGAACCGAAGCCGAGCGCCGCGCCGGTCATCACGGCGGTCGCAGACCACAACGTCATGATGACGGTGAGCACGCGCTTGGGGCCAAAGCGATCACCAAACCAGCCCGCTGGAACCTGTCCGAGCGCGTACGCCCAGGTAAATGCGGCGAGGACGAAGCCCATGGCGCTTTTGCTGAGGCCGAATTGTTTGGCGATTTCCGGTTGGGCGACCGAGATATTGCTGCGGTCCATGTAACAGATCAGGTACATCAGACTGATCAGAAACAGGACCACCCAGCGTGTTTTGGAGGCTTTGGCTGCCGCGGCGGCTACGCCGGCATACTCGGCGACGGGCGTGCTGTCGGCACCCAAGTTGGCTCCGTGCTGCGACGGATGACGATCGATTCGCGGCTCAGCGCGCGACGGCTGCGGGAACCCCTTCGACCACGATGTCTACCGGCCGGCCCTCTTCCGCAGACTGATCGGCCGCCTGGTACACCTGCATCACCATTCTCGCGTGCGACGGAGTTACCAGAGGCTGCCGTCCAGTGGCGACACATTCGAGAAAATGAATGGTTTCCGCTTCCATTGGGCCTGCGTACACATGACCGATTTTTTCTCCCGGCATCGTCGAGATCGGGAATTCGATGCTGCGCTTCATGGTGTTCAAAGTCACGTCGCGATGCGTGTCGTCCACCATAATGGCTCCTTCGGTGCCGACCATTTCGATCCAGGTGGAGGCGAAATTGGGATAAGCCGGCGGAAGAACCCATCCCGCGCCGATGGTGAATACGCAGCCGTCGTCCAGCGTCACCATGATCCACGCGCAATCGGGAACGTTGTGGGTCGGCTGCATGATTTTACTGACTTCCTGCGCGTAAACGCGGATCGGTTTGCGAGGGGCAAAGCACCAAAGGACGAAATCGATGTCGTGCGTTGCTTCCATGGCCGCGGGCGAAAGCTTGATGCGGCCGCCAATTTTCTTTCCCAGATTGCGCGTAATGTGCCTGCTGACCAAAGCACTGATGGGCTGGCCAATTGTGCCGTCATCAATCGAGCGCTTTACATAGGCGAATTTCGGATTGAAGCGCTGCGAATACCCGATGGTAAACAACAATTGCTTCGAATGCGCCAGGGCGATCAATTCGTCAGCTTCGGAAAGCTCGAGCGCGATGGGCTTCTCGAGAAGGACGTGCTTGCCGGCTTGGAGGCTTTCCTTGGCCATGGGGTAGTGAGTAGTCTCCGGGGTAGCCGAAATCATGATCGCGTCGATCGCCGGATTTTCCAGAAGGCGGTGATAGTCCGTCGTTGCAGTGACCGGTTTGGTCTTCGCCGCCACTTCTTTCAGGCGTTCCTCTCGGATTTCGGCGATGTGCAGTTCGCGCACGTAAGGACTGGCGGCGCAGGCTTCCGCACGTATGCCGCCGCACCAGCCCGTTCCGATAATTCCAACGCTGACTTCTTTCATGAGGCCTCCGGAGGCCAAATCAAACGATCCTTAGAATTGGCATTATCTTAACACAGCGAAAATCGCAGAAATCAGGCCTATAGCCGTCCGAGCCGAACCGGCAGCGTCGCTGCCTGTCGCACCTCGATCGCCAAGTGCTGGTCAAAGAGATATTCCGGCAAGCGGCCAGATTTGTGTATATTGGCGTACCATATCTAGGTTTGCGTTCGTGCCCTCGCAAGAATTGGGAGATTCAGGAAAGAGAAGGAGACTCAGACGATGCGTTTTGCAATGGATTGGGATTCACGACCACTGCGCATAATCAGGTTGGCTCTGCTCCTGATTGCGGCCGCTCCCGCCGCCTTCGCGCAGGCTAAATGGGCCCAATTGGCGCCGTTTCCGGAGCCGAACGAGGAGATACTTGGCGTACCGGCCAACGGCAAGCTCTACGTGCTTGCAGGCCTGGTATCCGCGCCTATATGGACGCCCATCGGCTTGGTCTACGAATACGATCCTGTGACCGACCATTGGACTAAGAAAAAACCGATGGCGTTGCCGGCACACCACGTCGCCCTGACCGAATATCACGGCAAGATTTATGCGTTCGGCGGGTTCGTTGCGCCGCAGAGCGGCCCAGCAGCGTGGGTGCCCATCAATAATTCTTGGGAATATGATCCGGTCGCCGACACGTGGAAGGCCCTCGCGCCTCTTCCAACCAAGCGCGGCTCACCGGTCGCCGCGGTAGTAAATGACAAGATCTACGTGATCGGCGGCGCGACAACTCCTCCGGGTTCGCACCAAACTTCTATCGATCAGATGCAGGCGCAAGTCTGCCTGGGAACGGTAGAGGAATACGATCCTGCAACGAACACCTGGCGCGACCGGACTCCGATGCCGACTCCGCGGAACCATGCTGCAATCGGCGTCGTGAACGAAAAAATTTACGTAATTGGCGGCCGCACTGGGGCGGCTTTCATCGGACTCGCTTCAGATGTTTCCGTGGTCGAGGAATATGATCCGGCAGCGAACACGTGGGGACCGCCACGTGCTCGCATGCCTACCGCGCGAAGCGCGCTGGCGGCAGGAGTGTACGACGGCCGGATTTATGTGGCGGGAGGCGAATTTCAAGACCCGCAAATGATGGCCACATTCCGCGCTGTCGAGGCCTATGACCCAGCGCGCAACGCTTGGACGACGATACCGTCATTGCCTGTCTCGCGGCACGGATTAGCGGGAGGCATGATTGGAAGCCGCTTCCATGTAGTGGGCGGAGACGTGCAGTCATCGGGAACCGGAGTTCACGTCTCTACCCCGGAACACGATGCAATGGATCTTTCGGTTTTCGATAAATAGCGCTTAGTCTGGGCGCGCAGACTCTCGTGAAGAGCGACCGTCTAGGCTAGAGGCTGTTCGGCCCTCCCGCGCTTGCGTTTCCATTCGTATTCCTTACGCAAGCGAGACTGGTGCTTTTTGATCTGAGCCTCGAGCTCAGCAAAAGCTTTTCGCACACTTCTTGCCGGATCCGGCCCCTGCCCATTGGCGTGCAAGGTACCGGTGGGCATCGATAGATTCGCGGAAAAAATGTATTCGG
>Ga0307479_10005174_pt1 | contig 11966 bp, 11 predicted proteins | sample atmos_gasesECM4C_FD_203743 | JGI IMG/M metagenome (GOLD analysis project Ga0307479, IMG submission 203743) | Hardwood forest soil microbial communities from Morgan-Monroe State Forest, Indiana, United States - atmos_gasesECM4C_515 | ecosystem: Environmental > Terrestrial > Soil > Temperate... | reverse complement strand
ATGGCGTCGGCGTCCCACGCAACAGAGCCGGCCAGCTTTTCGGCGGCAGCGGGGTTGCGGGCAGCGACCTGCGTCGTGATCTCGGCGCGGGAGAGGGCGAGCACCACGGCTGCGGCGGCTCCCCCCGCGCCCAGGATCAATGCGCTGGCGCGCGCTGCAGGCCACAGACCGTCGTGTCGCAACGCGCGCTCAAACCCCAGAGCGTCGGTGTTGTGGCCGAGCAGCCGCCCGTCCTGCACGACCACGGTGTTCGCCGCCCCCGTCGCCATCGCGTCGCCGACCAGCTCGTCGCACGCCTGCGCGACCGCGCGCTTGTGGGGGATGGTCACGTTGGCCCCGGCAACCTCGCCACGGCGCAGCGCCGCCAGGGCTTCGGGGAGCTCGGCCGGCGAGACGTCGTGGATCGAGTACGTCCAGGGCAGGCCGCAGGCGTGCAGGGCGGCGTTGTGCATCGCGGGGCTCGGCGATTGGGCGATGCCCTGCCCGAGCAGCCACAGCCGCGTGGTCACGACGGCGATGGGCACGGCGCGTTGAGGTACTTTGCCGCCGCCTGGTCGTGCTGCGCCGCGGTGGTGCTGTAGTGGTTGTGGCCGCATCCGTCAGAAACGTAGAAGAGGAACTGGGTCGACGCGGGCTGGGCGGCGGCCTGCAGCGAGGCGAGCCCGGGGTTGCTGATCGGCGTCGGCGGCAGGCCGGCGTGGATGTAGGTGTTGTACGGCGTGTCCTTCTTCAGCTCGTCGGCGGTCGGCGAGCGACCGAAGACGTGCAGGCCGTAGAGCACCGAGGCGTCGACCTGGAGCAGCATGTTCTGCCCCAGCCGGTTGTAGAGCACCGAGGCCACCTGGGGACGGTCGTCGTCGTAGCGGGCCTCGCGCTCGATGACCGACGCCATCACCACCAGCTGGTACGCGTTCAGTCCATGCGGCGGTGCAGCGAGCAGCGCCGCGGCGCGCTTGCCGAAGTCGTCGAGCTGCATCTGCACGAGCTGGTGCGCCGTCGTGCCCTGCGGCACCGAGTAGGTGTCGGGGAAGAGAAAGCCTTCCAGAGAGGCGCCCGCGGGACGGCCGGCGAGGAAGGTCGCGTCGAACTTCCCCGAGGTCACCTCGGCCATGTACTGGTCCGCGGTGATGCCGAGGCCGGAGTCGCCGACCTTCTGCGCCATCTGCTGCGCCGTGAGGCCTTCGGCGAGCACCAGCTTCTGCGACGTCACCTCGGGCGCGCCGGACAGGCGTTGGATGATCTCGCTCGCGCCCATGCCGGTGTCCAGCCGGAACCTGCCGGCGTGCAGGTCGTTGGCGAGTCCCTTGACCTTGGCGAACCAGCCGAACCAGAAGGAGCTGCGGATCAGGCCCTGCGCCTGCAGGTCGCTGCCCACCTGGTCGACCGTCTCTCCCGACTGGACGTCGAGGGTGACGACGGTGTCGTGCGCCGCCGACGGCGCATCCAGCTGGCTGCGTCCGTACAGCACCAGGCCGCCGCCGACCACGACCAGCACCGCCAGCACCGCGACGATGACGAACGCGATGACCAACCCCCTGCCGTTGCGCCGGCGGGCAGGCTTCATCCGTGGCGCGCCCTCGTCGGGGTCCGCTGCGAGTCGAGCCAGCCCTGCAGCATCAGCGCGGCGGCGACGCCGTCGACGGTGCGCCGGCGGCGGTCGCGGCGCATCCCGGTGGCGATCAGCTGCCGCTCCGCCTGCGCCGAGGTGAAGCGCTCGTCGAACAGCTCGACGGGCAACCCGGTCTCGCGTTCGGCGTCGGCCGCGAGGGTGCGCGCGTCCGCCGCGGCGGGTCCTTCGCTGCCGTCCAGCTCGCGCGGCAGGCCGACGACGATCACCGTCGCGTCGCGCTCCGCGACTTCGCGGCGAACCCGCTCCCACAGCTCGCTGGGACGCGCTCGCTGCAACACGGCGACAGGACTTGCGAGAGCGCCGGTCGGATCTGCCGCCGCGAGCCCGACACGGACCGTTCCCGGATCGAGACCCAACGCCACCGTCACTTCTGGATCACGGTCTGCTTCACCTCGATGTGCCCCGTGAAGAAGGGCAGCACGAAGAAGGCGGGAAACCCCTGGGAGACGTCCACGCTCTGCAGCGGGCTGCCGATGATCTCCTTGACCAGCGCCTTGACGTCGTTCGCGCTCTTGCCGGTGAAACGCGCTTTGAGGCCTTCGACGTCGATCACCGGCTCACTGTAGCCGGTGGCGTTGACCGAGAAGATGACCGTGCCGTCGTCGCTCGCCTGGGTGATCTTGGGGTCGGGGATGGTGGGGTTGGGGGCCAGCTGCTCGCCGCCCGCGACCTGCCCGGTGAGGTCGGTCTTGGCGATGCTCTTGACGTCGGCGGGGCTGTAGTACGCGGCCTTGCCGTGCACGGTGACGGTGATCGTCGACGCCTGGTACTGGTCATCGGCCTTGGGCAGCGGGGTGACGTCGTAGCTCAGGGTCAGCCCGTTGCCGCCCGGGTCGGTGGCCACCACCTTGCCGCTGCCCGCCTTGGCGCCCATGTCCTGCTTCGCCTTCTCGGTGAGCTGGTTCTTCATGTCGCTGACCTGCGTGTTCCAGCCCTGCACGTCGCTGCTGCTGGCGGTGGTGACCTGCTTGGCGTCGGCGCCACCGCTGGTGGGCTGCGGGTTGCCGACGGTCAGGTCGCTGGGTGCGCAGATCCCCTTGTACTGACCGTTCGGTCCACAGGGGTTGCCGGGCCACTGGGTGATGGTGCCGGCGGGGAGGTTGCCCGCGCCCTCGGCCTTGCCGTCCTGCACCGGGATCGGGTTGCTCGTCGAGATGCCGTTGGCGTCCGGGTCGCTGAAGTGCACCACGGTGTCCTGCGTCGAGTAGAACTTGATCTGCGGGGTGGTGTTGCTGTCGAACTCGGTGCCCTTGGGGATGGTGAAGTCGGCGACGTTCTTGAGGTCGGTCTGCAGCTGAACGCTGCCGGTGGAGGCGGTGGCGGGCAGCGTCTTCTGCCCCGTCGGCTTGGCCTGGAACTGGTTGCTCTCGTCGGCGCTGGCGACGACGGTGAGCACGTGGTCGGGGCTGCCGGCCAGGTTGGCGTCGGTGGTGCCCTGGATGGGGTTGTTGCTGCTGATCTGCGTCGCCACCAGCTTGATGGTCACCGTCGCCGACGGGGCGACCAGGAAGAGCAGCAGGAAGCCCACCAGGAAGACCGCGCCGGCGAGGTAGTAGTAGGCGCGGCGGCGGTCACGGCCGTGGCGGGGCAGGGGCGTCGGGCCGACGCGGCGTGGTGGGACCGGGCGGTCGGTCCGTGGCAGCGTCTGGGTGCGCTCGGCGACAGCGGGGCCGCCCCACTCCGAGGCCACCGCGGCGCCCGCGCCGGCGGTGCCGATGGCGGCCATGCCCGTGGCGGTGTGGCCGTCCTCGTCCTCCGGCTGCGGCTCGGTGGGCGCGTGCGGGCGCACCACCTCGACGCCGCGCTCGTAGGCCTGCACCGACGCATACGTTGGGAAGCCGGCGCTCTTGGCCAGGGCCTGCACGCGGGGATCGCCGCTGACGATTGCGGTGCGCTTGACGAAGGAGCGGCTGTACTGCTGCAGCAGGCGCAGGTTGAGGGGTGACTGCAGCACCTTGGTGCGGTGGGGCAGGACGAAGACGAGGTCCTGCTCCTCGCCGCTGCGGCGGATCTTCTCGACGAGGTCGGTGATCTCGTCGTCGGGCTCGACGTAGAGAACTTTGCTCATGGCTGACGCGCCTGCGCTTCGCGCGCACTCAGAAGAACCACCCTGCGGGTGAACTCCTGCGCCTGCGTTGGGCGCGCGCTCAGAAGAACCACCCTGCGGGTGAAGTCCTGCGCCTGCAGCGCGCTCATACCTTCATCGCCTTCATGATCCGGCGCATCAGGCCGCCGAGGGGTTGGTCTTCCTCGGCGTCGAGCTGGATGGCGTGGTGGGCGAGGCCCATCGGGGTGATGTCCTGGCTGCCCACCAGGAGGCCGGTGGTGTCGTAGATGTCGCGGACGTCCTGTGGCGTGAGCAGCCGGATGGCGGGCTGCTTGCTGAAGGGAAGGTACTCCGTCCACTGCAGCAGGGCGAGCTGATCGGCGATCTCGGGAAGCGCCGCGCCGCCACCGGCGAGGTAGATCGCGGGCGGCAGCATGTCGCCGTGGGCCAGCTCCTCCAGGGTCAGGGCGACGCCCTGGGCGAGCACCTCGGCGTTGGGCGTGACCGCGTTGTGGGCCAGGGCGCGCTGGTCGGCGGGAAGGCGTCCCTCGCCGTGGGCGATCTTGAACTGCTCCGCCTCCTCCAGGCTCATGCTCAGGTCGGTGGCGACGCGACGGGTGAAGGCGCGGCCGCCGAGGGCGAACATCTTGGTGCCCTCGATGCCGCCCTTGCGCACCAGGGCGACGTCGGTGGTGCCGCCGCCGACGTCGACGAAGATGCCGCCGAACTCGTAGATCTCGTCGGTGGCGCAGCCCCGGGCCAGCGCGTACGGCTCGGCGACGGTGGCCACCAGCTCCAGGTCGAGCTCCTGGGCGATGGTCTGCAGGGCGCCGATGTGGGTCAGCGGGGCGAAGGTGTTGAAGACGGTGACGTCCAGAACTCGACCCTGGAAGTTGAGCGGGTTGCTCACCGCGTAGCCGTCGACCATGACGCTGGTGATGGCGCTGTGCACCAGCTTGACGTTGACCTCGCTGACGCCGAGCTCGGTGCTCATCTGGCGCACGGCTTCGCGGAGGGCGCGGCGCTGCACCAGCTGCAGGGTCTGGGCGAGCTCGGCCTCGGTGATCCGCGACTGCGGCTGCGAGCGGGGCACGGAGACGCTGGTGCTGAAGCCCTTGACCTGCTCACCGGCGATGCCGATGACCGCCTGGCCGGGGATCATCTGGCACATGTCCTCGGCCTCGCTGAGGGCGCGGTCGCAGTTGTCGATAACCGCCTGGATGTCGGCGACGGCGCCGGCGTGCATGTCGGTGAGCGACTGGCGCACCTTGCCGCAGCCGATGACGATGCCCTTGTCGGCCTCGCGCTTGACGACCAGCGCCTTGATGACCTCGGTGCCGATGTCCAGCGCGGTGTAGTGCGTGTGGTACTCCTCGCGCCGGCGGAGCAACGAGAACTTGCGCTTGCTCATCGGTGGTTCCCGCCTCCGAGGGCTCGGCGAACGGCGGCGATGGCCTCGTCCCGCTTGGCGGGATCAGCGACGCCGCCTGCTGCGAAGTCGGCGCGGCCTCCGCCCTTGGCGCCGGTGGCCGCAGACGCGACGCGCGCCAGATCGCCTGCCTGCACTCCGCTCTGCTGTGCGCCGCCACCGACCTTCACGGCCAGGTTGGCATCGCCGACGACCAGCGCGACACCGTCGGCCTGGAGTCGCTCGGCGAAGAGCTCGTCAACGAGGGCCTTGACCGCCTCAGACCCGGAGCCATCGTCGAGGATGACGTGGGCGAAGCGCACGCTGCCGAGCTCCTCCACCTCCGCAGGTGAGTCGGACTGCCGGGTGACGCGTCGCCTGGCGTCGGCGACCTCGCGCTGCAGCTGGCGTACCTGCTGCTGCAGGGCGGCAACCCGCTCGGGCACCTCCTCGCCGCGCACGCGCAGCTGCTGCGCCGCCTCGCGGAGAGAACTGGCCACGGTCGTCCAATACTGCTCGGCCGCCTCCCCCACCACCATGTCGACGCGGCGCGTCCCCTGGCCGATGCTCGACTCGCTGACGATGATCGCCGCGCCGAGCTCGCCGGTGCGGCCGACGTGGGTGCCGCCGCAGAGCTCGCGCGACCAGCCGCCGAAGTCGACGACGCGGACCTGCTCGCCGTACTTCTCACCGAACAGGGCCACGGCGCCGGTGCGGCGCGCCTCCTCGATGGGCAGCACCTTCGTGGTCCGCTGCAGGTCGCGGCGGATGGCCTCGTTGACCCGGTGCTGCACGTCGCGCGACTCGTCGGCGGTGAGCGCTCGTCCGAAGGAGAAGTCGAAGGTGGTGTGCGAAGGCTCGACGAGCGAGCCGCGCTGCACCACCTCGTCGCCCAGCACCTCCTTCAGCGCCTTGTGGAGCAGGTGGGTCGCGGAGTGGTGGCGCGCGGTCTGCGCGCGGCGAGGCGCGTCGACGGCGGCCAGCACCGTCATGCCCTCCAGGAGCTTTCCGCGCGTGACCCGCACGGTGCTGACGCGCGTCTCGCTGCCCGGCATGAACTGGGTGTCGAGCACCTGGGCGAAGCCGTCGTCCCACTGCAGGGTGCCGCGGTCGCCGACCTGCCCGCCCGACTCGGCGTAGAACGGCGTCGGCTCCAGCACGACGGCGGTGGCGTCGGCGGATTCCTGCAGCCAGATCACCTCAGCCTCGATCTCCTGCGTCTCGTAGCCGACGAAGGTCGACGCCGGCAGCGACGGACCACCACTGAAGCCGACGCGCTCGGTGCTCGCCCGGCTGCGTTCGCGCTGCTCGGCCATGGCCGCGTGGAAGCCGGCGATGTCGACCTCGACGCCCTTCTCGCGGGCCAGCTCCACGGTGAGCTCGATGGGGAAGCCGTAGGTGTCGTGGAGCCTGAACGCGTCGCGGCCGTCGATGCGCGAGCCGCCGCGCGCCACCAGCGCGTCGAGCCGCTCCGCGCCGTCGGACAGCGTGCGCTGGAACGACTCCTCCTCGCCGCGCAGGGTGCGCTCGACGACCGCGCGCCGCTCCGCCAGCTCGGGGTATGCGTCACCCATGACCGCAACCAGGTCGCCGACGCCCTCCGCCAGCCCGCCGCGCAGGCCGACGCGACGTGCGTGCACCGCGGCGCGGCGGATCACCCGGCGCAGCGCGTAGCCGCGCGCCTCGTTGGAGGGCACCACTCCGTCGGCGATGAGGAACGACGAGGACCGCAGGTGATCGGCGAGCACGTTGAACGAGATGCGCTGCTGCGGCGTCTCCGGCCCCACCGAGGCGCGCGAGACGAAGCCGGCGACGATGCCGCTGAACAGGTCGGTCTCGTAGTTGCTGCGCACGCCCTGGATCACCGCCGCCATGCGCTCCAGCCCCATGCCGGTGTCGACCACGGGGTTCGGCAGCGGCTCCCGCGTCCCGTCGGCGTGCTGGTCGAACTCCATGAACACGAGGTTCCAGATCTCCACCCAGCGGTCGCCGCCGCACTCGTCCTGGGGCGTGCACGACGGACGCCCGCAGGAGCAGGGCCCGCCGCGATCGAAGTAGACCTCGCTGTCGTAGCCGCAGGGCCCGGTCGGCCCGGCCTGCCACCAGTTCTCCTCGAGGTGCGCGATGCGCTCCCGGGGCACCCCGATGCGCGACACCCAGAGCTCCTCCGAGTCGCGATCGGTCGGGTGGACGCTGGGCCACAGCCGCGCGGCGTCGAGCCCGAACTCTCCGGTCAGCAGCTCCCAGGCGAGGTCGATGGCGCCCTCCTTGAAGTAGTCACCGAAGGACCAGTTGCCGAGCATCTCGAAGAAGGTGTGGTGGGTGGTGTCGCCGACCTCGGCGATGTCGTCGCGCATGCCGCTGCCCCGGAAGCACTTCTGGCAGGAGGCGACGCGCGGGGCCGGAGGCGTGCGCACGCCAAGGATGTACGGCTTCAGGGGGACCATGCCCGCGACGGTGAACAGCACCGACGGGTCGTCGTGGGTGACCAGCGAGGCGCTGGGCAGCCGGTGGTGCCCCCGGAGGTCGAAGAAGTGGAGAAAACGATCCCGGATATCTGGGCTACGCACGTTGTGTCTGCAAGGGGGAGGCCTGTCCCGCCAGGCACGCGTGCGCAGCGGGGGGCCGAGAACTCACGGATGATATCAGCGGGCCGAGCCTGTCCCCGGCCCTGGGGGGAACGGCGCGGTCCAGGACTGTGTTACGTGGCGCGGGGCGGCCGGCAGGAACGCAGCCGCCTCCAGGTCAGCCGGGTCGCCCTCCAGAAGCCGTGCTCCAGGTAGGCGTGGCGGCCGTACTCCGAGCACGAGGGGGTGTGCGGGCAGCGCGCCCCGATGCGGTGAGCGACCTCGGCCCGGTAGGTGGCGATGAAGCGCAGCGCGAAGCGCGAGGCCGGGGAGAGCCGGCGCCGCGGCGCCGCGGCGGAGCTCACGACTCACCCCGCATCGCCATGGCCCGCTCGCGGATCGCCACCCGCCGGTTCCAGCGCCACACCCCGTACGCCCGGGTCAGCGAGGGCAGCCCGACGCCGACGACGATGCCCGCGACCCCCGCCTCGATGGTCACCTTGAGGGTGGGGAACATGATCCCGTACTGCTGGAAGAGCACCAGCACGCCGGCGGCGCCGACGATTCCCGAGAGGATGGGGATGAGGGCGATGTGCGGCCGCCACTTCGCCCTGGGCAGGCGCGGACCCGCCGCCGCCGCGGCCGTCGCGCCGCCTCCCACGGCCATGAAGCCGACCGTCATCAGGATGGCGATGACGAATCCCGGGTAGCACCAGTCGTCGTCCGGCGGCAGCAGGCCGGTGGGGACCTCCTCCTTGTACGGGCCACCCCCACCGCTGTCGCCGCCACCATCGCCACCGCCGCCTCCCCCGGAGTCGCTGCCTCCACTGCCGCCGCGGATCGCGCTGCCGAGCATGCCGAGCCCGCCGAGCGCGCCGAGGCTCGCGCCCACGTCACCGGCGACCGTGTCGGGGATGGGGTTGCCCGTCACCCGGACCAGCGCGTTCGCGGTGCAGCTCCCGCTCGGGCCGAAGCTGGTGGCGGTGACCCGGTACAGCCCGATGCCGAAGCGGGCGTAGTCGTTGACCTTGAGGGCGTTTCTCCAGGAGTTCTGGCCGGCGGCACCCTCGGCGACCTGCCAGCCCCGGAAGCCGAAGGCCAGGTCGACGGTGTACTGGTCCATGGTCTGTTCGGACGACATGCTCACCGTCACCGCGCTCGACTTGTCGACCTCGACCGCCTTCGAGGTGTCCTCGCTGTCGAGCGCCGACACGTCGAAGCCGGAGATCGTCGCGTGGCAGGTCAGCCCGTTGTTGGTGACCTCCGCCCTGGCGTCGGTGGACGTGACGCTCAGGAGATAGAGAGCCGCGGTGACTCCCAGTCCCCCGACGGCGAGACGCCTGCGAATCCGTCCCTTGCCGGTCCTGCGCATGTGCGGGCTGCCCTCCACGCGGAATCGGGTACGCGGCCCGAACCTTACGACGCGGCGTCGAGTTTGTGGCGGACCTGCCCTAAACCGGCGGCTCCTCGGGGAACTCGGCGCGCATGTGCTCGAGCGCCGCGCGCTGCAGTCGTGACACGTGCATCTGCGAGATGCCCAGCCGCTTGGCCACCTCGGTCTGGGGCAGCTGGTCGAAGAAGCGCAGCATCATGATCTGGCGCTCGCGGGGCGTGAGATGGGCCATCGCCTGCTCCAGCAGTGCCTTCATCTCGACGCGTTCGAGGTTCTCGTCCTCGCGGCCGATGCGCTCACCGAGCTCGGTGCCCTCACCGTCCGACGCCCCGCCCGTGGGCGTCGACTCCAGCGAGATGGTGTGCTGCGCGGGCGACACCTCGAGCGCGGCGAGCACCTCGTCGGGTTCGAGCCCGAGGCTCTGGCCGATCTCCGCGATCGAGGGCTGGCGGCCGAGGGTGCGGCTCAGCTCGTCCTGGGCGCGGACGACGCGCAGGTAGTTCTCCTGCAGGCGCCGCGGCACGCGCACCGCCCACGACTTGTCGCGGAAGTAGCGGCGGATCTCGCCCATGATCGTCGGCGTCGCGAAGGTGGAGAACTCGTTCTCCAGCGACGGGTCGAAGCGCTCGATCGCCTGGATAAGGCCGAGGAACCCGACCTGCTCGATGTCTTCGAGCGGCTCGCCGCGGTTGGCGAAGCGGCGCGCGATGAAGTGGACGAGGTCAGAGTTGAGCTGGACCAGGCGCTCGCGGGTGGCGGGGTCGTGCGACTGCCGGTACTCCCGGAGGAGGCGGCGCACCTCCTCACGCCGGGGATCCGTCTCCGGCTTGGGGATGGTACGCACCGACCCCGTCTCCGCACCCGCTCCGGCCTGCGGGGTGCGCGTCACGACGAGACGCGGTACTTCGTGAGACGGACGCGCAACCCGCCGGTGCGCTGGTCGACGCGGTAGCGACAGTCGTCGACGAAGAGGCCGACCAGGCGCAGGGCCATGTCGGCGGCGGCGACCTGGCGCTGCAGCGCCTCGCGGTCGGTGACGCGGGTGGTGGGCCGTGCCGGCGCCGCGCTCGTGGGCGACTTCCGGGTCACCTCGACCTGGGCCCGCTGCACCTCGGCGGCGCCCTCCTCGGCGCGGCCGAAGACGGTGCGGACGTCGACGTCGAGCTTGCCCTCCGTCTCCACCTTGAAGAGGATGCGCACCTGGCCCCGCCCGGGCTGGCCGAGCACGCAGTTGGCCAGGCTGATGGCGTTCTCGCAGGCCTGGGCGATGGCGATGCTGAGCTCGTCGACCGCCTCGACGCCGAAGCCGGCCACCGACCCGAAGGCGGCGGCGGCGCGCTTGGCGACCACGATGTACTGCCCGTCCGCGGGGATGCGCAGCTCCGAGGTGGTCGCGGTCATCGTGTCCACGGGATACCCGTGCACGGTGGTGGACAAAACCTGGCCGTCCGGCTCAGGCGCCGGCGGCGGCGACGCTGGAGCCGAGCTCCAGACCCTCGTCGATTGCCACGGCCAGCCCCTCCCACTGAGCGATGGCGCGCTCGGGCAGGACGATGTGGGTGGGCTGCTGGGTCTCGGCCTGCTCGGCCTCGCGGCCGGCCAGGGCCAGCGCGCGGCGGCGCACCTGCGGGCTGATCGCGGCGGCGACGCCCAGCACTGCCAGCGCCCCGATCGAGGCGAGCGCCAGCCCGCGGATCGCGGAGCGCAGGGGGGTCGGGGGAGTCACCCCTGACAGAAAGAACATGTGAGAGGGCCCTCCAGGGGGATCGCCGGATCGAGCCGGCGGCGGGAAGATGCCGATTATATGTGGGGTGGAGCCGCATCAACGGCTTCGTCACCCGCGCCCAAATCTCCGCTGCCGGTCTTGTCAGGCGTGGCTGCGCCGGCCGGCGATCACCGCGCCCGCGGCCTGCAGCACGGCGATGGCCACCACGTCGGCGAGCGGGTGGAGCACACCGAGGCTCGGGACGTTGAGGTGCCCGCCGGCGGCGATCACCTCGCCCGCGACCACGCCGGCAGCGGAGAGGAGGAAGGTCCACAGGTACGGGCCGCGCCCGGGGACGACGAGACGGACGACCTGCGCGGTGACCAGCACCAGCAGGACGGCGAGGATCAGGCCCGGGCTGGGACGCATGCTGCTTCGTGTTCGGCGGTGCGTTGATGGGGCGGAGATCGTCCCTGCGCCGACCGCGCCGTCCTGGGCTGAAGCCCCAGGACCAGGTGGGGTTCCGCACGTCGCCGTCTTCCCCTTCCCTCTGACGGACGAGCCGCCTGGGGCACGGGGGCAGGCGCCGGATGTAGGAGCCCCGATGTCTGAAATGTTGGTCCAGCCACGTGGGAGGGCTGCGACCGGCCAGGGACGCTGCACAGAGTACCGCAGCGCGCGGACCGCGACGGCGCGTTACTGCTTCTTTGCCGGAGGAAGCAGCGCCAGACCGAGCTCGCGCAGCTGCGCCTCCTCCACCGGCGCCGGCGCGCCGCTCATCAACTCCTGCGCCTGCTGGTTCTTGGGGAAGGCGATCACGTCGCGGATGTTGCCCTCGCGCAGCCCCTCCATCACCAGGCGGTCGACGCCGGCGGCGAAGCCACCGTGCGGCGGCGCACCGTACTGGAAGGCTTCGAGCAGGAAGCCGAACTTGCGCTCCGCCTCGTCGTGGTCGATGCCGATGGCCTGGAAGACACGTTCCTGGATCGCCGGATCGGTGATCCGGATGCTGCCGCTGCCGATCTCGCGACCGTTGAGGACGATGTCGTAGGCGCGGCTGCGGACGCGCAGCGGATCGGTTTCGAGCAGGTCGACGTCGTCGCTGTGCACCATGGTGAACGGGTGGTGCGCGGGCGAGATGGCGCCGGTCAGCTTGTCCTCCTCGAACATGGGGAACTCGGTGACCCAGGTCCAGTCGAGGCGGTCCTCGTCGTAG
>Ga0307479_10005173_pt1 | contig 11967 bp, 14 predicted proteins | sample atmos_gasesECM4C_FD_203743 | JGI IMG/M metagenome (GOLD analysis project Ga0307479, IMG submission 203743) | Hardwood forest soil microbial communities from Morgan-Monroe State Forest, Indiana, United States - atmos_gasesECM4C_515 | ecosystem: Environmental > Terrestrial > Soil > Temperate... | reverse complement strand
CGTGAAAATTGAACTACCAGTGACGTCCTTGCGCCGCAGGCCGTTTTCATCTGATTCCGCCAAACAAACACGAACGCCTACAGCCCCGGGAAATATCTAATGATAGGATGAGTGTGGCACAAAAAGAGTGGCCCGTGCGAGGAAGAATTCTCATGGCGCAGATAAAAAGTACAAATACAAAGTCCGTAGCAGTGAGGCGGCTTGCCGGCAGCGTCGCCCTGGTGACCGGGGGAAGCCGCGGGATTGGGCGCGCCATCGCGGAGCGGCTGGCGGAACTGGGAGCTTCGGTGGCGATCTGCGGCCGGGACCACGCAGCGCTGAAGGATTCCGCCGCAAGCCTGGCAAAAACCGGCGCGCGATCACTCTTTAAGGTGACCGACGTTACCAGTGCGGCGCAAGTGGCGGAACTTGTTTCCAAAACCGAATCGGAGTTTGGGCCGATTTCCATTCTGGTGAACAACGCAGGTATGGGCCTTTTTGGCCCGGCGCACGAAAAAAGTGAAGCGGACTGGGATCGCGTGCTGGATACGAACCTGAGAAGCGTGTTTCTGGTTTCGCGAGCTGTTGTGCCATCGATGATTCGGCAGGGGTCGGGAGACATTATCAACATGGGTTCCCTCGCGGGGAAGAACACGTTTGCCGGTGGCGGGATTTATTGCGCATCCAAATGGGGGTTGATGGGCCTTTCCGGGTGCATGATGGAAGACCTGCGCGGGCATGGCATCCGGGTGAGCATGATTTGCCCGGGAAGTGTGGCAACAGAATTTTCGGGCCGGCGACCGAAGGATCCCTCCAAGGCACTGAGCGCCGAGGATGTTGCACATACCGTGGAGGCGATTGTGACGCAGGGGCCGGGGAGCTTTATCAGCGAGATACAACTGCGACCGCTGCGCAAGCCCTAGTTTGGCTAGGCAACGTTGCGCGGTGGGAAAGCTTGCACCCAGGACTGGCGCGAAAACCCCAGGCTCCGGCGAAATCCGGCAACTGAGCGGCCTGCAACCCGAACCGAGAGAGGAGGCGGATCGAGATGCACCGCCTCCCTTGCATACGTCATCTAAGGTAGGCCAGGAAGCAAGGATGGAAGAGATGCAGAAGCCAGCCCCCACTGATTTTCCCGTGCACCAACTTATTCGCGACCGGTGGAGCCCGCGCTCTTTTGCCGACAAGGCGATCCCGGAAGACGTTCTGCGCAGCCTGTTTGAAGCCGCGCGCTGGGCGCCCTCCAGCAACAACGAGCAGCCGTGGGCCTACATCATCGCAACAAGAGACGACCAAGCAAACTTTGAGAAGATCCTCGCAACTTTGGTGGAATTCAACGCGAGTTGGGCAAAGAATGCAGCGGCGCTGGCGATTGCAGTCGCCAAACTGAACTTCGCGAAGAATCAAACGCCCAACCGCAACGCCCAATACGACACAGGCGCTGCGACAGCCTTATTGCTGATCGAAGCGACGGCCCGCGGGCTGGCCGTTCATCAAATGGCGGGATTCGACCGGGAGAAGGCGAGCGCGACTTTCGGAATCCCCACGGGGTGGGAGCCCATCGCCGCCATAGCCATCGGCTATCCAGGAAACCCGGACGCCTTGCTGCCGCCGCTCAAAGACCGCGAGTTAGCGCCGAGAACACGCAAGCCTATACGTGAGTTCGTAATGACGGGCAGTTGGGGGCATACTGCTCCTTTCGCATCGAAATAATCGAGGAGACCTCTTCCGGCCAACCATGCACCGCGCCTTTGAATTCCTGATTCATCACGGACATGCCGTATTGTACGCATGGGTCCTTACCGAGCAGTTAGGGGTACCGGTTCCCGCGATGCCACTGCTGCTCGCGGCAGGCGCGCTTGCCGGCGCGGGACGCATGAATTTTTTTGCTTCGCTGTTTTTCGCCGCGCTGGGAGCGCTGACCGCAGATTCCGTCTGGTTTCAATTGGGCCGGCACAAAGGCATAAAGATTTTGCAACAACTCTGTCGGATTTCGCTGGAGCCGGATTCCTGCGTGCGGCGGACAGAAGGGATTTTTTCCAAGCAAGGAGCGCGGGCGCTGTTGGTGGCCAAGTTTGTGCCTGGATTGGGGCTGATTGCGCCGCCGCTTGCCGGAGTTTTTCATATGCGCCTCCGGCGCTTTCTGGTGTTCGACGCGCTGGGAGGGCTACTCTGGGCCGGCGTGTTTCTAGGACTGGGCTACGTGCTGAGCAGCGAGATCGAGCGCGTGGCGGAGCGGCTTTCGTCTCTTGGCGGATGGGTGCTGGTGCTGCTCGTGGGCGCGCTGGTGGCGTATATCGCGTACAAATTCGTGGCGCGGCAACGCTTCCTGCGGGAATTGCGCATCGCGCGCATCACCGTGGATGAGCTGAAGGCAAAAATCGACTTCGGCGAACAAGTCACCATCGTGGATCTGCGCCATTCCATGGACTTCGAAGCGGAGCCCGAGACTATTCCCGGGGCCGTGCACATGGAGGCCAAGGAACTGGAGGAAAAGAGCAGCCACTTCCCGCGCGATGGCGAAGTGGTTCTTTACTGTACTTGACCAAACGAAGCGACCAGCGCCCGTGTGGCGTTGCTCTTGAGAAGAAACGGAATCAAGCGCATAAGGCCGTTGCAAGGCGGACTGAGTGCGTGGCGCGACCGCGGCTATCCGCTCGTGACCGTGACTTTGCCTTGAACCTCATCGCTGTTCAGAAATCACGCGGAACCCTCCGGAAGCCTGACAGGGAGCGTTCTTATAAGTTGTTGTCAGCCTAGCTTTCCCTTACACTGCCCATCGCAAGTCTTCCTTAGGACACCAAGGGCGTAGAGCGCGTGAACCGGGAATCTCATGCCGCTGACTGAAGAGCAGAAACGGGAACGCATCGCACGGCGGATAGCGCAGGAACTGCGCGACGGCTACTACGTCAATCTGGGCATCGGCATGCCTACCCTGGTCGCCAACTACGTGCCCAAAGGCATGGACGTGATTCTGCAATCGGAGAACGGCATGCTGGGTGTGGGACCATATCCGCTCGAATCGGAAATCGATCCTGACCTCATCAACGCCGGCAAGGAAACCGTTACGGAGCTTCCGGGCACTGCATATTTTTCTTCCGCTGATTCGTTTGGCATGATTCGCGGCGGGCATGTGGACCTTACGGTTCTGGGAGCGCTGCAAGTCGACGAGAAGGGCAATCTCGCCAACTGGGCCATACCTGGGAAAATGCTGAAAGGCATGGGCGGGGCGATGGACCTGGTTGCCGGGGCAAAGCGCGTGTTTATCGCCATGGAGCACGCCACGCGCGACAACAAACCGAAGATTCTGAAGAAATGCACCCTTCCGCTCACGGGCGTTGAAGTGGTCGACCACATCGTGACTGAACTCGCGGTTATCGACATAACGCCGCAGGGATTGCTGCTTCGCGAACTGGCGCCCGATACGACGCTTGAACAGGTGCAGTCGCTGACGGAGCCAAAACTGCTTCTTTCGCCCGGTGGCGCCAAGGCCATGCCGGTATGAACGAGGCAAGAAAGGCGCCGGGCTGAAGCCCGCCGCGGCATTCCCAGCCGCCGGTTGGCGAAGGAATCACCCATGAAGGCGAAAAAGACAAAACGGAATCGGCCAAAGAAGCCCTTGCGGCAAGCCAAGGAAAAACGGCGAGCCATGCGCGAACGGCCGAAGATGCCGCCGATTGCGGAGGAGATGAAGCAGTGGTCGGCTATGTTAAAGACGGAAGTGAGCGGATGGCCCCAAGTCAGCTCGCGGCCCATGTTTGGAATGCTGGGCGTCTACCGAGGCAAGAAAATCTTTGCGGCGTTGCCGGTTTCGCGGGCCATCGGGACCGCGAATTCCGTTGCGTTTAGGATTAGCCCCATGCCGCCAGACTTGCAGCAGCGGGCGCTTGGAGAATCTCGCCTCGCCGCGGACAGCGAGACAGGAGGAGTTCGGCGGTGGCATACGTTTGAGATCGGCTCGACAGAGGACTTGCGCGATGCGCTGTGGTGGCTGAACCAAGCCTACGAGCGCACGAAATAGAGGAGCTGCTGCGCAATTTTAGTTTGGTTGCGAATTTCTGGTATACAACGCTAGTTCACCGTGAGCGTGAGCTGTATGGGCTGTAACTGCTGCAGGGGCTGACCGCTTGCAGACGTTGCAGCAGGCGTAATCGTGATGGTAGAAGTGCCCGCCGGAGTGACTACGGGCGGCGGCGGTGACTGCTGCTGCGCAACGACAGCGCTGCCGCCCCCGCAACCTGCAACACCAACACACGCACACAGTGCAACGCTCGCGAAGAGACGACGCCCGGCGAGAGACTTCCCGGCGGTGCCGCTTTCCAGTATGCGACCGATTTTCAACAACAGCAAAATGAGCAATGCGAGAGTCAGGAAGCGCAGCACGGGCGCTGCGGGAATCCGCCTGAAGCTGCGTGGAGCAGGTGACGGGAACCCGGCGGAACCGCTGGTAGTCACGGTTACCGTGAATGTCGTGGCAGTTCCGTTTGTGAGAGACACGCTCGAGGGCGCCTGACACGATGCGCCGAGAGGCACTCCGCTGCAGGTGAGCGAGACAGTGCCGGTAAAGCCCGGGCCCGGTGTCAGTTGAAGCTGGTAATGCGCGGGCTGACCGGCAGAGACGGTAGCCGCAGTGGAGCCACCGGGGGCGGGACCACCAGTCACAGCCGGATTGGCGTTCCCTGTGGCGTCTATGGTCTGGGGAGAACCGGGCGCGTCATCGGTGAGCGAAATGACCGCTGAGCGAACGCCGGGGGCGAGAGGCGTGAAGGTCACGGCGATGGTGCACGCGGAGTTGACGGGGATCGCCGCGTTGCACGAAGGGCTTGACGAAGTGTAGTCGCTGGAGTTTGCGCCATTCACCACGACGCTTGCGATGTGAAGGACTGTGGTGCCTGCATTCCTGACGGTTACCTTCAGGAATGTGCTGGTTCCCTGAGTCACTGTGCCGAAGTTCAAGGTGCCGGGCATGAGGGTTACCGCGGGGGCCGGCGCCAAGCCGGTGCCAGCCAAAGAAGCCGATTGCGTTGTGGGCGAGGCGTTGTCCGTAATTGTGAGCGCTGCGGAACGCGCCCCTGCCGCCGAAGGCGCAAAGGAAATCAGGACGGAGCACGAACTGCCAGTTTGAAGCACTGCGGGAGCATTGCAGTTGTTTCCGGTGATTGAGAAGTCGGCGGCATTGGCGCCGGTGATAGTGATGGTGTTTAGGCTGAGGGCCTGACCGCCCGTGCTGCTGATGGTCACGGTTTGTGAATTGCTCGTTTGACCCACTGTCAAGCTGCCAAAAATGAGAGAAGAGGGACTGAGACGCGCAACAGGACCAACAATAGGCTGAGAACCGGGCGGCACGCCAAAGACCACAGCTTGCAGGAAATTCGGTTGGGGAAGAGGGCTCGCTGGAAGCACCGGGCTCGGAACTCCCGATTGTGGATCGACTTGATAGACCTTGTCGGCATAGACGAATGGCCCGGTCGGATCAACATTCCACGAAGTTGTGCCAGGGAAAGCGGAAGGCAATGGAGAACCGGGCAATTCCAGAAGAGTGGATGGCAGATAAAAGTGAATGGTTTGGCCGCCGGTGGAAGATGTAGGGAGGGAAACATAGAGGAATTGGCCCAAGGCGTCGAAGATCATGGAGCCGGGGCCGGAATCGGGCGTACCCGGGATGCTGGCGCTCAGAGTGGCCGAGCCAAGGGTGCCATCCGAGAGCAAGCTCTGGGCTATAAGTTGATCCGAGGAAGTGGCAAAAGTCAGGTAGTGGCCGCCCGGGTCGAGAGCCAGAGACGCAGAAACGTTCACATTGGAAGGAAGCACGTTAGGAAGAGTGAATGTGCCATTCGAGCTGTTGAAGAGAAGGAAAGGCTGGTTGGACGGATTCGACGGATTGCTGACCATAACGTAGAAAGACTTCCCGCTCGGGTGCGTGGCACCGCCTGCAAACAGGCCGGGCAGATCCGTGGACCCGGCGGATGTGGGAATCAAGTCAAGATTGACGGAATCAATTTGGAAAGACTCGACGGCACTAACGTTTGCATGCGAGCCGTTAAGATCGATGACGTAGAGAAACTGGCCGATGCTCTCCGTGGAAAGGAACGCAGGCGAGGAAGTATGGGTCGAGGCAAAGGGCGAGTTGGGAACCTCCTGAAGAGCGCCCGTGGAGGAATTGATCGTGTACATTTCGATGTTGTTGACAGAAGTGGCGGCGAACAAGAAGCGGCCGTTGAAGTCCAGCGCCAAACGATTCACCGGGGCTTTGCTGGGGAAAGGAGAGCCCGAGACAGGAGTGAGGAGACCTGTGGCATCGTTTCGGGAAAACACGAGAATGCCCGGGGAGGGTCCGGCGGTATTTACGGCGAAGACAAACGGCTGCTGAACCTGGGCGCGCGCCGGCAGGGCCCAGGTCAGCAATAGGGACAGCCAGATCGCGCTGAGTAGCTTGCTCGAATAAGCAAGGGTGAGTGCGCGGGATGCGCTGCAGACGAAACGCGAACGAAAGCACCGTAAGTCCTTCTGACTGGCCATAATCTTACCCAGCCGCGACGCGAACAGCTTCCGTGGACCTTGAGAGAGAAGCAATTTCACGGAAAAACATAAAACCAGGAAGGCCAGATGTCAATAGAAATTATCACTCAGTACATGACTGTAGAGGAGGCCATGGAATTGAGGCTGCTGAAGGTCGAAAGCAAGAAATACATGTGATGCACTTACAGAGTATACTATTAGGATAACAGAACGCCCCTCATCCGGCGGAGCAAATTGCCGACCGATGCCAGTGAACCGCAACAGCGATACCGGTTAAGAGATGCGACGCGACTGGCAGCCCACTAAGTCCATCAGAATCAATCCATTGCTACTCGTTCGCGACCCGTTTCACGCCCTGACGTTTCCACCCCTTGCGGCGTCTATTGCACAGGAGCCAGGAATGGGAACGATGGGACTTGCGCTGCCCTGGAAGGCTAGAATCACTTCCGCGCCGCGCGAACCTGCCACGGTAGGCAGGTGGGGGACGCGAGTGGAACCTTCCGAGGGGTTGGCCGGCGGCCCGGTCAAGGCTGCCGCTGTACCAGCGAGCGAAGACGCTACACTGGCGGCTGGCTGCCAGTCGGGTGATTTGCACGCGTACGAACGGCTGTACACGCTACACGGCGTGCGCATGAAGAATCTCGCCCGCAACATCTTGGGCAGCATGGTGGATGCGGAGGACGCGGTCCAGGAAACATTCCTGAAAGTGCAGCGTAGCATCACGAGCTTTCGCGGGCAATCGAGTTTCGCGACGTGGACGTACCGGATCCTGATCAACACGTGCTATGACGCGCGGCGCAGCAGGCTGCGGAAGAAAGAAGTAGCGGCAAACGATGATGCGGAAGAGACGCCGCGGCCGGAGCCACGCGCACCGGCGGCGCACCCCACGCTGCGCATGGCCCTCGAGCGGGCTTTGGCCAGGCTGACGCGCCACCAGCGCGATGTTTTTCTCTTGTACGAGGTGGAGGGCTTCCGGCACGCGGAGATTGCCGCGATGCTGGACACGACGGAGACGGCGTCGAAGAACACGCTGTTTCAGGCGAAGAAGAATCTTCGAGAAATGCTGGAGCCGCCCCGCCCCGACCGGGTCCCGGCTTGAATACGGTGAACAAGGATGAATGTGACTTGTAAGGATCGCGAGCGGATTTTCGAGGACGGGACGGGGGCGGAATGGGCGGCGCTGGAAGCGCACGCGGCGTCTTGCGCGGCGTGCGCGGAAGAAGTGCGCGCATGGAAGTCGCTGAGCGCAGCGGCGAAAGAGCTTCAGGACTACTCTCCGAATCCGGAGTTGTGGACGCGGATCGAACGCACGTTAAGGGAAGAAGGTGCGCGAGGGACACAACGGGCTGAACGCAAGGGATGGTTTTCCTTTTTGCGAAATATTCCCGTGGGCTGGCAGACCGCGTTGGCCGGGGCGTTCGTTCTGGTCCTCACGGTTTCCTTGAGCTGGATACTTGTTATTCGCGAACCCGGTGATAAGCCCGGCAAGCCCGATTCATCGTTGCTGAAGAGCGCGGCACTCAGGGAAGTGGAGAGCGCGGAAACCGCGTACGAGAAAGCGATCGGCAAACTGGCTACGGAAGCCAAGCCGCAACTTGACGACCCCGCGACGCCGCTGCTGGCGAATTACCAGGAAAAGCTTCAGGTGCTGGACAGCGCCATCGCCGACTTGCGGGCGCAGGCCGGAGTGAATCCTTCGAACGCACAATTGCGATATCAGTTGCTGGCCATGTATCAGGAAAAACAGCGCACTTTGCAAGAAGTTTTGGAGATGAAAAAACAATGAATCAAGCCACGCGAAATGCTTGCAAGGGAGCGCGGCAATGCGCCGCAATTACAGGGATTCTCTGCGCGCTTTTTCTCACGGCGGAGAAATCGGCCCTGGCCGCGCATGCCGGGCAGGATCAGGTTTCGCGGGATTTCCAGAAGACCGTGACCCTCGGCAGCGGGCAATCTGTGCGCATCGAGCATAAATTCGGAGAAGTACGAGTGCACGGGGAAGCCGGCCGCGATGTGAAAATCGCCGCGACAATTCGGGCGCAAGCCAGCTCGCACGACGAGGCTGAATCATTTGCCCAGAAGATACAGATCGAGGTGACGCAGACAGGTGAAGGGGTGCGCATCAAGACCATCTATCCGAACGAGGAAAGGCGATGGTTTCAGTTCAGCAGGCACTCCTCATGGTCTGTAAGCTACGACATCGGCATGCCCTCGGATGCGCCGCTGACGGTACGCAACAGCTTTGGAACCACGGAGACTTCCGCCATCCATGGCAACGTAGATATCGAGAACAGCCACGGCAGCATCACGGTGCGCGATGCGGGAGCGGCCCGGCTGAACAATTCCTTCGGGAGTATCGAGCTCACAGGCGCTTCGGGAAACAGTTCGGTAATAGACACGAATGGCACGGTGCAGGTCTCGGACGTAAAAGGTGCGCTGGAGGTGCGCAACCGCTTCGGCGGCATTACTACCAAGAATATTCAGGGAGCGGTGACGATTACCGGGGGAAACGGAACGGTGAACGTCGTGGAGGCGCCTTCGGCGAGCATTACGACTTCCTTCGGAAGCGTTGACGCGAGCAACGTGAAGGGCGACCTCTCTGTGCGCGACAACAACGGGAACGTGGATGTGTCGGCAATCGGCGGCGCCGCGGACATCACCAACAGCTTTGGGAACGTAACATTTTCCGATGTGCGAGGGCGTGTAAACTGCACAACCAACAACGGCCGCGTCAAGGGGAGTTCCCTAACGGGCGGCTCCGTGACCATTCGTAATTCTTTCGCCAACATCGATCTTGAAAGCATCAGCGGAGCTTTAGACGCCGAAACGTCCAATGGAAAAATCACCGTCCGTGATGCGCGCGGCAGCGTCACGCTCAGGACCTCTTTTGGCGGGATCGAGGCGAGCAATATCCCGAAAGGCATCCGCGCAACCAACGGCAACGGGGCCATCACACTGATGGATATCGGCGCGGACGCCTACGCTAAGACCAGCTTTGGAAGCGTTCTCATTGAGCGTGTGAATGGCAGCGTTACGGTCGAGGACAGCAACGGGTCGGTGACTGCGCGCAACGTGAAGGGCGATGCCAGCGTGAGGACTTCCTTCTCCGGCGTAACGCTGGAGGCCATTGGCGGGCGGATGAGTGTGGACAATCAGAATGGAGCCATTAGCGTGACGGCAATGCGGTCGGCCAGCAGCTGCCGCGACATCCTGCTGAAAACTTCTTTTTCCTCCATCCGGGTGCAGATTCCCGAAGGGCTGGGCTATAACCTTTCCGCGCACACCTCTTTGGGAAGGATTTCCTCGGAGCTTCCGGTCACTTCGACGGGAAGCATCGGGGGAGACACGCTGAATGGAACGATTGGTTCCGGCGGTTGCACGCTTCAGCTCAACGACACAAACGGAAGCATTGAAATTACGAAAGGCCATTGATCCTGCATCATTCACGTGCTTGCTTGGCGAGCGCGATGCATGGCGAACGCCTTCTTCAGGATGCGCGTTGCCGTTTCGGTCAAATGAAATTTTGCGAGTTCGTCTTCCAGAGCGAAGGCTAGGTCCGTGACATCACTTCCGGCGCGCGCTTCACCCCCCATCCATTCACAGAGATAATCGGCGATGACATAGTGGAAACGGGGCTTGCTTTTATCCTTTACGCCCGCCGAGCCGTCTCCCGGATAAATCCGGTCAAATAGCTCGATCAATTCGAGGACGCGAACCTCCAGGCCGGTCTCTTCGCGCATCTCGCGGATGATTCCTTGCTCCAGAGTCTCGCCCAGCTCAAGCGTGCCGCCCGGAATGGACCATTCGCCGCGCAGCGGCTCGCTGCCGCGGCGAATCAGCACGGTCCGGCAATGACCGTCGACAATTACGCCTCCGACGCCAATCAAGGGGCGGTCCGGGTACTCTTGGGAAGAGGCCATGGCATGCCCTCAGGTCTCATAGCGGTGGCGTTAACGGCAGACTCACCGCACAAAAGGTTGAATTTGGATGCCTCGGTATATAATACGCTGCTGGGTGGGAGGAACGTCCTCGTACCGCGCCGTGCCCTGTGTTCAGAATCGTATGGAGGCTTGGAGCCGTGATTCGTTGCCCTGAGTGTTCCGCCGAAATCGATGTGGATGAAGACGAAGTCGAGGAAGGCGAGATCCTGAGCTGTCCCGAGTGCGAATCTGAGCTGGAAGTTTCCCAGACGCACCCCGTGCACCTGAACCTCATCTCCGATGACATGGACGAGGAAGAAGACGAGGAAGAGGAGAGTGAGGCGGGCGAGGACGGCGATTTACTGGATGAAGAAGAAGGAGACGAAGAGGAAGACGAGGAATGACCGTCGATCTTGCCTGGCATCCCCGGATGTGCGCGCGCCATCGAATCTAAGAGAGAATTTCATGAGTCACTTGCGATGGGCCGGAATTTGCTGCATTGGTGTGTTTCTAGTTGCGCCGGCGCAGGACCGGGCGGCGGCCCAGGAGCCAGCGGCTCCGCCTCCCTCTGCGGCGGCACAGGATTCCGCGGCAAAGACGGACAAGAAAAAATACAGTCATGCGAATGATTTTCTGATTCGGGGAACTGTCTTCAACGAAAAAGCGCTTTCTTTTCCAAGAGTGGAGCTGCGGTTACGCGCAGCGGGGCAAAAGAAATACCGGTGGCAGACTTATACGAATTCACGCGGCGAATTTGCCGTGCGCGTCCCACAAGGCGCAAAGTATGAGATTCTGGTGCATGTGAAGGGATTTGCCGATGAGAAGCGCACGATCGACGCAACCAACGGTTTGAACGAAGAAACGGTCGTGTTCCGAATGCAACCGGCGGCAGGAGGCAAAGAATGAAGGGTTGGCAACGCATCTTTTGCCTGGGATTGACTCTTGGCCTATTGGTCAGTATCGCGGTCGCACAAGACAAGAATCGCGAAGCGCAGCTTCGCACGGTCCATGGCTTGGTTATCGACAAGTCCGAGAATCCGATTTCCGGGAGTGTTGTCTTCCTGAAAAATATGCGGACCAACACTGTCCGCAGTAGCTACACGGACGAGACCGGCAGCTACCGCTTCAGCGGCCTGGACCCCAATGCGGATTACGAGTTGCATGCGGAAAAGGAAGGCGCAAAATCGGCGACTCGCACGGTATCGAGCTTCGACTCGCGTAAGGACATCCTCCTGAATCTGAAGATCGACAAGAAAAAGAGCTGACCTCTTCCAGGTCAATTTACAACAAAAACCCGGAAAACCACAGAATTCAGAAAAGAAACCATTCGCCTGTTCGAGGAATCTGAGACTCGAGTTCCCTTATTTGTGGAAACAACGCGATTCATTTGCCAGCCCGAACGCAAAGGCGTCAGGAGATAATTAGTGCGAGATATGAAAAGGCAAAATCAGCTCCAACAGCGGTTGGGGATCGCAGTGATGATGGGATTGTTGGCGGCCGTTTCCCCGGCCTGGGCGCAACAGCAACCTCCCGCGCCCAAATCGGATCC
>Ga0307479_10005172_pt1 | contig 11969 bp, 15 predicted proteins | sample atmos_gasesECM4C_FD_203743 | JGI IMG/M metagenome (GOLD analysis project Ga0307479, IMG submission 203743) | Hardwood forest soil microbial communities from Morgan-Monroe State Forest, Indiana, United States - atmos_gasesECM4C_515 | ecosystem: Environmental > Terrestrial > Soil > Temperate... | reverse complement strand
GGTCGGTCACAGTGTGGTCCACAAAGTTCTCCCTCGCCCAAGGCGAAATCACCAGGAGGGGTTGACGCGGACCATATCCGCAACGTCCGAGTGCGTGTGCGTTGCCAGGATCGAGGCCCGGCAGTGCGGCGGCGGCTGTCCCACAGGCGTTCGGACCGGTCAGCGCATCCGCCGGGCCAGTCGACTGGTTCACGATCGGCCCCATTTGGTGGTCGTACCATCCGTCGGAATCGTCGTAAAGCACGATGACCGCAGTGCTGTTCCAGGTCGGCTGCTTTTCGAGAAAGTTAATCAGATTCACTAGGAAGTTCTGCTCATCCAGTGGATCCGAGTAACCTGCGTGGCCGTCCTGATAAGCCTGCGCCTTTAGAAAACTAACGGCTGGAAAGTTGCCATTCTGGACTGCAGCAAAGAAGTCGGTCAAATCGTATTCGTGGTTGGCGGAACCGTCGTTACCGATCTCGGCGACCGAAGAAGGTCTTGTGTGGTTGGCATTGGCGGTGGAGGCATAGTACTGAAACCAGGCATGGTGCGGAATATAGTCCCCAGTTGTACCGGCGAGCCCCGTTGACCTCCGGTGGCAGCCGGTGGAGCCGTCGGAGTTCACCGCCGTGAGATTGAACCCGCCCATGAACGATCCCCACGTAATGCCTGCCTCATTGAGCAGATCCCCAATATTCGCTCCGCCCATCTGGACTTGATTGCGGGTCGGATTGGAGCACACGTCGCCAAGAGGATCGGCATCGCTGATGAGGGTCAGCGACCCGCTCCCGCCGTCGACCTCATCTCCAGTGCCGTTGAGCGCCTTGACTACGCCGTTCGTCTGCCCGGAGATCAGGTTCACGGCACCCGGCGTCGAAGGACCGAAGGTCGTGCTGTACGAGTTATCGCTCATCGCAAAGTGCTGCGCGTAGTTCCAGAGCGCGGTCACGGTGTTGCCATCGTAATAGCCGAGATTGAGGGCGGTGTTCGTCGACGGCGATCCGACTGAAACCGGAAAAAGGTCCATCAATCCCGCATGAAAGGCCCTCTGCTCCGCGGTGTAGTCGTGGTCCTGGTCGGCGGTGACGGGCTGCGAGCGATCGAGTCGGAAGGGGTTGGTAGCGCCCGCGCCGTTTGCCGGATTCAGGTTGGGATTGTTGCTTAATAGGGCGTTGGTATACCCGTTCACTGTCGGCGTTCCCCAAAGGGCGTGAAAGGCGGGCTCACCCTTGGGGTTCGTGGCATAGGGATAAGTTCCAAAGTAGTGGTCGAACGAAACGTTCTCCTGAAAGACCACCACCAAGTGCCGGATGGGTGTTGCCGTTTTGGCGTTTGGTGCAGCGAACGCGGGCGCGGCACACGGTCCTAGAGCCGTCAGCAGCGCCGTTGCTAGAGCCACAGTCTTTCTGAGGACCCCTGGCGCACAAATTCTCTTCAACATCTCTATCCTCCATCCTCCGGCACTTTGTAGGCACATGCTGACACCACATTGCCTGAGGAGGAACAAAACGCTACCCGATACATGTTTCGGCAATTTGAACCGCATGTTAAACCTCGGTGAATCGGGGGCGCGCCGAGCTTTGCCTGTGGATATCCGTGGTCCGGTCCGCGGCGGCACCAACTTCTTCGCTGGCGGTGCCCACTCGGCCGCACCAACACCCCTTTCACCAGACATTTCGGAGAAAGGCGACGGGTTTCAGCCGACGCCGACAAGATTCATTCATCAACATTTCATCCCTTTGTCATCGTCCCGTAACAACTCGTTGCTATTCATCGTCAGCGCTGGACTGCGCGGATAAAGACCTCTCGGAGGGATTCGCCATCGGAAGCCGGGAAAGAAGTGGTGGATTTGTGGCGGTGGCGCACGTCTGAGCTGGCAGGCCACACCGCTCCGAAAATTCGAATCGAAGCCAGTCGCGACTCTCAGCGGCGTCGAGTTGGGTGCGATCGGAACGCTTGACGCCAGCAGACCAGGAAACAGAAATCTTATGTGCGGCAAACATATCTCCGGGAAGCGTACCGTTTTCACCCTGTTCGTCATTCTCGTGGCTGCGGCTTCGCAATTCGTGGCTGCGCAGACGACGCTGACAACCGGGGTAGTGCGTGGATTGGTCAGCGATGGCTCAGGTGCCGTGGTGCCTCAAGCCACCGTCGTTCTTCTGACGTCTAGTACCGGCCAGCATCTCATGCGAACTACCAATGACGCTGGAATTTTCGTTTTCCCTTCGCAACCGGTTGGGGCTTACGCCTTGGAAATCACCGCTCCCGGATTTCGCAAAAGAGTCGTGCCCAATGTGTACGTTCAGATTGGGCAGACAACGATTGTGAATGTTCACCTCATACCGGGTACCGGCACCGAGTCCATCACGGTGACGGGGGAGTCTCCTCTTTTGCGAACGGAGGATTCCAACCAAAGCTCGGTGGTGAACCGAGAACTCCTGGATGGTCTTCCGCTCAGCGGCCGGCGATTTCTCGATTTCGCGCTGCTCGTACCCAACTCCACACCCGACGGTCAGTCCGGATTGGTTAGCTTCGCGGGCGAACAGGGCGGGGAGGACACGGGATACGCCAATGGCAACGGGGCCAACTCGTATACGGTTGACGGTGCAAGCGCGACCAGCAACTACTTTGGGAACGCCCGCGGCGGCGAAAAAGTGCCTTACATCTTTGGCGAGAACGCCATCGAAGAATTTCAGGTCGCAGTCTCACCGTATCGCGCCGAGTATGGCGGAGCCGCCACTGGCATGGTGAATGTAGTGACGCGCTCCGGGAGCGACGCAGTCCACGGCAATGCGTTCTACTACAACCGCAACTCAGGCACGGGCGCCAACGACGCCGTCGACAAGGCGAACGTGTTCCCCCGCCCTGTGAACATCCTGCAGCAGTTCGGCGGGAGCTTCGGAGGTCCCGTCCTGCCGCATCGCGCCTGGTTTTTCGTCGACTACGAGCAGCAACGCCAAAAGAATCCGATCACTGTCACCAACTCCAGTTTTTCAGGTTTGGACCAGACGGATTTCGGCGTACCCGACGGTGTGCCGCTGCCTGCCCCCAACGCGGCTTTCCCCGTCCCGAGCGAATTGTCTGTGCCGGACCCGAACAATTCCATCTATCTGCAGAACGTCGCCAACGCCCTTAGCGCCATTCACTCCAGTCTCGGGGTTCAACCGCGCTTCGGGAATGATTGGTCCCTCTTCTCCAAGCTTGACTATCGTGACTCACGAGACGATCGTTTCTATCTCAGCCTCAACTGGAATCGGTTCGATTCTCCAAGCGGCTTCATCGTCAACAGTCAGACTCCGCTTTTCGGGAAGAGCACGCTGGCAAACGCCTTCGTGCGCGACTACCACGCCAGTACCGGATGGAGTCACGCTTACGGCAGTGATTTGCTCAACGAACTACACGCCAGCTTCTCGCGCGACGACCAGTATTCCACTCCCACCGGGCTGGTCAACTCACACTTACCAACCGTTCTGCTGAGTCCCTCGGGCGGCGAATCCGAAGCAGGCAGCAACCTGCAACTCGGCAACGCAGGGTTTGCCGGCGGGCGAACCAACGAAGCCCTTTGGCAGGCATCCGATCATGTGAGTTACCTGCGAGGAAAACACACTTTCAAGTTCGGAGCCGAGTTTGCACGCGCTCACGTAACCGATCTGGCCTTTGGTGGTTTTGATCCCGACGCGCAGGCGCAGTTTGGCACGTTTCGCGGAACTTACAGCTTTTCCAGCCTGACGAATTTTGCCTTGGGCATCTATGACAATTTCTTCCAGAGCACGGGCCAGCCAAGGTTTTCGTTCGACGTCCCTTATCTGGGCTTCTACTTGCACGACACCTATCAGATTCATCCTCGTCTGACTCTGGATCTCGGAATCCGCGAGGATTTTCAGATCTATCCGCAGCCGAAGATGAATCCGGCGTTGCCGTTGACGGGTCAGTTTCCGAACCAGTACGAGCGCCTCGCGCCTAGACTTGGATTTGCCTGGCAGCCGCTGGGGAGGACCGTCGTGCGCGGCGGGTTCGGAGCGTTCTACGAAAATCTCAATGGATTGAACTACAGGAACGCGGTGATTTCGAACGGGCTACTTTCGCAGCAGGCTTCTGTGTCCTACAACTTCGGTGACAACGGTTCGTTGACACCGAACCAGCAGACTGCCGAGTTCCCGAACCAGATCACCGATCTGTCGCAATTCTCTGCCTCCGATATTTCTCTGGTCGACCCGCATTTTCGATACCCATATATCCTCCAGGGCAGCCTGCAAATTGAGCGCGAGATTCTTCGGGACACTGTAGTCACTATCGGAACGACATGGACCCACGGCATTCACCTGATCTCCTCCAGCGCCGATGATTTGAATCAGAGCCCGCCCACGGGTACCACGACGTACATCCTCTGCTCGGCCGGAGCTACCAACGCGAGCGCTTGCAACGGCGCATCCATCGTGCTCCCGAATCTGGACTCCGAACGCCTTGCTGCTACCGACAATCGTCTAACCGGCAGCTTCGGCCAGATCAATGCGCTTATTACGCCTGGGATGAACAACTACAACTCGTTTTTTGTGCAAGGGCAGCGTCGCTTCCGCCACGGCCTGGCATTCCAGACCGCTTATACGCTCTCGAAGAACCTCATGTCGCATGGCGTGGACTTCAACAACCAGTTCGATTTCCGCAATACGCACGCGCCGTACCTGCTCGACCAGCGCCATCGTCTCTCGCTTGCCGCTGTCCTCCAGCCCGATTTCGGGTCCCACCTCGAATCGCGATGGATGCGTGCAGCCTTGTCAGACTGGACGGTCAGCACAGTAATGCAGTTCGCTTCCGGTCGGCCCTACGCTGCCCAGATGGATATTTCTTGCGCCGCTGCCGACATCTCCGACGGGTGCCCCGACGGCTCTTCTCAGAATGCGATCAACAACACGGCCGCTCTTCAGAGCACGGCGAATTCTGCTCTGGGCATCAACGCCGGCAGTCCCAGTCCATTCGCAGGCCTGAATTCCTTCTATGGTCCCTGGACGAAGCAAGTTGACCTTGGGCTCTCGCGACGCTTCCACCTTACCGAACGGAATTCCATTACCTTGCAGGCTCAGGCTTTCAACGTGCTGAATCACGCGAACTACTACGTCCAGAACGGCACGGGAGTGAACCCCATCCAGTACAGACCATTCGGATCCACCTGCGGCGACGGGCAAACTCTGAACCAGACCTGCTATCTCGTCTCCAACACGGGCCCGGGCGGATTCGGCACGCTGCAGGTGATCAATGCCCTCAACGGCCCGCGTGTTTTCCAGTTCGCGCTCAAGTGGACTTTCTAAACCTCGCCAGCGAAGCCAACGTGAAGGAGCTGGTCCAGGCATGAGGGGACCTAGTCACAACATTTGGGTGTGCATTATAGGGCGCTTCTTGAAACACACCCGTATCTTTATCTTTTGCCTCGAAAACGGCGGCACGCCCGATCTCTACCTGGCCAGCGCCGACTGGATGCCGCGCCCCCTACATCCCAACGGAACGCACTATGCATTCCTTGGCAACCTCGGTCGCTCTAGTTAACCGCGCTGTCCGCGATAGAATTGAGATCAGAACTTTCCACTTCCATCTCCATGCCATGCACCGAGATCTAGGCGACCACCGCAGAGCGTTCTCGGTCACGCGCCGCAATATGGGCTGCCAGATGCGCGGCATCGTCTCCGACGCCGAACAGGATGCCTGACCGTCGACTGTGCAGCCAGGGCATTCCAAGGAAATACAACCCTTCGTGTTCGGTCACTCCGCGCTTTTGGATCGGATAGCCGTCCGCATCGACAACCGGCAGCTTCACCAAACTGAAGTCGAAGGAGTATCCCGTCGCCCAGAGCACTGTCGAGATTCCTGAGCCCTTGAGGTCGAGTTCAGGTATGACTTCTTGGGCGTAACCGTCGCGCAGTTGTGAAATAGTTTCTGTCGCTGCACCCAAGCCTGTCCGCGCAACATAGTCATCGAGCATCTTGAGGGCATTGCTCTCGAACTGATCAACCTTGGCGAGCGTTTCCTTCAAGTCCCGCGCGATGATGAGGCGCCCGGCGCGTGCGTCCCGGACATGCCCCAGCCAAACAACACCATCCCGCGCAAATTGATGCAAGTTGAGACTCTCGCCTCGGTTCTTCCCGGAGATCTGTGGATGTGGATGGAACTTTTCGGCTGGGGACTTCAAGGCTTCGACGTTTGTGTCAAACATTCCCATGCGCGTCAACCAATCATTGATGTCCTTTCCGCGATATCGCCGGGGCACGCGACCCGCACTGCCGATCGAGAGATAGACCTTCCTTCCCGACTGATAGAGTTCTTCAGCGATCTGCGCGCCCGACTGCCCAGTACCAATCACCAGAACCGCGCGCCGGGCGGAACAGAAGGATTGCGGTATTGGGTTGAATGCAGCTGAAAAATGTCCGCGGGAATGGCTGCCGCAAAAACCGGGATTTTCGGAGACTGATACAGCCCGCTCGCAATCACGACATTTTTCGCTTCGTAGTCGCCATCGGTTGTTCGAACAAGGAAAACTGATTCGCGCTTGTCGACGCTCTGCACTGCGACTTCACAACGGACTGGCAGGCGATATCGCTAGACATAGTCGTCGAAGTACTTCACAACTTCATGCAAAGACATGAAACCGTAAGGATCATTTCCGTCGTACTCGGCTCCGGGCATCCGCACCTGGAAGTTCGGAGTCACCAACGTGAATGAATCCCATCGCTCATTGCGCCAAGCATTGGCAATGGCATGCGCTCGCTCGAGTACCAGGTGTTCGCGCGCTTCCTGCTTGAGGTAATAGCTGATGGCAAGGCCCGCCTGGCCACCACCGACGATGATCGTTTCAACAAGTTCAGCCACTTCGAAATCCTTTCTTTACAACGAGTTCTTAACGGTCGCTTCGCCGCAAGAGAAGCTCCGCCTCGGCCTCCAGCCAGTCATCGAGAGGCCCACCGCACTCGCGCATGCGATCCAGGTACAACTGGTAGGCCCGCTTCCTGATCTCTTCCTCATTTGGGGCTTGCCACTCTGTCTCCTGCTCGCTTGCCGCTTCGTCGTGTCCGCAATCTCTGGCCTCCGAACGAGAAAATAGCGCTGGATTGGCCGGCATTTCTCGCAGGTTCTTTCGGAGAGTTGTAGAAACTTGTGGTGAAATGGACGGAAATTAGTGAATCCTGACGAGCCGGAGGCTCTCTAAATTTCTCTAAATAATTGGCTCCTTGGGGGGGAGGAAGGGGGCTCTACGATGGCATCCGACGCGACTCGTAGAATCCTGACTGCACGGAACGGAAAATCGAGCCGCTCATACCGACAGCGCCGCTCGCATCGAGCGGGAGCACGTGGCAAGGGATCACACTCGAAAAGCACATCGCAGATCCCGAGTACGTCAGAACAGATTTTGCGGTTCATTCGAATCTTCTACACATCTTTACGGACCGGCCCTTGGTGCAGGAATGGCGCATTGAGGGACGTTACCACCGGGTACAAAACACCGCTGGAAGTTTGATGCTTGCGCCGAAAGGACTTCAGGCTTCCGTTCGTACTGTTCGCGAACAGCCCGAGGTGCAATGGATTCTGGAACTCGATCCGTCATCATCGCAAGAGCTATTGAACGGAAAGAAGTTCGAGCCTACTCCCCAACTGAACCTCCGAGATCCGCAGGCGATTCGCTTAGTGCAACTCTTGCAGACCGAAGTCGAGAAGGGATCCCCGACGGGAGGTCTCTTTGGAGAGACGGTCGGCAATTCATTGATCCATTATCTGGCGGAACATTACTCGACGGCGAGCGCTGGCCAGGACGAGATCCGCGGCGGATTGACTGGGTGCGGCTCAAACGGGTGCTCGACTACATCGACTCGAATCTTGGAGGGAACATTCATCTCAGCGAATTAGCCGAGGCGGCAGGTTTGAGCGAATTTCATTTCGCAAAGCTTTTCAAGCAATCCATGGGAGCCAGCCCACATCAGTACATCCTGCAGCGACGGCTTGAGCGAGCCAAGGAGTTGTTGCGAAACCCCGCGTTGAGCCTAAGTGACATAAGCTTGGAGGCGGGTTTTGCCGACCAGAGTCACTTCACGAATGTATTTCGCAGATTCGTGGGGGCTACGCCGTCCAAGTTCCGCTCTACGCTTTAATGGCGGCGATGCCCGCGGAGAATACTGGTCATGCCGGCCCGGTCCAGTTGTTGCCCAAGCAGCTTAATTCGTTCGGCTCGACCTGTTTGATCACTTTGGTGCGGCTTCGGCCGCCGCAACTAGACCCCGGAATATACAGGGGACGAGGCTCGCTATCTAAAGCCTCCCTTCGTTCCGGGTTTGGGGAAAGTTTTTTGGGAATCGGCATAGGGGGGAGAGTCACCTCTCCTCCCTATGCCGATTTTCTGGCTCCTTAAGAGCCGATTTTTACCTAGAACTAGCTGCCAGCATTTCCAAGCGTGCTTGCACGGCTTGCGCCGAGATCGCCCATTCGCCGTCTTCCTTTTCCGCTTCCAGCCTGCCTGTACGGACCAGGTTGTAGAGATAGTTCAGTTCAACTCCAAGCTCCATTGCCGCTTCGTTTGCTGTCATTGTGTCTTTGGACATTTCTCCTCCTATGAGAAAGTTATCGCCATGACCACCATCACTTTTGTGCCGCCTGTAAGTCACTAAGGACAGGCTCGGTAGAAGCGCTCGACCTGAGCTTAGGCGTGGCATCGTCGGAGGGATTGAATCCGAGGCGTTGGAGAGGGCAGCAGAGAAATGGAAAGGAAGTGCAGCTGCGTTGGCCAGGAACAAGCGAAAATGGCGCCCTTTTGGACGATCCTAGTTTAGTTAGGTCTAGCTTGACGGCGAGGGCGGCCCGCGCGCGGCCGGCTAGCAGTGGGGTGCGGTAACAGATTACTGTCCCAACATCGGCCCTTTGCTCAGGGCTCGATGCACTACCGTTACCTGTCTGTGGCACGGAGCTTCGGCATACTTTCTCCGAGCGCATGTCCACAATGGATTCCCCTCAGCGGCCAGAACAACGCGACATTCGTTACCCTCTGCACCTGCCGGTCTTGCTCAAGGTTGCCGACAAGGAATTGCACACACGCTCCGAGAACATCAGTCTCGGGGGCATTTTGCTTTCTAGTGTGTCTCTGATTGCCGAGGGTTCCACGGTAGAGGTCGCGTTTGGAGTTGCTTCCAACACAGGCACGCCATCCAGCGTTCGCGGCAAGGTTCTTCGAGTACAACCGAAAGCAACCGGGGATTTCGCCGTGGCCATCGCATTCGAGCATCCTTTTCGAGATGGACTCAAAAGTGTAGACTCGGGTTCCCACAGGTAGATCCTTCGATCTGAGACGCGAGACTGGTCATGTAACGGCGGCACAATGGCCCGAGCCGGGTGTGGGATAGGCATTTGCATTGACAAGCGCGTCTTGGGGCGTTAAGAGTTAGAATTGCAGTTCTTGTCCGCTGACCGCATGGGCGACACCGTGATCTAGGGTTGGCTATATGGTTTGCTGTAGTTGCGGGGTTGATCTACCGAACAACCGTCGGTTCTGTCCGTACTGTGGGCGAGCGCAGAGTGTAGCTTCGCCCAGCGTCGGTGCAGCGGAAGCTCAGCCAAGGCGGGGCGCGGCAGGTTGGATTCTGGGGGTTCTGTTCCTGCTTCTGAGTTGCCCCCAAGCCTCAGGTTCCGCCGTTCGGACCCCGGGGCGAGTTCATCACACTACCCACCTTTGTCGCCTAAGGTGGAATACGAAGCATTCGTCGGTTTTTTCGCTACGGTTTCTCAGGCAAGCTGGGTAGCAACCTCACAACTACAGAAGCCTTAGCCCTGGACCTACGGTGTTCGCTGTATTGCATAGACCGCAGTCGCCAAAGTAGGCTCCGACACTCATTCACTCGCCCCGCGTTGGAACGTCCTATCGGCTAGCTCCCTTCAGCCGAACTCATCCCGACGCGGGGATTCTCTTGCCGGGTTCTGGACCCAAGAAAGCGTCCCAAGAGTCGCGTTCTTAGGACGATCTCCGGGGACGCTTTATTGAGCGATCTTCTTCCCCCTCCAACAACCCGCTCAGTTGCGGGCGCTGCGTTGTGCCAGGGAAGCCTAGACTCGCACGATGAGTTGCGCAATCCACCAAACAGGTGATACCGCCCTACTCCGGCTTGTCCAACAGGCTGCGATCAATCTTCCGAATGATGCGCTCGGCCCTCTGAACCGCAGCGACTCGATGGCCCGGTGCGCGGACTTGAGCGATTGTCGAACAGGTCTTCCGTCGTTTTCAGGTGTCGTGCAACTAGGATTCCGGAGATTCCCAACACGCGCTTGCGGCCTTCGCCCATCCGGGCATGGATGGGCCGGGAATTTTCAATACATCGAAAGCAGCGAAGACACCAGATGGGTGAACAGCATCGAGCAATGCGTGGCAATCCAACGAGCGGGCCTATCTTTGCGAACAGCGTAGGCAAGCCGCTCGCGTAGCTGGGACCTCAAATCAACTCCACTGAAACTGGGTCGCGGCGTCACGGTGCTTAACGCCGAAGGTCTGGTGAAAAGGCACCTGGAAATCCTGGCGGCCAAGCTGTGCGGTGACAAGAGCTGGCTCTGTGAGCGGTGGCCTTTGGCCATCTTGTTGGCCGACCTAAAGGAAGTTGGAGTCGAATTGCGAATACCGTAGCTTAGACCCCACCTTGCGCTCTTCGTTCCAGTTCAGTCAGGAGGTCCAACCGGCCGCCACCAGTGCCGGCACTGAATGAGGCCTCTATCTGGCGAACGAGATCGATGTTGTCCATCAAGAAATCGGCAAACAATACTGCTGCATTGTGGGCGGCGTTCTCTCCGTCGTTGTGAGAGGTGACCAGGTCAAGGATTGGTGAAAACCTCTTGAAAATCATCCAAAGCAATTCCCGCGCCTGGTGCTTCGCTTGGCGGTCCGGGTCTCCACCGTCGAGTACACACATGGCGAAGCCACGACCGCCCTCGCCGATTTTCGTCCGGATCGGCTCCCAGGTGTGGGCTATGCCGGTCTCCTCGACCAGCCGCTGCACAAAAGCGTTGGGATCAAATCCGAAAAGTTCGTCCCCCTCGATCATGTAGTCGTGGCGTTTGAACCACCGGATTGGAAATGTCGCCGCGATCCGGAACACAGCATCGTCCACTTCCTCGCCCTGCTGCCATGGGGCCAGCAGTTCGTGGGTGATCAGCGTTCTTATCATCCCATCTCGGTTTGAGACAGCTGAACTATCTCCTTCGTGGCTCCACGCTGCCTGCAAGGCTTGAGAAGTCCAAGGTGGTTTGATGTTCCACCTACGCTTGAGGTCCTCAGGATCGACCTGAGGAATCGATTCACCTTCTGCGTAAGTCTTGAAATTGGGGATGGAGGCGTATGCCACGACGCGAGAAATTATACGTCTGTCAACCTCATCAATTTCCAGAAATTGACTTTCGCTCCAGCAACGCGCTAAATGATGGGAGAGTTTCCCATCATGGCGTGCTCGACACTACCGCTGGAGATCGCTGGCAAGCCGCTGACTCGCTGTTATTACGTAGCCCTCTGCTGCCGGCAGCACGGGGAGATTCGCGCAGCCATTGAGCATGTTCCACTCGATCGCTTCCATCCCTGTCCAGTCTGTCACTCCGATTGCGAGTACACACTCCTAGGTCGAGGCGGGACTCACAGGGCTGTTCCGTTTTGGGATGAGGGCCGCTTTGGGATGAGGGCCGCTGATTTGAGTCTGCTCATCTGAATTTTCCATTGGTTACTCTGGACAGAAATCAAAACTCCCATGCCTCTCGCCTCGGGGGTAGCCGTGGCGGCCCTCCCCTTTTAGGGGCCGGGACTGCCACGCCTGGTGAATCGGCCTCACCTGGCTCGTCGCGATCATTGTTTGTGGCGAGCAGTTGGGCCAAGGAGCGGAATGAGCGACTTAGTTCCTGGTTATCTTGTGTTGCAACGGGCACACCTTTGTCGATTGCTGGTGCCACTAGATGGTGGTTATTCGGCAGCTTCCAGAAAAGCTGGC
>Ga0307479_10005171_pt1 | contig 11970 bp, 11 predicted proteins | sample atmos_gasesECM4C_FD_203743 | JGI IMG/M metagenome (GOLD analysis project Ga0307479, IMG submission 203743) | Hardwood forest soil microbial communities from Morgan-Monroe State Forest, Indiana, United States - atmos_gasesECM4C_515 | ecosystem: Environmental > Terrestrial > Soil > Temperate... | reverse complement strand
CGGGTCGTCGATGATCGCGACTTCGAGATCAGCCGGCAGCCGCGCCCTGATGCCAGCGGCGGTGCTGGCCGCCACCCCGCCGAGGAACAACGCCTTCACGATCTTCTCACCACATCTTTCCTGCCGCTCGATGAGATTAGCCGGGCGCTGCTTTCGATGCGAGCCGCTGGTTCGCCGAAACAAGGCTTGATTGTTATTATCATAAATGATAAATTGCGATGGTTGGTTGGCGACCCGAACAACGATCGGGCGATGGTTGCCGGGCGGCTGCCAAAATCACCGGCGCCACACGGTACTTCAACTATAAGGAGAGCTTCTGCTGCAGATTTGCTGCAGGTGCAACAAATGCCGAAGTTCGACACAACTTATTGTCGCGCTCGTGCAACCGTCAGCTACGCGCGTGAGGGCCACACGCCGCCCTCGGAACATTACCTCGACGGATCTGGTTTCGCGTATATAGATCATCTGTACTCTTGAGGTTGCCCGATGATCTCCCGATCGCGTTCCGGTCCGCTCGTGTTGTGCATCCTCGACGGCTGGGGCGAACGGCCGAAGGCCGACGACAACGCGATCACGGTGGCGCATACGCCGGTCTGGCATCGGCTGCTGGCGCGCTGGCCGCACGCGCATCTGCAAGCGAGTGAACACTATGTCGGGCTCCCCGATGGCCAGATGGGCAATTCCGAGGTCGGCCACACCAATCTTGGCGCCGGACGGCTTGTTCTCCAGGACCTGCCGCGCATCGACGCCGCGATCGCGGCCGACGACCTTGCCGCGATGCCGGCATTACGCGACTTCATCGGCAAACTGAAAGAAAGCCGCGGGACGGCTCACCTGATGGGGTTGCTGTCGCCCGGCGGGGTACACTCGCACCAGCACCAGATTGCGGCACTCGCCCGGATCCTCTCCGAGGCAGGGCTGCCGGTCGCCGTACACGCCTTCCTCGACGGGCGCGACACACCGCCCAAGGCGGCGGCATCCTATTTGAAAAAATTCCAGCGGAAGGTCGCCGGCCTCGAACGTCTTCGGATCGCGACGCTGTGCGGCCGCTACTTTGCGATGGATCGCGATAAGCGCTGGGATCGTGTCGAGAAGGCTTATCGGGTGATCGTCGGGGCGGCCGGCGACCGCGCCGAGGACCCGGTGCAGGCCATAGCGGCCGCCTATGGCCGCGGCGAAACCGACGAGTTCGTACGCCCGACCGCCATAGCGGACTACCGTGGGATGGAAGACGGCGACGGCGTGCTGATCGCAAATTTTCGCGCCGACCGGGTACGCGAGATCGCCACGGCGCTGCTCGACCCGGATTTCGCCGGCTTCTCGCGGGCAAAGCGGATCGCGTTTTCCGCCGCGCTCGGGCTGGTCGAGTACTCGACCGAGTTGAGCCGCTTCCTCCGGGCGCTATTCCCACCGGAGGACCTCACGGATACCTTCGGTGAGGTGGTCTCGAAGGCCGGGCTGACCCAGCTGCGCATCGCCGAGACCGAGAAATATGCACATGTCACATTTTTCTTCAACGGCGGCCGCGAGACGGTCTTTCCCGGCGAGGAGCGGATTCTCGTGCCCTCGCCAAAGGTTGCGACGTACGACCAGCAGCCGGAAATGTCCGCACCCGAGGTAACCGACAAAGTGGTCGAGGCGATCGCAGCCCACCGCTTCGACGTCATCGTACTCAACTACGCCAATCCCGACATGGTCGGGCATACCGGCCAGCTCGACGCGGCGGTCAAGGCCGTCGAGACCGTCGACACCTGCCTGGGGCGGCTGTCGGGGGCGGTCGAGCGCGCCGGCGGCACGCTCGTCATCACCGCCGATCACGGCAACGCCGAAATGATGCGTGACGGCGATACCGGAGAGCCGCATACCGCGCATACGCTGAACCCGGTGCCGCTCATTGTGGTCAACCCGCCGGCTGCGGTCCGGTATCTCGACAACGGCCGCCTTTCCGACGTCGCCCCGACCCTGCTCGACATCCTCGGTCTGCCAAAGCCCTCCGCAATGACCGGCCATTCTTTGATCGAGGCGCCCGCAGTCCGGAATGCGGCGCGCTGACCGGTATCGACAGGTCCGCGGCCAAAAGGGGCTTGGCTTGATCATCGGGCACGGTGGCGGATATCATTCCATGCGGTCAAACGCCGATCGGCGTCGGCACGTCGATCGGGCTCGGTACCATAGGGTGAGTGAATGAAGCGGTCGGGTATTCTCGCGGCGGTTGTCGCAGTGGTTGTGTTGTTTTCGCTGCGTCAGGATGTCGGCGCAGCGACGGCGAACTCGACGGAAACATACAAGCAGCTAAACCTGTTCGGTGAAGTGTTCGAACGCGTGCGTGCCGAATATGTCGACGATGTCAGCGACAATTCTCTGGTCGAGTCGGCGATCAACGGCATGCTGACCTCGCTCGACCCGCACTCGAATTATCTAAATACCAAGAACTTCAACGACATGAAGGTGCAGACCCGGGGCGAATTCGGCGGGCTCGGGATCGAAGTCTCGATGGAAAACGGCCTCGTCAAGGTGGTCTCGCCGATCGACGACACGCCCGCTGCCCGCGCCGGTTTGAAGCCTGGCGATCTGATCACCCATCTCGACGGTGATCCTGTCCAGGGGATGACCCTGCCCGAAGCGGTCGAGAAGATGCGCGGCCCGGTCAGCAGCGAGATAAAGCTGACGATCCGGCGCGAAGGAAAGGACCCGTTCGACGTCAAACTGATCCGGGCGACGATCAAGATCCAGTCCGTCCGCTCTCATCTCGAAGGCGAGAATATCGTCTATATCCGGATCACGACCTTTAACGAGCAGACCGATGTCGGTCTCAACAACGCGATGAAAAACCTCAAGCAGCAGGCCGGCGGCAAGCTCCTCGGGGTGATCCTCGATCTGCGGAACGATCCGGGCGGGCTGCTCGATCAGGCGGTCGCGGTCGCGGATGCGTTTCTTGAAAAGGGCGAAATCGTGTCGACTCGCGGCCGGCGCAGCGAGGATGCCCAGCGCTACAACGCCCGCCCGGGCGACATCGCGGCCGGGCTGCCGGTCGCCGTGCTGATTAACGGCGGCTCGGCCTCGGCCAGTGAGATCGTCGCCGGCGCCTTGCAGGATCACCATAGGGCGATCCTGCTCGGCACGCGGTCGTTCGGCAAGGGATCGGTCCAGACCATTATCCCCCTGCCCGGCCACGGGGCCATGCGGCTCACTACCGCACGTTATTACACGCCCTCCGGGCGGTCGATCCAGGCCAAGGGCATCGACCCGGACATCGTCGTCGAAGCTGCCAAGATCGAAAAAACGCCGGAGAAGGGCGAAGCCAAAGTTGCCACAGCCTCGGACTTGAAAAGGGACGATTCGGGTGACGGTGGCCCCGACCAGAGCTCGGTCGATCCGTCGATTATCGGTACGCCGGCGGATTACCAGCTGACCCGGGCGGTCGACATGCTGCACGGCATTGCGCTGTTCAATGGGCGGGTGGTCAACTGAGGGTTATTGCGGGCAGGTGTGCCCGCCTCGGGCAGCAGATGAAGTCCGGGAAACGGGGATACCGGTCGGCGGTCGGCGTCATGCTATTGAACCGCATGGGCGAGGTCTTTGTCGGGCGGCGAATCGACATGGTCGATGCCGCCCGACCCTGGCAGATGCCGCAAGGTGGGATCGACAGGGGTGAGACCCCGCGGCAGGCGGCGCTGCGCGAGCTCAAAGAGGAGATCGGCACCGACAAGGCCGAGATCCTCGGCGAAAGCCGGTTGTGGCTGAAATACGACCTGCCGGTCGAGCTCGCGAGCGGGGTTTGGGATGGGCGCTACCGCGGCCAGCGGCAGAAATGGTTCGCCATGCGCTTTACCGGGAACGACACGGATATCGATCTCGCCACCGAGCATCCGGAGTTCGACGCCTGGAAGTGGATACAGCCCGAGCGGCTGCCCGAGGTAATTGTTCCATTCAAGCGCCAGCTGTACATCAACATTCTGGCCGAATTCCGCTCGCTTTGCGGCGCCGCGCCTCATTGACCGCCACCTCAGAGACCTAGCCGACCGACGGCCGCAGCGATCGCCGCGCCGTCGGGCATGGCCGTCTGAGCGCCACGGGCCAGGCAGGCGAGTCCGGCCGCGGCGCTCGCCCGGCGCAGGGCAGCCTCCAGGGTCGAGCCCAGATCGAGCGCCGCCGCGAGAACGCCGACAAAGGTATCGCCGGCGCCGGTGGTGTCTACCGGCTCGATTGCCAGCGCCGGCACTTCTATCCTCATCCCGTCGCGGAGAAGCGCCAACGCCCCCGCTGCCCCGCGCGTCACCACTAGCCCATGCCGCAGACGGCGTGCGAGCAGCTCGGGATCCGACCCCGTGGCCGCCGCCTCGTCTTCGTTGGCGACCACAAGATCGATTTCTCCCAAAAGAGCGACGTCGATCGGCAGGGCGGGCGCTAGGTTGAGCAGGCTGTATCCGCCGCGCCCCCGAAGGCGCTCGATCAACGTCGCGGTTTCGTTCGGGGGCACCTCCATCTGGGCGATGAGTGTGGTGCCTGCGCCGAGAAGCTCATCGGGAACCTGGTCCGATCGCGCGCTCGCATTTGCGCCTGGCGCCACCGCGATCATGTTCTCCCCCCCTCGCTCGAAACCATGATAGCGGCGCAGCCCGTCGGCTGCTCGACGACCCGCACCAATTGGGCATCGACACCGTCGCGACGCAACAAGTTGAGAGCGATGCCAGCAAAGGAGTCACTGCCGACGGCCCCGGCCAGCACGACCTCGGCACCGGCACGGCGAGCGGCCAACGCCTGATTGGCGCCCTTCCCGCCGGGGAGAAGCGCATAGTCGCCGCCGAGTACGGTCTCGCCCAATCGTGGTAGGCGTGGGACCGGAATGATCAGATCGACGTTTACCGAACCAAAGACCACGATCATGGCACAGCGCCTTCATGCGGGGATCTCTTAGGGAAGAAATAATCCCATCGCGCGGATCCAATTGAATCGATACATCAATGAGAAGGCAGTATGACGGGTTTCGAGAAACGCCACATCGGGCGCGCCGGCCTTGAAGTGACCGCGCTCGGCCTAGGCTGCGCGACCCTCGGCGGCAGCCGAGTGCAGGTCAATCGCGGGGAGGCCGAAGCGATCGTGCGTGCGGCTTGGGCGGCTGGCGTGCGCTTTGTCGATACTGCCCCCTATTACGGGTTCGGACAGGCGGAATGTTGCGTCGGCGACGCGTTGCGCGAAATGCCGCGTGACGAATGGGTGTTGTCGACAAAAGTCGGGCGGCTGCTGCGCGCACACGCGAGTCTGGCCGCCACCGAGCATCGGCAAAATCGGATGCCGTTCGATGCGGTGTCCGACTACTCCTACGACGCGGTCATGCGCTCGTTCGAAGACAGCTTGCAGCGGCTTGGCCTGGGGCAGATCGACATCCTCTACGTGCACGACGTCGGGGCGATGCAGCATGGTCGGGAAGCGCATCCCGCGATCATGCCCACGTTCCGCAACGGCGGCTACCGCGCGCTCGAGGAGCTGCGCCGGTGCGGTGCCGTGCGGGCGATCGGGATCGGTGTCAATGAGCGGAAAGTACTGTTGGAAGCGATGGAATAGGGCGCCTGGGACGCCTTCCTTCTCGCCGGGCGCTATACCCTGCTCGAGCAGGCGCCGCTCGATGATCTCCTCCCGAAATGCCTTTCATCCGGCATTTCGATCGTTGTTGGCGGCCCACTCAATTCCGGGATTCTCGCTGGACGCGACACCTGGAACTACAAATCAGCGCCGCCCGAAATCGTCGCTCGGGGTGGACCGAATCAAGGCGGTTTGCGACCGTCACCAAGTGCCTTTGGCGGCGGCGGCACTGCAATTTCCGCTGGCCCACTCCGCAGTTGCATCGATCATCCCGGGCCCGCGTAGCGTCGAAGAATTTGCCGCCAACCTGAAATTCCTGCGCTATCCGATTCCCGCGGCGTTGTGGAGCGACCTGCGCGACGCCAAACTGCTCCACCCGCGCGCGCCGACGCCCGCCTGACTTCGAGGCGTACGGCATGTGAACGCGTAATTTCCGCCCACGCGGCGCAGAACACGTCCGATCGGGATCGTGGAATCCGAAATGGTCGAGCATAAGATCATGATCAAAGGCGCTCTCTGGGCCATTAAGTTTGGTTAATCTACTTGTCACATCAATGCCCCGTTTGATCCCCTTTAATATTAGTAGGGAATAGTGGAGGATTAACCGAATAAGGGAGATCACGATATGACGGGCTTCGAGAAACGCCCTCTCGGGCGTACCTCGCTTGAGGTAAGCGTTCTCGGGCTCGGCTGTGCGACCCTCGGCGGTCATCGGGTGCCGGTGACCCGCGAGGAGGCTGCGGCGATCGTGCGTGCGGCTTGGGCGCGGGGGGTGCGCTATGTCGACTGCGCACCTTTTTACGGCTATGGGCAGGCCGAGCGTTGTGTCGGCGACGCGCTGCGCGAAATGCCCCGTGACGAATGGGCATTATCGACGAAAGTCGGACGACTATTGCGCGCTCGCGCAGAGGCTCCATCAACCGGGCCGTACCGGCATCCGTTACCTTTCAATACGACCTTCGACTACACCTATGATGGGGTCATGCGCGCGTTCGAAGACAGCCTGCAGCGTCTCGGCCTAGCGCGGATCGACGTCCTCTATGCGCATGACATCGGAGCGGGGCAGCACAGGGATGCGCATCCCGAGGTTCTGCGGACCTTCCGCCAAGGCGGATACCGCGCGCTCGAAGAACTGCGTCGTGGTGGTGTCGTACGGGCGATCGGGATCGGTGTCAACGAGCGGGAAGTGCTGCTGGAGGCGATCGAATGGGGTGACTGGGACGCATTCCTTCTTGCCAGCCGCTATACGCTCCTCGAACAGGACCCGCTCGATAATCTGCTGCCGAAATGCATGCGGTCGGGGATTTCGATCGTGGTCGGTGCGGTGCTCAACACCGGCATTCTGGCGGGACGCGACAGCTGGAATTACCGGCCGCCTCCCCCCGAAATCGCGGCTCGAGTGAACGCGATCCGGGCCGTTTGCGACAGTCACGGGGTGCCTTTGATTGCCGCGGCGCTACAATTTCCACTTGCCCATCCGGCGGTAGCGGCGGTCCTCACCGGCCCGCGCAACGTCGAGGAGGTGGAGGTCAATTCGAACCTCCTGCATTATCCTATTCCCTCGGCGCTGTGGGCGGACCTGCGCGACGCCAAGCTGCTCCACCCCAACGCCCCGACACCCACCTGATCGACTGGGGAATTCCGATGAAATTGAACGGCGCAACCATCCCGGACGCGATCGTGCAGCGAGTTATCCAACGCCGCGGCGTGGAGCACTCTTTCGCCGATCTCGACCCGGCGCGCACGGCGCTCGTTGTCATCGATCTGCAGCACGCGTTCATGAACGATGCGATCGGATTTGCCGCGGTATCAGCGGCGCGCGACATCGTGCCCGCGGTCAACCGCCTGGCGGCGGCCGTGCGCGAGACCGGCGGGGGCGTGTTTTGGGTCCAGATGACCCACGACCAGCGCTGCTTTACCGATTGGTCGGTAGCCTACGAGCTGCCGACACCCGAATACCGCGACAAGCGGATTGCGGCGCTCTCCGAGGGGACGCTCGGCCACGAGTTGTGGCCGGGGCTCGACGTCCTGCCGGAGGACGAGATCGTCAAGAAATACCGCTACAGCGCGTTCATGCCCGGGACGTCCGATCTTGCCGACCGGTTGCGCGCCCGCGGCTTCGATACGGTGCTGATCACCGGGACCGTCACCAATGTGTGCTGCGAAAGCTCGGCGCGCGACGCCAATATGACGAACTTCCGCACGATCATGGTCAGCGACGGCAACGCCGCGCTGAGCCAGGACGAGCACGACGCGTCGTTGACTGCCTTCTACAATACGTTTGGCGATGTCATGGATACCGACATGATCATCGCCGGCCTGGCGCGCGCTCGGTCCGCCCGGGCGGCCTAGCGCCGACGGCAAAGAGCGAGGGGAGGGAACATGAAAGAGAATCGGGTCAAGCGCATTCTACGCGAAGGCGGTCTCGCCTTGGGGACCCATGTCGGCGGCATCGCCGACCCGCAGGTTGTTGAACTGATCGGGCTCGCCGGCTTCGATGCGGCTTTTATCGATATGGAGCACACCACCTTCGATCTGCACGACGTGCAGCTCGCAGTGATGGCGGCCGAGCGCGTCGGGATCACGCCGATCGTTCGCACGCCGGGGTTTGATCCGGCCTTCATCCTGCGCCTCTTGGATATGGGCGTACAGGGCATTCAGGTGCCGCATGTCGGCGACGCCGCAACCGCGCGCACCGCGGTCAAGGCCGTGCGCTATCCGCCACTCGGCGATCGCGGCATGGCGGCGGGCAGTCGCGCAGCTGAGTTCGGCAAGGTCCCGCTGGTCGAGCACATGGCGCAGTCCAACCGCGAGATCCTGTTGGCCTGCATGATCGAGGACATGGCAGCGGTCGAGCGGATCGACGAAATCGCTGCGGTGGATGGCGTCGACCTGCTGGCGGTCGGGCCTTCGGATCTGTCGCGCTCGCTCGGCGTCAGCGGCCAGCCCGATCACCCGAGATTGGTCGCGGCGATCGACCGGGTCCGCGAGGCCGTCAAGAAAGGCACCGGCGTGCGCCTTGCCCTGCCGTTGAACCACGCCGCCTTTCCGCGCGATGCCGCACAGCTTAAGGCGCTCGGCGCTGGATACACCAATTGTGCACCGAGCCCTGAGGCGCGTCTGCTGCGGTCCTTCCAGGACCAGGCCGCCGAACAGCGCAGGCTCCTTGGCTAGCACCCTAAGCCGCGACCCGCGCCAGACGGGTCATCCTGTAGCACAGAGCCCGCCAGGCGAGGCGGCTTGCTGCACGCGCGAGCCTGCTGCGCGGGGCGAGGCCGACGGCCTTGAACACCATGGTGATCATGTGTCGAACATGGTGCTCTTGGTACAGCGCTAGCGCCCGCCGCGCATAGGCGCGGCTGTGGCGGCGCCGATCATACGGGCCCCCAATCTCGTTCGCGGCGTAATAGGCGTAGGCGAGCTCGTCATCTTCGGCCTCGGCAATCCGCCCGAAGGCGACGCGGAGGCGTTGCCAGAACCCGACCCGTTCGCGCTCGAGGCAGCGCGTCAGGTTCTTGTAGAAGAGCTTGTAGTGTCGGATCTCGTCGGCCGCGATGTTCCGGCAGATCTCTTTCAGCACCGGTTCTTGCACTCCATCGCGCAGCGCCGAGTAATATGAACTCGTTCCAACCTCGACAATGCAGCGTGCGATCATCTCTCCCGAGCGCGAACCGCGGCGCGAGACATCGCAATCGAAATCGATCTGATAACCGGCCTGAAAACGGTCGAAGGCGGCGACGAACTCATAGCTCGGATCGGCGAGCGTCGCCCAACGCGCCAATGCCCGCCCGTGCTGGATTTCCTCCTCGCCCCAGCGCCGCGCGGCGCGCTGAAAATTCGGATCGTCGTGGAAGATTCGGCACAAATGGTGCGCGTACGCCGCGCCGTTGTATTCGACGAGGCTCGCCGCCTTGACGAGCCGCACGATCTCCAGATCGAGCTTGCTGCGGTCGAAGCGGTCCCAGGGAATTTCGTCAAGCGTCCAGTAACCCATGGCTGCGCTACCCCGCCAGTTTTTTCTTCAACAGCTGGTTGACGAGGGCCGGATTGGCCCTGCCTTGGGTGGCGCGCATGATTTGGCCGACAAAGAAGCCATAGAGCTTGTCGCGGCCGGCGCGGTATTCGGCGACCTTGTCGCCCTGTGCGGCAAGGACCGCGTCGATTGCGGCCTCGATCGCCCCTGAATCGGTCACCTGACGCAGCCCCTTGGCCGCGACGATCGCGGCGGGATCGCCGCCAGACGCGACCATTTCGGTGAAGATGTCCTTGGCAAGACGCCCGGAAATCGTGCCGTCGGCGATCAGGTCGATCAGTGACCCGAGCTGCTCGGCCGATATCGGTGACTGCTCGATGCCAATCCCGAGCCGGTTCAACGCGCCGAACAGCTCACCCATCACCCAGTTGGCCGCAGGTTTGGGGTCGCGCCCTTGGGCCACCTGCTCGAAATAAAGCGCCGTCTCCTGCTCGGCCACCAACACGTCGGCATCCTCGGCCGAGAGCCCGTACTCCGATACGAAACGCACCTTCTTCGCGTCGGGCAGTTCCGGCAACGCGGCGCGCAGCCGCTCGACCCAATCAGGGTCGAGGACCAACGGCAGCAGATCGGGGTCCGGGAAATAGCGATAATCGTGCGCCTCTTCCTTCGAGCGCATCGGCCGGGTGATGCCGCGCCCGGCATCGAAAAGGCGCGTCTGTTGCTCGACCGTGCCACCCTCTTCGATCAGCTCGATCTGGCGGCGCGCCTCGTACTCGATCGCCTGCATCACATAGCGGATCGAGTTGACGTTCTTGATCTCGCAGCGCGTGCCGAGGGGCTCGCCTGGGTGGCGCACTGAGACGTTGCAGTCGCAGCGCAGCGAGCCCTCCTCCATATTGCCGTCGCACGTCCCGAGATAACGCAATATCGAGCGCAATTTGCGCAGATAGATCCCGGCCTCCTCGGCGCTCCGCAAATCCGGCTCGGAGACTATCTCCATCAGCGCAACACCGGCCCGGTTCAGATCGACGTAGGTCAATGTCGGGTGCTGGTCGTGCAGGCTCTTGCCGGCATCCTGCTCGAGATGCAGCCGCGTAATGCCGATCTCGCGCGTCGTCCCGTCGGGCATGTCCAAAGTGATCCGGCCATGCCCGACCAGCGGCTGCTGGTATTGCGAGATCTGATAGCCGGCCGGCAAGTCGGGGTAAAAGTAGTTCTTGCGCTCGAAGACGCTCTCGAGCCTGATCTCGGCGTTGAGGCCGAGCCCGGTCCTGACCGCCTGCTCGACGCAATGCCGGTTGACGACAGGCAGCATACCCGGGAACGCGGCATCGACCGGCGACACTTGGGTGTTGGGCTCGGCGCCGAAATCGGTCGCCGCCCCGGAAAACAGCTTGGCCTTCGAGATCACCTGGGCGTGGACCTCGAGCCCGATCACCGTCTCCCACTTCTCCGCGCGGTCCCCAAGGGTCCCCTTGGCAATCATCCGCCGCCCCCCGCGACAAAGCCCGGCAGATGTCGGAACCGTGCGGCACTCTCCAAGACCTCGGCGACCCGCAGCACGGTCTCCTCGTCGAAGGCTCGGCCGGTGATCTGCAGGCCGAGCGGCAGCCCGTCAGCGCTGAGTCCCGCCGGGACCGAGATCGCCGGCAGGCCGGCGAGATTCGCCGGCACGGTGAAGACGTCGTTCAGGTACATCGCGATTGGGTCGTCGCTCTTGTCGCCGATGGCAAAAGCGGCCGACGGGGCGGTCGGGGTCAGGATGCAATCGACCCGCTCGAACGCGCCGGCAAAGTCGCGCGCGATCAAGGTTCGCACACGCTGCGCCTTCAGATAATAGGCATCGTAGTATCCGGCCGACAGCACGTAGGTGCCGATCAGCACGCGGCGGCGAACCTCGGCGCCAAATCCGGCGGCACGGGTCAATTCGTACATCTCTTCGAGGCTGTCGCCCTCGATGCGCAACCCGAAGCGGACGCCGTCATAGCGCGCGAGGTTCGAGGAGGCCTCGGCCGGCGCGATGATGTAATAGGTCGCCAGCGCATATTTGGTCATCGGCAGACTGATCTCGACCGGCTCGGCGCCTGCCGCCCGCAGCCACTCGACCCCCTGCTGCCACAATGCCGCGATTTCGCCCGGCATGCCGTCGACGCTGTATTCCCTCGGGATGCCGATGCGCAGGCCACGAATGTCGCCAGTAAGCGCCGCCGCGAAATCCGGCACCGGCAGCGCCGCCGAAGTCGAGTCCCTGGGGTCGTGCCCGGCCATCGCGCGCAGCATGATTGCCACGTCGCGGACCGTTCGGCCCATCGGCCCGGGATGGTCGAGCGAGGAGGCGTAGGCGACGACCCCCCAGCGCGAGCAGCGGCCGTAGGTCGGCTTCAGTCCGACGATCCCGCAAAAGCTCGCCG
>Ga0307479_10005170_pt1 | contig 11971 bp, 12 predicted proteins | sample atmos_gasesECM4C_FD_203743 | JGI IMG/M metagenome (GOLD analysis project Ga0307479, IMG submission 203743) | Hardwood forest soil microbial communities from Morgan-Monroe State Forest, Indiana, United States - atmos_gasesECM4C_515 | ecosystem: Environmental > Terrestrial > Soil > Temperate... | reverse complement strand
CTTCCGTTGCGCGAAGCTCGCGGCGCAGAAGTGACAGCTCGCGCTCCGCGACCAGCTCGAGATGATGACGCGCGATCTCGATCGCGGTGTTGAATCCGGGTGTCGCAGGGTCCAGCTGGCGCAGCTGCAGCTCGATGCACTCGCCCACCGACCGGGCCCCGACACCGGGGGGGTCCAGCCCCTGCACGCCACCCAACACCGACTCAACCTCCGCGGCGTCACATTCAATCTCGGGCCTGAGGGTATTGGCGATCTCCTCCAGCGGCTCGGTCAGGTAACCGTCGTCGCTGATGGCATCAATGATCGCGCGTGCAATCCCAAACTCACGCGGTTCGAGCTTGGCGAGCTCGAGCTGCCAGAGCAGGTGGTCCTGCAGCGATTGGCCGGCGGCGTCGGCGAACTCCTGCTGCCGTTCGTCGTCGTCGCTGTTCCAGGGTGCCTCGGCAGTCCCTACGCTCTGCTCGCCCCAACCTTCGTCTACGACCTCGACGGTGTTTTCTTCCCGGGCGCGCTCAGGAAGCTCAGGCTGCTCCTGGCCAGGGGTGGAGGACTCCACAGTCTCGAAGGTACCCGTGCCCTCGGCTTCTTCCGTGGGCTCGAGCATCACGTTCGTTTCCAGCAACTCGCGGATATGAGCCTGGAGCTCCAGTGCAGGTAGCTGCAGAAGTCGTATTGCCTGCTGCAGCTGCGGGGTCATGGTCAGTTGCTGACCCAGCTTCAGCTGCAGGGAGGGTTTCAGCATGGTTGCACGAGGGACAGCTTGGGCATTCGGAATGTAAGTAATTGAAAGATTGTAACTTTCTCCTCACCCTGGCGGGCTGCCTTGGTGGGCTCAGAGGCGAAACGACTGACCCAAGTACACCTCACGCACTTGGGGGTTGGCAAGGATTTCTTCCGCACTTCCCGCCGCGATCACGGTGCCCTGATTTACGATATAAGCGCGGCTGCAAACCCCCAGGGTTTCCCTCACGTTGTGGTCCGTAATCAGAACACCGATGTCCCTGCTGGTGAGCTCGCGGATGATTCTCTGGATATCCAGGACCGAGAGGGGGTCCACGCCCGCGAAGGGCTCATCCAGGAGCATGAATCGGGGTTCGGCCGCCAGGGCTCGGGCGATCTCGACGCGGCGCCGCTCGCCACCCGAAAGCGAGAGCCCCAGGCTGCGGCGGACGTGGCCGATCCGCAGTTCCTCCAGTAGCTCCTCGAGACGTTGCTCTCGGGCACCGCGGTCCAGGTCGCCGCGTGTCTCGAGAATTGCCATTACGTTGTCTTCCACTGACAGTTTTCGAAAGACGGAGGCTTCCTGCGGGAGGTATCCCAGTCCGAGTCGCGCGCGTCTATGCATGGGAAGCGTGGTGAGGTCCGTTTCGCCGAGGTGTATGCGGCCTGCATCGCAGGGAACGAGGCCTACGATCATGTAGAACGCCGTCGTCTTGCCTGCGCCGTTAGGCCCAAGCAGACCGACGACCTCGCCGTTGGACACTTCAATAGACAGGTCACGCACGACCTGCCGCGACTTGTAGCTCTTGGCGAGGCCGATGGCTCTGAGCGAGGTCATGGTTTCTTGTTAGGGTCCTCGGTCTGATTCGGGTCGATAGTCAGGTGAACCTGGTTGCCCGGCTCGGCTGCAGCCTGGACGTGCTGTTCACGGATGTTGTAGACGAGCTTTTGTGCGCTGAGCGTGTTGTGACCGTCCCAGATCCACGCGTCATTGGACAAGCGCACGGTCCCGTCGCTGACGTCGTAGACGATCTCCTTCGCATGCCCGCGAGCCACCGCATCGATGTCGGTGCGCTTTTGCTCGAACTCCGCCGGATTTCCGGTCACGGTCATTTTGGAGATGTTCTTGTTGCGAAATTCCACGACGGCTGCGTCGGACTTGAGGCTGCCATGCTGTTCGCCGTTGATCCGGACGTTTCCCTCGAACGTCCAGCGGCTGTTGTCAAAGTCATCGAGGCCCACGGCATGGGCGTGGTCGGCCTGCACCTTGGTGTCGCCTTGAGTGATGGTCACGTTGTGGAAATATACGGTATCCCCCTTGTAGTCAAAACTGGAGGAGACGATATCGATAGGCAGCTTGCGTGCTGCTTTTGACGGGGCGGGAACGGAGTTCTTTGTAACCGCCGCGATATGTGTAGCCGCAGGAGCAACGCTCACCAATGCAATGCTGCTGATGAGTGCAGGCATCGAGGCGCGCGGCAGGAAGAGCCTCATGTTACGGAATAAGCGTGCCACGTACGTTTGACTCGAGTACCAGGTGATGCTCTTTCAGGGTGGCCACCAACCCTTTCGATCTGAGCTGCCGTCCGGGTGAGCTGACTGAGACGGGTTCGGATGTGCTGATGATGTCCTCGTGAGTGTCCACGGACAGTTTCTCGGTTTCCAGGTCGGCAGGCTGTGCGGAGCCAGGAAGCAAGCCACTGACGTGCACGTTGCCGGCCAGATCGACCTTCCCGGTGTCCGTTGTCAGCTCGCCCCGATCGGCGCGCCCATTCCAAGTCTGCCCATCGGCATCGCGAAACGACATCTGAACCTGCTCAAACTCGACACCGTCATTGGGATGCTGACGAATGACATCGGCGTTTAGTGTATACATCGGGAACCCATCTGCTCCCGTCTCGACGAGAACTGCGTGCCTTGCGGAGTAGCCGAGGTCGGGGTTCGAGGCTTCAACTGTGGTCGTTGCAGTGGGCTCACGCTGTTGCCCCCCCAGCCAGAATGAGCCGCCGATGATGGCGATGAGCAACAATGTAACCAATACCCGAAATATCATCGCGGCTTCTTCCGCTGATGGCGTGACTCCAGCAGGTAGTCGCAGACCTCGCGCACCGCACCCTGTCCGCCGGGCAGCGACGTCACAATGTGTGCTGCCCGAAGCGCGTCGCGATGCGCATCAGCAACAGCGAACGCAAGCTTAACGACTTTCATCAGTGGTACATCCGCAGCGTCGTCGCCGACGCACGCACTTTCAGCTGCTTCAACCTTCAGCCGCGTGCGCAACTTCTCGAAGGCGACCACCTTGTCGTGCGCCCCCTGGATGACGTGCTCTACGCCCAGCTCGCGACAGCGTATCTGGGTCATCCTGGACTTTCTGCCGGAGATCACAGCGACCTGGATCCCAGCCGCGTCGAGGTGCTTGATACCCTGGCCGTCGCGGACATGGAACACCTTCAATGCTTCGCCGTGGGGCCCAAAATACAATTTCCCGTCCGTCATGGTGCCGTCAACGTCCAGAACCAGCAGTCGAATCGCAGCAGCGGATTTACCTGTCATGAGGTCAGGGCAGCCGATCTGCAAGCACTTAGACAACGCCCGCGCGGAATAGGTCATGTACGTTGAGTGCACCGATGAGGCGCCCTTGCGGGTCAGCTACCGGCAGCGCCGTGATGCGGTGCACCTCCATGAGGTGCACTGCTTCCGCGGCGAGAGCCCGGGGTCCGATAGTTCTGCAGTTCGCGGTCATCACGGCGCGCATGGGCGTGTTGTGGACGTCGATCTGCTTATCGAAGGCACGCCTGAGGTCGCCATCGGTAAATACACCGAGAATGAGGTCGTCGGAGTCCACTATCACCGTCATGCCAAGTCCCTTGCGCGACATCTCGATCAAACCCGCACCGAGCTGTTCGTTTGCGGAGATGCGCGGAAGAGCGGCGCCTGTCCGCATCATGTCTTCCACGTGTAGCAGGAGCTGCCGGCCGAGGCTTCCTCCCGGGTGCGACAGGGCGAAATCCTGCTTGGTGAAGCCGCGCGCCTCCAGCACTGAGACCGCAAGAGCGTCACCCATTGCCAGGGTTGCAGTCGTGCTTGCGGTAGGCGCGAGATTCAGTGGGCAGGCTTCCTCGGGGACGCTGACGTCCAGAGCGACTGTGGAGGCGCGACCAAGAGTCGAGTCCACCTTCCCGACGAGGACAATCAACGGGACTGCCAAACGTTTCAGGTGGGGAAGCAGGAGCACGAGCTCGGGCGTTTCGCCGGAATTGGAGATGGCTACCACCACGTCGGACCGCGTGATCATGCCGAGGTCTCCGTGCCCTGCTTCGGCAGGATGCAGGAAGAACGCGGGTGTGCCAGTGCTTGCGAGCGTGGCGGCGATCTTGCCTGCGATATGCCCTGACTTACCCATCCCGGTGACGACGACGCGCCCCTCGCAGGCCAAGCAGATACGGCATGCGTTCGGAAAACCGCCGTCCAGGCGCGGCGCGAGTGCCGCAACGGCCTGGGCTTCTATCGCTAAGGCTCTGCGCGCGGAGGCCAGGAGCGGGGCATCGTCGGTCGGAGGAGTCGTGGCCAAGGGCGTCGTGGATATGGAGACACGGGACTGCATAGCCTGAGGATTATAGGCTCCACGTCCTGATAGACCACTCACGAAATAGAACCCTCCCGCTTGGTACACTCGGCGCCATGAACCCTGAACAAGTGGCACAACTCATACGGGCCGGCCTGCCCGGGGCCGACGTCCGCGTCGACTCAGATGACAACACCCATTTCGCCGCGCGCATCGTCTCGCCGGAATTTGCTGGCAAGCGCAGCCTCGCACGTCACCAGCTCGTCTACCGAGCGCTGGGCGAGCGCATGGGAAATGAGATACACGCGCTTTCCATCGAAGCGTTGACACCCGAAGAATCGGGGCAGAGGTGACATGGATAAGCTTCAGATCCAGGGGGGCGTGCCCCTCGAGGGAGAAGTGCGCATTTCGGGTGCGAAAAACGCAACGCTCCCTATCCTGGCGGGCGCCCTTCTTGCCGACGACCCCGTAGTCGTTGCGAATGTCCCGCACCTCAAGGACGTCACCACCACAGTCGAGCTGCTCGGACGGATGGGGGCCACCGTCACCATTGACGAGCGTATGCGTATCGAAGTCGAAGGGTCGACGGTGAAGGAATGCTTCGCGCCGTACGAGCTCGTCAAGACGATGCGCGCCTCCATCTTGGTGCTGGGACCGCTCCTCGCACGATTCGGCCGGGCCGATATCTCGCTCCCCGGAGGATGCGCCATCGGTGCGCGCCCGGTGAATATCCACATAGCGGGACTTCAGGCGATGGGCGCGGACATCACCATCGAGGGCGGCTATATCCGTGCTCGGGCAGACCGGCTTCATGGTGCCCGGCTCGTGCTGGATACGGTCACAGTAACCGGCACTGAAAATCTGATGATGGCGGCTACGCTCGCAGAGGGTGAAACGATCATCGAGAACGCTGCCCGGGAGCCCGAGGTTGTCGATCTTGCGAACTTTCTGATTGCCATGGGCGCCAAGATCCACGGCGCCGGCTCGGATAAGATCGTTGTCCAAGGCGTGAAACGTTTGCGCGGAACGACTTACGACGTGCTACCTGATCGCATCGAGAGTGGTACGTATCTCGTTGCTGGAGCGATCACACGAGGCAACGTGCGAATCAAGAACACGCGCCCCGACCATCTGGATGCCGTGCTTGCCAAGCTCGAGGAAGCTGGGGCTACGGTTGGCGTGGGTGACAACTGGATCGAAGTCGACATGCGCGGCCGCCGACCCAAGGCGGTGGACGTTCGGACGGCGCCCTACCCGGCGTTTCCGACCGATATGCAAGCGCAGTTCGCCGCACTCAATACCGTTGCAGCGGGTGTCGGAACGATCATTGAGACGATCTTCGAGAATCGCTTCATGCACATGCTGGAGATGCGGCGGCTCGGAGCCGAGATCCGCCTCGAGGGGAACACCGCGATCATCCGTGGGGTGGAGAGACTGACCGCTGCACCGGTCATGGCGACGGATCTGCGCGCTTCCGCCAGCCTGGTGCTGGCGGGCCTCGTCGCCGAGGGACGCACGGACATAGAGCGCATCTACCATATCGACCGCGGCTACGAGGCGATCGAGGAAAAGCTGGCCCAGCTGGGTGCGCAAATTAAACGAGTTCCCAACTGAGCTGCCTGCCTCTAAAGAGCTAGGCCGGAGCTGAACGTCGGACGAATCCGACTGCGGAATGACACGTACCGCGGGTAGTATTGCCGATCTCAACTGCTGGCCCGTCTCAACTGCTGGAGAGTGTATGCGCATCGGTATGGTCGGACTGGGACGTATGGGCGCGAACATGGTGCGCCGCCTGATCAAGGGCGGTCACGAGTGTGTTGCCTACGATAATTCTGCCGAGGCCGTGAAGGCGGTCGTTGCCCAGGGAGCGAAGGGCGCGAGCACTTTCGCGCAGCTCGTGGAGGCACTGCCTTCCCCACGCGTCGTGTGGGTCATGGTGCCGGCGAGCGTCGTTGATTCGGTGATCGCTCAACTGCGGCCGCTGTTGAAACGGGGCGACGTCATCATCGACGGCGGTAATTCGAACTATCACGATGACATCCGCAGGGCTGAGGAGCTGCAGCCGGCGGGCATTCACTACGTCGATGTCGGGACGAGCGGCGGCGTGCTCGGGTTCGAGCACGGGTTCAGTCTGATGATCGGCGGCGAGACGGACGTCGTGGCATCCATTGAGCCGATCTTCGCAACGCTGTCTCCGGGCGGGAAGATGCCCGAGCGCGCAAAGGGTGCCAACACGCCTGCGGAGGGACCTGCCGGCATGGGGTATCTGCACTGCGGACCCGTCGGCGCCGGCCACTTCGTAAAGATGGTTCACAACGGCATCGAGTACGGAATCATGGCCGCCTATGCGGAAGGCCTGAACATTCTCAAACACGCCGATGCGGGCTTGCAGACTCGCGAGGCGGACGCTGAGACCGCCCCGCTCAGCAATCCCAAGTACTTCCAGTACAACCTGGATATCGCCGCCATCTCCGAAGTCTGGCGGCACGGCAGCATCATCTCATCGCGCCTGCTGGATCTCACCGCAGCGGCGCTTGCGGCCAGCCCGAAGCTCGAGGAGTTTGGCGGCCGCGTGTCGGATTCGGGCGAGGGCCGCTGGACCGTGCAGGCAGCGATAGACATCGGTGTGCCGTCCTACGTTCTGAGCGCTGCGCTGTATTCCCGGTTCGAGTCGCGCGGCCGCGCCGAGTTCGCCGACAAGCTGCTGTCGGCCATGCGGCTGGGGTTCGGCGGCCACCACGAGAAGAAGGACTGATATGGAGCGCAAGGATTCGGATGCCCTGGTGATCTTCGGCGCGACCGGCGACTTGTGCTTCAAGAAAATCTACCCGGCCTTGTACCACCTGGTCCGGCGCGGTCATCTGTCGGTACCCGTGATCGGTGTGGCGCGCGCGGGGTGGAATCTGGACAAGCTGGCGAGTCACGTCCGGGACAGCGTGCATACGGCCGTCAAAACCGCCGACGCGACGATCCTGTCAAAGTTGACTTCTCTGCTGCGGTACGTCGACGGTGATTACACGAAGCCCGAGACGTACAATTCGCTCCGCCAATCGCTGGGCAACGCACAGCGGCCGCTCAACTACCTTGCGATTCCGCCGAGCGTGTTTCCCCCGGTTATTGCCTGCCTCGGCAAGACGATGCCCGTTCAGAACGCGCGCGTCGTCATCGAGAAGCCCTTTGGGCGCGACCTGCAGTCCGCGCGAAAGTTGAACGCGACCTTGCTCGCGACGTTTCCAGAATCCAACATCTTCCGGATCGACCACTATCTGGGCAAGGAGCCGGTGCAGAATATTCAGTTCTTCCGGTTCGCGAATTCGTTTCTCGAGCCTGTCTGGAACCGCAACTTCGTCGCGAGCGTACAAATCACGATGGCGGAGAAGTTTGGAGTGGCCGGCCGCGGCAGGTTCTACGAGGAGGTCGGTGCAATCCGCGACGTCGTACAGAACCACCTGCTGGAAGTCGTTACGCTGCTTGCAATGGAGCCGCCCGTCAACGCCAGTGGGGAAGCGCTGCGCGATGAGAAGGTCAAGGTGTTGAAAGCCACCCGGCCGCTGTTGCCCCAGGATGTGGTGCGGGGGCAGTTTGCCGGCTACCGCAATGAAGGGGGTGTTGCGCCGGAATCGCACGTCGAAACGTTTGCGGCGCTGCGTCTGCGGATTGATTCCTGGCGTTGGAGTGGCGTGCCGTTCTACCTGCGCGCCGGCAAGTGCTTACCGGTGACGGCCACCGAGGTGGTCGTCGAATTGAGGCACCCGCCAGCGCGTGTGTTTGGTGACATGGGGCCGGAAAATCCCAACTACCTGCGATTCCGCCTGAGCCCGGACACGGCGATCGCCCTGGGTGCGCATGCGAAACGTCCGGGACCTTCGATGCAGGGGCGTGACGTCGAACTGTTCGTGGACCAGCGCGATATAGATGAGGCTGATGCCTACGAGCGGCTGATCGGGGCTGCCGTGATTGGCGACACTTCGCTGTTCGCGCGGCAGGATGAAGTGGAAGCCGCCTGGGCTGTCGTGGACCCCGTGCTGAAAGTTGATTCGGTGCCGTACGAGTACACGCCGGGCACGTGGGGGCCGAAGCAGGCCGATGACGTCATCGAAGGGGAATGCAGTTGGCACAATCCGGGAGCGGATGCGCATAGTTGGACGCGGGCCTGTGGGCCGGTGAACCTGAGTCGGTTCGCGCCGTGATTGTGGTCCCTTAGCTCAGCTCGCGACCCAGATTTCTGCCTTCGGGCAGCCGGCGATGGCCTGGCGGGCTGTCAGGCGCGAGTCGCTCTTGAGGAACTCATCGACGATCGCGTGCTTGTCTGCCCCGGTTACGAGGAACAGGGGCTGGGCAACCTTGGATAGAAGCTCGGGTGTTACGCTGATTCCCTGCAAGCCATCGGGCCGCTGAACGGCGATTGCCAGCTTGCCGCGAGCCTGTTCGAGGTGCGAGGCATTGAACAGCGATGCCGTGTGGCCATCCGCGCCCAGGCCCAGCAGTCCCAATGTGATCTGGACGCCCAGACCCAACATCCGGGTCAGCTGGCGGGCGTAGTCGTCCGCGGCCTCCTCGAGTGGCAGCTCGGTCCTGACGCGCAGCACCTGCGAGTCGGGCAGTCCCAGCGCATCCACCAACTGGCGCGATTGGAAATAGTTGCTCGATTCCGAGGTGGCGGGGACGTAGCGATCGTCCGAGAACAGCAGGTGCAGCCCCTTGGCAGGCTTTGGCTTGCGGGCCGCGACTTCGCGGTAGGCGGGCAGCGGTGTGCGTCCGCCGGACAGCATCACGGCGGTTTCCGCCGCATCCGGGCCGCTGATGGCCCGTTCGAGCCGCTCGACGAGAGCGGCATCAAACTCAGCATTGGACGCGAATCGGAGCATGGAGAGGCCGGTCTTGGTGATGATGGTCATAGGATGCTCAATTGTTTCTGGGACGTTCGCTCACTTGCGCATGGACATCGAATTCACGCCGTCCGCGCAATCCGTGGATCGCAATTCTCGAACCCGGCTTTTGAGTGGCAATTCGGCCAAGCGTATCTTGCGCGCTGTGCACCGGCGCACTGTCGACGGCCAGGATGAGATCGCCGGGCTGCAATCCCGCCTGTTGCGCCGGGCTGCCCACATAGAGATTGGCAACCACCACACCACCTTGGGCGAGACCGTACTGGACGGCCTGCTCACTCGCGACGTCTTCGGGCACGATTCCGATCCAGCCGCGAATGACACGTCCATTCGCAATGATGTCGCCCAGGACGCCGCGCACCATGTTGACTGGAATCGCAAACCCGATTCCCTCCACTCCCAGGTTCTTGGCCACGATGGCCGTGTTGATGCCGACGAGCGCGCCGCTCGAGTCCACCAGCGCCCCGCCCGAGTTGCCGAAATTGATCGGCGCATCGGTCTGGATGAAGTCCTCGAGCGCCGCGATGCCCAACTGTTGGCGGCTGGTTGCGCTCACGATGCCGTGTGTCACTGTCTGCGACAGGCCGATGGGATTGCCGATCGCCAGTACGACATCGCCAACCTTGAGTTGGTCGGAACGGCCGAGCATTGCAATGGGCAGGGGCGTCAGGTCAATTTTCAGCACGGCCAGATCGGTGTCCGGGTCGCGTCCGACAACTTGAGCATCTGCGACTCGGCCGTCGGCCAGCGCCACCTGGACGCGGTCGGCATTAGCGATCACGTGATGGTTGGTCACAATATGCCCGGCGGCGTCCACGATGACGCCGGAGCCGAGAGTGCGCTCGATTCGCTGCCTGTATCGTGGCAAGAAGCCGCCGAACAAATCACCCAGCGAGGAGGGCGCGCGTTCGGTTACCAGACGCGCCGTGTAGACATTCACCACTGAAGGGGCCGCCCGTTGAACAGCGGCAGAGTATGTAACCCGGGCTGGGGCCGGTTCGGTTGGCCGCGGTCCCGCCAGCAGCGTTATCGGCAGGGGCGCGTTGCCCGGAGTGCCGCGAAGAATGAGATTTGGCCGCAAAATCACCAGGACGAAGGCGAGGGCGAGGCCCCCTACCACCGATCCAGCTAGAAAGATGAGTCCCCGCATCCATTGGTCCTTTCTCGTTGATCCTTAGGGCGGAAGGAAGCCTGCAGACAGGCTCCTTCCGCACCGCTCGCGCAGAAGGTCGTGTTCGTTTGTGTATAATGCGCCGCCCCCCGCAAGCCGGAAACTGCACGCGTGCGTGCATTATCACTGCGCGCGGCTAGCGGCGCGCGGCGAGCGACGCGGATGGTTGGGCAGTAAGCGGGAGAACGGTTGATGGCGGAAAACGTTGTCGTCGGTGACGACGCAGTCGATCTGAGTCGACGTAAGTTTCTAACGACGGCTACGGTTGCCACAGGGGCGCTTGGTGCCGCGTTCGCCGCGGTGCCATTTATTGCTTCATGGTCGCCCTCGGAGCGCGCCAAGGCGCTCGGCGCACCGGCCGAGCTCGACGTGTCAAAGATCGAGGCGGGCCAGATGGCCATCGTGACCTGGCGCCGGCAGCCGATCTATGTCGTTCGGCGCACGGCGCAAATGATCGAGCACCTGAAGGGACACGATGAGCTGCTGAAGGACAAGGATTCGGAGAGCTCCGATCAGCCGCCCTATGCGAAAAACCTCTTCCGCGCGCGCTTGCCGGACATACTCGTTCTGATTGGCACCTGCACACACCTGGGATGCCTGCCGAAGCAGCGCTTCGAGGCGGCCTCCCCTGAGATGGGCGCCTACTGGCCGGGTGGCTTCTTCTGCCCTTGTCACGGCTCGCGGTTCGACCTGGCCGGGCGGGTCTTCAACGGCTCGCCGGCCTCGGTGAACCTGAAAGTGCCTCCCTATGAATATCCGTCGCCGCTCAAGCTCGTCGTCGGTCTCGATGAGACTCAGAAAGGAGCCGCGTAATGGCTGCAGTGCAAGGGCCTCAAGGCGGCCATATGCCGGAGAAGAAGGGGTTTTGGGGCTGGCTCAACAAGCGCTTACCCGTTGACGAATTCATCTCCAGCCAGCTGACGGGTTACTACGCGCCGAAGAATTTCAATATCTGGTATTACTTCGGTTCCCTGGCGCTATTGGTGCTGGTGCTGCAGCTGGCCACCGGCATCTTTCTCACGATGTTCTACAAGCCCGGGGAGGCGACGTCCTTCGATTCGGTCGAGTTCATCATGCGGGAGGTCAATTTCGGTTGGCTGATCCGCTACCTGCATTCGACTGGTGCATCGGCGTTCTTCATCGTCGTGTACCTGCATATGTTCAGAGCCTTTCTGTACGGCTCGTACCGGGCGCCGCGTGAGCTGCTGTGGCTCCTCGGCATGCTCGTGTACCTCGCGCTGATGGCGGAAGCGTTCATGGGCTACGTCCTGCCATGGGGCAACATGTCGTTCTGGGGCGCGCAGGTGATCGTGAACCTGTTCAGCACCATTCCGGCTATCGGTCCGCCCCTGGTCGAGTGGATTCGCGGCGATTACGGCATTGCGGATGCGACGCTGAATCGGTTCTTCTCGCTCCACGTGGTTGCAGTTCCGCTGGCGTTGCTGCTGCTCGTGGTGTTGCATCTCGTCGCTCTGCATCAGGTGGGCTCGAATAATCCTGACGGGATCGAGATCAAGAAGAAACTCGGACCCGATGGCCACCCTCTGGACGGCATCCCGTTCCACCCGTACTACACGGTGAAGGACCTCGTCGGCGTTGGCGTGTTCTTCGTCCTGTTCACCATCG
>Ga0307479_10005169_pt1 | contig 11972 bp, 9 predicted proteins | sample atmos_gasesECM4C_FD_203743 | JGI IMG/M metagenome (GOLD analysis project Ga0307479, IMG submission 203743) | Hardwood forest soil microbial communities from Morgan-Monroe State Forest, Indiana, United States - atmos_gasesECM4C_515 | ecosystem: Environmental > Terrestrial > Soil > Temperate... | reverse complement strand
GGTCCGGGCGGCCCGTTGGACCGAATGGGCCGAAGTAAAGAGCGCAGGCCGCCACCGCCAAGAGGATGAACGCGGCAAAGAACATATCTTTCCAGACCGCGTAGGGAACGAATGGTGCGCCATCTTTCTTCGTCAGTTCGTGGTACTCAGCGGTGTAGGTTGCTCTTTTCACGAGGCGGCCGGGCATCGGCCATTCGTTGATTCCGAGCTTCAGCACCATCAGGAGATGAAGGCACACGAACCCGATGAGCATCCCGGGAATCACGAAGACATGCAGGGCGAAGAATCGGGACAAGGTCGCGCCGGCGATGATCGGCCCACCCAGCATCAATTTGACAATCGCCGGACCTGCAATCGGGACGCGGCTGGCGATCGAGGCTCCGATCCCGAGCCCCCAATAGGCGTCTTGATCAAAGCGCAGCACTTGCCCGCTGAACGCCATGCCAAGAGTCATCAGCAAAAGAAAGACACCGACGATCCAGGTGAGCTCCCGGGGAAACTTGTAGGCTCCAAAAAGGAAGACCTGCACCATGTGAATGAGAACAATCGCCACCATGAAGTTCGAGCCCCAGCCGTGCAGCGCGCGGATGAACCAGCCGAGAGTCACGTCGTGGTTGAGAGCTTGAAGGCTGCTCCAGGCCTCGGCTCCCGAGGGCACGTAGAGCAGCGCCAGCAAAATGCCAGTGACAAGTTGCAGGATGAACACCACTAACGCTGCACTGCCGAAGACATACCACCAACTGGCGGTGTTGCGTGGAACGGGATGTTCGGAAACTTCACGAATGGGAGCGGCCAACTGCAAGCGCCGGTCGAACCATTCTCCAATTTGAGAGATTAGGCCCATGGCGATTTCTTTCGGAGCAACGCAGACGCTTCGTTCGAGGCGGATAGGGTTCCCGTCTCGATGGAAACCAAACGATTCCCTGCTGTGCAAGGTGATTTCTTTTCGAAGAGTGAGGCAGAAGGCGCTCCGGGAGTGAACAACTCACCCGCTTGGATGGTGACCACACCGTTCTCGATTTTGTATGGATATTCGAACAGCCCGCGCTCTGGGGGCCCCGAAGCACGCGATCCGTCCTGGTAATAAGCTCCACCATGGCAGGGGCACATAAACAGGCTGGATTGCTGAAACCATCGAACGGGACAACCGAGGTGCGCGCAGTTAACCGCAAAAACCTGGAACTGCTCGCCTTCGATGCGCCGCACCCAGCATGCCGTGTCCACCGTCTTGCCGTCGGTGGGCGTAACGTAGGGATTCCGGAAGGTGGCCAGCCGCGTCTCGCCCGCGGGAAATTCGCTCACCTTCCCGAGTGGCACCCAGGAAAGATAAGCATTCGCGCGCCCTCGCGTGATACAAGACAGAAGATATCCGACAATCGGCACAGTCAGCGCAGCCGCCACCAAGCCGTTGAAGAGAATTCCCATCTTCATGAAAAATCCTCGACGGGACACCAAGTTTTCATTCGTCATCGTCAAGCTCCTAATGCTGCGCGTAATTCGAAACGGAATACGGTTGCCCAGGATTTTGAGATCGCCGCGAGCCGAGCCACGCAACCACGTCGGTCACTTCCTGGTCCGACATAGGCTTGCCAGATACATTACCGCGCCAGTCGGGGGCCCCCAATTCGGGGCGCCCGGCAATCACAACCGTGCGCAGGCCCTGATCGCTTACCAGCGCGAGATAGGAATCGTCGGCGATGGAGCTACCCTTTTGTCCTCCGTGGCCGCCGGGCCCATGGCAGGATTCGCAGAAGGTTTTGTACGCTACCTCACCTCGCTGGGCATCGCCCGCCGATTTCGGGGCGTAGGAAGGCGGATTGGCTCCGTTGAGAATTCCCTGCCGGCTCCAGCGCGATCGCATTTCGCTTGTGATGACGTCAATCTGCTTGTCGGTCAGCATTCCGCCTGCGCTTTCGGCGAACGCTGGCATTGCCGTTCCGCGCACGCCGTTCGCAATGACTTTACGAATCACTGCGTCATCCGCGATGGCCAGATAAACTGGATCGGCAAGCGCGATGGCGGCTCCTCCGCGTCCCTCGGGACCGTGGCAGCCTGCACAGTTTTCCGAGTACAAGGTTCGAAATTCCAAAACTTCATTCGGCGCCAAAGATTCGGAGCCTTGCCGCGGCTGGCCGTGGGGTGAACTGCAACCCGAGAACAACATGAGGCCCAGCGTCGCGGATGCATATAGATATCGAACTGGGTTCACGGGCGTTTCCCTCCCTTTTCTCGTGGTGGAATCATCCCCGGAGCTTCGATTCCTGCGCGCATGGCGAAGGGGAGATTCTCACGAGTGGAGACGCGCTCCTGCCGCACGACGACGATGCCCGCTACGACGCCGAAGGCTATCTGCGAGGCCATAAACCAAACCCAGTTAATGTGGCTTGCAAGCAAAGGATTGAGAAGCTGCATAATCGAATACAGCAGCCCCGACCACAGCACTGGAGCAATCAGCCCCCCGAGTACGATCGGCCGCCGCGCGAACATGGGAAGCATCGCACCGTAGAGCAGCCCGACGAAGATGGATCCGATCCCGTGCAGGAGCACGGCAATCGCGAAGCTGTCCGCATGAAACGAATTCAATTGCGCGGGAGTGAGTTTGAGAGACTCTGCATAGACAGTGGCAGCAAGGAGATTGATGGGATACCAGAGGCTTCCCACCTTCAGCAAACCATATGCACAGGCGATTATGGCCATTGCTACGCTCCCAGCCAATCCGCCCTTCACACCCGCCGATATCGGGTAGGTGTGGACGGGAAGCCATGCGCGCAACTGATCTGCCGCGACCGGAAGACGTTCGACAACGCGACGCTGAGTGGCTATGCGAATTTCCTCTGGCACGACCGGCACAATTACTTCATGCTCGTGGGGGAAGACTTCCCTGAACCAGCCGACGCAACCCGCAAGAGCAAGCACGGCGCCGAGAACGGTCACCGACACGCTTGTCAAAAGCCCTGCGAACATCAGCGTAAATCCAAAAGACAGGACAAGAGGCCACGCTGTCGGCGCGGGCGCTTCGATCTCGCACGGCCCCCGGGGGCTTGGCTCCATTTGTTCCGCGGATAGCAGCGTTGCCATTTCTTCTCCTCAGCGCCCAACAATGTAAACGACGGTAAAAACAACGACCCACACGGCATCCACGAAATGCCAATACATAGAAAGCACGTCGACGCGACGGGACTGCTCCGCGCCAACTCGGCCAGCCAAGCCGAAGATAAGCACGATGCACAGCATGACCAGACCTACGGTGACGTGAAAAGCGTGCAGACCGACCAGCGAGTAGTAGGTCGTTCCAAAAAGGTTGGTGGAAATTGTCAGCCCATGTTCGTAGATCAGCCTATGCCATTCCTGGCCCGTGCCGTACATGAAGAGGCCGCCTAAAACGATGGTGAGCAACCACAAACTTAGGAATGCGATTCGCTTACCGCGTTCAAGGAGCTTTCCCGCAAGGTGGATCGTGAGGCTGCTGGACAGTAGACAGATCGTGTAGAAGATGGGAGTCTCCAGCACTTCACGCGGAGTCGGTCCGCTCAGGCTCTTTCCTATGTAGAAGAGATACGCAACGACGAAAATCGTGAAGATGGACGACTCGGCGATGATGAGACAGGCCATGGCCACCGTGCCGCGATACGGAAGAGTCCATACGCCAGTTGTTTCAAGGATTGGAGTTGTCGTTGCGCTCATTGCTCGCTTCCCTTAGTCATATCGGCTGTCCGGATCTTCCGGGTGTTTCAAATCCCACAATGGTCTGCGGCTGGCGACCGTTGGAACCGTCGCAAAGTTATATGCAGGGGGCGGCGAACTGATGGACCATTCCAGCGTCCACGCGTCCCACGGGTCGTTTCCCGCTTTGGCTCCCTTGAAATAAGAAATGATGAGATTCGCGACGAACACCAGAATCGCGATTGCCTGAATGAGCGCGCCGATCGAAACGATGAGGTTCAAGATTCCCCAACCGGGGCGGGGCTCGTAGGTATAGATCCGGCGCGGCATGCCGAGCAATCCGGGAACGTGCATCACATCAAATGTGAGATGAAAGCCGATCAGGAACAGCCAAAAATGCCATTTGCCGAGTCGCTCGCTCAACATCCGGCCGGTCATTTTCGGATACCAGTAATAAAACGCACCGAAGAGGGCAAACAGAATTCCGCCCACGATTACATAATGAAAGTGCGCCACGACGAAATAGGAAAGAGTAAGCTGCCAATCGAAGGGCACAGCCGCTTGCATGATGCCGGTGAGACCGGCGATTAAGAACTGAAAGAGAAAGCCTATGCAGAACAGCATTGGCACTTTGAACTGAATCTTGCCGCCCCACATCGTGCCAATCCAGTTAAAGATCTTGATTCCGGTGGGAATGCCGACAGCCATGGTGGTGATCGCGAAGAAGCCGTTGGCGTAGGAATTCATTCCGATCGTGAACATGTGATGGGCCCAGACACTCGTGCTTACGAGACCGATGGCGACTGTCGCCGCAACCATGACGGGATATCCAAAAATAGGCTTGCGTGAAAAGACCGGAATGATTTCCGACAAAAAAGCAAAAGCAGGAATGACGAGAATGTAAACTTCTGGATGACCGAAGATCCAGAAGAAATGCATCCAAAGTGGGGCTGACCCGCCCGCCTGCGTATCGAAAAAGTGGCCCCCCAGATACCGATCCACGAGCAACATGATCTGCGCCGCTGACAACGGCGTGATGGCGATCAGGACCATGCCGGACATTACCAGGTTCAGCCAAGCAAGCAACGGCATACGGCTCAGTTTCATGCCCGGGCATCTCATACAAAGGACCGTGGCAATGATGTTGATGGCAGTGCCTATGCTGCCGAATCCTGAAACCAACAGCGCAATCGTCCAGTAGTCCGAGCTGTGGCCTGGCGAAAACGCCCGCGAGGCCAAGGGAGCGTAGGCCCACCATCCCACATCCGGCGCATTTCCCGCGCCGTAGAGGCCACTCCCGCCAACAAAACTGAAGTAGAGAAGAAAGCCTCCGAGAGCCGTCAGCCAAAAGCTAAAAGCATTCAAGCGTGGAAACGCCATGTCCCGGGCGCCAATCATCAAGGGCACCAGGTAGTTCGCAAACCCGAACAGGACGGGCATGGTCACAAAGAAAATCATGGTCGTTCCATGCATGGTAAACATGCGGTTGAAAACCTGAGGAGAAACAAAGTCGTTGTTCGGGCGCATTAGCTGGATGCGGATGACGGCTGCTTCGATTCCGCCGATGACGAGAAAAATCAGCGCGTACAGGATGTAAAGAATACCAAGCCGTTTGTGATCGACGGTGGTCACCCACTCGTGCAGCACGCCGGTCCAGGACCGCCCTGCTACGTCCGCGCTCTGAATGGCCATCACATCCGATGACATATTCGTCTCCAAATTCCTCAGCTACCGGAGCGTCTCGAGATAACGCACGAGAGCGTCGAGATCAGCGTCGCTCAATTTCATGGCCGGCATGAGTGAGCCGGGTTTAATGGCGTCCGGGTTCTGAATCCACAAGCGAAGCCTTTCCGGTGTGTTCTCGGCCGCACCGGCTGCGATCGTGCTACGGCTCATCAGGTGCGTCAGATCCGGGCCGAAGCGCCCCGTACCGTTTGTGCCGCCAACGGCGTGACAGTTTAAGCAGGCGGTCGTCTGGAAGACATGTCTTCCAGCCGCTTCTTTTTCATCCTGATTCGCAGGTTGTCTTTGCGCGCGGACCCAAGCGGCAAACTCTTCGGGGCTGTCGACGTAAACGCGCAAGAGCATCTTTGCGTGCTGCGTGCCGCAATACTGGGCGCATTGGCCAAGAAAGAGGCCCGTTTCATGCGGGTCAATCCACATCTGGTTTACGCGATTCGGAATCAAGTCCGTCTTCCCCGCAAGTTGAGGAACCCAGAAGCTGTGGTCCGTGTCAGCGGAGAGCAACTTAAAGAATGTAGGCGTAGGATGCGTGGGATCGCTCACGGGCACGTGCAGTTCGTTCGCCGTGACCACACCCAGAGCGGGATATCGATATTCCCACCAGAACTGGTGCCCAATAGCAGTCACTTCCACCGCCGTCGCGGGCTCGGGAGCATCTTGAACTGCGTGGATCACTCGGGCCACTGCCAGAAACAATACGACCACGATCAAGATGGGAATAATGGTCCAAGCCAGCTCAATTTGATTACTTCCGTAGACCTGGGCTGGCTCGCGGTCAGCATTTGCTGTTGTTTGGCGGAACTTCAGAATGGTGTACGCTAAGAGAGTGAAAACAACCAAAAAAATCAATCCGGTGATGGTGAGGACGAAATGTGAATGCTGCTTGATCATGTCCGCGGGGGTTGAGCGTGGGTCAAAGATGCTCGGGATCGGATGGTCACCCGGCTGATTCGCGACGCAAATCCTGGCAGCAAGAAGAGCTCCGACAAGGATAACGAGTACGCCCGTGACCCGGGCGGCGACAACTTTCCATTCCGTCTTGCGCCTGTTCGTCATGGTCGTCTTAGTTTTCCCTCGCTTCGCGCCGTTACGTTCAAGCTGCTGACCGGTCTGGAAATTACCGAAATCTCTTCGGGTACGCCCATTGGGACTATTGCGGCTGTTTGAAATTCTGCGCGTTGCCACGCGCAAGGTACATCTCGACCGCAGCACCGTCCGCATTCCGTCAGGTGCACCTCGTTCTCCAATCGATGTTTTGTTTGCACCATCTTTTATCTTCTTTAATTGGAGGCGCTTGCGGCAGCTACCGGGGCCACGACGTTGGGCTGGAGCAAAAGCTACCGTCATGGGCTTGACGGTCTCGTCAAAGCCTCGCCTGTCTGGATCTTCGTTCCTCTAAAAACCACGATTTTTGCAAGCTTTGAAACGACATGCGGAAAGTCCCGTGTGAGGTGGCATCAGTCTCTGGGCTGAATCTGCTGAAAGCTCATTGTCATCTGTAGCAAGTTGTCAAGAACTCGCCCAAACAGTCGAAGCCTCGTCAACTATTCGCGGTGGCCAAGCCGCTGTGGAACTTCCTCCCACTCTTCAAATCATTGATAAGCAATGGGATCCAACGTGCTGCGAGCCATCGACTCATTGGAATTGTGCCTGCTTCATGCAGTCTCGTGCGGGATGGAATCGAGTGCGGAAACTACGAACATCTGGGAGATGGTGCGCTCCGGTTTTGCGTGTCTCAGTCGCACGCTGCCCCTTGCAATCTCAATTGGGGCGGGGAGAGATATTGATACTTCGAGCGCAAATCTCGCGGAAAGCAGAAGAGATCCCCATTCGACATCGGAAAGGGAAAGGACCCTCCACGACTGGAAGAGTCGTCTTCCTGCTGCTTTTCCCGTTCCTTGCCATCTGCTTGTTCGCGCTAGCGTCTTGGGCGAAACAGCCTAACACCGGCGGCACTAAGGTCGAAGGAACAGTGTTTGTTCAAGATGCTGCAGAGAGCCAGTCCTTCGTGGCTGGCGCTTTAGTGAAATTCAGCGGACCAGCCACATTCGAAACTGAATCCGACGAAAACGGCAAGTACGTGATTGCGGCTGTGCCCAGTGGGACCTACTCCGTCGAAGCAATCTTTCCAGGTTTGAAGGCTGTACGGGAAGTACATGTCGAAGGGAGCGAGGTACACGTCCCTCTCGAATTAAAACCTTCCGAAGTCACCGCGTCTGTGGAGGTGAAAGCCGATCAAGCTGAAACCAAGGACCCTGCCCCCGCGGAAACAATTTCCGAGAAAACACTGCGCGATGCACCCAATGTCAACGAGCGGTTTGAAAGCTCACTGCCGCTCATTCCGGGAGTTGTTCGCGGCCCTGATGGACACGTCAATCTCAAAGGCACACGCAGTACCCAGAGTGGTGCGCTGGTGAACAGCGCAAATGTTACCGACCCCGTGACTGGCGGTCCAGCGCTCAATCTTCCAATTGATGTAGTGGCGTCAGTACAAGTCATTTCGAATCCCTATGACCCGCAATACGGCAAGTTCACAGGAGCGGTCTCCACTGTCTCTACAAAGACCAGCGACTATGAGAAGTTTCACTTCTCGATTCAGAATTTCATACCACGACTGCGAGATCGCGATGGCAGCATTATGGGCATTGGCGCCGCCACCCCGCGAACTACCATCACCGGTCCAGTGTGGAGGGATCACATCGCTATTACGCAGTCCTTCGAATACCGCTATGTACGGACACCAGTAAACAGTCTTCCACCGTCGGAACGGGATACCAAACTTGAGAGTTTCGATTCCTATACGCAATTCGACTTCATCCTCAGCCCGAAGCAGACAGCTGCGGTTTCGTTTGCAGTGTATCCGCAAAAGCTGGACTACCTCGGGCTCAGCACCTTTGCCCCTCAGCCGTCGACGCCGGATTTTCATCAACGCGGGGAGCAAATCAACGCGCGGGATCATTACGCCATCGGCCAGGCCGGCCTGCTGAATTCGCAGTTCAGCTACAAGCGCTTTGATGCCGACGTCACCGCGCAGAGCAACGATCCGTACCGTCTGCTCCTGGAAACCACCGAAGGCGGTTTCTTCAATCGGCAGGCGCGTCGAACTTCCCGCACCAGCTTGCAGGAAACCTATCAGTTAGCGCCCTGGCAGTTCGCCGGTTCGCACCTATTCACGATTGGCCTGAGCTACGAACACTCTGCATACCAAGGCCGCCAGAGGTTTCTCCCGGTAGAGATTGACGGTGTGTCAAACGAACCCGTTGAACGCATTTCCTTCACTTCCCCAGCCTCATTCCGCATTAGTCAAAACGAGACGGCCTGGTTCGCCGGCGATCAATGGGCGATTAATCCGCGTTTGACCCTGAGCTTCGGCTTGCGCTTCGACAACGACACGATCACAAGCTCCACCCACGCCGCTCCTCGCGCTGGGTTCCTGCTGGCATTGACTAGAGACAGCAAGACACTGCTGAAGGGCGGCGTCGGCCGGTTTTATGACCGCGTCCCGCTCATGGCTCCCACGTTCGTCGATCTTCCGGAGCGTTCTGTCACTGTGCTCGACCAGAACGGCGCGGCGCTTAGTTCTGTCTTTTATCAGAACAAAATAATTGGCGAGCTCCGAAGCCCGCGCAGCACCTCGTGGAATCTGGAACTCGATCGCCAAATTCTTGCGGGCTTATTGCTGCGGATCGCCTACGAACAACGCAACACTACCGACGACTTTGTCGTTTCTCCAATCTCCGCCGGGACAACAGGATCGCTCGAACTCTCAAACGGGGGCAGCGATTTCTACCGGGAGTTCCAGGTGACGGCCCGCTACCAGCTAGCTCACCACTTGCTGAACGCTTCGTATGTCCGCTCCCGCGCTTTTGGTGACCTTAACGATCTCAATCAGTTCTTCGGGAATCTCGCGCAACCGGTCATTCAGCCGGATGCCCGAGGGCGGCTGCCGTTTGACGCACCCAACCGTTTCCTGTTCTGGGGCACGTTCGCGGGCCCGTTGAAGCTAACGCTCGTTCCCGTTTACGACCTGCACACGGGATTTCCCTACTCCGTCGAAAACCAACTCCGCGAATACGTTGGACCGCGAAACGTGGATCGCTTCCCGCGCTTCTCTTCGTTTGATCTGCAGATTACGAGGCCGATAACACTGCACTTTGGAGAGAAGCGCATACACGCGCGCGCCGGAGGCGGTGTTTTCAATCTTTTCAACCACTTCGATCCACGAGACGTACAGAACAACCTGACCAGCGCCAGGTTCGGAGGGTTCTTCAACTCATCTTGGCGTGAATACCGCGGAAAATTTGTTTTGGAGTTTTAACAATGAAAAATCATTTCTTGCTTGCCGCTTTGCTGTTGCTTGCGGCGTCTGTCGCTGCCGCGGACGAGTCCCCGTTGCTCCCCACCGCCACGGAAGTCATCATTCGGATGGGTTCGCGCGATCTGCAACGGCAAGTCTCCATTGAGGGATACGCCGGAATGCGGCGGTACGTCCTCGATAATCAGCATCTCCACAAACGCGCGGAGATGCTCGTGCAGGTGCAAGGCGACCCGGACGGCACAAAACATTTCGAGGTCGTGTCGGAAGAAGGCTGGAAAGCAGCGCACAAGCACGTTTTGCGAAAGATGCTGGAGTCGGAATCGGAGACGTCGCATCCCGAAGCTCGCGCCAAAACTAGAATCAATCCCGAAAACTACGACTTCAAAATGGCTGGAACGGAAGCAATTGACGGCCGCACAGCTTATGTTTTAGAAGTCAGCCCCAAACGCAAAGAGAAATACCTATTTCGCGGCCGCATCTGGGTAGACGCCGAGGATTATGCGCTAGCCCGCGCAGAGGGCCAGCCTGCAAAGAACCCTTCGTTCTGGACGAAGAGCACGCACTTCGTCCAGATCTACCAGAAAAATGGCCCTCTCTGGTTTCCCCGTTCGACGCAAAGCGTCACTGAAGCCCATATTTTTGGCACAACGAACGTGAACATCGAGTATTTCGATTACGCGCCCAAGACGGTGCACGCCCCCGACAACTCCGTAATGTCCGCAAAGGAGATGCTGAAGCCATGAATCACACAAGGACCTTCCTTTGGTCCGCAGCAGAGCTTCTTTGCGAAAAACACCGATTCACTAAGGTGGGCCAGCCATGACGACCGTTAATGAGTGCCTGATTCTCGCTGCGGGCAACGGGAGCCGAATTGCCTCTGTGTCCGGCGGCGTCCCCAAACCCCTGGTGCCACTGCGCGGCATACCACTTCTCGAGCATGTCATGACGTCGTGTCAGGAAGCCGGAATTACGAGATTTGTGACTGTTGTCGGGTACCGCGCCGACTTGATCCGCCGCTGGTTTGCCGAGCGGTCGTTTGACGGCATTTCTGTCACCTTGATAGAAAACCCGGACTACCACAAAGCCAACGGGGTCTCTGCTTTGGCCGCGAAAGATGAATTGCACAATCCATTCTTGCTTCTCATGTCTGACCACATTTTCGAGCCGAAAACAGCCAAGGGCCTAGCGCAGCAACCACTGGCAGATGACCAGGTGATTCTTGCGGTCGACCACAATGTGGATCGTGTTTTTGACCTCGACGACGCAACGAAGGTCAAATGCGAAGCGGATTACATCGTTGATATTGGCAAGGATCTTGCCCGTTATGACGCACTCGACGCGGGGATGTTTTTGTGTAGCCCGGCACTCTTCCAGAGGCTCGAATCGGCAAAGAGAGACGGAAACTGTTCGCTCTCGGATGGTATGCGCCAACTTGCGCGAGAGCAAAAACTGAGGGCCTTTGATATTGGCGACGCGCATTGGCAGGACGTCGACAGCCCCGAAGCATTGGCTCACGCCGAAAGCATCTTTGATGTGGACTTCTCTGGAAACCCGTTCGCGGAGAGTTTGGTCGATGCTTAGAATCCCATCAAAAGCGCAACTCCCGCTCCGGCTCTTCGCGATCGCTATGAGCGCAGGCTTCTTTGTTTACCTTATCTGGCGAACTGGTCCCAGCAAGCTTTGGAAAAGCCTCTCCGAACTCGGTTGGGGGATCATTTTAGTGATTGCCCTGGCCGGAGTCTCGCACCTTGCGAGGACCTGGGGTTGGCGGCTTACTCTGGGTGACGACCAGCATAAGATCTCCTTTTCGCGCTTGGTGGGGCTTAGACTGGGGGCCGAAGCCGCCGGACAACTCGGGATCCTGGGGCAGACCCTTGGAGATTCTGTCCGAGTCTCGCGCATGAGTGCAGAAATTCCCGTTGCCAGTGGTCTCGCTTCGGTGACTCTGGATCGCGGCCTCTATGTCGTGACGGCGACCGTGACCACGATCGCGGGGATTTTGGCCGCTCTACCTCTCGTAGCGCTTTCCCATGCTCTGCGTCTGTACGCGAGTCTGTTTGCTTTTACATTGATCGCCTTTCTGATGGTGACGTTGTTCGCGGTGCGAAAGCGTTGGCCGGTGCTTTCGTGGAGTGCCCGCATCATAAGCCGTGTTCCCTCCCTCAAGAATTGGATGGAAAAGAGATACTTGCTAGTCCAGTCCGTTGAGAGTGCGCTGTTCGATTTCCATCACAAGACCCCCGGAGCA
>Ga0307479_10005168_pt1 | contig 11974 bp, 16 predicted proteins | sample atmos_gasesECM4C_FD_203743 | JGI IMG/M metagenome (GOLD analysis project Ga0307479, IMG submission 203743) | Hardwood forest soil microbial communities from Morgan-Monroe State Forest, Indiana, United States - atmos_gasesECM4C_515 | ecosystem: Environmental > Terrestrial > Soil > Temperate... | reverse complement strand
GATCAGGGAGATCAGAGATACTGCGCTGAATTTCACCAGAACTTCGTTTGCGACGGCCTCCTGGCCATTATAGAACTCGGTTGGGATGTTCTGCGCGTGTCCGGTTAGCGTGACGACCAGCCCCAAGAACAAAAAGCGAGTTGTCTTCTTGAAAACGCCCGTCATGGTGTCCTCCTATCCCGACTTTGACTACTCGAAGCTGAATTTTCCGTAAGTCACTGATTCTACGTTCGAGAACTCAAGAGGTCTTCACTACAGTTGTTTCGCCCCGCGACACATTCTCGCCCAGCTGGACCATCCTGGGTGGTCGCTGAGCCAGCAGCTCCCAATGCAATTCGTGGAGAAGCATCAGGTGGTCCTTCCTGTGGTTGAGTGTATTGCGGAATAATCAGCAACCGCCCATCGGTCGTGGGCACCCGCACATCGACCCTTTTGAATGGGGCGGACATCTTCTCCAGCACGGCTCGAGGAATCAGACCAGGCGATGTGGTTACCGAAGTGAGTCCACGACCTGGCCTTACGCGCTAACGGGCACTCGTGGTCTCCGGGATGATGCAGCCAGCCTCCTGGAGTACTCTGTCCACCCAGGCATTCGAGAACTGACCGCACTTAACGCTCGTCAAGTAGTCCCTGCTGTTCGCCCTCTGAGCCCACAATCTCTGCAGCAGCTTGCTTGCTATCTCCTGCGGAATAACAACCACGCCTGCCCCATCCGCCAGAACTAGATCGCCGGGATTAACCACGACTCCGCCGCAGCAGATCGGGAAATTGATCTCACCTGGCCCACGGTGAAGAGGCCCAATAGGGGTAGCGCCACGTGCGAAAACGGGAAAATCTAATTCGATAATGTCAGGTAGATCGCGCACGAATCCGTCGACAATAAAGCCAGCAATTCCCCGGTGCTTGGCCTTCGTGGAAATCAAATCGCCCAAGACGGCATTCATAGATGAGCCATGGGCATCGACCACCACGATATCCCCCGGTTTCGCCACATCCAGCGCCTTATGCACCATCAGGTTGTCCCCCGGGAATACCTTCACCGTGCAAGCTAGTCCACAGAGTCGGTGATGTCTGCCGGTGAGACAAGCGATGCTGGGATCCACGGCATATAACCGGTTGAGCAGATCCGAAATATCCGGAGTTGGGAATTTCGCAAATTCCTGCATGAGGTCCGGATCCAAGCGATTGAGCTCCGTTCTGATGCGAAAGCCCGGCCCCGGGAACATTTCCGCCGAGCGAGGTCTACCAGCTCCAGCATCCACGGTTGCAGTCGCAATTGCAGTCATGATCACTCCTTACTTTCAACGGTTGAATTGCTACTCAGGTTGAAGGGAAACTCGCTCGTGGTGCGAACGCCTCAAAATATTCGGGCCACGGCGACAGGCTGATTTCGAACTATCCGGCGGTCCGCGGAGCCACTATTAATCATAGGAATGCTGCCTCATCCTGCACTGGCGCGTTTTGTTGCCATGACCAGGTACTGCATTCCGTAAAAGGACACGATTGGCAGCTTTAGATTTGCCGCCACTTGGAGCAGCCGATGTACTTTGATTCCCGTCGAATCGGGCAGAACGTGCTTTCCGAAGAGGGTGAATGGGCCGAACCCAACCGTGCCGCTCCGCAACTTATCGAGGCCCCCACCGGAGAGGATGGAATCGAACTCGCGTCGCGAGTGTCTTCGATTAAGCGCTTTTGCTCGTGGCGGCAGCAATTTCGCTCGACGAAGCGCCGAGACCAGATAGCGTCGTACCGGCCTGAGGATCGGAAGCAGCGTCGGATCGAGAATTTCATCGAGGTGCACGTTATTGTCTGCGCTGACTAACACATACCCCCCGGGGCGCGTCACGCGTGCCATCTCACGAACGGCGGCAAGCGGGTTTTCCAGCCATGGCAGCACGCCCAGGGCGAACACCAAGTCAAAACTGTTATTGGGCATGGGCAGGGAGCGTACGTCGGCGCGGACGATTCGAACCCGCTCACCAGCACCGGTCTCGGCTAAGCGCTTGCTCGCGAGGTTAATCATGGTGGCCACACTATCGACAGCATCGACGCGATACCCTCGCATGGCTAGCGCAGCTGTAGCAAATCCGGCTCCGCACCCTATCTCCAATAAGTGCGCCGTCCTAGGCAGCCGCAGTTGTTCGATCCATTCGATTGCTGTGGCCATACGGTCTTGGTAAATGTGACCGTCTAAGGTAGCCTGGTGATAAATACCCTCCCAATGAGATGCGACGGTCTCAAAATGATTGTTCACCCTGGCCTGCGGATCGATCGGGGACGTGTCCTCGCCCAGCTTGTGGTTCGCTTGCTCCACGTAGTGGATTTCCTTTGGGATTTGCATTTTACCTCTCAGATAGGCGCACTATCCGCCCAGGCCCTTCCGCGTAAATTCAACTGTTCTTCGGCGCGTCTTCATTGCTAGCTCAGTTTACGCTGACGTTCACTCATCCGACCCAGGCGCCCAGTTCCGAGGTACTTTCCTGGCCACCGCCGCCGGTTTTGGCTCGGCATCACGTATTTCGGGGCATGGGTCGCTATAGGTGCAGGAATGTGAAATAGGATGCTGCTCGCTAGCGGCCTCGCCCCGGACTCACCAACCTGGGCGGCCGTGTTCTCTGAAACTCAGAATCGCCGCAAACAGCCCCAGGATTGCAAAGCCCAGGACAGTCGTCTTGTGGGAGACGAGAATGCGCCAGTAGCCCACAAAGCTGTCGGCGCCTGCTCATGACCGTGGTCCTCACTTTGTCATAACAGACGGTGACTTTAGACTTCATGACACTAACGATCTCCTCACGCTACCGCTGGACCGACTTTTTCGAATTCAGGCGTCTGTTTCTGTTCCTTGCGGGTCTTAGCAAACCAGGAGTCCTGCATTTTTTCGACAACTGCCGCAAGAGCGTTCGAGAATCCAGTCGCCGTAAACACGTCCAGATCCATCCAAAGGGGGGAGGACAAGTCTTTTCGATACAAACTGAGGTTACCCAGTCGTTTTCCGTTACGTCTGGGCAGGCTGAAAGTCATACTCCAATCGCTCTCTAATGATGTCGTCGAGCGATTCCAAAAGAACTGAAATTTGCGCGCGCCGGCAGGAAGATAAACTTCAACCCCGACCGGCAATTCTGATGATAAATACAGGCCGAAACCATCAAATCCCACCGGTTTGAGACATTGCTGTAATATCTCGCAGAATTGTGAAAGGGTAGTGCAAGATCGCAGAGCGTCGGGTGCCCGGCGGATCGCTATGTGATTGGCAATGACATGGCGCTGATTCAGAGTGCGATTCGCGGCATGGCCTAGTTCTAAGAATTCCGGATAACCCAACTGCTGGACGCCGATGAGAACACCAATCCCCACCACTGCTAGCACCGTTGCTTCAGCCATACCATCCGGGTTGAGCAGGAAGAGACTCAAGAGCCCAAAGCAGGCGCTTACACCATAAAGCACTAAAACGGCTTGCCTATGGGAGATACCGCGGCCGAGTAACTTATGGTGAATATGCTCACGATCAGCGTTGAATAGACATTTGCAGCTCAAGAACCGGCGGCTTACTGCGACGGCAACATCCAAGATCGGCAGCCCGAGGGAAACAATAGGAATCGCAACAGCTACCACCGTCGGCGATTTTTGCGATCCGGCAATAGCAATCGCGCTGAGTAGAAACCCAATCAGCAGACTCCCGCAGTCACCAAGGAAAATCGAAGCCGGATTGAAGTTATACCGGAGAAATCCGGCAATCGCGCCGGCGAGAACAAGCGTCATAAACAAAATCGCTTGGTTATGGAAAAGTATCGCCACAACGCAAGTCACGAGTGTGGAGAACAGCGCAGACCCGGCTGCTAGCCCATCGAGCCCATCAATCAAATTGAAAGCATTAGTGATCCAGAGGACCCAAAGAATTGTCAACGGGAGTCCTACCAGCCACCCCAAATGGGAATGACCCACCGCAATCGGCACATAGCTTATTCCCAGACCACCGCAGAATAAAAGTATTGCCGCTCCCCCCTGCACGGCAAACTTGAGGTAGGCATTGAGTCCGCAAAAATCATCGATCAAGCCAAACACGAAGATGATGGTGGCTGGTCCAAGGATCTTCAAAGTGACACTAGACCAAGGATGCTTGGGTATGTCGAAATACACGGCTACGAAATGAGCTAGCAGTACCGCGCACCAAAGAGTCAGGAAAATAGCAACACCGCCTAAGCGCGGAACAGGACGAACATGAACATGCCGGTCCGAATTGGGGGTAAAGACCCATTTGTGAGCGATGGCAAAATCGCGGATGCAACGCGTGAACGTTGCCGATGCTAACAGAGCCGCGATAAATACAAGAAGTTCCATGACACTGTCGTTATGTCAATAAAGGCAATCCTGAAGGTTAGTCCAGAGATCGTGGCGATCGAGGGGGGACGTACCCTCCTGTCGTCCCTTTCTTCTCTTCAAGCGGAATCGGTATTATTGGCTTTCGTGCTAGGTCTACCCATGGGCACAGGGATGCGGAATGTGGTTATGTAGGGATGTAGGGCGCGAGACATCCACTGTTTAGCATGGCACGGCAAGCCCGATGCTGGTCGGCAACGGTTGCACCCAGGACTCATCAACCTGGACCGCAACCGAGCGCTGCAAAAGTGTTACAGACAGCACCAGGCGTCGTTGTCCTCTGAAGCTCAACAAGATCCCCTCAATGCCACAGAGAGGACCGTTGTCAATTCTCACTCTATGTCCAATCCGCAAGAAGGGCCAAGGTTCCTTGGGCAACCCCGATTTAACGGCCGTCTGAATGGCAGCAATTTCGGCTTCCTTCACAGGGAGGGGAGCACCTCCAACGCTAACGATATAAACCACGCCAGGAATCGAGAGAATCGGGAGGCGATTTAGCGGGTCAAACTTACAGAAAACGTACCCGGGGAAGAGTGCGAGGTCGATTTCCTTAATTCGGTCAGACCATTTGCGTCTGCACTTGTACAGGGGCAGAAACCATTCGTAGTTTCTTCCGCGCAAATGTGTGGCTACGGTATTCTCGAACCGGCTTCTTACGCGCAGCGCGTACCACAATTGGTTTGTGTTTGGTGTTTCCGTGATCATCCGCGAAAACCTTGGCAACTGGTGTGAAACTTGCGGCGAGCAGCGAACCCGCCCAAGCTACCGCCCCTTGAGTCCCAATTTGGGACCCGCGTGCAAGATTTCAGGAGCGCCTAAAATGATCGCAGCTCGAGTTCGCGCGCCGTTGGCAACTGCCGCCCTCTTGCACGGTTCTCCGGGCAAAACGCTTCATTGTGTGAAATCGACCAGAACTCGAGCACGCCTGCATAGCGAAGATGTTATTTCATGATTTGATCGGTCTCGTCCATTACCTAGAATGGTTCGCCAGGATGCTTAGCCGCTTCAGATTAACCCTTTGGACTAAGCCAAGGGATTGCTTGTTCCTGAAATGGTAGTGGTACTCTGGGATGGTATTCACCTCCAAAATGGCGCCCCGGACTCCACCAATGTCACCCTCGAATCCCTCTGAGCAAATGTGCGGCTGCGGTGTTCTCGAACCGGCTTCTTACCAGGAGGGCGTACCCAGGAGTACTTTGTGTTTCGTGACTCCATGTCCCTCCGGGAAAGCTTCGCGAATGACGTGAAACTTCTTGCCAGTAATAGCGAGTTGACCAAGCTACCGCCCCTTGGGTCCCATTTTGCAACCCGCAAAATTTTAGGAGCAGTCAAAATTCCACCTTAGTTCGCGGTGTCTTTCGCGGCTCCCGTCACACTTGCATAAATACTTCGCGCGGGAAGCATCAACAAGCCCGTGAAGTTGGCAATTCGACATCAGGCGATTTCGCAAGCTATGTGTCAGGAGTTTCCTGGGCATCGCCTCCGCGGCACCCGTACAAAGACCCCAGAGAGCCGTTGGCAACGCCAAACCATCTGACGACAGATTCTTGAGGGCAACCTACAACTGAGGTGAGGACCAGAAGGCAGGCGGCGAAGTGAAATCAATGGCGTATTTTTTTCGTAGTCCGTGGGTGGGAGTGGAAGCAAGTGCGCTTCAAAATCAACACAATTGCCGGAATCGGCCCAACCGAAAGCAAACTTCTTGAATTTCGTCGGGGCACAATTTTCTACGGGTGGATCAGGCTCTGTTAACGAGCACCTCAAACAGACTATTCGACAAATCCTTACATGTGGGGAGCTTGCGTTATCCCATCAGCCCTCTGTCGCTCAGCCTATTTGGACGTTCTCTTGCCAAGCGCACGCCGATCGCGGTTCCCCCAGTCTTCAACACTTGACAATAAATAACGCGTGCTGGCCATGAACCTACACCTCTTGATGATTCGACAACCACACGCTCGTTCTGTCCCCACATCTTCTGCGCGAGAATTCTGGCGCCGAAAAGACTCACGTTCTCGGTCGTCGCTTGTTCGCTGAGCCCTAGTCGATCAAGACTCGCGACACGCACGGGAATGGCGGTCGCATAGCGTCTTTCCATTCGTCCGATCTCCGGCTTCATAAATTCTTCCTTGCGCCGGAAACCCCCAATTTCAATTGAGGGAGGAGGAGTGCTAGTATGCGCCGGCAATCAAAATGGCTCTTGCCGCTTGTGTTTTGCTGGAGCGATCCGGACGCCCCGCGATGGGACCTAGGCGCGGTCACAAGCGAACGCTGCTCTGCCAGCGATTGCAGCGGGTTGGTCGCCCGTGTAAACCAGCGCAACGGCCTCCTGGGAATGCGGAGCCGAACCAGGGATGTGAGGTCAATTTCGCGGAGATTGCGGTCTGATCTTAGTAGGTCGCGCACGCTGTTCTCTAGTGAAAAGCTTCCGGCTTCAGCCGGGAGTTGTTTACTTCCCCTGCCCTCGTCGCTGAGGCGGGCGATTGCCGGGGTAAGCTTTTTGGCAGACTTATCTCGGGCCGGAGCCCAGCACAAGAGGAGGCACATAGGCAGGTGGGAAGCTAGCTCATTTGCGGTTGGGAAAAAGCGGGTGAATGCAGGCACCAAGCTGCGGTAATCACTCATTTCCTCGGGTGGTATAATCCTGAGAGTTCCGTTAGAGTTGAGTGAGACCCTTTCGAACGGCATAGCGGACCAAACTGGCAACGTCATGAATGTCTAGTTTTCGCATAAGCCGCGACCGGTGTGAATCTGCGGTTTTCACGCTAATTCCCAGCAGCGAGGCAATATCCCTCGTAGATTTTCCTTCTGCAATTAACTGAAGTACCTCACGTTCTCGTGAGGTGATCGGATCAACCGGGAGCTCAGCTTTTGACAAATATGCATTCACCACAGCGGTGGACATTCCTGGGCTCAAATAGACCTGACCACGACACACTACGTGGATCGCGTGAACCAGATCACTCGCGGCTTGATTTTTAAGGACGTATCCTTTGACACCAGCCCGCAGGGCTTCCATCAAGTACTCATCTTCATCATGACGCGTCAACAAGATGGCCTTGGTTTTCGGGGCGGATAGCTTCAATTCGCGAGCCGCACTCAACCCATTCAGTAACGGCATGCCGATGTCAATTACAGCCAAGTCCGGAGAATACTTAGCGGCAAGCAGGATTAGCTCCCGACCATCCCCAGCTTCGCCGATGACTTGAATGCCGTCGCGTTCCAGCAAAGACTTAATCCCTTGGCGGACCACGGTATGATCGTCCCCGAGAATGACTCGGATAGGCATTTTCAATCCTCCAGCGGGAGTTCGATCAGTAGTTCCGTTCCCTTAGCAGGCGCAGCGCGGATCTCTAGCGTTCCTCCCACGGCATTTAGCCGTTCCTGCATACCCAAGAGTCCAAGTCCCGTGCGGGGCTGTGCCCCCAGAACTTTTGACACGTCGAATCCCTGACCATCATCTACGATGGCGCAACGAAAGATTCGTGCCACCCGCTGCAACCGGATTTTTACAGTTCGGGCCCCAGAATGCCTAGCCGCATTCGTCAAAGCCTCCTGCACGATACGGTACACGGTAGTCTCTAGGTTCTTTGGGAGTCGCTCACGAACCCCACTTATGACAGAAATCGCCAATCCAGTTCTCTTCGAAAAGCCATCGGCCAGGAACCGGATCGCAGGCGCCAATCCGAGGTCGTCGAGAACCATGGGCCTGAGCTCATGTGACAGTCGCCGGAGCTGCTTTTCGATTTGGTCAAGAAGACCAAACACTGGTTGCAACCGGTTCTGCAGGGGCGAGGGCAGATCCCGAGCTGCGCCAGCCAGCGCAAGATGAACTGCGACAAGAAGCTGACCGGCCTCGTCGTGGACGGCCCGCGCAATTCTTTGAATTTCGCGTTCTAGAGTTTCATTGAGGTTGCGGAGTAAAGTAAGCGATTCTCTAAAACCTCGGTGTGTCATTTCATACGCGGACAGGCCCTCGCGCAGGAACTCCCCCGATCCGTACAACACCTGTGCGGCATCCCACCTCGCGCTGGAATCAGAGAATATCTCTAGCAAGGCGGCTTGATGCAATGCGGCGAAATCCAGAATTCCCTTGCCTTCGGTGACGGCCGCGCGGCCGAACTCGTACGCCGCTCCCAACGCCTGCTCTCCGCCGCTATCAAGGTAATTTTTCAAAGCAAGGAGATACAACCCCGTGCCTCCGGCTTTGAGCTGCGTCACCATTTTTCCCACTACTTCGGTCATTTGCGGTTTCCCAAAAACCTTGCAACCAGAACCAGGGCGTCATCGTTGCCCTTCCAAAAATGCCCCAGAACATTCTTTGCCGCTTCCTCAGACGCATCGGCCGTGATCGGTCCCCGGGCGAATTCCTCGCGAACTCCATCGGTTGCAAAGATTAAGATGTCCCCAGGAAGAACCTCCAAGACCTCAGCCGCCAAGGGCGGGAGGTGAATTCCCAGAACGCCGCCACGGAGCAAGAGCACCTCTTGCGGCTGTGGCATCTGAGTGCCGGCGCGCAGCAGGACGCCCTGGACGTTGCCCACACCTATCCACGCCATGAGACCACGCGAGATGGTTACCGAAGCCACGCTGATGACCACACCTCGAGTGGCTTTAAGTTCCTCATGGCAGCGTTGCATGAGTGCTGTTATTGGCAGCTCAGCGCCGTTTTCGATTACGTGTACGGCCTTCGCTGAAGCCGCTGCAGCCTCGTCCCCATGACCCAAGCCGTCTACGACTCCGAGAAGAGCTCCGTCCGGAAAGGAGCAAACGAAGTGGCGATCACCTGACTGGGATTGGCCGGGCAACACAGAGCTAGCCACGCCCCATTCTATGGCCGCTACGTTCGTTGCTTCCATTTCTTAACCTTCACAGTCGTGCCGCGCTTTGGCATAGAAGTGACCTCAAACTCGTCCATTAACCTGCGCACCCCCGGGAGACCGAGCCCTAAACCGCCCGAGGTCGAAAAGCCATCTCGCAAAGCTTGTTGAACATCGGAAATGCCTGGCCCTTTGTCGGAGGCGACAATCAAGATGCCGGAACGGTCCGATCCGTTAATGGCAGTGATGAGGATCTCTCCCTGCCGGGCGTAGGAAACAATATTGCGCCCCAATTCCGAAATGGCCGTTGCAATTAGAGTGGTATCGCCAGACGAAAAGCCCAATTCCGTCGCAAGCATGCGTCCCTGAGAGCGAGCAATTACGATATCATTGCCAGACTTTATTGGTACGTGCACTTCGTTCGCAGCCACGTTTGCGGTCTCTCAACTCGCTGCTCGCTTGAATTTCCGATTTAAGTAGTAAAGGCCTTCCTCCAGGTCTAAGGCCGTAGCCACACCGTCCAATGTCAGGCCGAGCTGTACCATCGCAAAGGCCACTTCAGGCTGTATTCCTACAATGACGGTCTCAGTGCCGCGCAGTCGAATCATATTGGCGATTTCACGGATGGTGCGGGACGCGAAGGAGTCCATGACGTCGAGGGCGGTAACATCCAAAATCACTCCGCGGGAGCGCATTTGAACCACTCGCTCGATCAAAGCCCTCCGAAGTTGGAGGAGGTCAGCATCGGTGAGAGCAGCTTGTACGGTGGCGATCAAGATACCGCCCTGTTTGAGGATCGGGACTTCCACGGTTCACTCCGTTGGTAGAGCTTATGCATTCTCCGCCATCATCGCGACTTTGTAGCCGAGCAAGCGCTCCGCTTGCTCGATTCCGCCCTGCAGGTCGCCAACCGTGTTCATCTTGCTGAGATCCACTCCGATGGTAACGAGGGTGTGTGCAATCTCTGGCGACAATCCCGTGACAATTACGGTGGCACCCAAGAGCCGGGAGGCCTCGACTGTCTGCACCAAATGGTTGGCGACCGTGGCATCCATCGCGGCCACGCCAGTGATGTCTATCACAACGACTTTGGCTCGATTGCTACGCACTCCTCGCAGGAGTTGCTCGGTCAGTTGCCGCGCTCGTTGGGCGTCAATTACACCGATGATGGGGAGAATCAGGAGCCGTTCACGCACCTGCAAGACCGGCGTGGAGAGCTCCCGGATAGCCTCCTGCTGCTGGCGAATGACACGCTCCCGCTCCTGGACGAAGCCTACTGCAACTGTGTTGGCAATCCGGTTCGCGGCTGGCTCGTAGGCGTCCAGAATTCGGTTCAGTTCCTCAAAATCGCCTTGGTATTTCGCGAAGAGCGAACGCGCCAGTACGTCTCGCAGGAGGAGAACGATGCCGACTACTTCATGTGTTTCCACGCCTCGAGGAATAATGCGCTCCGAAAGATTCCGCGCATAGTTCTGCAGGGCTTCGAATGTCCCCGTCTCAAGCGCCGCAACATAGCTGTCATAAACCGAAGTCGCTTCAGCGAAAATTTCTTCTTTAGTCATCGCCGTTAACAGTTGAGCCTCTGTGATGCGTTGCACCCATTCTTCACGCAAGGATGTGCGGTTCTGACGCAGGTGAGCGACAAGTTCTCGGAGCAGCCTCGTAGTAGTCTCGCTACGTGGTGTTCCATCGTCGGCCGTATCTTGAGTGACTACAACGACATCCTCATCCCTTTTCGGTACCATTGAGCTGCTCTCCTTTCCGCGAGTAACAATGCCCTGTTCGTGTACATCAATTTGCGTACCACCGGATCCTCAAGGCAACAATGAGTAAAACAGTTGCATGGGACTTCAGGTCAATACCTTAGGCCTGCGTTCACTTCCATGGATCCGGCTCGTTGTTTTTGGCGCCGTCCTCTCGATGTCATAACTTCGCTATCAGGCACATCTTGGGTGAGGTTCGTCGGTTTTCTTTGGCGCCCTTGGCCCCAGCGTTCGAGGTGGCTGTCGATGGAAGCCACCCTGCGGGCTTCCCACCGGATCCCAAGGTCGACAACAGCTATGCCAACCCGAGCCAAGACGTCGTGGACGATGCCCTTGTCCAAAATCCGCTTGAGCGAGTCAGCCATCTGTGTCTCGCGGGCAGCTCGGCCTGCCTCTCTTGCCGCCCTTGGCGTCACCTGAGACTTGGATAACTGCTGGATCCTGCCGTTGCTTCGAGCTAGCTCTGTCTTACGTATCCGCATGGGCCGCGCGGTTGACGGCCACGGAGTGCAAGCCAGAACCTCGCAAACCGTTCCGCAACCTCCCTTTCGTCACCAAGACATGACCGTTGAAGTTGATCACGCAGACTTGCACTTCTATTGAGAGAACTATGCGCGCTTCAATACCAGGATTAATGTAGGAGGCCGCGAGCTGACAACGTATGGCCCTGTACGTATTGTCTGCGAATGAGGGCATACGTGTCCTGCGATAGCTCACCCAAAAAAGGCGGGTACTACAGTAGGAATTGCAGTCCCATTTCGTATCCGTTGGTCGACTTCTGAGTCCAACGCACCTGCATTAGTGTAGGAATCGTTGCGCCGGTTCCAGAAACGGCTATCTCGCAACGAACGAGAGATGATTCTGCCACCCGCCGTTTACTGAGGAAGCAAATACCGCCGACGCCAATATTCTGAATTTGGCCCTGAATGGCGCTGTCGGGTTCGCGATGTGGAAGTCCCAGCGATGTGAGCTGCTTCGCACGCAGTTCGATCTGACGCCGAAACCGCTGTTGACGTC
>Ga0307479_10005167_pt1 | contig 11974 bp, 10 predicted proteins | sample atmos_gasesECM4C_FD_203743 | JGI IMG/M metagenome (GOLD analysis project Ga0307479, IMG submission 203743) | Hardwood forest soil microbial communities from Morgan-Monroe State Forest, Indiana, United States - atmos_gasesECM4C_515 | ecosystem: Environmental > Terrestrial > Soil > Temperate... | reverse complement strand
CCACTCGTCCGGCCGCGGCGCTGGTCGAGGCGCCGCCGCCGTCGCTGCACGATGCGGTCCGCGCCGCGCAACAGTTCGACGCGCGGCCGGCCGCCGAGGCCGAGCCCCTCTTGCAACGCCGCTCGTTCTGCGTCGTGCCGGGCCTCGACTTCTCCCAGCACCTGCGCAAGCCGGCCACGCTCGCGCAGTCGACCGCGCACGCCGAGTTCTACCTCGACGACGAGGACCTCTCGCACTACGACTCGGCGTTCGTGCCGGCGCTGGCGCAGTCGTTCGAAGAGCGCGTCTGGCCCGCCATCACCTCGGCGTTCGGCGCGCCCACCGACGTCGACCAGAACGGCAAGGTGCTGGTGCTGCTCTCGCACGAACTGGGCGCGCACATCAACGGCGGTTGGCTGATCGGCTATTTCGGCAACGCCGATCTGTTGCGCGCGCGCGACGACTCGTCCGACTGCTCCTCGGGCGGATCGAACCACGGCGAGATCGTCTTCCTCAACGACGTCCAGAACGGCACCGCCAACGGCTGGTCCGTGCAGGACCTGCAAAGCACCATCTATCCCGAGACGCTGGCGCACGAGATCCAGCACATGCTCAATCTGGGCCGCCGCTGCGTCGAGCGCTCCTGCGACGGTCCGGAGGCGACCTGGATCAACGAGGCGCTCTCCAAGGTGGCCGAGGACCTGGCGGGATACGGGTGGAACGCGGCCGCCGGCCGCGCCCAGGGCGCCGACTACCTCACGCTCGCCGCCGGCGACCTGCGCGGCTACGACGGGCGCAGCTTGACGAAGTGGGAGGCCGACCCGATCGGAAACTATCAAGGCGCGCACAGCTTCCTGCGCATGTTCGTCGATCGCTTCGGCGATTCGTTCGCGGGCAGGGTCGCCGCCGACGACGGCGGCGTGCCGGGGCTGGAAGCGATGCTGCAGCGGCCGCTGCCGCGGGCGATGGCGGAGTGGGCGACGGCGCTGTTGCTCTCCAATGAATCGGGCGCGCCGTACGGTTTTTCGGGAGCGTCGTGGTCGCCGCTGCACGAGCGGTTGCGGCATCTGCAGACGCGCGCGCCGGGGCCTTTGACTTTGCGCGCCGACGGAATCGCGGCGGTGCTCTCGGGCGCGGGGCACGACGGGCCGGCGGAAGTGATCGTTCGCAGCAACGAAGACGTGCCGCCGCACGTGGTGGTTGTGCGCGCCAATGCGTCGCTTCCCCGGAACTGACGCGCCGGCACTTGAAAAATCGCGCATGGCGGCGTTTCCTCCGCGCGCGGGGGAAATCATGAAAAAGAACCTGGTCGCGGCGGCGGCGCTTTGCGGCGTTCTCCTCGGTTCTTCCACTGCGCAAGCACAGACATGCAACGGCATCTGGCACTGGGTCGACGTAGACGGCACCAAATGCCTCGATGGATCGCCGACCGGATTCGAGTACGTCTGCTTTCCCAATCTCGGCCCCACCGGCCCGCTGGTCGTCTTCCTGGAATCGGGAGGCGCTTGTGGAGACGCCGATACTTGCAATTGCACGCCCAATTCGAAAGGCGTGTGCCAATGCACGCCCAATCTTTTCGCGAGCTTTTATGGAAAGGCGCAATCGAACGACGGCTTGCCCTGGGCGCACTCCTACGTCGATTCACCCAGCGCGACGACGCCGATCTTCATCGCTCAGGGAGTTCCCTCCGACTGCAACACGACAAGCTGCAGCCCGCCGGAGGCATTGAACGGCCCGACCTCGCCGTTCAATGACTCGAGCGCAGGCATCTACCGATGGAACTTCGTCTACGTCCCGTTCTGCGTCGGCGACACATATATGGGCAATGGCAAGCAGCACACGTTCACTCCATCCAATCCGCCGAGTGGGTGCAATAGCAAGCCCTATACGGTCACGTTCAACGGCTACAACAACGTGGGGCTCGACATCGCGCAGGTCCAGGCCATGGGCTTCTCGCCGAGCAAGGTCGCGCTGATCGGATCGAGCGCAGGAGCGGTAGGCGTCTCCTGCAACATGAGTCGGATCGCGGCGGCCTTGCCGCAGACCAGATACGCGATGGAAGACGGCATCGCGCCATTCAACCCGCTCTTCATGCCGTACACTGCATGGGGCGAGGCCTTTGGCGCGTGGGTACCCGACAGCAACGGAGATCCGATCGCCAAGACCTGCCCGATCATTGCGAACCCCGGAGAGGAATGGGGTCCAAGCCTGGTCGCCCGCTACAACGCCGTCAACCTGCCGAACATACGCAAGGCCATGTCGGACGACTATTACGATTCCACCGAGGATTTCTTCTATTGCCTCTTGGGAGCGCGTCCCGATGTCAACGGCAGTTGCGCGCTCGCCGTCCAACGCAACCTGGTGGAGGTCCTCGCCAGCGACATCGGGGAGGACAATCCGACGGACAAGGTCTTCTATCACTCCAGCGTCTGCCACGCGGAGCGGATAGTCGACAACCTCGATGCATCCAGCAGCGGGGGCGCAGACTGCACCTACGACGGCATGTCGACCGACGGAGTGATGTTCCGGGACTGGTTCCGCGGCTGGATGCAGTTCGGCGGATATGGCTGGGATACGGTGAAGTAATCAAAGACGCTCGAGTAGCTTCTTGGCGAATAGATAAGCGTCGCCGGGCCAGCGGGCCGAGACGTAGCGGCCGTCCTCGGCGGCGAATGCCGGGCGGTCGTCGGTATCGGTGCCGCGCTTGGTCAATACCGGGGGGCCGCGGGTGAATTGCGCGGAAGGATCCTTCAGAGCGCTCTTGACTTCGTCTTCGACGTATTCCGGATAGGTTCGATAGTAACGGCCTAACTTCCAAGCAGTAATGTAATAAGCGGTGCGCTCCATCGGTTTGGTCAGGCAGGTGGTCCGCGCATCGTGCATCACGCTCTTGCCGTCGAGCTTGCTGCGCGCCAGCGCCAATACTCCATGGCAGATGGCGGCCACCGGCCTTTGCAGCGCCCAATACTCGGCTATCTTCGACTGCAAGAGTTGCGAACCCAGGTATTGCCGCATTCCGGGCGCGTGGCCTCCTGGCAACAACAGCGCATCGTAATCGGAAGGCTTCAAGGACGACCAGGCCAGCGGCCGAGCGAATTCCGGCGCCTGAGTCATCTCGGCGTAGAAGGCCTGGGGCTCGGGCTCGGCGCCCAGCTTTCCGAAGAGCACGCCGGTGAGCAGCAATGGATCGGCCGCGGGCGGCGCGCCGCCATGCTCGGTGGCGAAGACCACCTCGTGGCCCGCGCGACGAAGGATCTTCCACGGCACCGCCACTTCAGTGACGTCGAAATCCCGATCCGGGAGCGGCACCAGGATCTGCTTCATGCGCGCATCTTGTAGCCGCGCTTGAGCAGCCACAATGCCCAGGCGACCATCGCCGCGGTGAGAGCGAGCAGCACGCTGAATCCGACCCAGGGCGGCTGCTCGTGGACGCCGATCAGCGCCGAGCGCATCGACTCGATCATGTAATAGATGGGATTGAGGTGCAGCACCACGCGGAATCCCGGCGGCAGCATCGAGGCCGAATAGAAGACGCCGCCGAGGAAAGCCAGCGGAGTAATCACGAAAGTAGGGATGAAGTTGACCTGCTCGAATTTGTCGGCCCACAAAGCAACGATGAGTCCCGCGGCGGAGAAAGCCACCGATACCAATATCGCCGCGGCGAGCGCCTCGATCGGGTGCGGCACCTGCGGCCCCACGAAGAGGGCGGCGGTGGCCCAGGTGAGCCCGCCCACGATCATGGCGCGCGTGGTCCCTGCGGCGATGAAGGCGCCGAGGATTTCGGTGTAAGTCAAAGGCGTGACCAGGATATCGACGATGGTGCCTTGTAACTTCATGATGAATAGCGATGACGAGGTATTGAGGAAGGCATTGTTGATGATCCCGAGCATCACCAATCCCGGCACCAGGAAGCGGATATAAGGGACGCCTTCCACCTCCCGCACGCGCCCGCCCAGCGACCAGCCGAAGACGACGAAATAGAGAGCGGTGGTGATCAGCGGCGATAGTATCGTCTGCCCCGGCACGCGCAGGAAGCGCTTCACTTCCTTGCGATAGAGGGTGCGCGGCCCCAGCGAAGGCTCGCTCGGCGGCGGCGGAGGAGGCGCGGGCGGAGCGGGGCGTTCGCGGGCGGTGGCGCCGTTGCCCGGCGTGGCCACAACCGGCCCCGTCGAGTGCAACAGCTCGATGATCACGCTCTCCAGCCGCGGGTCGCGCGTCTGCACGTCGGCCACGTGCAGGCCAGAGGCGGCCATGGCCTGCAGAGGGGCGGCCAGCGTCTCTCCCACCCGCCGCGTCAGCACCACCGCGGCGCCGCCGTCGGCCAGCGCCGCTCCCACCTGCTGCAGCGAAACGGGCAGCTCCCGCAGCGGTTGCGTCAGCTCCAGGCGGACCGTGCGCTGGGAGTGGCGCGCGAGCAGGTCGCGCTTGTCTTCGACCACCAGCAGCTGTCCGTTGCGGATCACGCCGATGCGATCGGCCAGCTCCTCGGCTTCCTCGAGATAGTGAGTCGTCAAGACGACGGTGGTGCCTTCGGCGGCGAGGCGCCGGACGTAGGTCCACAGATCGCGGCGCAGCTCCACGTCCACGCCCGCGGTCGGCTCGTCGAGGAAGAGCACCGGCGGCCGGTGCACCAGCGCCTTGGCGATGAGCAGGCGACGCTTCATTCCGCCCGAGAGCGCGCGCGTATTGGCGTGGCGCTTGTCGAGCAGGCCGAGGTTGCGCAGGATCTCCACGAGGCGCTCTTCTTCGAGCCGCACGCCGAAGTATCCCGCCTGGAATTCCAACGCCTCCTGCACGGTGAAGAAGGGATCGAAGTTGATCTCCTGCGGCACCAGGCCCACCGCGCGCCGGGTGAAGCGGTAGTCGCGCACCACGTCGTGGCCGAGCACTTCCACGCTGCCGGACGTGGCGAGCGCCGTGCCGGCCACCAGGCTGATGAGCGTGGTCTTGCCCGCGCCGTTGGGGCCCAATAGCGCGAAGATCTCGCCCTGGTGGATGTCGAGGTCCACGTTGTCGAGGGCGAGCAGGCTTCCGAAGCGCTTGGTGGCGCCGCGCAGGCGTACGGCTTCGGTCATGTCGCTTGCAAGATGCCACAACGAGCCCGGCGATGCGTTACAGTGCGCGGCCGGGAAGCCGGAAAGGAACCACCATGGGAAATCGACTCTTCGTCGGAAACCTCCCCTTCGATGCCACCGAGGCGCAGGTCAAGGACCTGATCGCTTCCGGCGGCCGCACCGTCCACTCGGTCAAGATCGTCACCGACAAGGACACCGGCCGCTCGCGCGGGTTCGCCTTCGTCGACGTGGAGGACGACGCGCAGGCGCAGGCCGCCATCGCCGAGCTGAACGGAAAGGACTTCGGCGGCCGGGCGCTGGTGGTCAACGAGGCGCAGGAGCGCGGCCAGGGCGGAGGGAAGTTCGGCGGCGGCGGTGGATTCCGCGGCACGCCGCACGGCAAGGACGCGCAAGGCGCCCGCGGCTTCGGCATGCGCGGCCCCACCAGCAACATGCCGCGCGGCAGCCAGCGCGGCGGGGGCCGCGGCGGGGGTCGCGGCACCTGAGAAGCCTGCAGGTGCTCCAGCAGCAGATCATCCGATGTCGCGCCTGCCCGCGGTTGGTGGCGTGGCGCGAGGAAGTGGCGCGCGTCAAGGTCAAGCGCTTCCGGGAGTGGACCTACTGGGCGCGGCCGCTGCCCGGGTTCGGCGATCCGCGGGCGCGGCTCTTGATCGTGGGGCTGGCGCCGGCGGCCAACGGCGGCAACCGCACCGGGCGCATGTTCACCGGCGACCGCAGCGGCGATTTCCTCTACGCGGCCCTGCACCGCGCGGGCCTGGCCAACCAGTCCACCTCGGTGCACCGCCACGACGGGCTGAAATTATACGAAGTATTCATCACCGCCCCGGTCCGCTGCGCGCCGCCCGAGAACAAGCCGCTGCCCGAGGAGCTGCGCCAGTGCAGCGGCTGGTTCGACAAGGAGGTCGCGCTGCTGCCGCACATCCGGGTGGTGCTGGCGCTGGGCAGCATCGCCTGGAGCGCGGCGCTGGCCCATTTCGCGCGGCGCGGCCTGGCCATCTCGCGGCCGCGGCCGCAGTTCGGACACGGAGCGGAAGCGCGCATTCCGCAGGGGCCGGCGCTGCTCGGCTGCTACCACGTCAGCCAGCAGAACACGAACACGGGCAAGCTCACCGAGGCGATGATCGACTCCGTCCTCGCGCGCGCCCGCCTGCTGATGCGGTAGCCGCACGCTTGCGCGGAGCCCGCGCGATTCACACCGTGCCGGTTTCAGGAGGGTGTGCTATGCGCCTGTCGCAAGACTCATTTGGGGGAAAGTCAACGGTGGACGCATTGACCCAGACCCAGAAGCGCCTCTCGGGCAAGGTCGCGGTGGTGACCGGATCCTCGCGCGGCATCGGCCGGGCCATCGCCAAGGCGCTGGCCGCCGAGGGCGCCTCGATGGCGGTGCACTACTGCCGCGGCCGGGAGCAGGCCGACTCGCTCGCCTCCGAGTTCGAGCGCGGCGGCAACCGCGTGGGCGTCTTCCAGGCCGACGTCTCGCGGCCCGAGGAGTGCCACAAGTTCCTCGAGCAGGTGGCCAGGCAGCTCGGCCCGGTGGAGATCCTGGTCAACAACGCCGGCATCAACCGCGACCGCAGCGTGCGCAAGATGTCCGCCGCCGAGTGGGACGAGGTCGTCGCCACCAACCTCGGCTCGGTCTTCTACTGCACCAAGGCGGTGCTGGAGCCGATGATCGCGCGCGGGTGGGGGCGGATCATCAACATCGCCTCCATCATCGGACAGACCGGCGCCTTCGGTCAGGCCAACTACGCCGCCGCCAAGGCGGGAGTGATCGCCTTCACCAAGAGCGTGGCGCAGGAGCTGGCCAGGTACGGAATCACCGTCAACGCCATCTGCCCCGGCTTCGTCGACACCGACATGATGGCCAGCATGCCGCAGGCGGCGAAGGACGCGGTGAAGAGCCGCATTCCGCTGGGGCGCTTCGGCGAGACCGACGAGGTGGCGCGGCTGGTGCGCTTCCTCTGCTGCGAGGGCGACTGGATCACCGGCGCGCAGCTGAACATCAACGGCGGGCAGTTCATGTGAGAGTCACTGGGTGACGACCGGCCGGGGCACCGGGCTGTCGATCATCGCGCCGTCGCCCAGCTCGCCGCTTTCGTCCGCCCCCCAGCAATAGGCCGCTCCGGCAGCGGTGAGGCCGCAGGTGTGCGGGCCGCTCCCTGCGGCCACCGACTTGAAGACGATGCCGCCCGCGACCGGCGTGGGCGCGTCGCGATCGGTGAGGTCGCCGACGCCGAGCTGGCCCCGGTCGTTCTGGCCCCAGCAGTAGGCTGCGCCGGCCGAGGTCAGCGCGCAGGTGTGGGACCCGCTGGCGGCGGTGATCGACGCGAAGGTGAGGCCGCCCGCGACGGCGATGGGGCTCGACTCGCCGCTTCCGGCAGAGGCGAACCCGGCGCCGAGCTCACCGCGGTTGTTGTCGCCCCAGCAATAGGCGGCGCCGGCGGTGGTCAGGCCGCAGCTGTGGTAGGCGCCGGCGACGATGGAGGCGAAGGTCAAGCCGCCGGCGACCGCCGCGGGCGCCGACCGGTCGGTGAAGGTCCCGTCGCCGACGCCGAGGCTGTATCCCCAGCAATATCCCGCGCCGCCGGGAGTCACTCCGCAGGCGTGGGTGTGTCCGGCGTTGAGCGAGGAGAAGGTCAACGCGCCCGAGACCGGCACCGGGCTGGTGCGCCTGGTGGTCGTGCCGTCGCCGAGATTTCCGCTCGAGTTGTCGCCCCAGCAGTACGCCGCGCCGGACGCGGTGAGACCGCACGCGTAGTAGCTCCCGAGAGTCAGCGAGGCGAAGGTGAGCCCGCCGGCCACCGCAGTCGGGACATCGCGCTGGGTGATGGTCCCGTCGCCGACTTCTCCATCGAGGTTGATGCCCCAGCAATAGGCCGCGCCGGCGGCGGTCAGGCCGCAGGCGGCGATGTAGCCGCCGCTCACGGAGACGAAATCAGGGCCGCTGGAGATGAGCACCGGAATGTCGTTGTCGCCGGCGCCGCTGCCGCCGAAGCCGCCCACCGGACGTCCCCACGAATAGGAACCGCCGCCGCTCAGCGTGGCCCAGGTCTGCGAGCTGGCGGGCCGGATCGCGGCGAACGGGCCCAGCTGCACGTCGAATTCGTTGCTGGTCGCCGTCGCGCTGGTCAAGCTGGTCGAAGCGATCAGCTTGTAGTCTTGCCCCGGCCGATCGAAGCGGAGGTCGGCGAAGGTCGCGACCCCGTCGACCAGCTTCGCCGCCATCGTGCCCACTGCCGCGGCCCCGTTCGGCTGGGGGACCAGTTGCAGCGAGACCGAACCGTTGGCGTTGGCGGCAAGGTTGCCGGCCGCGTCGCGCAGGGTCACCTGCACGGCGGGCGTGACCGCCGTGCCGCGGCTGTCGGTTGGCTGCGTGGTGAAGGCCAGCGCCACCGGTGCTCCGGAAGAGATGGCGAAGGCGCCGCTGGTGACCGGCGGCAGCGGCGGCACGAACGCGATCAGCGTGTAGCCGCTGCCGGCCTTGTCGAGTGACAGATCGGCGAACGAGGCAACGCCGTTCACGGCGTCGACGGAAGTGGTTCCCGAAAGCGTCGCACCGGTTGGATTTGCCGCCAGGGCGATGCTCACGGTCGCCGGCGACGAAGGACGGCGGCCGGCGGCGTCCGCGACGGCGACTTGAACGGCAATGGCCGCGCCGGACCGCGCGTCGGCCGGCTGAACGACGAAGACGAGTTGCGCCTGCGTGGCCGGCGCCGGCCCGCCGCAACCGAGCGTGGGACCGAGGACGAGCGCGAGAATGGTGGCTGCACGTGACATTCTTCCTCCCAAGAGCGCGTCCAAAGCATGCTGCCCGGGGAGGGACGGCGCGTTCGCAGGAGCGCCAGACCTGGTCGCGCGGACGCCACCTCCGCGAGATGACGGATGAGGTAGAAGAGCTCGCGTGTGGGTGACGGCTGGCGATGGGACGAAGCTGCACGCGCTCGAGCAGGGTTTGCCGTCGGGCGAGGTGGTGCTCTGGCTGCAGGGGCTCAATGCTCCGGCCGCGGCGTGGGCGGTGCAGCTGGCGCACTTCTCACAGAGTATACGAGGTATAGCTCCCGACGCGCGCGGAGTGGGGAAGTCGGACGCCCCTCCGGGTCCCTACAGCACGCGCCAGCTCGCCGCCGATGCGCTGGCGGTCCTCGATGCGGCGCAGGTCGAAACCGCGCACGTGGTCGGCCTCTCCCTGGGCGGCGCGGTGGCGCAGGAGCTGGCCATCGCGCACCCCGAGCGCGTGCGCTCGCTCGCGCTGCTCTCCAGCTTCGCGGCCCAGCCTCCGCGCACGCGCGCGCTGCTCGAGGCCTGGCGCGCGCTCTATCCGCTGGCCGTCGAGCGCCCGGAGCTGCGGCGCGCGTGGGAGCTGCAGGCCTACGCCTGGCTCTTCACCGACCGCTTCTGGCGCAACGACGCCAGCGTCCGCGCCGCGCTGCGATTCGCGCGCGAGCAGCCGCCGCAGCCGGCGGCGGGATTCATCGGCCAGGTGGACGCCGCGCTCTCGCACGACGCGCGCGATCGCCTGCCGCTCCTGCGCGTCCCTGCGCTGGTGCTCCACGGCGCCCTCGACCAGCTCGCGCCGCTCGCCTGCGGCGAGGAGCTGGCGCGGCTCATGCCCGGCGCGCAGCTGGTGGTGCTCCCCGAGGTGGGCCACGCCGTCAATCTCGAGGCGCAGCGCGCGGTGAACGACGCGCTGCGCGCGCTCTGGAAAAGGGCTACCTGAGCGCACCTGAGGCTGGCACATCGCTTGCTCGGCTACTCCCTCGATCCGGCTCGCGGATGGCTCGGGCCGGAAAAAAAGACCGTCTGAGGTCGAATAACAAACGGTCGATTCGGGTGAGGGCGAGAAATGCTGCAGCGACCGAACCAGGTGTTGGTGATCGACGACGACGAGGCGGCACGGGAGATCCTCGTCGAGCTGCTCGGGCGGATCGGGTTCCACGCCTTTGCCGCGGCGGACGGCGCGACCGGCCTCGCCTGGCTTTCGGGCGCAGCCGCGCCTCCCGAGGCGGTGCTGCTCGACCTGCGCATGCCGGGGCTGGACGGATTCGAGGTGCTGCGGCGGTATCGCGCCGAGGGCGGCACCGCGCCGGTGATCGCGCTCTCGGCCATGGACGACAAGGAGTCGGTGGTCAACGCCATGCGGTTGGGCGCCAGCGACTATCTGGTGAAGCCCATCGAGCCCGACGAGCTGAAGGAGGCCATCGAGCGCTGCGTCGCTGCGCCGCGGCCGGCGTCGCCCTTCCAGGAGCCGCAGGCCGCCACCATCGTGCCCTCGGTCCGGCCGAGCGAGCCGCAGTCGTTGCGCAAGGGCGTGCCGCAGGACTTCGTCGCCTCGAGCCCGGCCATGCTCGGCATCTGGGACATGGTCGATCGCGTGGCGGAGACCGACGTGCCGGTCCTCATCCGCGGCGAGAGCGGCGTGGGCAAGGAGGGCATCGCCCGCACGCTGCACGAGCGCAGCGCGCGGCAGGGGAAGCCGTTCGTGAAGATCAATTGCGCGGCGCTGCCCAGCGAGCTCTTGGAGTCGGAGCTCTTCGGCCACGAGCGCGGCGCCTTCACCGGCGCCACCAGCGAGAAGCCGGGCAAGTTCGAGCTGGCCGACCATGGGACCATCTTTCTCGACGAGATCGGCGAGATGCACCCGGCGCTGCAGGCCAAGCTTCTCCAAGTCCTGCAGGACGAGGAGTACTACCGCGTCGGCGGCAAGCGCGCGCTCAAGGCCGACGCGCGGGTGGTGGTGGCCACCAACCGCGTGCTGGAGGACGAGATCGCGCGCGGCAATTTCCGCGAGGACCTCTACTATCGGCTCAACGTCGTCAGCGTGCTGGTGCCGCCGCTGCGCGAGCGCAAGGAGGACATCCCCGGCCTCATCGAGCACTTCCGCCGCAAGTACGGCAGCAAGTATCGCGGCGGGGCGATGCAGTTCTCCGACGACGTGGTGCGCCGCCTGGTGGAGTACGACTATCCGGGCAACGTGCGCGAGCTGGAAAACCTGGTGCGCCGGCTGGTGGTGCTGCGCGACGAGAAGTACGTGATCGACGAGCTGGCGGCGGCGCTGAGCCGCAGGCCGGCGGCGCCCGTGCCCACCGCGAGCGGAGGAGCGGCGGGCATGTTGCCGCCGGCCAATCAAGGCGCGGTGGCGGCGCCCATCTCCATCGCGCCCGCGCCGGTGGTGCCGGTGGGAGCGGAGACGGTGTCGCTGAAGGAGATCGCGCGGCAGGCGGCGCTGCGGGCCGAGCGCGAGGCCATCTCTGCCATGCTGGCGCGGACCAACTGGAACAAGCGCAAGGCGGCCGCGCGCCTGCAGATCAGCTACAAGGCGCTGCTCTACAAGATCAAGGACTGCGGGCTGACCGATCCGCGCATCACCGCGTCGTTGCCGCAGAACCTGGGGCCCATCGGCCTGGTCGCCGACGGCAGCGGCACCGCCTGAAGCGAAGTGGTCCGATCATCTGCTCGGACAAAAGTGGTCAGATGTCTGATCATCAGACATCTGATGTCTGACCACTTGGCTAGATGGCGCGGCGCTCGGCCAGCTCGGCCTGCGCCTCGGGCTTGCGCTGGCGATCGCCGAACAGCTTGCCCACCACCAGGAAGAGCGTGCCCATGAAGAGCAGCAACAGCGGTTCCTCGAGCGGCCCGGCCGCCGTCGAATGGCGCAGCGCAAACGCCGCGAACGCGAACACCAGCCCAGCCGCCGCTATCGTCCGGAACATCCTCGCCAACCCCTTCCGTTTCCAGTCCCGCCCTGTTGCTCGAATCGACCGCCCCACCCGAATGGGAGATTCCTCGATCCGGCGCCTTCGGCGCCTCTACCAGGGTGGAGCTCGCTCCCCCCTGGACCCCCCAACATCAGCACCGGGTCTAGCGAGAAGCGCGCCAAGGCTGTTCGAGTCGAGACTCTCCACCCGCGGTGGGAACGC
>Ga0307479_10005165_pt1 | contig 11978 bp, 8 predicted proteins | sample atmos_gasesECM4C_FD_203743 | JGI IMG/M metagenome (GOLD analysis project Ga0307479, IMG submission 203743) | Hardwood forest soil microbial communities from Morgan-Monroe State Forest, Indiana, United States - atmos_gasesECM4C_515 | ecosystem: Environmental > Terrestrial > Soil > Temperate... | reverse complement strand
TTCCAATCGTGATCAAATTCCACATGAATTGAATGCATGCACCCAGTCTTATTCCCAAACGTGCATGTGCTGTAGCCGGTCGGGAAGATGTTGAAGGTGGTATCGTTTAGGCCTAATCGATGAGCAGCCAGAATGCTACTCGCGTAACTTGTCCCGCCATTTACAGGATCATAATGAGTTGAATTATCCTCTTGCGTAAGAAAACCGTGCTGAACACCATCAATCTCAACAAAGGCACCTACTACTTGCCCGTCGGCATTTGTTATTGTGCAGGGAGGCCCGTTGGACACCCATCCCGGAGGAGTCGGGCCCGGCGTTAGCCACCGCTTAGCATCTCCGGGACTCCTCGCCGTAATTCCAGGGTTGAAGATGCTACCGCTCTCCGTGGCGCCTCCCAACGGGTTGATCTGACCTCCCAAAATCTGTTCAATCGTTACTACGTTCGGTATGCATGTGACTCTCGGATTCCAAGAGGAATCGGTCTGAAATCCGTTTGCGGGACCGACCGACTCGAGGCCAAAATTGAGATTGAACGATGGACCCGTCCCATCGATCCACATAAGGCCGAAAGCGTTAGTCCCACTGGACACCGCCGCTGAATAGTGGAAGCTGCCGATAGAGGATTCATCCGCTGCCGGCTGAGTATAGGTTGCGTTCGAAGATTGTAGCCAGGATCCTCCAGGGGTCCCCGACCATTCATCAATAACCCTATTCGTCTGGTTGTACCAGAAAACATAGAATTGGGGATTAGACGTTGTAGCCTGGTTAACAGCAGCCGTGAACGGCAACGAATATCGATGTCCATTGACGTTGCCCGGAAGTCCGAGAACTGATCTCGCCTCCCCCTTTCCGATCGTGTACTGTCCCCAAGTTTTGCCTGGAGGCCTAAGACCCGAGTTCAGGTTCCCCGAGTTGGTATCGAACCATATCGCGTAGACATTACCGCCTGAAGCAAATACGAATGAGTTCACATCTGTCGAGTCCGTGGTAAGCGAGATGTTTTCTTCTGGACCCCAAGACGTGCCATCGTATAGTCGGCCTAGGAGGTAGAAGTTGTCAGCCCAATACGCCGCGTACACTTGTCCACCCGCCAATATGGCTAAGTCTACATGCCAGTTCGCGCTAATTGATGAGGACGGTTGTGAAGCCGATAGATTCAATTCGCCAGTCCAGGATGGAAAGACGTAGATCACGAGCTGTCTCAATATGGATAATTGAGGAGATCCATCATCGGTAGCTGTGAAGTTAATCCTGTATGATTGACCGGCTTGGTAAGTTGTCGGCGACCACGTGAATGTTCCGGCGGCAGCTCCCGGGCCAGATACCTGGGGGAAGTTTGCTCCAGGCGGAAGACCAGTCGCGTTTATCGTTACGATGTTGTTGTCCGCGTCCGAGGCATTAACTACAAAACTCAGCAAAGTTGCGGGTCGAATGACCATTGACGACGGAACTGTCAATAAAGGAGGGACGTTGGCAACAGGTGGTGGTAGGAGCGAGACCAGAACTGTTTGGCGGGAGACGATATGCTCTTGAGTACCGTTACTGTCAACGGTTTGGAGAGTCACAGGATAGGCACCGGTCGCATTGAACTGATGACTTACAGACTGACTAGGACTCGGTGCAGTTGTGTTGTCCCCAAAGGTCCACGTGTAACCATAAGGTGGCGCCCCTCCGATTGACGTTGCGGTGAAGTTTACAACTTGAAGCGGCGCGGGATTTGTTGGTTGGTACGTAAATCCGGCGGTTAGGTAGGGTTGGGGGGTCGCTAGGTTGTTTAGGTGGATGATCTGGGGTGTCTCTTTTCCATTTCCGCCACATCCAGAGTTGTTGTTTTGAAGATATCCTATCCACACCTGATTATTCGTATCAATGCTGATTACATCGCTTGGAAATGTGGCCGTTGGATTAGGACTTTTGACAACCTGTTCTGGCTGCCAAGTTATGAGCCCATTAGACGCCGCTAATCCTGTACCGTACAATAAGGCCTGATTACAAACGGAATCAAAAGACGTCTCATTATATCGTACATAGAAGACTTGGTTCCCTAGGTTAGCAACTGACCAGTCACTGTCAGTTACGTGAATTCCAATACTGTTTGGAGTCGTCACCAAGTCGGCGCTAGACCATGTCACACCATCGACACTAGTTTTGTAGTAGAAGCATCCAGACTGATGTTCACAGAATTGGAGTGAATCTTCGTAGAATACCCAATAGCGCCCTTGGACATAGAATCCGGGGTTCTGGTAAGACGACTCGTAAACATAGCGGTCGCCAGTACTCGTTATCAAACGAGAATTGTTCGTTACGGCGGCAACTGGTCTCGCGACATCTGCGGCAGCAATTACGCTCAATGCCAGCGAGACAAGAAGTATGATCAGTGATAGTCGATGACGGCGCAAACTGAAGTCTGCGGTCAAAATACGGTTTCGGCTAATTAACCATTGACCGCATAAAGATAGCCTGAGATATCCTAGAAACTAAGAAGGTATCTTTTCAAGCACATTCTTACCCAATTCCGGAAAATAACGGAAATGCTTTTCCTCGGACCCGAACGCTATCCGGAAAATCCGGCTAACCATAATCTTTCAAGATCGAGAGGGACCCGTTACCTTCAAGGAAGCGATTCGGACGCCGAGGTCGGTTGAACCACAAACGTCTATAAGTGTTGAACACATAATGGATGAACTGCGACGTGGGGGTAGCCCTAGGGCAGTTGCCGGAATGTCCCGGTTTGGAATACAGACAGGAACGGCTCTAGGAGTCTCCATTCCAAAAATCCGCGAAGTAGCCAGAAGAGTCGGAACCCATCATAATCTTGCACAAAGTCTCTGGAAGACCGGAATTCACGAGGCTCGCATCCTCGCCTGCATGATGGACGATCCTTCGAAAGTGTCGGAGGATCAAATGGAAAAATGGGCCTCCGACTTCGACTCTTGGGACGTCGTCGACGGCTGCTGCGGAAACCTATTCGACAAGACAGAATTCGCAACTAGAAAAGCACACGAGTGGTCCGAGAGAAAAGAGGAGTACGTAAAGCGCGCAGGTTTCGTTCTAATGGCCGAAATGGCCGTTCACGACAAGAATGCTCCAGACAAAAGATTTCTCGACTTCCTACCGATCATAGTTAGAGAGGCCTCAGACGAACGGAACTTTGTCAAGAAAGCCGTAAACTGGGCGTTAAGGCAGATAGGCAAACGCAATGCAAATCTTAACGCCGCCGCGATCAAGACTTGCGCGCAGATCAGAGATTCGGGATCTCGGGCCGGAAAATGGATTGCTGCTGACGCTCTTCGCGAACTCACAAGCACTCCTGTCAAGAAGAAACTTGCAAGCAAAAAGCCGACAAGGCTCAAACATTAGAACTGTTCTACGGTTGAGTTGTCACAGCTGTCGAATCTTGTCGTAAAAGTCCATCAGATTCCTGGCAGCGGGCTCTTCCTTGTTCAACGCAAAAATCTTCATGCTCTGTTCGTATCTCTCGAAAATTAGTACCCGACATTTGACCAAAGGTTCAACGATCCGGGCCACGGTGGAAGGTGAAATGTCTAACACGCGTGCTAGGCCTGCTTGGTTGAAGACCTTGTCTCTGTTCTGCAACAAGTGCTCCACCAGCCTAACTTGTGCTTTCGATTGAAACAGATCCAACAATTTCATCTAGCGAACCTCATGGATAGGAGACGAGTGTTCCAATATCTCTTCCTCTCAACGCGCTAGTAATATTGGACGGATCTTCTAGCGACACAAACCTTGTCGGGATCTTCGCCCTCTGCATGATCTTCAATGCAACAGGATCTAGAAGCTCGTACTTCCCCGCATACACATCTCCAGCCAACGCCCAGCTCATCAGTTTCTCAGCGCTGACCGACCGTAGCATCTTCGCCTTCGGATCCTTCTTCGGGTCCCGGGTGTACACTCCCTGAACATCCGTTGCGTTGACGAGGAAATCTGCCCGCGTTATTTCGGCCGCGAGAGCTGCGACCGCGTTCGTCGACTGTCCAGGTTGAAGACCTCCAAGAACAACGACTTTGCCGAGACTAACGTGATGAACTAGCTCTGACAGCATTGTGGGGATCTTTGTGACAGCAACCGATCCGAGGGCGAGTCTGAAGAGTTCCGCGTTGGCTCTAGTCACGCTTATTCCGAGCAGATCGCAGGTTGACTCGTCAGCACCCAGCTTTCTGGCGGCGTCAATGTAGACCCGCGCATTCTGTCCTCCACCCGCAACGGTTACGAGCTGGTTTCCTTCGCTTGCGAAACTGGACAGGACCTTTCCCATACTTCGTAACGCGTCAACATCTGGGTCCCGCTTGAACAGCGCACCCCCAAGCTTCACAACCGCCTTCATCCGTGTCTGAGATGCAGAAACAACTGGATTCAGTATATTAGAATGGAGAACCTGTTCGATTGAATATTCAAGACCATTGTCGCAGCGGCATCCGCAGGTCCCCTTACCGCTTCCCTGAACAAGGATTTAATACGATTCTTGGCACTGTTGGTAGGGAGGACTGGTCAAAGTGACGAATAAGATTCCGGTCGAACCCAGTTCGACGCTCAACGTTTCTCTCTGAACGAATAGCGGCAACTCTGGCCAAGCCCTTAAACAGCAATTTTCGAAGGCAGGGGGACGCTAGATGACAGGCCCCGACTCGGTCGCCCGATTCAAGTTCAAACGAACCCTCGAACAGCTATCCAAGAAGGAAGGCAGAGGGACAGAACTCATCAGCCTCTACGTTCCACCTGATCGTAAGATACACGAGGTTCTAGGACAGCTACGCGAAGAACTTGGCACAGCGGTCAACATCAAGTCACGCACAACCCGGAACAACGTCCAAGACGGCATTGAACGAACCATGCAGCGACTCAAACTCTTCAAAGAACCACCCCCAACCGGGCTAGTGATCTTCGCTGGCGCAATCCCTCAGAACGGGGCCGGTAGTGAGAAGATGGAGACTTACACGCTCATTCCACCGGAACCGATCGTTGTCGGCTTCTACCGGTGCGACGCCCGGTTCCACGTTGAACCATTACTCGCGCTAGTCGCGGACAAGGACACGTACGGAATACTCGTGATTGATGGAACAGAAGCAGTCGTCGCGACTTTGAAAGGGCGTAGAGTGGAGATTTTGAAGACTTTCACGTCGGGAACACCTGGCAAGAGCAGGGCAGGTGGTCAGTCTGCTCGAAGATTCGAGCGGATCAGAGAACAGGTCATCAACGACTACTACAAACGTGTAGGCAACCACTTCAACGAGATGATGCTGGAAATTCCAGACCTGAAAGGGATCATTATCGGCGGGCCTGGACCCACAAAGTACGTCTTTGAAGAAGGCGAGTATCTACAGTACACATTGAAGAAGAAAGTTCTCTCGCTAATCGATACCAGCTACACTAGCGAGGCGGGAGTGGAAGAGGTGGTGGAGAAGAGCAACGACGTATTGAAGGGGGTAAGGTACGGCGAGGAGAAACAGCTCGTCCAGAAATTCCTCTACGAGCTAGGACACGAGACCGGCAAGGCAGCGTTCGGAGAAAAGAAGATTCAGGAATATCTCGAGAAGGGACTAGTCGACACGCTTCTGATCTCGGAGAAGCTGGAAGGCGAACGAGTAGTTCTGAAATGCAAGAACTGCGGAAACATCGAGGAGTTCAGAGGGACCAGATACGAGGCTCACGCGGTCATGAACGAACTAGCAACTAGACCCTGCAAGAACTGCGGCAAACCAATGCTCGAAGCAACAGACCACGGGGACATCATCGACAACTTCCTCGAATATGCTGAGAAAGCGGGCAGCAAAGTAGAGGTCATATCCGAAGAGACTGAAGAAGGAAGAATGCTTCGCGACTCGTTCGGTAAGGTCGCAGCAGTACTGCGATACGGCGCAAACTAGACCCTACACCCAAGAACCCAAACCAGTAGAGACCTAGCCCAAGACAATCCGTCAGACGACCTCAGAGAGTACTCCTGGTACCATTTACCGTTACCAAACCCGTTACCAGCCCGAGAAATTTCAATTTCACATGATGCTCGCGATGTGAAACTCGGTTCTCGGAAGGAACTAACAAAACGTAACTTTCTTTTCGAATAGAACATGGAAAGGAGGAACCCGCAAGACCACCTATGTCATGATGGACAACCACAGAACAAGCGCCGATCCGGAATCTGTCGGGGGTCAGCAGTTTTCACACGCTTTCCTTGCTAGAAACCCGCGCTTCCTAAAACCCCAGCTCACCTATTCTGCGCCTAGAATTCTTGGACTCGCCCAGAAGACACGTTACCTGGAAAAGCATTACCGAAAAATCTCAATGCAGTTGAACGCTGCGACGTGAAATTCCGGTTGAGCGGTAATTAACGAAGGGCAAGTCAATCCATCTGCCTTCAACACAGCCGGGGGTAGAACAAACCATGATCCGCAATCGGAAAGTCGACCTTGAATCTGCCGGATTCTCACGCTGAATCATGCCGATATTTTGCGCCCACTAAATTGGCCGACTGTTCGATAATCCGCCCTATAAGGGAAAACCGAAGCAGAAAAGCTTCAGTCAGGGGACCCCTCTCTCAGAATTCTCAAAAGTAGTTGCTCCTCGCGACGCAAAACAGCACTTCAGAAGATGCGCACCATCAAGAAAAGATCGGCAGAATGAGCCAGATCCCGTCAATAGAGATAATTCCATGCAAGACATGACGCGGACACGGTAGTTCAATGGCTAAACAGACGAAGGTCATCTTCTTCGATCTCGGCGAGACACTTGTCACTCAGAACATTGAAGACAACATGGTGACAAGGAACGCGCTAGGTGAAATCAGTCCTCTTCTACCCAGACGAGTATCGCCCGAGAGGTTCTTCGAACTCTACCGCGAAGGCTACAAGATCAACGAAGCAATAAGATCAATGCATCACGTCGAGATTCCCATCCACGTCTGGATAAGACAGCTACTGGAGAGAGTAATCGAAGACACTCCATCAGAACAGCTCGTCAACAAAGCTATCAAGATCATCGTGAAAGCACGAGCCGCAAACGCCGTCGCCTTCGACGACGCAGCCCCTACACTAAAGAAGCTCTCGGGACGAGATGTCAAGTTAGGAGTAATCTCCAACGTATCCTCACATGAGGTCGCAATGGGAATCCTCCGCCACGTCGGACTGACAAAATACTTCGACCAGTTCATCACATCAGCCAGCGTCGGAATCAGGAAGCCCGACCCCGGAATATTCCGCTACGCGCTACTACAATTCAGCGCTAGATCGGAAGAAGCCGTGATCGTCGGCGACTCAGAAACACATGACATCGGTGGAGGATACGTGTCCGGACTCAGGACCGTTCTCGTGGACAGAAGAAAACATGTCGACAAGAGCTTGGCGGATTATCGTTTCAACTCTCTCAGCGACGCATCTAGAGAACTAGAGTCCTTGTAGCAATCGCAACCAAGAGCATTCCGGCAACACCCAACAACAATGAGAAGGGTAGTCCGGGAAACATTTCGAACCTTGATAGAGCTCTAAAACCGAGATATGATCCAGCAAGAATCCCAAGCGCCGCACCCAAAAACGAAAGCGGACCATAGAACACCATAGCCGTTGTCGCGACTAGCGAATAGAAGACAAGGTCTCCCATCCCAATAGTCAACTCACCGTAAGTGTACATTGCTCCCGGAAGATCCCCCGCCTCGACCGCCTTAGCCAACGCGCCCACAGGCCCCCTAAACACCGCAACAATATCATAGACGACAAGCGCCCCGACTAGTACGAGCGCAGTGACTGGACCAATAGAGTAGCCGAGAAACACTCCGGTAAGGGCTCCCAGGGCAGTCACACCTGCCAGCTGATGAGTCTGACCCTTCGCAAAAATAGTGAATCCGATCGCAGCAGCGATTCCAACAGCTAGAATTAGCGAGACTATTGTCCACAAGTCTGTCGACAAATCGACTACGGATGCGAGAATCGAAGTTGAATACCAGAACGCGACTGCGAAAGAGACAACAGTGAGAGCTACCTTGACCAGTCGACGTATAAACCGCATTCGGCCTCGACGTATCAACAGAAACATCACCGTAGCGCTGGCCGCAAGGGCAAAAACGAACACCAAAGCGTTGAGCGACGCGCCAGAGACCGAGTTAACGTCGAACGGAGTAACCTGGGCTTGCGGAGGCGTTACTATCGAGATCGGATATGCCAGAACGCCCGTCGCAAATAAACCGAGGACGATCGGAAGAAGATGCTTGGGGCGAGGCTTGAAGACCTTGCTCTCGCTCTCTGCCATGGTGTTCTAGATCTCGACAATATCACCGGTCTTCGGAGCACTCGCGTTCAGACCAAGCTCCGACGATGCATACTCAGCCAATTTCTTGCAATTCTCTTCTGCTCCGTGCACAATGAACACTCGCGTCTTCTTGTCGAGATCTGAGAGTGTCTGTTCAAGCTCTCTCTTCCCGCCGTGTGAAGAGAAATCGAAACGCTCGATCCTCGCGTCGACAGGCCTAGCTCTCCCGTGAATCACGAACTGTCTTCGTTCCAAGAGGATCCGTCCGGGACTTCCCGGAACCTGGAAGCTCACCATGAAGACTGCGTTCTGTTTTTTCGCCGCAACGTTCTCCATGTAGAAGACTGACGCTCCCCCTTTCAACATCCCGGCCGGAGAGATGATCACGCCCGGCGTCTTTGCGGCTCTACGCCTATCATTCCAGCCGTCAACCCAGTGCGCCATCTTGCTCGCACGTTCGAAAACCCTCGCATCTCGCAGCGCAGATGGATTCTTCAGAAGCAACTCCATTGCGTCAAGAGCCATCCCATCAACAAATACAGGATGCTCGAAATGGTACGCAGATAGTACGCTCAACAGCTCTTGAGACCTTCCTACTCCGAATGCAGGGACCAACACAGTCCCCCCACCCTCTACGACCTCCGTGACTTTCTGGACGAACTCTTTCTCAAGCCCGTCTCTGATAGGATGATCCTCCATGGCATACGTCCCCTCCATCACTATCGCGTCGAGGTTCTTGTATTCCGGATCCGCCCCATCGACCAGCCTTGTAGGCTGCCGATTGAAGTCTCCAGTATAGAGAATCCTCTTTCCGTCACTCTCGACAATCGCCTGCGCGCTTCCCGGAATATGTCCCGCGTTTATCAGAGTCACAGAGCCATTTCCGATATCGGTCGCCTGTTTGTACTGCAGATCACGCTGGTGCTTCAGCATCGTCTGTAAGTCGATATACTCGTAGGGTGCGTAGTAGCCGCTCAGCTTCAGAAAGTCCTTGATGATCAGATTCGTTAGAGTAAACGTTGGCTGAATGCCGTAGAGAGGCACGCCTCCAGCAATGTAGAAGATTGGCGCCGAGCCAACATGGTCAAGATGCGCATGAGTTAGGACGATGGCCTCCACCTCTTTGGGAGGGATATGCATGGGGAAACCTACGTGATGATTGACCATGACGCCGTAGTCTAGCACAAGATATTTTTCGCCCATGCTTACGGCGAATGCCGACCTGCCTACTTCTTGGCAGGCACCCATGAACCTAATTTTCATCCGAACACCGAGTCAGACTGACGCCGAAACATTTGATGACTCTAAACTCACAATCACCCGGAAGGCTCAGAACACTATGATAAAAGCCCTACAACTACTCGACAGACCAGAGAGATTTAAGCAGCGCCACATCACAACGCCTCACGTCTGTCTCGTGAATCAATTTTGACAATTCGTGTCCTCGTTGACTCAAAGAATCTGAAGGGTTCCACGTTAGTAACAGGATTTCACGGAGTCGGTCAGACGGGATACATTGCAACATCATACATGATTCATGCGCTCAAAGCTGACAGAATCGGATTCGTGGATGTTTCTAATCCACCCCCTTGGGTCGGTACAGCAGAGGGCGGCCTTGTAACGCCCTTTGAGGTCTATCGAAAAAACAAGGTCGTTCTGATCAAGCTCGAGTTCTCACCTCACAGATCAGAGGAAGCAGAATTCGCTAAGACCCTATCAGACTGGGCAGTTAACCAGAAGTTCAAAGACGCGATCTTGATCGGGGGATTGGACAGCGCGTTCAAACAGAACAAGGACGACTTCTGCGTCGTGCCGACGGGAGCATACCTCGACCGAGCGAAGATCTTCAAAGCCCCAATACTGGAACCCGGCCTCTTAGTCTACGGACCTCTAGCTGTAATGCTAAGCCAGTTCGAAATCCACGATTTTCCGGCAGTCGCCGTGTTGCCCTACGCTGAGCCCGCCAGGGCGGATCCAGCCGCGGCCGCACTCGCCCTCCGCAAGATTTCCAAAGCGTACAACTACAATGTCGACATCAACGATCTTGTGAAAGACGCCAAGTTCATAGAACGAGAATTCGACCAAAAATCACGAATGACCCGCAAGTCTCTCCAGCGAATGTACGCCTAAGCTAGAAGAGCTATTTTTCTCTCTATAGACTTGACAATAGCGTCGGGCCTAAGCTTCTGACCATCGAAGACGGTGAGAAGACGCTTAGCAAGCATCTTCGACAGCTCCTTCCTAACAGCTCGTCCATACTCTCCGTCTGAAACCAGAATTACACCCTTCGGATACAAACCATCCAGATATTCCGAAACTTGCGTTGCCCTTTCTTGAATCACGTCAACATCGATTTCATCTGGACCCTCTGTCTGGGCAATCGGAAAGGTCTCATCTAGCTCGATAGGGACGGGTCCCCAAGACAGCGAGTAGAAACAGATAGACACCTTCGGGTGATCGTCGAACGCTTTTGCTATCGATTCGTATCGAGGATCTTCATGGTATGGTCTGCGCCATCGACCTGGCAGAACCAGAACAAGTTTTCTTCTCTCTTGTACACTTCCAGGTAGTTTCGAAACCCATCTCAGCTTCTCAGGCCTTTGATCACTTGACGATCCAAGATAGAATATTCCATGGGGCTTGACCGCAGGAGTAAATCTCTCAAGTTCTTCCGCGTACTTGGTTATCCGAGAGAAACACTCTTTCAGCGCCGGGTGAGCATGGGATCGAAGCTCTAGCAGTTCCCAGAGCCTTCCCTTCCGAATAGCCTCCCGGACCCTCCGGAGCTCGGAGAAGCACGTCCAGAGATTGTGCTCAACAAGTCGCACTCCATCTTCTGCATCTTGAGATCTCATCAATTCTTCTGGACTCGTATCGACGCAGGCTGGACAGGGACAAGCGAACTCCACCATATCGCCGAGGAGCAGTGTCCCTTCCGGTGTGAGGTACCGGCCGGCACGCGCGTACAGGGCGTAGGCTGCGGAATCGAAAAGATCACAGCCCAACGCCACTAGGAATGGAAAGAGGACCGGATGACCCGCACCGAACAGGTGGAACGGCTTTCCCGTCGGCAGAGCCTTCTTGGCGGCGAGGATCATATCGACCAGGACATCGTATCGCTGAGTCTCCATCAACTCAGTAGGGCTACCCAGAGCGTAGATTGAGAAATCTCGCTTGGCCATTTCCCTAGCGGACCGCTCCACTTCCTTCAGATGGACGCCCCCTTGGACCGGACCCACCCAGAGAATATCCTTCCGTGTAATCACCTCAAGGGCTCTGTCCGCACGACGGACCGTCTCATCAACCGTCCAGCGCGCCCGTGAAACATCGCTCCTAAACCCAGTTGGAACGTCTAGAATCACGCCGATGTCGGTATTGATCTTCTCTTGATAAGCGACTATTTCCTCAGGCGTCACACCCACGTGGCCATACTCTAGGATCTGGTACGCACCGGAATCTGTCGCGACAGTACTCTGATAGCCCAAGGTTCCATGAACATCAACAGGGTCCATTCCTTGACGGCCACGCTTGAGCAGGTAGGCATTAGTCATCACAGCATTAATGCCAACTCGATCAAAAAATTCGCTCCCGAGAACCCTGTGGTGCGGATCTAGTACAGGAAACATATGCGGAGTGGTGAAGGCTCCGCTCTTCGTCTTGATTGTGCCGATTCTTCCGAGAAGATCTTTGGCGTGAACCTGAAAACTCATAATTCGGGTCTT
>Ga0307479_10005163_pt1 | contig 11983 bp, 11 predicted proteins | sample atmos_gasesECM4C_FD_203743 | JGI IMG/M metagenome (GOLD analysis project Ga0307479, IMG submission 203743) | Hardwood forest soil microbial communities from Morgan-Monroe State Forest, Indiana, United States - atmos_gasesECM4C_515 | ecosystem: Environmental > Terrestrial > Soil > Temperate... | reverse complement strand
GTTTTAAGCATGTTTGAGGACTTCGCCGCCACCGACCGCTGGACAAAAAAGCAAGTCCATTGCGTTTATCAAGCCATGATCGTGGCTATCGCCACGCGGCACGCCGACGCAGTGGACATCAAGTTTCTGGTGGATGGGCGGAAGGTTTGGGTGGCATTGCCGCATCCGGCGTGGGTTGAGTACAAGAAGCGCACGGGCAAGTTGATCACGGACTCACTGGCGGTGGAGATCGCTGGGCACTATCTGAAGGCCGCACTGGAAGCAGGCGAAGGCGTGGGGCGCGAGATGTACTCGCTAACGATCGAGGAGACACTCGCTCATCTGGAAGCGGCCGTCGCGGAGATGCAGGCGCAGCCGGCGTGAATGTGGCGCGGCACCCCTGTCCGTGAAATGCGTACAGCAGCTTAGCTAAGTACTAACGACCCTCAGCGGCTGAAGCCGGCGCTGGTTTGGTGCGCTTTACGGCACGGCTGTAGCCGTGCCCTTGCCGGTTGTTCTCTGAGCCGGAACGGAGTCTGAGTCGGAGTGTCAGAGCACGACCGCTTCCTTATATTCCCCGAAGACTCGCCGCAGGGCATCGGAAATCTCGCCCACCGTCGCGTAGGCCTCGACCGCGGTGATGATGCGCGGCATGACGTTGGCTCCTGACCGCGCTGCATCTTCCACGCTCTTGAGCGCGGCTTGGCAGGGCGCGTCGTCTCGTTTTGTCCGCAGTGCCCGTACATGCTCGATCTGCCTCGGTTCGAGGGCGGGATCGATACGCTGAATCGGGATAGGCTTCTCTTCTTCAACCTCGAAGCGATTCACGCCCACGACGATGGCTTCCTGATGATCCACTTGCTGCTGGTACTCGTAAGCGGCGTTTTGAATTTCCTGCTGCACGAAGCCGCGCTCGATCGCCTTGAGCATGCCACCGAGAACTTCGATCTTGCCGAGATACTCGGCGGCCCGCTTCTCGATTTCGTTGGTCAGGGTCTCGACGTAATACGATCCCGCGAGCGGATCGATGGTCTGGGGCGTGCCGGACTCGTAGGCGATTACCTGCTGCGTGCGCAAGGCAATGCGGGCCGCCTGCTCAGTGGGCAGAGCGAGGGCCTCGTCGTAGGAATTGGTGTGCAGCGATTGGGTCCCGCCCAGGACCGCGGCCAGCGCCTGGATCGCGGTGCGCACAATATTGTTTTCTGGCTGCTGGGCGGTGAGCGTCGATCCTGCGGTCTGTGTGTGGAAGCGCAGCATCCACGAGCGCGGATTCTTGGCCTTGAAGTGCTCACGCATGATGCGCGCCCACATCCGTCGTGCGGCACGGAACTTCGCCACTTCTTCCAGAAAATTGTTATGTGCGTTGAAGAAAAAGGAGAGCCGCGGGGCGAACTTGTCCACATCGAGTCCAGCTTTGATTGCCGCTTCTACATACCCCATGCCGTTGCCGAGGGTGAATGCTACTTCCTGCACCGCGGTCGAACCGGCTTCGCGCATGTGGTAGCCGGAGATGGAAATCGTGTTCCAGTCGGGAACGTGCTCGTTGGCCCAGGAAAACATGTCGGTGATGATGCGCATGGCCTGCTGCGGCGGGTAAATATAGGTTCCGCGGGCGATGTATTCCTTGAGCACATCGTTCTGCACAGTGCCTGACAGCTTGCGGATGTCCCCGCCCTGCCGCCGCGCTACGGCCACGTACAAAGCCAGCAGGATCGACGCCGTTGCATTGATGGTCATCGATGTCGAAATCTTGGTGAGTTCGATGCCATCGAACAGGCGATGCATGTCTTCGATCGAGTCGATCGCGACACCTACTTTGCCGACCTCGCCTGCAGCCAGCGGATGGTCCGAGTCCATGCCGATCTGGGTGGGCAAGTCAAACGCGACAGACAGGCCAGTCGTGCCATTCGCCAGCAAGTATTTGTAGCGCTTGTTCGATTCCTCGGCGTCGCCCATGCCCGCGTACTGGCGCATAGTCCAGAGGCGGCCGCGGTACATGGTGGCTTGAACGCCGCGCGTGAAGGGATACTCGCCGGGATATCCGACCTCACTCTCGTAGTCCGAGCCTTTGAGATCCGCTGCGGTGTAGAGCGGATTCACCAGGATGTGGGAGGAAGTCTCAATTTCTCGAGCGGCGGTGGGGCTGGTCTTCGATTTTTCTGTCGTTAGCTTCTCTGTCATCGGGTTGTCCCCGAAATCACGAGCAATGCGGGCCGATGGTTATGGGCGCTGACTCTTTTTGCGCACTCGCCAAAACGAACTCAGGCCGAACCACGCGAACGTCATTGTGAAGCAAACTACAATTGCGAGGCGGCTCGCCGTCGTGTGGCCAGCTTGATATTTCGTGTACTCGCGAAACGAGGCGATCGCGCCGAAGGCTGTGATGAATAGAAACAGCGTGCCGGTCACCTCGAGCCACAACTGGTGAATGGCGTGCCAGAATGAGCGAAGTGTGGTGCGCACAGCGCTCATGATGGCGTTAAACGTGCGGCTGCGCCCGGCCTGATCTCGGGCAAGGCGAGCCACCACGCCCATCTTTCGCAGAGTGGAGACTTTGCTCACGACCTCGATTTTAACAGCCTACGGCGCTACAATGACCGAACCCCGAACGGGTGGCGAACCGTTCCGCCGCAGTACGCATCAAATCTATGGAGAAGGTGCCGACGATTACGCCTGACCTGGCGGAACTCAAGTCCCGCATGAAGTCGACCTGGATGGCCGGTGATTTCGGCCAAATCGCTAATTTTACCGCTGCGGAAGCGGAGAATTTTGTTGGACGGCTTGGCATCCAGGCGGGCGCCAAGGTGCTCGACGTCGCCTGCGGGACCGGGAACACGGCCATTCCCGCGGCGAAGACCGGCGCCTCGGTCACGGGCGTAGATATCGCACCGAACCTGCTGGAGCAAGCCCGGAAGCGTGCGGCATCGGAGCACCTGGCGATTCGTTTCGAGGAAGGCGACGCTGAAGAGCTTCCGTACGACGACGGTACTTTTGACGTGGTGCTGACCATGTTCGGTGCGATGTTCGCGCCGCGGCCGGAGCGAGTGGCCACAGAGTTGATTCGCGTCTGCAAGCCGAGCGGGTTGATCGCGATGGCCAACTGGACGCCGCAGGGATTTGTCGGAAAATCGTTCCAGCTCACGGCGAAAATGGTGCCGCCGCCTCCAGTTCCGCCTCCGGTGCTGTGGGGAGACGAAACCGTGGTCCGGCAACGGCTGGGTGCTGGGGCGTCATCAGTGACGTGCACTCGGCAACACGCGCGTTTCACCTACCCGTTTACTCCCAGAGAAGTGGTTGATTTCTTCCGCCGCTACTTCGGACCGACGCAGACGACATTCTCTAAATTGGATCAAGCCGGACAAGCGGCCATGGCGGCACAGCTGGAATCGCTTTGGATGGAACACAATACGGCGAACGACGGAACGACCGTCGTAGATGCGGAATATCTTGAGGTCCGCGCGAGTCGCGCTTAGGGCAAGATCGTGGTAAGTTGGTCTTAACAAGGGGGACGCAAGTGGATCCGCAACTCAAACAACTGATGAAAGAGCTTGGCGATGCCATTAATGAATCCCTTTCCGACTCTGAGCAGATTTCCGAGGTCGTCGCCCGCATCAAAGACGGCGGATACGATATCTTCCTGGTTCTCGAAGCGACCATCGGCGTGAGCAAGCAGGGGGAAAAACCTGCGGACAAGACGTCGCTTATCACCACCTTGTCCACAAATCCTGAATTCAAAGTCAGTGACCAGGATCTGAAATTCCTGAAGTCGCTCCGCATCAAGATCGACGAGGAAAAGCGGGATAAGGACAAGTAAATCCCGCCTTCTCTTTCGAGCTGTTGTTAACCCGCCAGCACCTGATCCAGCAACTGCCCCACGGCGCGGTCGGCCTCAATGATTGAAGACCGGTGGTCGGCCACTCCCGAAAGATCCGTATTGGCAAACGCAATTCTGCCGAACGGCGCGGCACGCAACACGTCGCCCGGCGCGGGCTTTCCATCTTTGCCAAAGAAGAATCCTGGGCCAGGACTCAGATACGCATGCCCCCAGCGGTTCAGTATGATTCCGGCAATGTTGCGCGCCGCGTCGAAACCTGAGCCGGCAAACATGTCGGTGAATGGCTGGCGGATTTGACGTTCGAAGTCGCGGAATGGAGTCCTAAGCATCTCCGCGCGTCCCGCGTGGCCCTGCAGTTCGGTGGGCTGACCGGGGTAGGAGTACAGGACTTTGATGGCCTTCCCCGTTCCACACCCGCATGGTACGTCGTATCCTGACCGATTTTCATCTCCTTCGGTGGGCCAAGCCCATGTGCACTCAGGGAGGGCTCTTCGCTCCGCCTGAAAAACGGCTATGCTCATGATGACCCCTTAGAAGTAGCTATTTAGCTTGCAAATTGAACTATCCGTGCTGCGGGCGTGAAGAGGTTGCAACCTTGTGCCCTGTGCTACCATCTACTGTTTTCTTTTCGCATCTGCCGTGCGGGAAGCATGATTCCGGCTGGGGAGCGGCTCCTGGGGACGGAATCTGAGAGGTGGTCATGAAAGATACTCTCGGGGTTCTATTGGCAGGCGGCGCCGGCGAGCGCCTTTATCCTCTCACTCGCGACCGGGCCAAGCCGGCAGTCACCTTCGGCGGCATCTATCGCATCATCGACATCACGCTGTCCAACTGTCTGAACTCCGATCTCCGCCGGGTCTATATCCTGACGCAATACAAGGCGCTCTCGCTTAACCGCCACGTCCGCGAAGGCTGGAACATACTGGGCCGCGAAGTGGGGGAGTTCATCGAAGTGTTACCCCCGATGAAGCGGGTGAGCGACCAGTGGTATCAGGGAACCGCCGACGCCGTGTATCAGAACATTTATTCCATCGGGTCGGAGCAGCCGAAGCACGTGTTGATTCTCTCCGGCGACCATATCTACAAGATGGACTACGGCAAGATGATGAAGCAGCATCTGGATTCAGCTGCCGACATCACGTTGGCCACGATTCAGATCGATCCCGAGCAGACTTATCAATTTGGCGTCGTCGACGTCGACAAGGACGGGCGCATTAACGGCTTTGAGGAGAAGCCGAAGGTAACGAAGCTGCGCTATCCGGCGAATCCCAACAAGGTCGCGGGATCGATGGGCGTCTATCTGTTCAACGCTGACGTGCTGATTCCTGTCTTGCTCAAGGACGCAGAGAATCCGCAGTCGAGCCACGACTTCGGCAAAGACATTCTGCCCAAGATGGTGGATGACTATCGCGTATTCGCCTACGATTTCGTCGACGAGAACAAGAAGGAAGCCTTGTACTGGCGCGATGTGGGGACGCTCGAGGCCTACTACGAAGCCAACATGGACATCGTCGCGGTGTCGCCGGTCTTCAACCTGTACGACGAGGAGTGGCCGATTCGCACGCATCAACGGCAATATCCGCCGGCGAAGTTTGTTTTCGCGGAAGCAGGACGCACCGGCACGGCCCTTGACTCTATCGTATCGAACGGTTGCATCGTTTCGGGCGGGTCGGTGAAGAACTCGGTTCTTTCGCCGGATGTGCGGGTTAATTCTTATTCGGAAGTGGACCAGTGCATCTTGTTCTCCCACGTTAGCGTCGGGCGGCGCTGCCGGGTTCGCCGCGCCATCATTGACCGCGATGTGCATCTGCCAGAGGGCACTACCGTCGGATACGACGCCGAGGCGGACCGCCAGCGTTATTTTGTTACTGATAGCGGAATCACGGTGGTGACTCGGGATTACTCGCTGTTCGAAAATCCTGTGACCGTGGATTACTTCACGCCGGAGTAGGCTGACCGCGTCCCGACGGCCAAAGCCGCTGGGAAGTGTCTTTTAACGCATTCTCCACCGGTGGCCCACAAGGTCCGGGCCGCTTTGCTCTTCTGGGCGCGACGCTCTGGAAACTTTCGTAGACTAGCGGTACAGTAGTCCCGGCCACTCCCATCCTCAGGATGGACTGTAGCTGAAGTTCTACCCTCTCCCCTCACTCGGAGTTGTATGCCTGGGGCGAAAATCGCAACCCAGGCTGGGTCCCTGGTCTTCTCTTTCAAGGAGGAATTCGCCATGGGCGATCTAATGTTGATGCGTCAGACTCCCGTCTCTCTGCTCCGCGATTGGCTCGCGAAAAACACCGAGACACTGCGCATGATACCCGAGCGCGACATCATCTTGCAGGCACGCCTCGCCGTGCCCGAAATCTCGCAGATGGATAACGGCGACATTGCCTGGGAAATTCACCAATGGGCTAAGACTCACAGCTTCTTGCCCGTGGACTTGCCCGGTGCTTCCACTTACGTTTCCGGCAGCTCCGGAGCGACTCCGGTACGCTCGGGTGATCCGGAAATTATTGAGCGCCTGAAGGCTCTCCTCAACACCCTTAAATCGGTTCCGACCGAAATCAAGTGGACCGGAAAGGATGCAAGCGCCGCGATCTCAGTCTCCGGAGTAACTGCCACTTTGGGCAGCCTGGAGGCGACGGCCGGCTGGGACCGCACGCTGGAATTGAAGACTAGCGTTTCGGGCATAGAATTCTCCGGCCAGATTGATCCGGTCAACAAGAACTGGACCATGACATTCACCATCGGCAATGAGGTGCCCAATCTGTCCGACGTCGCCACTGTCTTCCAGAAAGGCGAGAGCGCACTGCGTGGCGTAGTGACGAATGCCGGCAAAGTCGACCTCAAGGATCCGTCGAGAACCGTGCAGCAATTCAAGCCCTACGTAGACCCCATTAAGGAAGCGGTCGACGCCGCCAGCAAAATCGCCAAGCAGCGCCCGGGCGACATCAGCTTCGGAGTCTCGCTCAAAGGTCCTTTGCCGAACTCGCCAAATGCGGGCGGCGTTACCGTAACCGCCGTGATCACGATTCTCTTCTGAACGCTGCCACTAACCAGGCGGGTGCCCCACTTCTGGCCGGTGTTTCCAGAGGTGGGGATTTTCGTTAGTGGAGGAGGAGCACTTTAGCGCCGCGTAAAGTTCCGGCGAGCAGTAGCCACCCGCTGCGGCGGTTTAGTGACACTTCTCAGCCTCAGCGCCAGGATCGTCCGCTACAGCGCGAGGCCTTCATCAACGCGTGCTTTACTCCGGCATCTTAATCAGGTGCTCTAGAATGCCGCGATCACGGCTACCGTGGCCGCGGAGGCGGCGTCCTCCTCGGCGTGCAGGACACGGTACCAGGCGAACATGATCAATAGCGATACCCGACTTTCGGGGACGGCCGCCGCTGTTAGAAGTTCGACCACTCTCTCGCGCGTGTGCAGGCGCAGAAGCGGTTGGCTGCTTTCCGCGACGACGCTCCACACCGGGCGCCACCAGCCCTTGCACGCGAGATGAAATGTTTCGCCGCCCGCGAAGGTCAAGAGGCCCTGGCCGCCCCAGGCCGACTTGAAAGTGGCGATCGGTTGTTCCGAAACTGAATCAACAATCTCTGCGCCGCAGAGGCCCCTGCGCCGAAAGCTCCTGCAGCCATCTGACGTCTCGGCGTCGAACCTCGACGACAAGCAACTGGGACGCACGAGCGTGCCGACAACGTCGCCATTTTGTCTGAGTTCGTAATTTCGACTGCGAGGAAGTTTCGACCAGGAGAGGCCGCCGGAAACGGCAAAGGAGAGAGGAATCATAAACACCTCCGAAAAGGCATTTCCGATCCAATTGGATGGTAGCAGAGGATGGTTAAGGCGGCGTTAAGACGCGGGGCTCGCGAAAACCGAGAGGGGGAAACAAAAAACAGGCATCCTGACCTGCAGGATGCCTGTATCTTGACCGTCCGTGGCGGCCCTTTTTGACTAGTGCGGTTGATCCTTCTTTTGGTCGTCCTGTCGTTTTTTATCCTGTGGCGTCTGTGGTTTCGGCGGAGGTTGAGTTTGCTGTTGCGGCCGCGCCTGCGCTGGTGGCTGGCTCTGCGGTGGACGATAACTCGGCGCCGGACTCTGCGGCCTGGATGGCGGTTCGTTCTGTCGCGGCTGCTCCGCGGGACGCGTGTTTTGCGGAGGTGGGCTGGGCTGCACCGGACGATTTGCCGGCGGTTGTGCCGTGGGACGATTCGACGCCGGTGGGTTCGGTTCGGGACGGTTTGGTTGAGCGGCCGTCGGGCGATCATTGCGCGCCGGCGGCTCTATTGGACGATTCGGCTCCGCCGGTCGATTCGGTTCAGGCCGATTTGGCGCCGGGGGATTTGCTTCCGGACGGTTTGGTTGAGCCGCGGGCGGGCGATCATTGCGCGCTGGCGGCTCAAAGGGCCGATTGGGTTGCGCCGGCCGGTTAGAGGGTTGATTCGCAGGAGGCTGATTCGCTGGGGGCTGGTTTGGCTGCGGCCGATTTGGGGGAGCCGCCCCGGGACGCTCGTTCGCATTCGGATTCCCCGGCCGATTTGCGGGCTGATTCGCAGGCGGGTTCGCCGGCTGATTCATCCGATTCGCCGGTTGATTGCCGGGATGGGCTGCGACCGGTACCACAGTCGGTGTAGCCGGTTTCCCCGGAGGCGCTTGCTTCACGACAGGTTGTGTAGCGGGCGGAGTGGCAGGTCGCAGGCGCTGCATCTCCTGCCGCGCAACGGGCTGGCCGGGGTGCGCTGCGAGTGCCTGTTGTTTTGCAGCAAATGATACGGGTGCCGGAGGCGGAGCGGCTTTAGCGATCACGGGACGCGTGAACACCGCCTGCGGCGGGGCGGCGACGCGATTGGCGGTGCTAGCCTGAGGTCCCACGACTGCAGCTTTGGTCGGCGCAACCGCCACTCGTGCGGTCACCGGTGCAGCAGCGATCTGCTGACGGTTTACCGCAACAGCCGTGCGCGCCACCGGTTGTCCGCCGGCAAACGCCTGCTGCGGCACAGCGGTCACTGCGCCGTTGACGTTCCGGTTCACATAAGTGACGTTGTTGACCGTTGTGTTGTTGTTCACGATGGTGGTGTTGTAGACGTTGGTGACCGTGGTCTGATTGACTGTGGTGTTGCTGATGTTAACCCGGTTCACATAGGTCGGGCTCACATGGTACGGAGGCACGTACACTTCGCGAGGCCCGAGCGGAAACCACGCCACATTCCCGCCCATTCCTGGTCCACCTCCGCCCACAAACACGACTAACGCGGGAGCATACACGGGCCGAACCTCACGCGGACCCGGTATCCATCCCCACCTGCCGTCCACGGAGGCCCAGCGGCCATAGTGGAACGGCGCATAGCCCCACGGTGCGTCATCGACCCAGGTCCATCCCCAAGGATCAATCCAGGCCCAATGTCCTGTGTGGTAGGGCGCCCAGCCCGGCTCAACGCGCGGGTACCACACGTTGCCGTACTCGGGGTTGGGCTGCCAATCGCCGTATTCATCGAGATCCTGGGAGCCCACAACGTCGGGCGAGACGTAGCGTGCGGAACGCGAATCGTCAAAGCGGCGATCGCGGCCGTCGCTCCAACGATCGAAGTCGTCCGGATCTCCTACTTGCTCCACGTCCGCGTTAAGCCGATCGGTGCCGCTGAAAGTCGCGCGCTGCCCGGCGTGCACGGTGTAGGTCTGGCCGTTGCCTGTTGATTCTCCCTCGCCATCGCGAACGGTGACGACGGTTCTGCTTCCATCTTCGCTGGCTTCGATCCGATATTGTCCTGGCTGAAAGATAGAGAACGCCTGGTTTGGTGTGTCGATTTCGAATACGTCATCGCGTTCCAGGCGGCGTACGCGTAAGCTGATCGATCCGGAGCTGAGCTGGATCTGGACTGCCCGGTCGTCGAGATTGAGAAATGAGATTCCCGTATTGCTGTTGAGGTGAATGGAGGTTGACCCCAACTGCACTCCGGCGCGGGAATCGCGGTCGGCCCAGAGCTTGTCGCCCGTGGTCATGGGGCGGTTGGGCGCAGCGGGCTCCCACTCGGATTCGCCGGCGGGCTGAAAAGACACCGATCCATCCACGTGCCCGAGCCGCGCGGCGCGTGATGGGGGATCGTCATCACCCTGCGCCGCCAGGCGCAACGGCACCATCGTCGCCAAAAGCGCCAGGGCCAGAAAGGCGGCTAGTGTCCTGAACATTAACTTTGGATTGAATTCGTTTTGCATGTTCTCCCTTTTCCCGACTCTGCGAAAAAGCGCGTTTGCCCAAGCCGAGAGCGCGGGCGAAAGTCCTGATTACACACAGACTTCGCCGCCGTATGTCAGACGTTGTTGCAATCATTCTAGTTGCTTTGGAAAAGGGTGGCTCAACTTTGCGAACTCGCAGCAGTAACTTTAGTGAGGCAACCTTTATGCGCACACTTTTGCGCGGTGTGGCAATTCACCGTCAGCAGTGGCATCAGGCGCACCGCGCGACATTTCCTGCGCTGCTACAATGCCGTGTTTCACACTCATGCTCGGATTCATACGCGAACTTCAGGGCGCACAGCGACGTACTGTCTTGTGGGTGCGCGGGCGTGTCTTGCTGAAGATCCGAGCCTAAGTCTCAGTCTAGAAAGCAGTTTTCCGGGGAGTGCACGTGGAAGACGTCCAAGTAGTCGCGATGCTGGTCCGGCGTTGTATTGCCGGCGATGCCGCCGCTTGGGAGGAAATTGTGCAAACCTACAACCGGCGGATCTACAACATCTGCTACCGCTTTGCCGGATCGGGTGACGACGCGGAAGACCTCACGCAGGAGGTTTTCATCAAAATGTATCGGACGCTCCCAAGCTATGACCATACCAAAGGCGCATTTGTCACCTGGGTTACAACCATCACGCGCAACCTGCTGGTGGACCACTTCCGCAAGACCAAGCAGGACCGGATGACCGACTCCATGGACTCGACAGCCTCGGAACACGAGGACGCCCAGCCACTCAGTGAGCAGATTCAGGACCAATCCGCGCCCCCGGATGCGCACGTTCGCCGCCGGGAGGTTAGCGAGAGCGTTCACGCGGCCCTGGCAAAGCTCTCGCCTGAGCTTCGGGAGGCGGTGATTCTAAGGGACTTACAGGACATGGACTACCGTGAAATTGCCACCGTTTTGAAGGTTCCGGAGGGCACCGTGAAATCAAGAATAAATAGAGGGCGGGCGGAACTAGGACGCCTCCTACAACGTACCTATAGGCAGGTGATGTGATGCCAGATCACACCAGTAACGGAATGCAGTGCAGCGAGTTCGATCTCCTGCTCTCGGACGTGCTTGACGGCGTCCTGACCGGGGTCCAACTCGACCGGTTCCAGGCTCACGCCGGGGTTTGCAAGGTGTGTGGGCCGCTGCTCGCCGAAGCTGAGGCGGGCCGCAACTGGCTGAAGGGTCTCACGGAGGTGGAGCCTCCAGCCAGCCTGGTCAACAATATCCTGGCATCCACAACGGGCGTTGACACCCAGCGCCTACGAGTGACGGTCCGCGCTCCCCAGCCGCACGTTACGTGGCTGGAACGGGTGCAGGCATCGCTGTTCGGATATCTAGAGCCGATCTGGGCCACGGTTCGCCAGCCGCGCTTTGCCATGTCGTTTGGCATGGCATTCTTCGCGCTGTCAGTGGGCCTGACTGTTGCCGGTGTAAAACCCGCCGACCTACGGCAGATCAGCTTGCGTCCGGCGGTGATCCGGCTCACGTACTTCCGCACGCAAGCCAGCGTGGTTCGCTACTACGAGAACATCCGGGTGGTCTACGAGGTGGAGTCGCTAGCGCGCCAAGTCAAGCGCAACGTTACCCCGGCCGAGCCCGGACCAACCAGACAGAAAGACCACAAGAACGACACAACACAACAGCCCGAGCCGAAGCAGGAGCGCAACTACACCCAGACTGACAATCATCTCATTTTGGCCAGCGCTCCTCTGGGTCCATCTAATCGCGATCTGCCTGTAGTGTCGGTGACCACGTACAGGAGGTTCGTATGAACTGCGCCACTCACAGCGAAACTGCTGCAGTGGCTTTCTGCCGCACATGCGGCAAGCCACTTTGTAACAACTGCACCCGCGACGTCCGCGGAGTGATTTACTGCGAAGCGTGCCTGGCCGCGCGAATGGAAGGCACGGTCGCGGCGCCGGGATATGTACCGCCCCAACCGCCGCCGCCAACCGGAT
>Ga0307479_10005162_pt1 | contig 11984 bp, 10 predicted proteins | sample atmos_gasesECM4C_FD_203743 | JGI IMG/M metagenome (GOLD analysis project Ga0307479, IMG submission 203743) | Hardwood forest soil microbial communities from Morgan-Monroe State Forest, Indiana, United States - atmos_gasesECM4C_515 | ecosystem: Environmental > Terrestrial > Soil > Temperate... | reverse complement strand
CGAGGAGATGGTGGGGCCGGTCACCTCCGACAGCGGCGGGGCGGACCCGGTCCACCTCCGGCAGATCTGGGGCGGGATCAGCGGGGCGCGGGTCGGGCGGCTGTCGCTCACGGAGGGGCAGGCGCTCATCTGGAAGGAAGGCGCCGAGCGCAAGATCGAGGCCGAGGTCCGGGAGATGGCGGAGTGGAATCGGCTGATCCCCGGGCTCGTGCCCGACGTGAAGGCCCGGCACCAACGGGAGGGTCGCGAGTCGTTCCTCGGACAGTTTCTCGACGGCACGCTGCTCCGGGATGTCTACCTGACGCGGCCGCGAGAGGAGAAGCTCCGCGTGACCCGACGGGTCCTGGAGACCCTGAAGGACGTGTGGCTGGCCACCTCCCGCGACGGGCGGCCCCCCGTCGACTACGTTCGGCAGATCCGGGAGCGGCTGCCCGATCTCTACGCGCTCCATCCGGAGCTCGAGACACTTCGCCGGAGCGAGACCCGGGTCTTCGGGATCGCGCACCGCTCGTTCCGGCAGCTGCTCGAGCACGTGGGCGGGCTGGAGGACCGGCTGGCGCCGCCGGTGTCGGTGCGGATCCACGGCGACTTCAACATCAACAACGTCGTCTATGACTCCCGCCACGACCGAGTGCACTTCATCGACGTACACCGGAGCGGATCCGGCGACTACGTCCTGGACATCGGCGTCTACATGGTCTCGAACATCCGGAACCCCCTCCAGGAGCCGGGTCTCACGGCCGAGATGGGGTACCTCAACCGCCTCATCCACGACTTCGCGGCGGAGTTCGCGCGGCTGATCGGCGACGAGCACTTCGAGACCCGCCTCACGCTCGCGCGAGCCCGTTCGTTCATCACGTCGGCTCGGCTCTCCACCGACCGGGAGTTCGCGCGCTCGATCTTCCTGCAGGGCGTGCGACTGCTCGAGTGCACGGCGCGGGCGGCGGCGTGAGGATCGGCGTCGTCGGCACGCCGGGCGCCTGGTCGACCGAGCGTCTGGTCAACGGGTTCCGGGCGGCGAGCGCCGACGCCCGCGTCGTGGACCTCGCGGCGTGCAGTCTCCGGCTGCCCGACCCAGGTGTCTACCATCGCGGCGTGCCGCTCGAGGGCCTGGACGCGGTGGTCGTGAAGAAGATCGGCGACACGGCCGACGGGTGGGCCGTGCGCGAGCGCCTCAACCTCCTGCGCCGGCTCGAGGACTCGGGCGTGCCGGTCCTGAGCCCGCCCGATCGCCTCGAGGTCGCGGTCGACCGGTATCGGATGACGCTCGAGCTGGCCCGGGGGGGCCTGCCCGTTCCCGAGACCGTGATCACGGAGGACCTCGGCGAGGCGGAGGCGGCGGTCGAGCGCTTTGGCGTGGCGGTCCTGAAACCGCTCTTCACCTCGAAGGGCCGTGGCATGTGCCGGCTCGAGCCGGGTCCTGACCTGGGCCCGACCCTGGCGCGTCACCGGGGCGAGGCCGGCGGCCCCCTCTACCTCCAGCGCTTCGTGAGGCATCCGGGACGGGACCTGGGGATCGCGGTGCTCGACGGCCGCTGCCTCGGCGCGTACTGGCGGGTCGCCGCGCCGGACCGCTGGATGACGACCATACATTCCGGCGGACGGTACGAACCCGCCGCGCCGCCGCGCGAGGCCATCGAGATGGCCGTGGCGGCGGCGAACCGGTTCGGCCTGATCTTCACGGGCGTGGACCTGATCGAAGGGCCGAGCGGCGACTGGCAGGTGCTCGAGGTGAGCGCCTTCGGTGGCTTTCGGGGCTTGCTTGAGGCCTGCGGCGTCGATGCGGCCTCGCTCCTCGCCGAGACCGTACTCCGCCGGGTCGAGTCGGCCGGCGGTGCCGTGCTCCAGGCCTCGGCCCGGGAGATGCGTTGACCCATCCCGAGGAGCTCGTCCGGCCGTTCGAGACCCCGCTCACGCTGCACCTCCGCGTCGCGGGCGTCCCGATCCGCGTCCTCACCAACGCGGAGGACGTGTGGGCGAGCCTGCGGCACTACTATCGGGACTACGTGAGCTCGGCCGACTCGCTCCCCGTCGCCGTCGTGAAGCTCGTCCAGGGGGAGGCCCGGCCGCCGGGGGAGTTCACCGACGTCGAGCGCGAGCCCCCGAGGACGGTGAAGGAAGCCGTGCAGGAGCTCCCCGGGGGCCGGCTCGTCCTGAAGAAGGCGACGGGGGTGGTGATGGGGCTCTGGCCAGGCCACGCCGTCGCCGTCGGAGATCTGCGCCGCAATCTCAACCAGGGCATCAACCTGGTCAACGCCTGCTATGCCAAGGCGGTGCTGGGCCGGGGCCACCTCCTCCTCCACGCGTCCGGCGTCTCGTGGAACGGGCGAACGGCCGTGCTCGCGGGCCGGCCCGGCGCGGGCAAGTCGACCGCGGCGCTCCACCTCGTCGAGGCGGGCTTCCGCTTCCTCTCGAATGACCGCGTGCTCGCGAAGCCGCTCGGCGAAGACGTGGAGGTCCTTGGGTATCCGAAGCAGCCGCGGGTCAATCCCGGCACGCTCCTGCATCACCCGCGGCTCAACACGCTGCTCAAGCCCGAAGATCGCGAGGCCCTCGCCGCGCTCCCGCCGGCCGACTTGTGGGCGCTCGAGCGGAAGGCCGACGTCGACCTCGACGCGATCTACGGCCCCGGTACGGTCGAGCTCGAGGGGCGGATGCGCGTGTTGGCCCTGCTCAAGTGGCGGCTCGACGGGCCGCCCTTCACCGTCCGCCGGCTCGATCCGACCCAAGCGTCGACCGACGTCCCGCTCCTCTACAAGGACCTCGGCGTGTTCGATCTCGGCCGGCCCGCCGGCGCCCACGCGGCTGGGCGCCGGCTGTCGGACTACGCTGAGCTGTTCCGCCGCGTCGTCGTCGTCGAGGCGAGCGGCCGCGCCGACTTTGCCGCGCTCGTCACCCTGGTGGGCGACCTCCTCTCCGCCGAGGCGCGGTAGCGGCCGCGCGGCCGGCTACTGCCGCTCCCCTCCGACCCCCTCGAAGTCGAACAAGTCCATGAGGTCGCCGATCGCCGGGCCGTTCACTGGTACGTACGGCTCGTCGGGACGGGTCACGGGATTCGGGAGGTTGTCCCGACTGCGGTCGGACAGGGGCTGGAGCCCCCAGTTCCGCTCGATGAACTTGAGGATCGACACGTGGTCGGAGTACGTGTGGTCGACGTGGCCCGGCTTGGCGTACGGGGAGACGGCGATCAGGGGAATGCGCGTTCCGTCGCCGAAGAAGTCGAGCGTCTGGATGTACCCGGAGTCGTAGTAGCCGCCGCCCTCGTCGGTCGTGATCAGGATGGCGGTCTTGCCCCACACCTCGGGGTTCGCCTGCACCCGTGCGATCAGGTCGACCACGAACCCCTCGTACTTGGCCAGCTTCGAATTGGCGGGGTGGCCCGCCATGCTCTCGAACGGCCGGACGAACGAGACCGCCGGGAGCGTCGCGTCGCTCGCGACGTCCTGGTAGAACTGCGTCACGTCCTGTAGGTTGTCCTTGAGCGGGGTCGTCATGATCGAGCCGAAGCCGGTCAGAGGATCGCAGATCCCGCAGTATTCGTTGTTGGGGGTCCCACCGGGGCCGCTCGTCCGGCCGCCCGAGTAATACTTCCAGGAGACCCCCTTCGCGGCGAGAGCGTCGGCGATCGTCGGAAAGTTCTGCGGCGGAAGGGTGAACTGGTCCGGCGCCCCGAAGGGCTTCGGCTGGCCGCTGGCCGTGAAGCCGAGGCCGTAGTTGTTCACGAGATAGTAGTGGCCGGGCTCGCAGTTGCTGTCGGGCCGGTGGGGGAGGGAGTCGAGGTAGCGGTGGATCTCGCCGACGCCGGGCTGGCCGGGGTCGGCGCAGTTCACGTACGAGCCCCCCGCGTAGCCGTCCTGCGTGTAGAAGTTGTTCGTCTTGGGTTGGGGATCGGGGATCTCGATCTGGTTGAGCGGCGGGACCTTCGGCTCGCCACCCACGTTGTAGAAGCCGGCGTCGCCCGTCACGAGCGCGATGAAGTTGGCGCCCGTCCCGCCCATGATCGGCTGGTGGTAGTTGTCGGAGATGGCGTAGCGGCGGGCGAGCTCCGCGAAGTGCGGCGCGTCCCCGGCGCTCATGTTGACGAAGCCCATCGCCTCGCCGCCCTGGAAGGTGTGGCCGGGCGTCGGCGCCGGCGGGCTGTTCTGCGGCCCGATGCCCACCGTGACGGCGACCCAGGGGAACAGGTTGAGCTGGCCCAAGTCGTATTGCTGCCACATCTGGAAGAACCTGTGGATCGGGTCCCCCGTGAACGAGTCGTACGGCACGTACTTCGTGATCTGGAAGGGGCCGTTCGGCAGGTCGGCGGGAAAGCGCGCGTCGGGAACGCCGGGCGGCACGCCGACGGCGTAGGTGGTCTGGGGCTGCGGGAGGGTCGTATAGCGCCCGGTCTTCGCGGGGGCGAGCATGTAGACCGTGGGATCGCTCGCCTGCTGCTGGGCGGCCGAGGAGAAGTTCGGCCCCGGGGTCCCGTCCTCCTTGATGATGCCCTTGGACAAGAGATTCGAGACGGTCTGGTCGTCGGGCGGCTGGTACCCGCCGAACAGGTTGTCGAAGGTGTGATTCTCGCCGACGACCACGATCAGGTGTCCGATCGGCGTCCGGGTGCTCTGGCGACCCCGATGCTCGTCGTCCGCCGCGGCGCCGGCGGTCGGAGCGACCGCGGCGAGGGCGGCGAGCCCCAGGCCACCCAGGACTGAACGGAGCGTGCGGATCCTCATGGCGCGTCCTCCTCGGCTCGTTGTGGGTGTAGAACGGGATCGGTCCGTTGACGCCGCCACCGTAGGCGATCCGCATTGCCGTCGAATGGCGCGTGGACGATGGTTTCGTGGCGCGCCGATCACGGGCTTGCGACGGAGGAGCTCGGAAGCGCCGGTCACGGCGTCGCGCCCTTCGGCAGGGGTGGGCGGCGGGCGGGCGGCTCTTTACCGAAGGTTTACCGGGACGTCATCGCGCCGTAACGCGGCCGGGCGACACTCTCCCCATGCTGCGGGCTAACCAGCGGGGCAGCTCGGTGGTCGGGGCCGCGGCCGCGCGGGGCGCGCAGGGGCGCGTGCTCGTCGTCGAGGACGAGCAGGACGTCGCCGAGCTGATCCGCTACAACCTCACGCGGGAAGGGTACGAGGTCGTCGTGACCTCGAACGGCGCCGACGCCCTCAAGACTGCCCGCGAGCTTCTGCCCGCGGTGATCCTGCTCGATATCATGGTGCCCCAGCTCAATGGCTGGGAGGTCTGTCGCCGGCTCAAGCAGGACGCCGAGACGAGCGCCATTCCGGTGATCATGGTGACGGGCCGGGTGGAAGAAGGCGACAAGGTCCTGGGCTTCGAGCTGGGAGCCGACGACTACGTGACCAAGCCGTTCTCACCCCGCGAGCTCGTCGCACGAATCCGGGCCGTGGCCCGGCGCGGCAGACAGGCGGAGTTGAGTGCCAAGAAGACCCGCCTGACCGCGGGAGAGCTCCAGATTGACCGGGAGCGATTCGAGGTGACGATGCAGGGCCACCCGGTGGAGCTCACGCGCAAGGAGTTCGAGCTGCTGGCGGTGCTCGTGGGGACGCCGGGTCGAGTCTTCGGCCGCGACGAACTGCTCGACCTCGTCTGGGGCCGGGATGGGTTTGTCGAGCCCCGGACGGTCGACGTTCACGTGGCCCGGCTGCGCGCCAAGTTCATCGCGGCGAAGCTCCCGCCGCCGGGCGTCGAGACGGTTCGTGGCGTTGGCTACCGCTTCCGAGACGGGAAACCGAGTCCGTAACATAAAGTTAACACTATTGTTGCCCGACGGTAATATGCGCCGGACACCATCAGGGTCAGGCGCGGGCAAAGGGAGAGGCTCACGATGAGAAGGCTCGCGATCGTCGCGGCGGGGTTGGCCGTACTTGCCTTGGGAATTGGGTCCCCGCTGCCGGAGCCGCCCCGCGCCGCGGCCGAGCTCCTGATCAACGGTGCCGGCGCGACCTTTCCGTATCCGATCTACTCGAAGTGGTTCGACGAGTACGCGAAGGTCGAGCCGACCCTCCGCTTCAACTACCAGTCGATCGGAAGCGGCGGCGGCATCCGCCAGATCACAGAGCGGACCGTCGACTTCGGCGCGACGGACGGCCCCATGACGGACGAACAGCTCGCAAAGGCGGCGGGGGAGCTGTTCCACATTCCGACCGTGCTGGGCGCGGTCGTCGCCACGTACAACCTGCCGGGCAACCCGGCACTGCGCTTCACCCCTGACATCCTGGCCGACATCTTCCTCGGGAAGATCGAGAAGTGGAACGCGCCGCGAATCCAGGCCGCCAACCCCGGGGTCGCCCTGCCGGGGGACCCGATCATCGTCGTGCACCGGTCGGACGGGAGCGGCACGACCTATATCTTCGTGGACTATCTCAGTAAGGTGAGCCGCGAGTGGGAGCAGAAGGTCGGGCGCGGGACGTCGGTCAAGTGGCCGGTCGGCCTCGGCGGCAAAGGCAACGAGGGCGTCGCCGGCCAGATCAAGAGCACGCCGGGCACGCTCGGCTACGTGGAGCTGGCGTACGCGATCAAGAACCAACTCCCCGTGGGGGCGATCCGGAATCGGGCGGGCCAGTTCATCGTGCCCACCATCGAGAGCACGACATCGGCGGCCGCGGGCGCCGCCCGCAACATGCCGGCGGACTTCCGCGTGTCGCTGACGAACGCCCCCGGCGAGAAGGCGTACCCGATCGCCAGCTTTACGTGGCTCCTCATCTACAAGGAGCAGTCCGACGAGGCGAAGGGGAAGGCCGTCGTGAATTTCCTCTACTGGGCGACGACGGAAGGGCAGAAGTACGCCGCGGATCTCCTCTACGCGCCGCTGCCGCCCCAGGTCGTTAAACAGGTGGAGGCGAAGATCGGCCAGATCAGCTTCAACGGCAAGCCGCTCCTGGTCGCGCGATGACGGGATGCTGAAATCGGAGTTGGCGGGGGCGGCCACCGGGCTGGCCGTCCCCCGCTCGCTCGTACCGGGACGACGCCGGGGCGTCTGGGGTGACCGGCTCTACCAGGCGGCGGTGCGGGCGGCCGTCCTCGTGTTCGTGGTCGTCGTCCTCGGCATCGCCGCCCTGCTGGTGTACGCCGCGCGGCCGGCGCTCGCGGCCTTCGGCTGGCGGTTCCTCGTCACGGCCGACTGGGACCCGGTCGCCGAGCACTTCGGCGCGCTGCCGTTCGTCTACGGCACGCTCGTGTCCGCCCTGCTCGGGATGCTCATCGCGGTCCCGTTCGGCGTCGGCTCGGCGATCTACCTGGCGGAGCTAGCGCCATTCTGGATCCGTCCCCCGGTCGCGTTCCTGGTCGAGCTGCTCGCCGCGATCCCGAGCGTCGTCTACGGGCTCTGGGGGATCGTCGTGCTGGCCCCGCTGCTCCGGACCTGGGTCCAGCCCGCGCTGGCCCGCGGGCTCGGCTTCCTGCCGCTGTTCCAGGGGCCGCCCTACGGGGTCGGGATGCTGGCGGCGGGCATCATCCTGGCCATCATGGTCGTGCCGTTCATCGTGGCCGTGAGCCGGGAGGTGTTGTTGGCGGTCCCCACCCAGCAGCGCGAGGCGGCCCTCGCGCTCGGCGCGACGCGCTGGGAGACGACGCGGCTCGCGGTCCTCCGCTACGCGCGGTCGGGCCTCCTGGGCGCGATCCTGCTCGGCCTCGGCCGCGCGCTCGGCGAGACGATGGCGGTGACGATGGTCATCGGCAACCGCCCGGAGATCGCGCTCTCGCTGTTCGCCCCCGGCTACACGATGGCGAGCGTCATCGCGAACGAGTTCACCGAGGCCACGTCCGACCTCTACCTGGCCGCGCTCATCGAGATCGGGCTCCTGCTCTTCGTCGTCACCGTGGCCGTGAACGCGCTCGCGCGACTCCTCGTGTGGAGCGTCGGCGGCGCGGTGAAGGAGGTGCGGGAGTGAGCCGGGTCGCCGTCCGCCGCGCCACCAACGTGGCGATGCACATCCTCGCGGCCCTGGCGGCCCTCGTCGTCATCCTGCCGCTCGTGCTGATTCTCGGCTTCCTCATCTTCCGGGGGAGCACGGCCCTCAACGTGGCCTTCTTCGTCCACCTCCCGACGCCGGTGGGCGAGCCGGGCGGGGGCATGGCCAACGCGATCGCGGGCAGCCTGATCCTGATTGGCTTGGCCGCCGCCGTGGGGGTCCCGCTCGGCATCCTCGGCGGTGTCTACCTCGCGCAGTCGCGCGACCGCCGTCTGCCCTGGCTCTGCCGCTTCCTCGCGGACGTCCTGAACGGCGTCCCGTCGATCGTGATCGGGATCTTTGCCTACACGCTCATCGTCCTGCCCATGCGCCGCTTCTCGGCCCTCGCCGGAGGCGTCGCGCTGGGCGTGATCATGCTCCCGATCATCCTGCGGACGACCGAGGAGCTGGTGCGGTTGGTCCCCGCCTCGCTGCAGGAGGCCGCGCTGGCCCTGGGGCTCCCGCAATGGAAGGTGGTCCTCCACGTCGTGCTCCCGACGGCGCGGGCGGGGATCATCACCGGCGTGATGGTGGCCGTCGCCCGCATCGCGGGTGAGACGGCGCCGCTCCTGTTCACGGCCTTCGGCAACCGCTTCTGGCATCGCCGCCTCGACGAGCCGATCGCGGCGCTGCCGCTGCAGATCTTTTCGTACGCGATCTCGCCGTTCGACGACTGGCACCGCCAGGCGTGGGCCGGCGCGCTCGTCCTGATCTCCCTGGTGCTGGTGATGAGTCTTCTCGCCCGGCTCGCGACGAAAGGCCTGTACAATCGACGAGGGACCTATGGCTGACGGTATTCGGATCACACGGCTCAACGCCTGGTTCGGTCCGCGCCAGGTGCTCAAGGACATCGATCTGGCCGTGGTTCCCCGCTCGGTGACGGCGATCATCGGCCCCTCCGGCTGCGGGAAGTCGACCTGCGTCCGCTGCATCAACCGGATGCACGAGGTCGTCCCGGGCGCGCGGGTGGCGGGCCGGGTGGAGTTGAACGGCGAGGACCTCTACGCCCCGGGCGCGGATCCCGTCGAGGTCCGGCGGCGGATCGGCATGGTCTTCCAGAAGCCGAACCCGTTCCCGACGATGTCGATCTTCGACAACGTCGCGGCGGGCCTCCGGCTCGCCGGGGTGCGGAACCGGGCCGCCCTCCACGAGGCCGTGGAGCGGGCGCTCCACCACGCCGCCCTCTGGGACGAGGTCAAGGACGAGCTCGGGAAGTCGGGCGCGGGCCTCTCCGGCGGGCAGCAGCAGCGACTCTGCATCGCCCGGGCGTTGGCGGTCGAGCCCGAGGTGCTCCTGATGGACGAGCCATGCTCCGCGCTCGACCCGATCGCGACCGCCAAGATCGAAGAGCTGATCGTCGAGCTCCGGAAGGAGCTCACGATCGTGATCGTCACCCACAACATGCAGCAGGCGGCGCGCGTGTCGGAGTGGACGGCCTATTTCCTGCTCGGCGAGCTGATCGAGTTCGGCCCCACCCGCGGGCTCTTCACCAGTCCCCGCGACTCGCGGACGGAGGACTACGTGACCGGTCGGTTCGGTTAGGAGACGAGAGCATGCAGCGTCACTTCGACGACGAGCTGGCGGGACTCCAGCAGACGCTCCTCGCCATGGGGGGGCTCGTGGAGGACCAGATCCGGCGGGCGATGCGCGCCCTGATCGAGCGCGACGACGCGCTCGCGCAGGACGTCATCGACCGCGACCGTCAGGTCAACGCCTACGACGTCGAGGTCGACGAGAAGAGCGTCGAGCTGCTCGCCCTCCACCAGCCGGCGGCGGGGGACCTCCGCTTCATCACGACGATCATGAAGGTCGTGACCGACCTCGAGCGGATCGGTGACCAGGCGGTGAACATTGCCCAGCGCGCGCTCGAGCTGAACCAGGAACCGCAGCTCAAGCCGTACATCGACCTGCCGCGGATGGCCGAGCGGGCCCAGCGCATGGTCAAGGAGAGCCTGGACGCCTTCGTCGGCCGGGACACCCAGCTGGCGCGCCAGGTCTGCGCCGAGGACGCCGAAGTGGACTCGCTGAAGGAGCAGATCTTCCGCGAGCTTCTGACCTACATGATGTCGGACCCGAAGACCATCCCGCGGGCGATCCGACTGATCCTGATCTCGCGCTTCCTCGAGCGCGTGGCCGACCACGCGACCAACATCGCGGAGATGGTGATCTACATGGTCGAGAGCAAAATGGTTCGCCACTCCCTCGCCTAGTGGGGTAAACTTCACCGGCGCGTAATCTGCTCGTAACGGACGCGTGTCATCGTCCCGCGCGGTCTCCCGCCGAGGGACGGCCAGAGGCGTCGCATCCGGAACGGAGGGTGTCAATGAGACACAGAGGGATGGTGTGGTTGGCGGTCGCGATGGCGGCGGCGGTCTCCCTTGTGGTCATCCCCCAGCGGGCGGCGGCCGAGGAGGCGGGCTCCGTCCTGCAGGACATCCTGAAGATCATGCGTGAGAACGGTCAGATCACTGATGAGCAGAAGACCGAGCTCCTGCGGCGGGCCCAGCAGGAGGTCGACCAGGCCAAGATCGAGCGCGAGAAGATGGAGAAGGAGCGGATCGGTGCCCTCCAGGCGGGGATCGACAACGGCCGGCCCTTCTTTCAGACAGCCGACGGGGACTTCCGGGTCGAGCTGGGAGCCCGGCTGCAGATCGACTACGCTGCGGTCGAGAACAACACTCGCACCTTGGCGGGAAAGAGCCTCGTGGATGAGTTCTACGCGCGGCGCGCGCGGCTCGAGCTGTCCGCCACGTTCTACCGGTGGATCGACTTCCGGTTCGAATGCGAGATGAGCTCGACCGCTCACGCGACCGGCGGACAGACGGCGAACGAGGTCTGCCTGAACGACGCCTATCTGGACTTCCGGTTCGCTCCGGAGCTGGCGTTGCGGGTCGGGCAGTTCGTCGTGCCCTTCGGCTACGAGGAGACGTACTCCAATAGGTTCTTGGACCAGATCGAGCGGTCGATCGTGGACGAGCTGGAGCCGGAGTACTCCTTCGGCGCGTCCCTCCACGGCAGCCTCCTGAGCGGCGTGGTCGGGTACGAGGTCGGCGTGGCCAACGCTGGAACCGGGGGGATCGGGTCGGCGAGGAACGTCGCTCCTGCGAACGGCGGAAAAGACGCGTTCGGGAAGATCATCCTCGCGCCCTTCAAGACCACGGGGAATTACTGGCTCAAGGGCCTCCAGCTCGAGGGCTATGGCACGTGGGCTGACGAGGGCTTGGGCACGAGCAGCCAGGGCCGGACGATGGCGAGAGGGAACGCGCGCTTCACGTGGTTCACCGCTCAGGCCACGAACGGCGAGCGGACGCGGTACGGCGGCGACTTCCAGTGGGCGGTGGGACCGGCCGCGCTCAGATTCGAGTACCTCGAGGTGCTCAACCAGCGGAAGCACATGGCCACCTTCGGAAGGAGCCTCGACGACGTGGATGCGGCGGGCTGGTTTATCTCGGGCGCCTGGGTGGTGACAGGCGAGAACAAGGTCCTGAACGGACCGGTGGAGCCGCGGCATCCATTCTCGCCCTTTGCCGGGAAGGCGGGGTTGGGTGCGTGGGAGCTCACGCTCCGGTACGCCGAGTTGACCTTCGACTCGAAGGATCCCTTGAACTTTTTGGCCGCGACCGGCTCCTCCCCGATCGGGCCGGGCACGACCGATGGGGCGGAGGCCGTCACCGCCGGGGTGAATTGGTACCTCAACCGCTGGGTTCGGTACATGGTCAACTGGAATAACTACTGGTTCGACAACCCGTACGCGACCCCGCTCAGCTGCCGGCGGCAGGCCGGCTGCACCACGGCCACCCAGCTCCACAGGAGGACGGACCCGACGTCCTGGGAGCTGCTGACGCGGATGGCGTTCTGGTTCTGAGACTTCGGGGGTGACGGCGGTCTAAGGCGTGAGGCGAGGAGAAAAGCCCGACGAAACGCGCGCTGCTCTCCGCGTTGATCGTGCTCGGCTTCGCACAGGTCGCCTCAGCCTACGAATATCGCCTGCAGTTCACCCCACAGTCGGGGGCTCGCAATTTGGTT
>Ga0307479_10005161_pt1 | contig 11984 bp, 11 predicted proteins | sample atmos_gasesECM4C_FD_203743 | JGI IMG/M metagenome (GOLD analysis project Ga0307479, IMG submission 203743) | Hardwood forest soil microbial communities from Morgan-Monroe State Forest, Indiana, United States - atmos_gasesECM4C_515 | ecosystem: Environmental > Terrestrial > Soil > Temperate... | reverse complement strand
ATCATCACGCGATTGCTGATTGCTCTCTGATGGTGCCAGGACACCGAAAAGTCATCCCCCAGTATTACTCGAATGCAATTCCTTTCCTGCTATGCTCGCACAAGAGCGCTGCTATCTTTTTGCCGCAGCACGGTACCAGGACGAGGAATTCCGCACGGACGGGACTGAAGGATTGCAACAGGAGTTGAGGGTTTTCGGTGGCGTCGATAACAGAAGGCGAAGTACATCAAGATCACACCGTCAGTGGGTAGTGGTGTCATTTGGTTGGGGGAGTTGGTGGCGGCCTTGAGAGATAGGGCCGCCAAGTTCTCATGGCTCGATAGGCGTTTGCCTTTTTATGAAATCACTCAACAGAGGCACGGCAAAGGAGTATTTCCCATAGCGATTCTTATAGATTAAGCCTGCCTCGGACAGCGAAACCAGCATCTGGTTTACATGGCTGTTTCCAAATGACTTGTCCAAGGAAGCATTAGCCGGGTGCTCGACAATTTCTTGCACCGTGAATTCAGAATCACAGTTATCCAGTTCCGCTATTACACCCAGTAGTTGCCGTTGCCGATCAGTGGCCCGCGCCCATCTTCCGGCGAAGAAATCCGTATCTAGCTTTCTCATGATTTCGGGAAGCGGAACTGTAGGTGGCTTATGCCCAGCGTCCGCCGCCTGAACCCAAATATCAAAAACCTCCCGACATACATACTGAACGAAATAGGGATAGCCACGTGTGAATCGCCAGATGTTGCTGACCGATTCGTCGGAGGGATTGAAAGGGCAGCCTTCTTTCTGGATTGGCTTGCGAATCGCGTCAGTGGTTTCCTTTTCTTTCAGTGGTTCAAGGAAAATGATGGTAAACATGCGCTCGGCAAACGTCCGCGCTTCTACAAGTTTAGGGAAAAGAGTAGGCAAACCAGTCAGGGCCAACATGAATCTGAAGCCTTTTCTTTGCAGGGATTGGAATAAATCTAACAGCAGGGACAGCGGAAATTGACTTCCTGCTGCATTGTCAGCCAAATTCTGCGCTTCATCGTAAGCAAAAATAATTCCCTGCCGTCCATTGGCCTCGATATAGGGCCAAATTGATTCTAAAACGCCCTTTATCTTGTCTAATACCAGTCCCGGCGTTGCGTCATAACGGCCCTTCAACGAAGCATAGTTCAGCGTCACGTCCACTTGTCGGTTTTCGGACACAAATCCAGGAGACCTTTGCTCCGTCTTGCCGATCACAAGGGAGCTGAGTACAACGGAAAGGTCAGTCAGTAGCCGTGTAGCTAGATTCTCCTCGCTGATACTGGTTGATTCCGTTAGATCGGTTCCGGCCCAGAGCCATCCGGCTTGTATTGCCTTTGGTTTGAATGTTTCCAAGAGGACGGTCTTGCCCAGACCTCTCAGCCCTGTAAGCACTAGGTTTTTGAGAATTACTTCTTGCGCCAGAAGTTTTTCAAATTCCCTCTTTTCGTCCTCGCGGCCCGCTAAGTACGGCGGCATGTGACCCGCACCAGGCCGAAATGGGTTCTTAACTTTCATAGGCTTAGATACTTCTTTTTCGCTCTGAGCCATAGGCTTAGCCCCCCCCCCGAAAGGCTTCACTTCAAGAGTTAGTAAGCCATAGCAATAAAGTTATGTCAAGCACTAATTTTAGCTTGACATCTAATATGTTCTTATTCCAAAATGGGGCTGGAAACAAAAAGCCCCGCCTCAGCTTGTGACTGAGAGCGGGGCCAAATCCAGCAAGCGGGGTAAGCCGCATGCCGAACCCAAAACGCATTATCGGCTTGGCCCCACTGAAAGGCAAGCCGAAATGAACATTCTACCGATGGAGAAGCAGATGCAGATCGTCAGCGCGTTGGTTGAAGGCAGTTCCATTCGGGCCACGGCTCGCATGGTCGGAGTGGAGCACAAAACGGTGATGCGCGTCCTATTGCGCGTAGGCGACCGCTGCGGCCAAATCCTCAATGAGCGCATGCGCCAATTACGGTGCAAGGTCGTTCAGGTGGATGAACTCTGGACCTACGTGGGGAAGCATGAGCGTTTTCTGCAGCCTGACGACAACGCTCTAGAGATGGGCGATCAATATGTGTTTGTGGCAATGGATTCTGAATCGAAGATCATCCCGTGTTTCCGCGTCGGCAAGCGAAGCACCACAAACGCTTGGTATTTCATGCAGGAACTACAGACTAGGCTTGCTAGTCGAGTGCAACTCACTACTGACGGTTTTAGGCCCTATGGCCCCGCCGTTGAGGATGCATTTGGTTCAGGCGTGGACTATGCCATGTTGGTCAAGATATACACAACAGATTCTCGCTCCATGTATGGTCCTGGCGATCTTGTGGACGCTCGGCCTATCCCAATCAGCGGCAATCCGAAATCTCATCTCATTTCTACGTCACACATAGAGCGGCAGAACCTCACGATTCGCATGCAACTACGGCGATTCACGCGGCTGACAAATGCTTTCAGCAAGAAGTTGGAGAATTTGAAGGCGGCTCTTGCTTTGCATTTTTGCTGGTACAACTTCTGTCGCGTGCATTCTTCATTGCGAATAACGCCCGCGATGGCTGCGGGAATTGCCGAAGGAATTTGGTCTATTGAGTCTTTGGTGGAATCGAGTTTCTTGGCGAAGGCAGCCTAGTGGTGCCTCAAAATAGTGCACAATTCCTAGTGCATCTGTTGCGGGGCATGATATAGTGAAAAGGCTGCTTAACGCAGCAACGCCTCACTTTAGCGAGTGAGGCGTTGAGTCCTGCTGGTTGATGGCGATAGTGGAACCGTTCATCCGCTATTCTAGGCGGCTTGCCGCTCTCCGTCAACAGCTAAAGTTAACCAGCGGGACACACGCTACGGGTGTGTCCCGTTTAACAACAGCCCACATGGGGGCAACGGAGAATATATGGGATTCCCAACACAAACAGCACGAGCATTTACCAAATCAAATGTTGAAGCGATCACTCCCGGTCAAATGGGGTGCTATGGCCTGTTCATCAATGGAGGTGGATGGGTGTACGTCGGCAAGGGAGATATCAGGCAGCGTCTCCTAGCCCACTTGAACGGGGATAACCCATGCATCACGAGAAACGGCCCGACACATTGGGTAGACATCGTGACGAACAACATGGATCAAACGGAAAAGGCCCTGATTCTGGAATTGAAACCAACCTGCAACAAGAAGGTGGGCTAAGAACAACCCGAACCTGTTCCGTCGAATTTTCCAGAGAAGCGGCTGAAATAATAATCTCTGCCGTTGATGGAGATTCTCGTGCAAATTACGCCGACCTTTATTTCCAATCTTTGACCAGAAAACGAGTCATTGATGGTGGTAGAGGCGATCATGCCGGGTAGTTGCATATGTCCAAGAATCTTCCCGACGCACTGCCGAATCCGGCTCTTGAGAATGTCTAGCCGCGAGGCATTCTCAACGGAGCAACGATCCCGACTCGGAAACTGCGCGATCATGCTCATGGCTGGAGCATAGGCTTGCACGATTAAAGCTAGAAGACAAGACCGGACATTATCAGACTCGGCCTAAGCTGTATCATCCTGCACGTCAGCTTCCAGAGTTTAGTGTTCCTTTTTTAAATGACACCAGTACCCCGTCAGTGGACGCATCATTGATTGGATAACGTGGTCGACTCTCCTCCACCGAGTAGACCGTGGTTGTTCGACGACCAAAGGCTCGGGAGGAGGGAGCCGACATTGTTATGCGATCATTTGCCGTCCCAGTTCTCGACATGTCCGGTTTGCGCTGCCAGCTCAACCGGTCGATGCAACACCCTCCCATGCGTTGATTCGACAATGCTTCCCCGGGAGAAGCGATCTGTTTGGCTGTACTCGGTCAAAACCTAGCCAGGGTAGTGTTCCGGCTGATCTAACCCTAGCGAGCGATTTAGTCTTTGTTTTCAATGCAAGTCGAGTTCGACCTGAGTGTTGCGTCGACCCATTGAGACCACCGCGTTAATCGGGCATTAACACCCTTCGAGTGTGCTGTGATAAATCAGCAATTGTGGACTAGTGCTGCGATATGGAGCCGGAGGCCATGATTAGTGCGAACAGAACCGCGAAACCGAGGATGGATCCGATAACTATGATGACTAGGTCGGTGTTCCACTTGCGATCGACTCGCCAATAGCGGTGCCCTTCTGTCTGCAAGGTCCGGTGCTGCGTTTGAAGTCGCACGAGAGTTTCCAACCTAGGCTAGCCTATCAATGTTCATTAGATTGTCCAGTACCGAAATTGATAAACGAAAGTACTGGAGCTTTGGACGGGGCTCTTCGGCTTTTGTTTGCCCGTTGATTGGCCAAATCATGAACCAAGTCTATACACCCTGCACTGGTCCATTCGGACTCGTGGCATGTGCGCTCGCAGCTGAGTATGGATCAGTTTGAATGATCCGGACTCTTCCCAGAACGGGGCCTGCCGGGATTCAGGGGGGACTAGTCCAGTAACCGCGTTAATCAGGCACTGACTTCATTGGCTGATGTGAAATCGTGTGACCAACCGTTATCCGCGCGACTGAGTGATGGGTATCGGAAGCGAGGCTGGCGCGTATGGCCTCGAACACCTTTAGATGGGAGAGAAACTCCGTGCAGCATTTGGGGGGCGAGGGGCCAAAATACTTTGTAGTGACCGGACCGCCCTGCCGGCAAGCGTTATTGGTTGGAGATCGTGGCAGTCGTCCCGTCAAACTTGGTCAAATGGACGGTGAACTTCTCGTTGTAGGTCTGCGCACGATCGTGAAGGACGCTGAGCGCGACAGCTTCACCCAGCTTCAAGGAAACATCTGTGTCGGTGCGCCAGTGGATGCCGGCGTGTATTCCATGGCCGAAGCTGACGTTGTGTCCGAGCTTGTTTAGCTCGCCATTGACCGTGAGCTGGCCCGCATCCGAACCGGTGTAAGGCACCAGCGAGAGGCCATCATCTGTGGGCACGACGGGATTCGGGATCACGAAGTTGCCATCGAAAAAGAACTTCAGCACCGTAATGCAAGCGCCGCCAACCGTGCCGTGCCCTGTCGGGTAGGAGGGATGCGTCGGACAACCCTCGGGAAACGCCTGCGAAAGCAGCCAGGTCCCGTATTTGTTGAAGCTCTGCTGAAGTCCATGCGAGTTCAGGATGATGTTGCTCAGTTTGCCGTCGGTCTTGTCTGCCTGCCCGGTTTTGATCAAGTGGACGAGTCCGCCTGTTGCCTCAGGGCGAGCGCGGAGGTGGACCTGCCACTTCTGATACCAGACGGCTTTCAAGGCGCGAGTGGCCATTTCCGTCAGTGTCCCCGCGAAGTCTGGACCGCCGAACGTGCCGAAGCCGTTCTCCGTGATGGAGCCGATATACGGATTGCCAGGGTTCAATGGTGCCCTGAGGGTGTTGAGCACAAGGAACGCCACGAAGTACGCCTGATAGAGCACGTCCGTGTGAGTCCATGCCGCGATTCCCCGCCCGTCATGCGCGAAGCGCATTTGCGGATCGCTCTGGTTTCGTAGACCGGTGTCGATGCCGTTCTGGACGTCCAACCAGGAGCCGAAGTCGGTCATGTAGTCGATGTTCGGCAGGTAGGTCAACTGCTGCTGGCTTATCGGCTGCTGGCCGAGGGATGTCGGCGTGATGAAAAACTGGGAGATGTATGGGCCGAGCGTTTCACCGGGGAAGGCGCCGCGGAATAGGAAGTCCGGAGTCACTTGGCCGCTGCTGTCCCTCGGCCCCTGATACACCGGAATCCTAGAGGTCTCCGCTGCGGCCGCAATGGCGACAGGGTTCGACGCATACTGCGCGAACGGAACGTCGCGCAGCAACGAAGCCCAGTAGTGTTCAAGTAGTTCGGCGGCATTGAGGTCGCTGGCAAGCGAGGGCGCGGGCGGAACGAGGGGGAAACCGAATTGGTAGGCATCCGTACCCTCCAGGTCGAAGGCGAACCCTCCTTGTGGGCCGTTCAGCGTTCGCGTGCCGCCCATGATGATCTTCTCGAACTCCTCGTGCTCGCCGGTATTCAACGCGTGGACCAAAGTTGCGAACGCATTCAAATCCACTCGCCCAAAGTTGTCGTGCGGGAGACACTTGGTGTAGGTGTTAGCCTGGTCGGGATAGCGGATTTGATCGCCGTTTGTCGGGTGGTTTGGAATGCGAACCGCTCGTTCACGGTTCGCGGCATTGATGCGGATTTCCTGCGACTCATCGGCGCGGGCGGTTCCGGTTAATCCGCCGTTCTGTTCCGCGCGAGCGATCGAGTAGTTTCCGCCGAGGAGGGGCTCCAAACCGATTCCACCCACGGTTGCCGCGGCCACAGCGACACTGCTTACGGTTCCGAGGAACATCCGACGGCTGCCTGAGAGTGGCGTGTCAGAACGGTCGGGCAAATCGGCTGGATCGGCAACTTCATTTTGTGGGGGGGCGTTCGTATCAACACTACGGAGGTGTTTTTCGTCCATATCACCCTCTTCTATATCGCTTAGATCGACTCAATCTAGGCAATGTGCGATTTCAACTCACGCACTTGCACCGGCCGTGCGCGGGACCTAAACACAGGCGTCTGGGCCATTCTCAGATCGAGCAGGGTTGCCGTGAGCGAGAGGTTACCGCAACGAGGAGATTATGTCATCTGGACTAACGGACAGTTTTTGGTCAGGGCGTCCTCCTATGAACATGCGGGCTAACTCCCGATTAGCTCTATAAAGGTAGAAGTCAAGAAAAAACACTGACCAGCCCGAGTTTTTGTACCAGTTCCAGTGAGAGAGTCTACTAGCGTCCATGCATCGCAGCCAGACTCGCCGAGCCGGGTCAGGAAAGTGTGGCGGAGGCTGCAGAGCACAAACGGGCGGATCGCTTTTTCGTTACTCTTGGCGGCTTCTTCCCGCAGTGTCTTAAATGCCCGTGCGTGCTGCTTCTTGAGGCGTGAAGATTCGACGTGGCCGCTGCGCGTAGGCGCTACTCTCACCCTACCCTCGACAGGCTTCGCAGCGGCCTCCCAGCGCGTCTCCAGGATATTTCAGACGCGCGGCGTCATGGGGAACACGCGTCGCGTTGTTGCTGTCTTGCCATGAGTCACGAGGAATGCCCCGTAACGGCCGTTCGCCCATGTAATCGCTTCCCATCGTAGGCGAAAGCGCTCCTCCGGGAGCATGCCCGTATCGCAGTGTGTGGCTGCTATGGAAGCGTCAGGCTGCCATCGGCCCACGCCGCATACATGATCAGCATGGGCAATACCTTGCTCAAAGTCTGAATTCATTTCCCGTGTGTGCATTGCCTGGCGTCGGCAAGTCCTTTCGTTTCAGCCTGGCAAGATTGGCCTCTGTCGTGCACTGGAAGGCTCGACACGGTGCTGTGTCCTGTCCTAGCCACAGCGGTGAGTGCTGTCCTAATCTCCGGTGCCACAAGGGGGTATTTTGAACATGGGAAAGTCTTTATGGATCGTCGCCTTACTCTTGCTATTGTTGGGAGCGATCGGAGCTTCCAACGCCCAGGCGGACACCGTCACATTTATGACCCCGGCTGGTAGTACTACTGGCGGCCTGCCGGTAGACGCTTCGGCGACCTTTGTCTCGGGCGCTGGCACGCTTACGATCACGCTAACAGACTTGCAGGCGAATCCCACGAGTGTCGTGCAACTCATCAGCGATCTGAGTTTTGGACTAAGCAACGGCGCGACAAGCGGAACAATTGCTTCAAGCTCCGGCCAGGAGATTATCGTCAATGGCGGGGGGACGTTCACCACCGGCAGCACCGTGGCTACGGGCTGGGCTTTGAACAGCGTGAGTGGGGGCCTTCAATTGGATGTACTCGGCACGCCTACGGGACCTAGCCACTTAATCATAGGACCGCCTGACGGAGGCGGAACATATAGCAATGCGAATGGGTCCATTGCTGGCAATGACCCGCACAATCCCTTTCTCAATGGATCAGCTACATTCATGCTCGACATTGCAGGCGTTACTGCCGATACCACCATAACCAGCGCGACGTTTTCGTTTGGAACAACGGAAGGCGCTAACCTCGTCCCCGGTACGACTACAGTTCCCGAACCAGCCGCTTTCCAGTTGCTGACCTCGGGCCTGCTTGGAATTGTCTTGGTTTATAGGAAGCGATTGGCCGGGCTTTCCAGCCAGCAACTTTGATCGCCGACTTGTAATCGCATTGAGAGCGTGCGGGGCTGCGTCAGCCGAGGTGGGAGCGCGGGCTTCGGGTGTTTGCACCATCCTTGAACGCAGCGCCCACTGTCACCTCCCGCACACGACTTTGCAAGCACCGTTTCCAGCGCCAAATCTATTACCAAATGCACCCCTCAACCGTCGGCTCGCATCCTGGTCATAATGCCAGGCAACCCTTTCTCGAAATGCTTGACAAGCCGAAGGCTCGAGGCCGGTCACGCCGTCCTGCGTAATCCAATATCGTTTCAGGCTGAAACAAGACTGTAACTCCCGCTTAGCAGAATAACTGTACAACTAGACGTTGTGGGGCGTCACGAGGGCTGACTTGTGGGCGCCAGACACTTTTCCAGCGTTTGCAAGCCTTGTGAAAGTGATGCAATTGGTCAAAGGGCTGTGTCTAGTTTTGTACCCACCCTCGAACTGGCAGGACCGAGCCGTCGAAGCGCAACGGTCGGGGAATCCCGCACAAACACGACCTTTGGCTCACATCAGCAAGTTTGTGCTAACCATTGCTAACTTGTTGATTTTTCGTGCGAGCAATCTTTGCAAGCAGGGGGTCGCCGATTCGATCCCGGCCACATCTATCAAAGCTTTTGACCACCGAGCTGGCGTGCCGCGTATGCTCAGCTGCCCCTGGTCACTTCTCGCGAGGCCTAGCAAGTGTCCATCCAACACTTGAGCCACAGCTCCAAGAAGCCAACGGCACAAGACCTGCCCTCTGATTGCCATGAATTGCGTCCTGTGATTTGACACTCCATTACTGTCTGTTGGTGGGGCGGGTAGAGTGTAAGGTAATGGTAGGCCGCGGCCGCTTCGTCCTCGCTCAAATGGCGAAACACAGGCATCCTGCCGGCTCTTCTCTCTCGCTCTCCTCCTCCGTCGCATCAGTAGCACTGCATCGACGCTCCTGCAGCATCCTTGCCCCCGTAGCACTGGCGGCCCGTTGGCGCCTTTCTCGTGGTCTGCTCTTGCTTTCGTCCGCCTTGTCATTTCTTGGATTTTCACCGCTCACGGGACCCCCCGGAAATAGTTGCGATTAGACTTGGTCCCTATCGTTTGTTTTGAGTGAGTTACGCCGATTTCTATTCGCAACTTATTGCGATTAGAAACTCGCTTGTTCTTCGTTCCTCATCCCCCGCCCCTAGGCTCTTGCGCCCGTTTTAGCACGTGCAAATACAAGCCGCGGTAGGACAAGAAATGAAATCGCAAAATTCGCAATACTCCGTAGTACTCATAGGGCCAGGTCGGAAGAGCATTGGGAGGCTGAATCCAACGCAGAAACGGTCGATTGCACCAAACTTGACTTTGACTAGCCGGCGGCCTAACCTGAATCGAGTATGCGCCTTGGCAAATCAATCTTGTTGCTTGCTCTCGCGGCCGTGCTGGCCACCTATGCGGTGGACTGCTCTGCCATGAACACACCGGAGCAAGCGATACAGTGCTGCGGGTCCATGCCCTGCTCGCCGCACCACGGCAACAGCGAAGATTGCTGCAAGACGATGCCTTCCATGCACGTGCCGTTCGTGCAGCCCGCGGCGAGCGCTGCCCATTCAACCGCGCTCGTCGGCTTGGGAATTTTGCCGGCGCAATTCAGCATCATGACCGCTGATTCCTCCGCGATTCAAGTCACCGCAAATTCTCACGCGCCTCCTGCTGAGAGTTCCTCGCCTCCTCTGCCTCTTCGCATCTAGTCTTCCCCCCGGCCGAGCCGCTGGCTCAATGTATTCGTGTGTTTGTGTGCACGGGTGGAAAGGAAAGAGGCGAAAAATGAAATTCGGAAATTGTGTGCATCGCGGTAAATTCGCGCCTGCTGGTCTGTTCGTCTTCTTGGTGGTGTCCATCGCTCCAGCGAGAGCGCAGGGTCCAGCACCCGAAACAGCGCCGACGCTTTTCCCGGGCGGCGCGCTAATCTCCTATAACTCCGTGTTCACGACGCGCGGCGCGATTCCGGACTTCACCGAGGGCATCCCGCCAACGGCGCGGCCGACTTTTTCGCACGACGGCATCTTCAATTTGACCTGGGGCTTTTATCGCAACTTCGACGTCAGTCTCGTTGTCCCCATCGTGACGAACGATTTCAAAATGACAGGCACCTCCGCGCAGCCAACTGTCGGTGGAACAGTCCTTGGAGATATCTTGCTCCTCGTGAAATACCGCTTCCTTCGCAACGATTCGAAGCGCGGCACGACGCAAGCTTCCGTCACGATTGGTCCCAAGTTCCCCTCAGGCGCAACGAGCCTGAGAGACACGACTGAAAAGCGGCTGCCCGCGACCTTGCAGCCTGGCTCCGGCTCGACGGATTTATTTCTCGCTGGCAACTTTACCTACACGGGCCTCTTCGGCCTGAAGCGGCTCGTGGCCGATGAAGATTTTCACACGCTCTGGCGCTCGCGCGGCACGCAGGCAACGCGCCTCGGGAGCGATCTCGAATCACGTTTCTGGCTGTCTTACCGGCCTTATGAATCGAGCAATGTTGGCCGCGAATGGTTTATCGGCCCCACGCTTGTGTGGCTCCATTCACAAGACGACAACATCACTGGGATCAAGCAAAAGGGAAGCGGTGGCGATGCGCTGCTTGCAGGCGTCACAACCTACGTGGGCGTTCGTCCCGGCACCCATTTGTGGTTCGGGATGGATTGGGACACGGCGCACTCAACCGGCGCGGCCTACATGCCTGTGCGCCGCCACATCAGCTTTGGAATCACGCAGCAATTCCGGCTGCGATTCTGATCGAAAGGGGGAACGATGAAAAAGAGAAGGCTTGCCCTGCTTTTACTGCTCGGCTTGGTGCTGCCTGCGGTGTCCGAGGCACAGATCAAGCACATCGAAATGCGCGTCGAAGGCATGACATGAAATTTTTGAGCCTATGGGGTGCAACAGCACCTCGGGCGTCAGGATGGCGTCCAAAAAGTTGAAGTCAGCTTGCTCGACGGGAAAGTCCAGGTGGCGCTGAAGGAGGACGGGCGCGTTGATCCCGCTCGTCTGATCAGGGCAGTTTACGAGAGCGGCGTCACCGTAGCAGAAATGGATGTGATCGCGCGCGGCCATATCGTGAAAGATTCGTCCGGCGGGATTGCACTCCAGACGCAGCCGAACCAGTCCTTCTCAATTGTGCCGAATGATTCATCAACCGGCCTCGAATCACTGGCTGGCGCGCCGGCGGAGGTCACCGTCCGCGGTGAGTTGTACAAGAAACCGGCAGGAAAGAAGAAACCCGACCCGAATGCTCCCTTGCGGCTTCTGATCCTCGAAGTCGTGAAGAAGGAACCGTAGGAAAAACAAATGACCAAACTCACTCAACAAGGCCCCGCGCTGTTGCTCTCCATCATCGCGGGTTTGGGGCTTGCCGGATGTAATCGCCATCCGGCAAGCCCCGCCCGCGCTGCGGAAGCCACAGTTCACCCCGGAGAGATCGGCTCGCGGCTGCCGGATTTTTCGGTGAATGATTTACAGGGTCAACCGGTTTCGTCGGCGGATCTTCGTGGCAAGGTGGTGCTCATCGATTTCTGGGCCACCTGGTGCCAGCCGTGTAAGAAGGAGATGCCGGGATATCAAAAACTTCTCGACCGTTACGGCCCGCAGGGATTTGCCGTCATTGGGTTCAAATTCGACACCATGGCGGACACGGAAGATCCCATTCAATTCGCTAGAAAGCTCGGGATCCACTATCCACTGGCTGTCGCGTCGGATGATTTGAAGGCCAAATTCGGTGGTATCCTCGGCTTGCCCACCACAATGCTTTTTGACCGCCAGGGAATCCTCCGTAAGAAAGTCGTCGGCTTCGAGTACACCGATGCCTTTGAAGCAGATTTGAAGCCGCTGCTTTGATGAGAGATTCTGCTTGGGCTGCGTGTGAGG
>Ga0307479_10005160_pt1 | contig 11986 bp, 13 predicted proteins | sample atmos_gasesECM4C_FD_203743 | JGI IMG/M metagenome (GOLD analysis project Ga0307479, IMG submission 203743) | Hardwood forest soil microbial communities from Morgan-Monroe State Forest, Indiana, United States - atmos_gasesECM4C_515 | ecosystem: Environmental > Terrestrial > Soil > Temperate... | reverse complement strand
ATCAAATTCCCCAAAACCAAGCTCAGCGCCTGGACCTACGAAATGCCCGACGGCAAACTCGAACAGTTCCTCGTCGCCGCCCAAGATTAGAGTCCGAGAGAAAGCTCCGTAGAGATGAGCAATCAATTTGGTAGCGCTGCCTCTGGCCGACAAGCCAGCAGAGATGCTGGCACTAAAAATAAAACAAGTGGGTGCCCCACACGCCGTCTTTGCGTGTGGGGCTTTTCCGTACGGGCACGACATGGTCGTGCCCGCCGACCGCAGGTCGGCCTTCCAGTCAGAAAGGGAATACGCATGCCCAAAACCAATTTCAAATCCGTTGACGAATACCTAGCCGCGCAACCCGCGCCCGCGCAGAACGTCCTCAGCGCCGTGCGCAACACCATTCGCAAAGCGCTGCCCGCCGCCGAAGAAGTCATCTCCTACAACATTCCGACCTACAAGCTGCACGGCGCCGCCGTCCTCTACTTCGCCGGATGGAAGCAGCACTATTCCCTCTATCCCGTCAACGACCGTATCGTCGCGGCATTCAAGAACGAGCTCTCTTCCTACAAAGTCAGCAAAGGCACGATCCGCTTCCCACTCTCGCAGCCCATTCCGGTGAAACTAATCGCCGGCATAGCGAAGCTCCGCGCCAAACAAATGGCCGAGCGCCAGAAAGGTAAAGCATCCGCGCCGAAGAAGCGCTAAGCGCCTTGTGAAGACTCAACATCGGTTATAACGTTCTAGCGCGCCGCTGCATCCGATTCGCCTGGGTGTGATTTGTAGGGGCGCGACACCGTCGTGCTAGCCGACGCAAGCCGGGCCAGCTTGTAGCCGCTCTTCAAAACTCATTGCATACGACGGAGGAGAACACAACCACATGGCACGCAAAATCGCATTTTGGGTAAGCACCGGTCTGGTCGCCGCGATGTCCCTCTTCGCAGGATATGCCTATCTCTCGGGCAGTCCCCAAGCCGTCGAGGGATTCGCTCACATAGGCTATCCACAGCAGTTACGCATAATTCTGGGCATTGCCAAAATCCTGGGCGCAATCACTCTGCTCGTCCCCGTCGTACCCAAACTCAAGGAGTGGGCCTACGCCGGCTTCACCTTCGCCTGGATCTGCGCCATCATCGCACACCGCTTAGCAGGGGACGGCCCCAAGGCCTTCGGGCCGCTTGTTCTGCTTGTCCTCCTGGCCATCTCCTATGTGACTCGCCCCGCCGATCGCCAAGCGCAACCTGCGTCCGTCCCAGCCCGCCCATAATGTAAGTTCTCGCCGTTGTGGGGCGCGCCCAGCACTAGGCTCGCGCAAAAAGCGCGCGACCCGTGCTGGGCTATTTTCTTCGCCGTCCCTCCGGGACTCAAGGAACGGTATCGACCGTGCTCCTCAGCAGCGTTGTGGGTCGGAGCTTCGGCTCCGACATAAATCCTGCCTCTCTCTTCGGCTTTAGCCGCTGAGCCCTCTCTGTTTCCTTGCTGTCCTCTGCTACCTCCGTGTTAAGCCTTTTCTTCTCCGAGCTCTCTGTGTTCCGCGCCTCTGTGCACTCTGTGTTAAATCTTTTTCTTTGCCGTTCCCCCCGATCCAACTCGAACTTTTCGCGTATCATCCAACGCGATGATGTCTCCTTCTTCGCGCATAACACGACTCGCTTTGCTGCTCACAGTAATCCTTTCGACCGCCCACACGCTGCTCTCCCAAAATTCTCCGCCGCAATCACCGTCATCGCCGACCCAACCCTCGCACACCGCGCCCACGTTCTACCGCGACGTCCTCCCCATCCTGCGCGACCACTGCGAAGTCTGCCATCGCTCGGGCGGCATCGCGCCTATCGCCTTCGACACCTACGACCAAGCCCGCCGCTACGCCGCCGCCATTCGTGCCTCCACACAAAACAAATCCATGCCGCCATGGTTCGCCGATCCCCGCATCGGCCATTTCACAAACGATCCATCACTCTCAACCGCGGAAATAAGCGCAATCGCCGCCTGGATCGACGCCAACGCGCCAGCCGGCGATCCTCACGACGCCCCGCCACCGCATCCTTGGGCGCAAAGCTGGAGCATTCCCCGCCCCGACCTAATCCTTGCCATGCCCCGCCCCGTGCCGCTTCCCCCCAGCGGCGACGTGGACTACACCCTCGAAATCGTGCCCACGCATTTCACCGCAGATCGCTGGGTGCAAGCCGCCGAAGTGCTGCCCTCGCTACGCGCCAACGTGCATCACGCCGTGGTCTTCATCCGCCCGCCCGATTCGCCGTGGCTGCGCCACGCGCCAGTCGGCCAGCCGTTCACCGCCGCCACGCTCACCGATCCCGAAGATCGCCGTGGCGCGCACTGGACCGACAATGACATTCTTCTGGTCTACGCGCCCGGCAGCTCCCCCGGCCAATTCCCCACCGGCATGGCCAAGCTCGTCCCCGCCGGCTCTGACCTCGTTTTCCAGATGCACTACACCACCAACGGCACCGCCGCCAGCGACCAAACCGCCGTCGGCCTCATTTTCGCCAAGCAGCCGCCCACCCAGCGCGTGCTCACCTTGCAGTTGACCAACGACCATTTCGTCATTCCGCCCGGCGCTCCGGATTTTCGCGTCGAAGCCCGCGGCACTCTCCCCAACGACGCGCTGCTCCTCAGTTTCTTCCCGCACATGCACCTGCGCGGAAAGCGCTTCGAGTACAACCTCATTCATCGCGAAATCAATATCAAACGTGGAGCCTCCTCCCCCGACCTCGCACAGACATCCCGCACTATCAACCCCATCGAGCCGCTCTTGCGCGTCAACTACCATTTCCACTGGCAAATGAGCTACATCCTTGCCGAGCCCCGCCTCCTCAAAGCCGGCACGGACCTACAAGCCGTAGCCTGGTTCGACAATTCCGCGCAAAATCCCCACAACCCCGACCCCAACGCTTCGGTCCGCTGGGGCGAACAAACCTACGACGAAATGATGGTCGGCTTCTTCGACGTAGCCGTAGCCCCCAACCTCGACAAACACGCCTACTTCCACCGCCACTGAGGCTGTATAGGTCGCGATTAACGGGTAGGCAATTATCCCTTGACAACAAGTAAGGCTTCCGGTAGGCTTCCATACATGAACGAGAAGCAAACCCAGATAGCAGAGAAAGCCGCATACTGGCTTTGCTTCATCGGTGCCATTGTCGCCCTATTCGCTGCGCTCTGGCATTTTAGGGTGCGACCATGAAGCCTAAGCAAAGTATTCCGAAAGAGCTGCGCTACACCGTCTCGGACTTTAACCGCGAGTTTCCGAACGATGACGCCTGCCTTGAGCACATCAAAGAGCAACTCTGGCCGAAGGGCGTAACTCACTGCGAGAAGTGCGGCGTCGAGCGCAAGCACCATCGCGTGTCTGGCAGAACCGCGTATGCGTGCGGCCATTGCGGGAATCACATCTATCCGCTCGCGGGGACCGTGTTCGAGAAGAGCACCACTTCTCTCAAGACTTGGTTCTACGCGATGTACCTCATGGGTTCCACTCGCTGCGGCATCTCCGCAAAGCAGATTCAGCGGGAGACTGGCGTCACCTACAAAACAGCGTGGCGCATGTTCCGCCAGATTCGGAGTCTTTTGTCCGAGGACGGTCTGCAATTGGAGGGTTCGACGGTCGACATGGATGAGATGTACCACGGCGGCAAGAGGCAACGTCAAGGGCAGCGTGGCCGTCCGTCGTTCGGCTCTCACGAGGTTCCAGTAGTCGGCATGGTCGAACGGCGCACAGACGGCAAAGTAGGCCGCGTGATTGCCCGCGTAGCTCCTGATGCGAAGAAGGAAACTCTTCACGGTTTGGCGAAGGAATATATCCTGCCGTCGAGCACCGTCTTTACAGACGAGTATGTTTCCTATGACGGGCTGCAAAATCTCGGCTACGTTCATCGCCGCATTCGGCACAGCGCGAAAGTCTACGTCGCGGGCGATGTTCACACTCAAACGATCGAAGGCTTTTGGAGTTTGGTAAAGCGGGGAATCGGCGGCGTCTACCACAACGTCAGCGGGAAGTATTTGCAGACCTACTTGGACGAGTACAGTTTCAGGTTCAATCGGCGGGATAGAGGGAATCTGCTTTTCAGGGCTATTTTGGAACAGGTTTCGCGGCGGGCGTCGTGATCGCCCGCTTGACCAGCGTGTGAAACGCATCCCGCGTGTAGGGCCGCATTTTCTTGCGGCTCTCATCACGCGGTTTGACCTTTCGATTTCTCGTCATCATTTGACTTTACCACGCGTTCTTGTTGCTTGTCATCGTGACTTACCAGAAATTCTCGATACTCAGACCACTCCGGCTGCGGCTTCGCGCAGACCGCGTGCGGCCTAATAAGATTAAAGAATTCGTCGGCTTTATCTGTATGTGTTTTGTCTCGCTTTAACAGATGACGTTGCATGAAGTAAGTGCAAAGGTCGGCCAACTGGATGCCGAGACAGCTTACAGAATCTCCAAAATACATCTCATCGTGCGAATGCCACAGTCGATTATCGTGCGGCTTTGGAGTTGAGTATGGGTGCTTCGCGCGCAATAGCTTGTAACTGGTCTGCAACTGTTTTTTTAGCTCTTGGTCTGTTGTGCTATCGACAATGAGTAGGTAGTTGTCTTTGTAATCGAGGGCTACACCCTGGTCAAGTTGCGAGTGCTGGTTACGCGCCCAATCTTCTACGCCCAGTGCGCACAACCGAAATGCAGCGGTCACTGGACGCGCAGTTCCAAACAAACCTTTGGCGAAAGAACTATTTGCAAGCTTCTGTTCGTCTACGGCTCCATAGATGAAAGGTAGGTTGTAATGCCGTAACGACATGAGCAAAACCTGAATTGCGCTAAAGCGTTTGCGTTCGTCGATTCCCTTGAAGGCACCCTCACCGTTGAACAATTCGTATGCGTGGAACTCCTTAAACTTCTCTTCAATCTCATTCACGTCAAATAATTGTTCAATGGCGATACCGTGCAGTCGCTCGGCCCAACCCCATGCCCCGGAAGGAACGACAACCGCTCCGAAGATTGCGATTTGGCCGGAAGTTGTCGATTCATCCAAATATGCTAGGTGCACAAATACCTCCCCGCACTCTTGCGCAAGGCATTTTCCCTCTTTCCTCCCCTACTTGTCCAGAGGGGATAATTGCCATAAGTAAAAGCGGTAGATAAAGGACTTAGAGCCGGGTGCCGCAGCCTTCGGGTTTAAGGCTGCGGGTTTTTATTTTTCACACGTCGCACTGCGATGTGTCCCAACTCGCCGGGAATTTTTTTTCCTGTTGACAGGGAGTACCTAAATGGTATAATATGCCATGTATCGCTTCGTGAGTTATCCTAAGTCCTTTCCTTTCCGCAGATCCGCGCCTTTGCACTCTTGCGATTTCCATTTTTCCTTTTCCAATTTCCGTCTAACTCCTTTCTTTTCTGCTTTTCCGTACAAAAACCGTCTAACTCCTTTATCTACCGCTTTTACGCATTTCGACCGGGGTGTATGGGTCCGGCTTTCCAAAATCTATCGCTCTGTTCTCGTGCCAGTAGCCGCTTTCTGCTTGCCCTTTCTTTTCATCACCTTATCAACTGCCTGTTCCACAACTCCCGTGTTTTCACGACCATCTGCGTTGCCGGGGTGGCATAGCGGACACTTCTGGAACAGGGCTGTGGGGGTAGAATGACGGCTATGAATTTTCCCCTCTTCCGACTCGCGGCGCTCATGCTCGTGGCGATCGCGCCAGCGTTCGCGCAGACGGCTGCGCCGTCAAATCAACCTGCGATCTCCATTAGGGGGACGGTGTCGGCTGCCAATGGCGATACCATCCCGGGCGTTAGGGTCGTGCTGGAAGAAAAGACGCGCTCCGAATCGGTCGAGACCAAAACAAACTACGATGGCCGATTTTCCTTTTCGGGCCTAAAGGCAGGCACGTATGTAGTGCGCGCGAAACATAAGGGCTTCCCCGACGCCGCGACGCATCCGATGGAATTGTCCGCTGGCGAATCAAAGGAAGTCGATTTGGTGTTGGAATCGAAACCTGTCTACCATCCCTTGCCACCTGGGCCAGTGACCTCGACGCCGTCGGTGGCGCAGGCGGGTGCGCCGCAGAATAGGCCGGCGATCTTCATCAAGGGCACGGTGCGCGATTTCGCCGGAGCGCCCATTCCCGATTCCGTCGTGACCCTGGAGGAAAAGAAGCGTGCGGAATCCCTTGAGGCCAAGACGGGGAAGGACGGCACGTTTTCGTTTTTGGCGATGAAGGCGGGGACGTACGTCGTGCGCGTAAAGCGCATTGGATTCCGCGGGGCGTTCACCGAGGCAATGGACCTGTCGCCGGGACAATCGAAGAAAATCAATTTTGTCTTGAAAGTGGTCACGGATGCGGACCCCTCCCCGCCGCCGGAACGGCAACCTTCCTCGCCGGGCGCAAAATCCGACTCCGTAGGAGTGGCTGTGCCACTACCAGGAGAAGTCCCTTGCTCTCGATTGGGACGGCGCTGCGTCTAGTGATTTGGGGTTACCGGCGGTGGGTGTGGGCGATTCTAACCCGAAAAGAATGCGACTACGTTGCAGGAGGATGCATGAGGCGCTGGAGTCTGGCAGGATCTAACGCGGTGGGCATAGTCGTGGTGGTGCTGTTGACGCTGAGCGGCGCGTCAGGTGCCGCACGAGCCGCGGAGAATGGCTCGGGCGAATACGCCAAGCATTTCGAGGCGCTGTCGAAATTATCGATTGCGGTGGCGCAGGCCATGCCGGCGGAGAAGTATGGTTTTCGTCCGCATGCGGAGTCGATGACTTTCGGGGAGCTGATGAGCCATATCGCCATCACCAATTACCAGTTCTGCGCCAGCTTGAAAGATGGACAGGCGCCGTCGACGCCTTCGCCGAGCGACAAAGACGGCGTCGTCAAATTGTTGAGTGATTCGTTCGAGTATTGCTCCGGTGTGATTCCAGCGTTGACCGAGGCGCAGCTTAGCGCGGTGCACAACTCACCGGACGGAAAGCTGCCCGGGAGAGATGTGCTGCTGGCCATGTACGTCCACGTGGCTCATCATCGCGGCCAGGCGGAAATCTATCTCCGCGACAACGGCATCAAGCCGCCGTCCTATCGGGTGTGACGAACCTCGCACGAATCGCGCCGCTCGCGAATTTGCTGGGCGTCGAGCGAGCCGCGTCTCGCAGGGCGCTTCAAAATGTGACCGCGACCATTGACGAGGCAAACCGGTAGGAGCAGGATAAGGCGCGTTCTCCAACTCAACTCGGGCCTGACGACAAATCTGGGTTGGAGCGCCTGGATTTTTTGAGAATTGCTAGGAGGGATGATGGCGAAGAAGGACCGGCTTACGCGAGTGGCAGTGAAAATTGGTAAGGCGATTGGCAGGGCGGATCGAAAGGCTCATCAGGTGGCGAAGGCGGGATTGGCTGCCAAGGAAGAGTTGGAGGTAATCTCCAAGCAGGTGGAGGCGCTGAAGCGGCAATTGCAGAAGACGACCAAGCGGCTGAAGACCGCGTTCCGCTGAGAAAGATCGTTGTGAACCTGTCGGCGAAGACCCGCTCTCACAAAGCGAGCGTGGGGCCCCAGATGAGAACCCGGCTGAAGCCAGCGGTGGCGCGGACGGCTCGGGGCACCCGCGAAAGAATCAACCTTAGAAGGACCGCCTTGAGACTAAGACGGCTCGGACTGCTGGTTGTACTGATTGCGTTGCCGGGCAGCCTTGGCAGCTCGGCGATGGCGCAGACGCGCACTGTGCCCAAGGTGGAGGAGCCGCGAAAAATATACTTGTGGGAGGGCGGCGCACCGGGCGCGCTGGGCTCTGAGGAGGCGGACAAGCCTTCACTGACCTATTACGCGCCGTGGGGCGAGAACATCTCGGGGACCGCGGTGATCGTGGCGCCCGGAGGCGGATATGCTTTTCTCGCCTCCAACCACGAAGGCCGCCAGGTGGCGAACTGGTTCAACGCGTTAGGCGTGGCGGCGTTTGTGCTGACGTATCGGCTTGGTCCCCGGTATCACCATCCGATTGAATTGGGTGACGCGCAGCGCGCCATCCGGATGGTTCGCGCGCGCGCGAAGGAATTTAGCGTGTTGCCGAATCGCATCGGCATCATGGGTTTCTCCGCCGGGGGACACTTGGCGTCGACTGCGGCGACCCACTTTGATGACGGGAACGCCGCGGCGTCGGATCCCATCGATCGCGCCGGCAGCCGTCCTGATTTCACGATTCTTGCGTATGCGGTGATCACGATGAAGCCGCCGTACGCGCATGAAGGGTCGGTCCATTCGTTGCTCGGCGAAAATCCCGATCCGCAATTGCGCGACGCGCTTTCCAATGAACTGCACGTCACGCCGCAAACGCCGCCAACGTTTTTGTTCACCACCAGCGAAGACACCGCCGTGCCACCGGAGAATAGCGTTCAGTTCTATCTGGCGCTGCACAAAGCGGGTGTTCCCGCGGAACTGCACGCGTTTGAGAAAGGGCGGCATGGTGTGGGTCTCGATCTTGCCGATCCGGCCACCGGCGAATGGTCCAGGCTGCTGGCGAACTGGTTGAGGATGCGAGGGCTGCTGACGCGGCCGTGAGCGCCGCTTGTCTAGCAACAGACAGAACTTACGTGACATGAGAGAAAGCATCGACTGCTCCGCTACAAGTAAACGGAGTGAGTCAGCCGATCATTTTGTTTGGCGACTAGTCCTCAAAAGCGGTGGCAAGACCGCCGCACTCCACATGGCACCCGCGAGCGGCGTTTCCGTATCTAAGTCGATAGGGTCTCAGGAGATTTCTGGTGCAGGAACAGTTGAAGCGGGCGCGGTGGGGACAACCGCCGTGGACTATTGATTTTCATCCGGAGAAGCGGCCGCTTCCTGACGCGGTGGAGTTTGCGATTGTGGGAGGCGGGTTCACCGGACTGGCTGCGGCGGCTTGGCTGAAGCACGTCGCGCCTGAGAAAAGTGTCGCGTTGTTCGAGGCGGAGTCGATCGGCGCCGGCTCGAGCGGCCACACCGGCGGCTTGGCGCTTCCGGAAACGGCGGCGGGAGACCTTCCCGGGCTTGGGGATGTGTTGAGCGGGTTGTCGAGCACGTTACGCGAGTTGCGCGTGAACTGTGATTTGAGTTTGCCGGGCGTGTGGGAAATCGCACGCGAAGACGGGATCAAAGACTCCGCGATTTCCTGGAGCGATTCGGGGACGTTGCGAGTCACGCGAGAGACGAAGGGCGGGACGGTCGACCCGGGAAAGATGGTGAGCGGGCTGGCTCACGCGGCAAGTGCCGGCGGGGCGTTGATTTTTGAGAATGCGCGCGTTGAGGGAATGGCCAGGGCAAACCAAACGGAATTGAAGGTGATCGGAAAAACGGTTCGTGCGCGCTGTGTGCTGGTATCCACGAATGCACAATCGCTGGAGCTAAGCGGGCTGGCGGGGCGGGCGCAGCCAAAGTTTACGATGGCGGTGATGACCGAGCCGCTTACGCGGACGCAGATCGAATCGCTGGGACTTGCCGCCGGAAAACCATTCTATACGATGGATTTGCCGTACTTGTGGGGACGCATGGCTCAGGGGAACCGCGTGATTTTCGGCAGTGGGCTGGTGCATTTGAATGACTGGCGCGAACTGGCGAAGATCGACGTAGAGACGGGTGAAGCCGCAGAGTTGCTTAAAGGGCTGGAGCGCAGAGTCCACGGTTTGCATCCGGCGCTGAATAAGGTGAGTGTGACGCACCGGTGGGGCGGGCCGATTTTGATTGCGGACAAGTGGCAGCCGGTTTTTAGGAGGCATGCGGAAAATCGGGATGCGATTGTCCTGGGTGCATACAGCGGGCACGGCGTGGCGCTATCGGTGTATTTGGGGCGTTGGGCGGCTGAAGCGATGCTAGGGAAAAAAGAGCTGCCGGAGTGGAACATCGCGGAGAGCGCGGCGAATTGAAGGTCGAGTGGGCGCCGAATGAAACTTGTTCCGTCCAACGCTGCTTTCTATTGGGCCGGGGGCGTAGCCTGCCTAAGGCGCGGTTCCATTTTGGCTTTGACCAGCCCATCGTATTTCCAAGGGTGTCTACAGGAAAATTCGGAGGTGTCTCAGTACAAACCCTGATTGGAACTCCTGGTATCCAGGCTTAGCCTGCCCAAGCAAGCGAAGAGAAGCGTAGGGGTTCGGTCCTCTCCTGCCGTCAAGCGGTCCCCCGCTACCCGGCCGATCACCCCTCGCATTTACAACCCGATGACTGAAAACGGAGGCGCCATGGACTGCCCTGCTCAAATACTCGTGGTTTCGCCAGAATTAGAACATCGCCGCGCGCTGACGGCTGTCCTCCAACGAGAAGGCTGGGACACGCTGTGCGCCTCGAAGGTGAGCGATGTGGAAGAAGTACTCGCCAGGACCAATGTGAACTTGGTTTTCTGTGACCGTCGCCTCAGCGACGGTTCTTATCGAGACGTGCTAGCGGTCACCCGGCCCCTAAACCGAAATGTCCGCGTCGTGGTGACTTCCCGCCTGGCGGACTGGGACGAATATCTCGAGGCACTCCATCACGGCGCATTCGATCTGATTGCCTCACCTTGCCAGCCGACGGACGTCGTTTGGGCGATTATCCAGGCAAAACGCGAAGAGAATGGGCATGCCGCGTTAGTCGTCGCCGACAAGGCCCGCTCAGCCGCAGCAGGCCAAGCAGCTTAATCCGCAGCAAATCGAATCACCATCTAACTAGCGTCGCTGGAAATCCACGGCAATCAATGTGATATCGTCCTCCCGCGCCGCAGCCTCGCCACGTCCCGACCATCGCCCCAACTCCGCGAGCGATGCCGCAATCAACGGAGCCGCCGCCAGGCTGGCCTGGATCTCAAGAAAGCTACGAAACCGGGATGCGCCGAATTCCTCCTGGGCCGCATTCTTTGCCTCCAGGACGCCGTCTGTATAGAGGACGCAGCGATCCCCAGGACGAAAAGGCAGTTCAACTGCGGTATACGTCGCTTCCTCCGACACGCCGAGCAGTAAGCCATTTGATTCAACTTCGCGATACGCTCGCGGCTTACCCCCATCGACAGACCCCAACAACATTGGTGGATGGCCTGCTCCGGCATAGCGCACCATCTGTTTTTCCGCATCGACGAACAGATATCCCGCTGTAACGAAATGCGCCTCAAATTTTCCGGACAGCGCGAGATTTAACCCGTTGAGCACCCGCGCGGGCTCTGCCGCATGTCCTATCTGCGCGCCCAGCGCGCTCTTCAGCATGGAGGCAATGAGCGCCGCCGGCACGCCGTGCCCGGTCACATCCGCGACCAGAATCCCCACGCGCTTTTCATCCATCACCAGGAAATCGTAGAAGTCGCCCGCAACCGCGGTCATCGGCAAGTAGCGCGCCGCGATGTCGAGTCCCGCAACGCTCGGTACTTCCCGCGGCAAAATGGCGGATTGAATCTGGCGCGCGATCTCCAGTTCCTTCTGAAGGGACAGCAAGTTTTGTTCGTTGGAGTACGTTCGGGACGCCGCCACGTAACCCAGACTACCTACCAAAGCCAGGAAACCGATCGGCTCGAAGTCGTAGCCTCGGACACCCGCGAGCTCCAAGAGATTGCCGTAAATCACAAACAAACTAAAAACTCCCAATCCTGCAAACACGGCCTTCATGTCCCAGCGCATGCGCTCGCCGCGCCGTGCCAGCGAAAAGGGGTACACGAGTAGCAGCATGCAATAGGCAACGATCACCGTATGATAAGCACTCTCCCTCGGTCCGGCTCCTATCTGAAAGACCTGCAACAGAAACCGTGACGTTGCAAATACGGCTTGAAAGGCCAGCACCCACCGGAGCGCCGTTCGCCATCGTCCTTGAACAATTTCGATCAGAAACAGCGTCAAGGGCAGCACAATGAAATTGTCGATGACCAACTCGCTGTAATTCCAAAATGCTGGGCTCGCCGGCACACTCGACCTGACCAGGCTGGTCCGAAAAATCAATCGAATCGCGTACAGGCATGAAAACAGGCCGAAGAAGAGCAAGCTGCGGTCGCCTGCCTTCCCTCGCAGAAAGAAGAATGCAAGGCTGG
>Ga0307479_10005159_pt1 | contig 11988 bp, 12 predicted proteins | sample atmos_gasesECM4C_FD_203743 | JGI IMG/M metagenome (GOLD analysis project Ga0307479, IMG submission 203743) | Hardwood forest soil microbial communities from Morgan-Monroe State Forest, Indiana, United States - atmos_gasesECM4C_515 | ecosystem: Environmental > Terrestrial > Soil > Temperate... | reverse complement strand
ACAGGCTCGGGGGAGGTGGTGGTGCAATCGAACTCGCTGCGGCTCGCTTGGTTGAGTCGCCGCCCGTCGCCAATCCGCCGCCTCGCGACCCTGCATCCCCCTGTCCGGCCGCAAAGAAGCAACGGCAACGGCAACCGCCATCAGGTGGCGCCTCGCGGCCCTACTTCCCCCTGTCCGGCCGCCGATGGCGTAGGTAGCGTCGGGGTAAATGGGGTAGCACCGCTACCGGCCGTCCGGCCGTCCGCTAAGTCTTCAGGCGGGCGCTGCCGCGTGGTAGACTTTCAGCGAGTCATCCTGATGGGTTCATCCGAGGCTCTATCGCTCCTGCACGCGGCTGCCATACCTATCGCCGGCCAATGCCATGATCGTCGAGAAGCGCCAGCTGGAGGGGGGGATCACTCTCTTGAACGTCGAGGGCGTGATCAAGCTCGGCGAGAGCGCGCAGTTCTTCGCCCAGACGCTCGACCGCGCCCTGTCCGATGACAAGGGGCACGTGATCATCGACTTCAGCCGCATCAACTACATCGACTCCACGGGCATCGGCGAGCTGGTCGGCTACCTCGGGCGCTTCCGCGGCTTCCAGCGCGAGCTGGTGCTGGTCAACCCTTCCGAGCGCATCCGCAAGCTGCTGCAGGTGGCCCGCCTGGACAAGCTCTTCCCCACCTACGATTCGGTCGATGCGGCCCTCGCCGCGCAACGCTGAGCCGGCCCTGGGACGCCCCCGTCGCCAGGAGGTAGACTGGGGGGCGTGGTCATGGTGAGCCGCCGACTGCTCCTGGCGCTGTCCGTGCTCGCCGGCGGCCTGGCGGTCGCCGGCTCGACCTCGGGGTGCGCCACGGTGAAACGCTGGGTCGCGGCGCACAAGATCGGGGGAGCGCCCTACCGCGTGGTCAGCCCGCCGGTCGCCAACGAGATCGTGCGCGACGCGCCGGACGTCTTCATCCTCGACCTGCGCAGCCCGGAGGAGTTCCAGGGACCCAAAGGGCACCTGCGCAACGCCCTCAACATCCCGCTCGCCCGGCTCCCGTACCGGCTGCTCGAGATCCGCAGCTACCGCGGCGAGACCTTCCTCGTCTATTGCGACGGCGACGACTGCGGCCGCGCCGGCATGCGCACCCTGATCGACAGCGGCTTCCAGGACGCCATCCTCATCGCCGGCGGCATCGACGGCTGGCTCCGCGCGGGCTTCGCCACCTTCGTCAGAGCCAGCGTCCTGCGCCCGCCGACCGCCAGGGTCAAGACCCAGAAGAACCCCGAGCTGGCGCCCGAGGGCCACAAGCCTATGGACGAGCTGCCGGTCATCCCGCCCCCGCTCCCTCCCCAGCCGCCCGCCAAGGCGCCGCCGCCCGCGCCACCGCCGCCTGCCAAGCCGCCTCCCCATCTCGGCTAGCGGCTGCCCCTGCCGGCCCAGCCGCCCCGACGGACCGGCGACCCCCGGCCCCCCGACCCGCCGACCCCTCGCCTTGCGGTGAGCCACCAGATCGGCTAAAAAGGAATGACCGGCACCACGACCGCAGCGACGCCGCCGCCGGCGGCGACCAGGCCAAGCAACCCAGGAGATGCCATGACCGTACACAGCCCGATCCCCACCGCCGAGGCGCTCCGCGAGCTCAAGCGGACGCTCGGCGAGCGGCTCCTGCTCGACGAGGACGTGCGCGAGCGCTTCCGTTCGGACTTCGGCCGCATGGTGGACCGGCTGCCCGGCGCGGTGGCCCGCTGCGCCTCGGCCGAGGAGGTCGCCGAGGTGGTCCGCTGCTGCCGCGACCAGCGCCTCCCGGTGGTGCCGCAGGGCCAGGCGCACACTCAGAGCGGCCAGGCGACGACCGCGGGCGGCGTGCTGCTCGACATGGCGGCGATGGCCGCCATCCACGAGATCGACGTCGCCGGCGAGACGGCCACCGTCGGCGCCGGCGTCGTCTGGGGCGACCTGGTCGACGCCACCCTGCAGCACGGCCTGGTGCCGCGCGTGCTCACCAACAACCTGGGAGTGACCGTCGGCGGCACCCTGTCGATGGCCGGCCTCGGCGTCGCCAGCTTCCGTTACGGCACCCAGGCCGACAACGTGCTCGAGCTGCAGGTGGTCACCGGCACCGGCGAGATCGTCACCTGCTCGCGGGACCAGCACCGCGAGCTGTTCGACGCCGTGCGCTGCGGCCTCGGCCAGTTCGGGGTCATCGTCCGCGCCAAGCTGCCGCTGCGGCGCGTCAAGCCCAACGTGCGCATGTACTACCTGCTCTACGACGACCTCGGCGCGTTGATGGCGGACGCGCCGCAGATCCTGCGTCCGGGCAGCATCTGGACCTCGGTCGAGGCCTGGTGCACGCCGTGCCTCCAGGGCATGAGGCACATCGGCGAAGGCATGGTGCTGGGCGAGGGGATGCAGACCTTCGGCTACTGGCTGTACCCGGTCCACCTGACCGTCGACCTCGATGCCGGCGAGAGCGCCGACGACGCGGCCCTGCTCGCCGGGCTGCACCCCTATCGCCACGTCCACACCGACGACTTCACCCAGCACGAGTTCTGCCACCGCATGGACCCGATCTTCGAGCTCTGGCGGCGGAGCGGCTACTGGGACATGCCGCACCCCTGGATGGAGACCATCCTGCCCTGGGAGACGGCGCGCGAGTTCATCGAGCAGGTGCTCGCCGCCACGCCGCCCCAGGCCCTCGGTCCGGGCGGCCACATCCTCCTCTGGCCGGCCTACGGCCCCACCTCGGACGTGCCCCTGTTCATGCACCCGCCCGGGGAATTCGTCATGGGCTGGGGCATCCTGCCCGGCGTGCCGCGCGCCTTCCTGCAGCGCGGCCTGGCGCAGCTCGACCTGGCGAGCGAGATGTCGATCCTCTACGGCGGCAAGCGCTACCTCTCGGGCTACATCACCTTCGACACCGTCGAGAAGTGGGCGCAGCACTTCGGCGACCAGTGGCCGCGCATCCTGGCGGCGAAGCGGCAGTTCGATCCCGACGGCATCATGGCCCCGGGGTTCATCCAGTATCCGTAAGACCGCCGCCGGCGGCACGGCCCGTGCCGGTGCACTGGCGGCGCCTGCCCGCCGCTCGCGCGCCGGGTGCGCCGGCGCGCCTGCCCGCCGCGCCGGCGCCGCCCGCCCGGCTTGGTCAGTTTCCTGGCTCAGAAGGACCGGCCCTGGCAACCGTCCACCGGCACGCAGGCGCCGGTGACCCAGCCGGCGCGGGGCGAGCACAGGAAGGCCACCACCGCCGCGACCTCCTCCGGGCGCCCGAAACGCCCCATCGGGATCTCCCGCCGCACGAAGGCGGCGATGCCGTCCGGGTCGGCCTGCTGGCGCCGGTCCCAACGGCCGCCCGGGAACCAGATCGAGCCCGGCGCGACGCTGTTGACCCGGATGTTGTCCGCGGCGAGGTCGCGTGCCATGGCCTTGGCGAGGCTGATCTCGGCCGCCTTGGCGACGTTGTAGGAAGCGCCGCCGCCGCCCTCCCGGCCCCAGATCGACGCCACCAGGACGATGGCGCCGCCGCCGCGGGCCCGCATCTCGGGCAGAGCGCGGCGGCTGAGCCGCACCGCCGGCCAGAAGTTGGCGTCCAGCACCCCGCGGAAGTCGTCCTCGCCGGCGTCGGCAAAGCTCCACGCCCCCGAGCCGCCGACGTTGTGCACCACGATGTCGACGCCGCCCAGCTCGGCGGCGGTGCGCGCCACCAGGGTCTCGATCCCCTGCGGCGTGGTGACGTCGAGCGCCAGCGCCAGGTGCGGCCCGGCCCCGGCCCTGTGCAGCTCGCCCTCCGCGGCGCGGAGCGCCTCCTCGCCGCGGGCGCAGATCGCCACCCGCGCCCCTTCGGCGGCGAGCGCCAGCGCGATCGCCCGGCCCAGCCCCCGGCTGCCGCCGGTGACGATCGCCGCCTTGCCCGCGAGCTCGAGGTCCATGGCCGGCATTCTACGGCCGGTGAGCATGGGATTCAGGGGATCTCGGGTCACGGCGGTGGCGTGGGGGATGTCGGCGAGGGCGGGGGTGCGAGGAGACGCACGCTCAACAGGCGATCGAGGCGAGGGTACTCGGCGTCGAGCCAATGATTGCCGCCGGCCAGGAGCTGGCCCTGCCGTCCCGCACGCATGCCGCCGCCGGATTGGTCGCCGTAACCGGCGTAGAGACGATCGACGATTTCCATGCCGTTCGCCACGCGGCCGATCGGCGCAAAGCCCTGCGCGTCGAGCCGCGCATTGTCGGCCAGGTTGATATAGAGCTGTGTCAGGCGGGTGCCGGGTCCGGTCATGGCGAAGGCCAAGGTGCCGCGAGCGTTGCTCTGCCGCACCGGATCGTCGGGAATCGGGCGGCCCCGCCAGACCGCGGTGACGGCCGGGTCGCCGGCCACTCCGAACTGAGCGATGAAGCCGGCGACGACGCGGAAGAAACGCGAGTCGTCGAAGAAGCCGGACGCGGCCAGCCCCAAGAATCGATCGGCGCCGTGGGGGGCCCAGTCGCGGTGAACCTCGACGACGAAGCCGCCCCGGCTGGTCTCGAAGCGCGCCTGGAATACCGCCGGAGCCTGTCGCCGCCAGAGAGGATGGCCCGGATCGAGCAGGGCGGCGCGATCGGCCGGCGGCGCAGGAACGGCGGCCGAAGCGGGACCGGCCGGTCCGGGCGGCTCCAGGAGGGTTGCAAGCGCGACCAGCGCCCAGAGCGCTAGTCGAGGATCGAGAACCCGGTGGAGCCGCGCAACGCGCGATCGAAGGTCCAGGTGGTGGTGGCTCCGACGGCCTGCGCCTTGGCGCCGATGAGATGGTCCGCGAACTGGGCACGGCCTTGCCGGTATGCAGCGAGCGCTTGCAGCAGCACGCCGCGATCCTCGAACACGAAGACGGCCTGATCCAACAAGCGCTTCAGGACCGCCGCGAGCTCCGTCCTCGGTACTTGATAGCGGCTTCCAAGGACCCATTCCAGCTCGCATAGCACCGGTGTGCTCACGTAACAGGTGGTGCCCTCACGGATCGCCTCCTCGATCAGGTGCTGGGCTCGCGCGGCCTGGCTCGGGTCATCGGCCACGATCAGGCGCACCAGCACATTGGTGTCTACAGCGATCAACGTCTCGTCTCGCGGACGAACCGCTTCCCTGCCCCCTCCCGCACCGCCTCGTCCATCTCCTTGATCGTTGCTGGACGCTTGCCCGCGCGGTGGCGCAGCAAGCCGGGAAGATCCCCCAGGAGGTTCAGCGAAGCGGGCTCAACGGTCAGCCTGCCCGCCTCATCGAAGCGGAAGATCAGCTGGTCGCCTTGCCTGAGCCCCAAGCGCTGCCGGATCTCCTTCGGGATGGTGACCTGCCCTTTCGAGGTCAGCGTGGTCTTGGGCACGATGGGCCTCCTTACAATCGGCATGGTAGGTGAGCATCGGTAAGGAGTCAAGCGACGCCTCGCGCATCGGCCACATCGGTCACATCGCCCGCACCGCTCCCTCGAGGAGCACTTCACCGTCGGCGAGAAGCAGCTGCGGCAGAACTTCCCCGGACAGAGGGCGCCCAGGAGGCCGCCCGTAGCAAAAGCGGCGATCGGCTGAGCGACGAACCTGACGATCGTCCGGCACAGGATCTGGCTGATCTCGCCGTGACGCAGGCAGGTTTGACTGATCCTTACCAGGGGCACAGGAGAGTGCGCGAGATTTAGGGCGATCGCGGTTCCAGGCCTGGACCCTTCCCGCGAACCGCCGGGACCACTCCGAGCAGCTCCTGCGAGAGCATGGTGGCGACCGTTTCCCGGTGCGCCTCGAGCGCGGCCCGGCGCGCATGCCACGCGTCCAGCGCCGCCTCCTGCTCGGTTGCCGGCAGCGTCCGCAGCCAAGCGCCGGGGGGCTCGTGCGGACGTAGCGCCAGCAAGCCCGTGAACGTGCCCAGCCAGGGCAGGTTACGCTGCAGCAAGGCGCCGCTCTCGTACTCGACGACCGGGAGGTCGTCGGTGTGCGGCGGCACGTCCGCGAGCCAGGGCGCGAGCTCGCGCTCGGTAACGAGCAGCAGGGGCAGCAGGTCGGCGGGCCGCCGGATGCCGATCTCGGCGAGCTCGCGCGCCACCCGCTGCTCGGCGAAGGCTGCCACGAGGGCGGCGGGATTCCAGGCGGCAGCCGTCGTCGAGCCGGTGACGATGGTGAACGCGTTGAGCGTCGAGGCGTCGTACCAGATCTGCACGTGCGGAAAGACGCGGGCAAATGCCGCGACGATCATCGCGTACTTGCGCGGCGCCAGCGAGTACATCGGTAGCCACATCGAGACGACGCCGCCCGGGCGCAGCCGTTTCCGCACCAGCCGAAAGTACTCGAGCGAGTAGAGCGAGCCGTTGCCGGCATAGCGCGGGTGGATGGAATCGGAAAGCACGGCGTCGAATCGCTCCGGCGAGGCGAGGAGAAAGTTGCGGCCGTCGTTGATCTCCAGCCTCAGGCGCGGATCGTGGAGGACACCGTGGTTGGTGACGCCGAAGTAGCGATCCGCTGCGCTGAGGACGGCAGGGCTGATCTCAACGACTAGCACGTCCGCGACCGGGTGCGTCGACACCGCCCAGGCGGTGCCGCCGCTGCCGAAGCCGATGTGCACCACCGACCGCGGCGCAGCCGCGAGCAGCATGGGCAGGTGCCCCTGAAGCTTCTGCACGGCGTAGAGATCGGTACTGGTGCCGGCGACGTTGACGCCGTTGAGCTCGAGCGAGAGGAAGTTGCCGGCCGGTGACGGCAGCCGCCGGATGGTGACCGCGGCCTGCGCGTCCTCGTGGAAGTACAAGAGATCGCCCGGGCGATCGTCGCGGAACATACCGGCGGCGAGGATGACGCGATTGGGCGGCGTCGCCACGGCCACGATCAACAGCGCAACCGGCAGCAGGGCGGCGAGCCATCGCAGCTCGCGCCGCCCGGCGGCGAGCAGCAGGGCGAGGAGACAGTTGCCGATGGCGACGGTCACCAGGGCGCGCTGGGTGCCCAGCAGCGGGATGAGCGCGAAGCCGGCCACCAGCGAGCCGAGGACGGCACCTAGCGTGTTCCAGCCGAAGACGCCGCCCGCGGCGGCGCCGAGCGGCGCGGCCTCACAATGGATGGTGCGCACTGCCAGCGGGAAGCTCATGCCCATCAGCAGCGTCTGCGGCAGCAGCAGCGGCAGCACCGCAATCAGCTGGCAGACGGCGACGCCGCCGAACCCCTCCGGCCGCAATGCATCCACGGCGGCCTGGAGAATGGCGTTGAGATCGCCGAAAAGCGCCACCTGCACCGGCACCCAGGCGGCGATGCCCAGCTCGACTAGCGCGAGCGCCGCAGTGAGCGACCCGACGCGATCGGCCCACGACGCCGCCAGCAGGCTGCCGGCCGCAATGCCGAGCAGGACGAGCAGGAGCATCACGCTGTAGGCGTAGACGGAGGAGCCGAGGTAGAAGACGAGGATGCGCGTCCACAGGACCTCATAGGCAAGGCTGGTCGCGCCCATGCCGAAGAACAGCGCCAGCAGCGCGCGCCGTCCGCGGGCAGCCGGCGCGGCCGCGACGATCACGCGCTCCCGCGAGAGCCGCAGGGCGAGTAGGGCAGCCACCAGGTTGAACGCAGCGGCGACGAGCAGGCTCGCGCGCAGGCCGAGCACGGGCACCGTAACGAAACCCGCGAGCACGGTGCCGGCAACGGCTCCCAGCGTGTTAATGCCGTAGAGCAGCGCCGTGACGCGGCCCGCGGCGCCCGCGGCGGGCGCCGCGCCGGCGAGGACGAACGGCAAGGTGGCGCCCATCAGCAGCGTGGGCGGGAACAGGAACGCGGCGGCCAGCAGCACTCGGCCGGCCGCGAAGAGCCAGGGCTCGTTGCCAAGCGAGCGGTAGGCCAGCACGTAGACCCGATCGATCCACGACAGCATCTGCGGCGAGGCCAGGGCGAGCAGGGCCACGCCAACCTCGCACAGCGCGTAGGCGGTGAGCGGCCGCGACAGCCGCCGCCCCCAACGGCCGGCGAGCAGCGCTCCGGCGCCGAGCCCGCCCATGAAGACCGCGAGGAGCGTCGCTGCCGCCCAGATGGTGTTGCCGAAGATCAAGGACATGTAGCGCAGCCAGACCACCTGGTCGATGAGCGAGGCGGCGCCGGAGAGCAGGAAGCAGCCACCGAGCAACGCAATCCGAGGGCCCGGGCGCTCGCGCCCGTTCGCTCCCGAGAGCCAGCTCGACAGCACGCTCATTGCGGGCACTGGGTCAGTTCGACCCACGCCGGCGCGGGGCTGCGGTTCCACGGGGTCGAGACGACGCGGCCGATGCGGCGGAGGGCTTTAAGGATGCGATTGCCCTCGCCGCCGCTGCAGAAGTTCGAGATGCGATGTTGCCTTCTTTGCCACTCTAGGCAGCCTATCAAAAACATACCGTCCCGACCGGTGCGGAAAGCAGCGCCCAGGAGGCCGGTAACCTCACGATCTCGAAGGACATCGGCCTGCTTCCACCTCATCTCTTTCGCGGACTGTCAGGGCGGCGAAGACCTTCATTTCACGGAGCGGGGGCACCAGGCGCAAGCCGCCGTCTGTGCACGCTGGTCAAGCCGGCGCGGCGCGGCCTTGCGAGCCGCAGCGGCAGGTAGGTGCGATCGGATGGTGAGTACAGGCGGTGACTCTATTTGGTGTACGATGCTGGTGCTTCATGGAGGTGCGCATGAGCAGAATGACCGTAACCATCGATGATGCCTTACTGGAGGAGGCGAAGGAGGCACTCGGCGCCCAGACTCGTGCCGACGCAATCCGGACCGCGTTGGAGGAAGCAGTGCGGCGCCGCCGACTGGCTCAGGCTCTCCGGCAGCGGGGTCAATTCCGACTTCGCGGCGACCTCTCGGAGCTGCGGCGCCTGCGGGAAGAGGGATGATCGTCGCTGATAGCTCGGCCCTGATCGAGTACTACCGGCGTGGAGGCTCACCCGCGGTCCAGGACGCTGTGGCAGCGGCGATCGCTGAAGACGCGTTGGCGTTCAACGGCATCATCCTCGTTGAGGTCGTCGGGTTCGCGGCTGATGAGCAGGAGCGGCGAGAGCTGCTCGCGAGCTTCGGCGCTTTCCACCGGCTCGCGCTGGATGACGAGGACTTCGACCTCGCGGCGAGCATCGGCTTCGATCTGCGGCGCCAGGGACGGACCGTGCCTGCCACCGACCTGATCATTGCGGCCTGCGCGATCCGCGCCCGGGCCGAGCTGCTCCACCTTGACGATCACTTCGACGAAATCGCCAGGGTGAGCGCCCTGACCTCCCGGAATCCCTCCAAGCCGGCGGCCTGACCCCTCGGGGTGTGAGCCATGCGCGCCTAACGTCCGGTGGCGGGCGCACCCGTCCGCGTCGCGGCGCGCCCGGCGGCCATGGCCGCGAGGCGGAAGGCATGGACCGCGGCGGCCGTCTCTGCCAGGCGCCGGTGCTCCTCGCCGTCCAGCTGCTCGCGCAGGCGCTGGCTGGCCGGCACCGCCATCCGCATCGGATGCCAGTCGAACGGCGTGCCGGTCGAGTCGTCGAGCACCTTCCCCTGCTCGACGGCGGCGGCGGCGACGGGAAGCGGCAGGCCCGCGACCGCCTGCTCGAGGGCGCGGAAGACGCCTTCGTCCACGGGATCGAGGAAGCGGCCCGCCCGCCTGCCCTGGACGGCGGTGTGATAGTGGGCCGGCACCCACAGCACGCCGTCCAGCTGCAGCCGCTCGCACGCCACGACGAGCAACGCGATGACGTCGCGCAGCATGCCCAGGCCGGGGTGGTCCTGGCCGGGCAGGCGGGGCCGCGCCGGCGTGAATGCCTCGCGGGGGTTTTGCAGCGTGAGCCACTCGATGCTCAGCATCACCAGGCCCGGCGCCGAGCGGCGGTCGATGCGCAGCCTCACCTCCGCCAGCAGCTCGCCGCTGCCCGGCTCGCCATGGACGCGGACCGTCTCGCCGCCGGGATGCTCGAGATCGAACGCCACCTCCGGCCGCGTGAAGCCGAGCTGGCGGAGGCGCTCGAGCAGGCCGGCGCGCTCCAGCATGAGCTCGAGCTGCTGGCGCGAGCAGGCGCCGAGCAGGCGGTGCGGCCGTTGCGGGCCGCTGAAGCTGGTCTGCAGGTCCTCGGCATTGAGCTCCCAGTCGGCGTCGGCCCCGGCTCCGGCCGGCGGCCCCGGCTGAGGCGGGCGGGCCAGCCCGTCTTGGCGCACCCGCGGCGGGTACCGGTCGCCGGCGGCGCGCATGTCGCGCGCCAGGCGCCGGTACCGGGTGAGCGTCACCTCGGCGGTGCTCGGCGGCTCGACGGCCTGTCCACCCGGCCGCAGGCTGGAGAGGAAGCGGGCGCTGTAGCGCCAGGCATGCTGGCCGTAGCCGCCGGCGAGCAGGATGACCATCGGCACCCGGCGCTCCCGCCGCCGCGCCAGCTCGACGACCATCCGGTCGCGCCGCAGCATGCCCGCCGCCGTGATCCGCCAGTCGCCGATGGCGTCGTCCGCCGCCGGGTCGCACCCCGCCAGGTAGTAGACCAGCGCCGGCCTGGCGGCGGCGAACGCCGGCGGCAGGTGCGTGGCGACGGCCGCGAGGTAGGCGGTGTCGTCCACCTCCCCGCCCAGCTCGACCACCGTCGCGGCCTCCGCCGGCACCTCGGAGGTGGTGCGGTTGTGGATGGAGAAGGTGTGGACGCTGCGGTCGGCGGCGAAGATGGAGCGTGTGCCGTCGTCGTCGTGCAGGTCCAGGTCGACGACCATGATGGGCTCGGCGAAGCCCTCGGCGCGGAGCCCGGCGATCGCCACGGCGACGTCGTTGAAGATGCAGAAGCGCTCCCCCCGGCCGGCGAAGGCGTGATGCAGCCCACCGCCGAGGTTGGCGGCGAGGCGGCCGGAGGCCAGGGCGAGGCGGCTGGCGAGGCACGTGCCGCCCACCATGGCGCGCTGGCCCTCGAAGGCGCGGTCGGCCGCATACTCGGGCAGCTCGAGGCCGAAGATCTGCAGCAGGGCCTCGGGCCGCGCCAGGGAGTCGAGGTAGGCGTCCGTGTGCACGCGGCGCAGGTCGCGAAACGAGGCGGGCTCGGCGCGGTGCACGCTGCGCGGGTCCAGCAGGCCGCCGCCGTCGAGGGCGGAGAGGATGCGCTCGCCGCGCTGCGCGTCGTTGCCAGGCAGGTCGACCTGGTAGCGCTCGCTGTAGACCAGCTCGAGGGAGGGGCCGCGCAGCCAGCTGCCGAAGCGCCGGCGGCCCCGCCGCAGCCCTTGCAGCAGCAACGCCGAGGAGGACCGCACCGGCGCAGCTTACCGCGCCGCACGCTCCGGCTAGACTCACCTCGACTACGGCACGGCGCGAGAGAGGACCGATGTCCGCGAACGACCAGGGCGACGACGAAGATCGTGGCGAGCCAGCCGACGGCGAAGCCGGCGACGGCGAGGCCGGCGATGACGGAAGTGGTGCCGAGGATGGCCGCCAGGCCGGCCCTGGCGAGCCCGTCGAGCTGCCGATCACCGATGTCCTCGACCTGCACAGCTTCCGGCCGGCGGAGGTAGCCGAGGTCGTGCGCTCGTACCTGGACGCCGCCTACGCCAAGGGGTTGCGGGACCTGCGCATCATCCACGGGCGGGGCGTCGGCGTGCAGCGCCAGACGGTGCGCGTCCTGCTGGGCCGCGATCCGCGCGTCGTGGCCTTCGGCGACGCTCCGGCGGCGGCGGGCGGTTGGGGGGCCACCTGGGTGCGCCTGCGTTGATCGGCGCCGAGCCGCGGGCTCAGTGCCGCGGCTCGGCACGCCGCTCGGGGCCAGCGCTCGCCCCCTCCTCCTCGTTCCCCCGGAGCCACTGCCGCATGCCGCGCAGGTTGTCGGCCAGCTCGCGCAGCCCCTGGCGAGCGGCGCCGGCCCACAGCCGCCAGACGATCAGCGCCAGGAGCGCCAGGGCGCAGACCAGCTCGAAGAAGGCGGAGACGCCTGCCGACTGCGAGGCGAGCTGGCCGGTGATCCGCCAGCCGGTGGCGGCGACCAGCCAGTCGAGGGCCAGGCCGCACAGCACCGCCACGACCAGCACGGCACCGAGGTAGAGGCGCAGGAAGCGACCCCCGAAGT
>Ga0307479_10005158_pt1 | contig 11989 bp, 9 predicted proteins | sample atmos_gasesECM4C_FD_203743 | JGI IMG/M metagenome (GOLD analysis project Ga0307479, IMG submission 203743) | Hardwood forest soil microbial communities from Morgan-Monroe State Forest, Indiana, United States - atmos_gasesECM4C_515 | ecosystem: Environmental > Terrestrial > Soil > Temperate... | reverse complement strand
GCTACGAGGGAGAAAAAAATGAAACAACTGTTGTGTGCGTGCTTTGTGCTGGCGCTTACGGCGTGCTGTGCCTCGACTGCGTGGGGTCAGGCGATTGGCAGCTTTTCCGGCACGGTCGTGGACAAATCCGGATCGCCCGTCGCGGGCGCTACGGTGACCGCGACGTCCCAGAGCACGGGCGTGTCGCGTTCGGCGAAGACGGATGATTCCGGCCACTATCTGATCCCATTGCTACCCGTATCGATCTACACGGTGCACGCGGAATTCACCGGGTTTCAAGCAGCCGAAAGCAAAGACTTGCGGCTGCAGATCGACGAAGCGCGCGAAGTGGACTTTACGCTGGCTCCTTCGACGGTGACGACGCAAGTAGAGGTGTCCGCCTCCGCGGTAGCGGTCGAGACAACCAATCCTTCCCTCGGGCAAGTTATTACGGCGCAGGAGGTCTCGCAACTTCCTCTCAATGGCCGCGATTTCGTGCAGCTTGCCACGCTCACGCCGGGCACCGTTCAAGAAACCAACACCAACAGCTTCTTCAACGGCGCTCCCAGCAGCGAAGTTGCCGCCCGCGGCACCTACTCTCTTTCCGTCGGCGGCTCCCGCGCCAACAGCACCGACTGGCTGCTCGACGGCAATGACAACAACGAACTCACCGCCGGCGGCATCGGCATCTTCTCTTCCATCGACGACATCCAGGAATTTAAGGTTCTCACTTACAACTACTCCGCGGAATACGGCACGCGTGCCGGACCGACCGTGCTGGTGACCACGAAGTCGGGAAGTAACGATTTCCACGGATCACTATTCGAGTTCTTCCGCAATACCTCCTTGGACGCTAAGAGCTTTTTCGCCACCTCGCCGGAAAAGTTCAACCTGAATCAGTTCGGCGGCTCCATTGGGGGACCCATCCGCAAAAACAAGACTTTCTTTTTCCTGGATGGCGAACAGAAGGATCAGCTCCACGCATTCACATTTACTGGTCTGGTGCCCACAGACGCTATGAAAGCCGGCGATTTCTCGAAGGATCCGTTCGGCGCAACCAACACGGGCATTGTGATCAACAATCCCAATGTTGGTCCAAAGGCAACTTTTCTATGCGATGCCTCTGGCAACCCGGAGCCCCTCAACAACGCCACTGTCGCCAACCCTGCAGGCAATGGTAGTCAATCGGGCGGCGCACCTTGCAACAAGATTCCCGCCGGACTCATCAACCCTCTCTCCACAAAGTTAATGGCTTTCTATCCGGAGCCAAACGCCAACGATCCAGGCACCAACACCAATTTCATCAACGAGCCGGTGCGCTCCCTCTACGAAACAAAGTTCGACATCCGTCTCGATCACAGCTTCTCTTCTTCGGACAACGCCTTCGCGCGCTTCAGCTATGATCAGGCTAACTCTTACGTCCCCGGTGGCGGCGGCCCTGGCAACTTTACAGAGTCCAATTTCTTCGCCAGCAATCAAGGCATTATCAACCACGGTCGCAACGTCGCCCTTTCCGAAACGCACGTCTTTTCCCCGACCACCGTCAATCAGGTAAGTGGTGGTTACAACCGCATATTCGATTACATCACTTCTCAGGGCACCGGAACCTGCGAAGCCGCGAAGCTTAACATTCCCGGCGCGAATCTCGACTGTTCTTCTGGCAACACGTGTGCGCCTTCCGGTGTCAGTTGCGGGTTGAGTATCTCCGAGGTTCTCGGGGGTTACTTCTCCGTCGGCGATCGTGGTTTTTCCCCGTTCCAGGGCGGCACCAACGTCTTTTCCATTAGCGATTCCTTGGACATGATTCGCGGCAAACACGACATCAAAGTTGGTATGGCCATCCGCGCCAACCAGATGAATACCAAGACAGAGGGATTCCAGGATGGTTTCTGGCAGTTCACGGGCTTCTGGGCCGGCAATCCGGAAGCGGATTTTCTTCTCGGCTTATCCAGCCTGGCCATTCATGATCAGACCTTCAAAGGTCCCACCACCGGCCGCCGCTGGAAGATTTTCCGGCCGTATGTGCAAGACGATTGGCGGATAACAAAGGATATAACTCTTAATTTAGGTCTGGCCTGGGCTTTCAGCACCCCGATTTCCGAGGTCGACAACCGTCAGGCCGACTTCAATCCCGCCACCGGCTTGTTCCTTGTCCCCGGCGTGAACGGAGTTGGCAAATGGGCCGGCATTCAATTTGACAAGACCGCTCTTGAACCCCGCATTGGTGTCGCCTGGAAACCCCGTGGCACCGATAAAACTGCTGTTCGCGCCGGCTACGCTATCTACCACGATTCCTCATGGAACCAGGGCGCGCAGGGTCTCTGGCAAAATCCACCGTACTATGATGAGTCGGACGCGTTTGCCTTCGGCGGAGCTTGCACCTTTGCTGCTGCCGCCTGCTTCACTCCTGCTAAGCCGAACGCAACAGGCATAAGTACCTTCCCAACTGCATTCTCCGGAGGGGCCGGAGGCTTCCCAATTATCACTGGGCCGCCTTCTCAGCCTAACTTCACCGACTTTACCGGCACCATTCAGGCCCAGAACACCAATTTCAAGCTAGGTATGGTCCAGCAGTTCAACGTAAACGTTGAACACGAACTCCCTGGCCAGATCGTGCTCACGGCAGGTTATGTTGGTTCACGGACCACCCACATTCTAGTGGACGGAAACAACATCAATATCACCTCGCCCTCCGCTTGCGGAACCGCTGGCTATACGCTGGGCTGCGAGCCGAACGGCTCGAAATTCATCAGTCCCTTCTTGACCGCGTTTCCTTTCTCTACCATCTCTGCTACCCAAGACGTAGGCAACGCCCACTACAATGGGCTCCAAATCAAAGCCGAAACGAAGAGCGCCCGGCACGGCCTCTACGCTCTCGTCGGGTATACCTATTCCCGGACCTACGACACCGGCTTCTCCGATGGCCTCGGCACCAATTACGGCGCCACCTACTTTCCGCTCCCTAATTGGCAAAACCTGGATTGGGCGCTCTCCGGCATCAATCTCAACAACAACTTCACCACCAGCGTTGTTTACGACTTACCCTTCGGCACGGGCAAGCGCTTTGGCTCTCAGTGGAGCCGTCCGATCGACAGCGTCTTGGGCAATTGGCAGGTAACAGTCATTGAACATATAAGCTCCGGTTTCCCGGTCTTCGTCGTGGATAGCAACACCTTTGGTACCGGAGTCGGCGGCAACGGTTTCCTAAATGGGAATGCCAACAGCCTCATCCGTCCCAACCTTGTCGCCGGTTGCAATCCGAATGCCGGCCCACACACGACCGCGCAGTGGTTCAACACCGCTTGTTTTGTCGAGCCTCCCGCTGGCCAAATAGGTAACGCAAACCGCGCGCCTGTCACCGGACCGGACTTCGTCAACACTGATTTTTCGGTCATCAAGCAGTTCAAGCTGCCTTGGGAAAACATGGGCCTGAATTTCCGGGCGGAATTCTTCAACCTCTTCAACCATGCGCAACGCCCGACAGCACCAGTAGCCTGGCCACTCCGGATATCGCCTCTGGTGGCTTTGGCAAGATCAATGCCACCATCAACAACCCGCGACTCGTGCAATTCGGGCTGAAACTAACGTTCTAGCCTTCACGGAATACGATGCGTGCGTTGATGGTCTCCTAACTGATTGAGGGACTGGACCATGAACCTCATGCGGAAGCTGTGTGTCTTTGCGATGCTTGCCTGTGTTTGTGCGCCAGCGTTGCAAGGGCAAGAGAAGCGCAAAGTGATCATCGACCAGGATTGCGCCGGTCCTGGTGGCACGGATATGCAGTCCATTCTCGCCTTGATCAACTCGCCGGAGACGGAGGTTCTGGGCATCACAGTGGTCACGGGCGATGCGTGGCGCGATGAAGAAGTTCTCCATACGCTGCGCCTGCTCGAGATTATTGGCCGCACCGATATTCCGGTTGTGCCGGGCGCGGCCTTTCCGCTGGTGAACAGCAAAGAATACATCGCAAAATGGGAGACGTTTTACGGCAAGGTCACCTATCAGGGCGCGTGGAACTTTGCCAAGGGCCACGCTGTGCACGGTCCGTATGACATCCCGCCTATGCCGGAGGGTAAGCCGGTCACCAAGGCCTCCAGCGAGGATGCCGCACATTTTCTCGTGCGCATGGTGAACCAGTATCCGCATGAAGTCACCATCTACGCCGCTGGACCTATGACGGATCTCGCGTTAGCCGTCGCGCTCGACCCGAAGTTTGCCGGGCTTGCCAAGGAGCTCATCCTGATGGCCGGGAGCATCAACCCGCGGACCGATGACCCCGAATTCGCACTGAAGCCGATGCGCGAATTCAACTTCTGGATGGACCCGGAGGCTTCGCGGGCAGTGTTACATGCGCGCTGGCCCCGCGTGGCGCTGACGACCGTGGACATTTCCGTGAAAACGCGAATGGGAAAGGATCTGATCGAACAGGTGCGCAAGAGCTCCGCGCCCTCGGCGCAATACGTGGCGAAATACGCCGAGCCCAACATCCTGTGGGACGAACTCGCCGCGGTGGCGTGGCTTGATCCTACGATTATCACCAAGTGGAAGAAGCTGTATGTCGACGTGGATGTCGATCACGGCGCAGGCTACGGAAACACGCTGACGTGGCCGCCTGGGCAGCAGCCCGGAATGGGAGAAGCACTGGTGGACGTGCAGGACGATCTCGATCAACAGAAATTTTATCGAGAGTTTGTCGAGCTGCTGTCGCGCCCCACGCCCGGAGCGAAGAACGCTACGGGAAACTAGCGTGCCTGTCGCGGTGTCTTCAGCAGTTTCAAACTTTTGAAACAATCCGCTGCGAACCCTTGCAGCCGATGTGGCAATCCCCGACAATAGAAATCCGATTCATGAGTGCTTTCCTCGACAGGTCGGTCTGTCCCTTACCGGGAAGCGAGTGAGATGGCCAGTCAGCCGAATTCAATCAAACGATTCATTGCCTATTTTTCGATGGAGATCGCGCTGGAGAATGCCATGCCCAGCTACAGCGGCGGGCTGGGCGTATTGGCGGGCGATACGATTCGCGCCGCGGCTGATTTGCGCCTGCCCATGGTGGCGGTCTCGCTGCTCTACCGCAAGGGCTACTTTACACAAAGGCTTGCCGAGGACGGCTCGCAAACCGAGGAGCCGGTGGAATGGCGGGTCGAGGACTTCCTGACTGAAGAAACGGCGCGCGCCAATGTGCCGATGGAGAATCGCCGCGTGGAGCTGCGCTGCTGGCGATACTCCGTCAAGGGCGTTCACGGCTTCGAAGTGCCGGTATACTTTCTGGACGCCGACCTGCCTTGCAATACGGAGAATGACCGTAGCCTGACGGGGGCTTTGTACGGCGGCGATTCTTATTATCGCTTGCGCCAGGAAGTCGTGCTCGGCATCGGCGGCGTGCGCATGCTGCGAGCCTTGGGTTACAACGAGCTGACGCGCTTTCACATGAACGAAGGCCACGCCGCGCTTCTTTCGCTGGAATTGCTGGGCGAAGAAGCGCAGAAGGCTGGCCGCGCTTCCATCCGCGGCGAAGACATCGAAAAAGTTCGCGCCAAGTGTGTTTTCACCACACACACCCCCGTGCCTGCAGGCCATGACCGCTTCCCCATGGAATACCTCACGAAAGTGTTTCCCGACCAGATCAACTTCTTCGACCTTAGCGACGCCTCCGCCGCCGGCCTGGTCAAGCGGATTCTGCGGGCGGAACAAAATGTTCCTGGTTTGCAGGAGGCCGCGCGCCAGGGCGCTTCCGTGAATATGACGGAGCTGGCCCTGAGCTTGAGCACCTACATCAATGGCGTCGCCAAGCTGCACGGCGAGACTTCGCGGCAAATGTTTCCCGAGGTGCCCATCGAAGCCATCACCAATGGCGTGCACGCGGGAACCTGGACTTGCCCCGCGTTTCAGCAGCTTTTTGACCGCTACATTCCCTCCTGGCGCGAGGACAACTACAGCCTGCGCGGCGCTCTGGGCCTGCCCGAAGAGGACCTGTGGGCGGCGCACCTCATCGCCAAACACGAATTGCTGGAGACCGTGCGCAAGAAAACCGGCCTGAGTCTGGACTCCGAAATATTCACGATTGGCTTCGCCCGCCGCGCTACCGGATACAAACGCGCCGACCTGATTCTCTCCGATCTCGATCGCCTGCGGGAAATTGCCAAGGCCGGTCAGTTCCAGCTGATTTTTGCTGGCAAGGCGCATCCCAATGACGAAGGCGGCAAAGAGATTATTCGCCGCATTTACAAGGCAAAAAAAGCGCTCCGGAAGAATGTTCACACGGTGTTTTTGGATGATTACAACCTCGACCTCGGGGGAAAGATGACTTCGGGCGTCGACCTATGGCTCAACACCCCTCAGTTTCCGCTGGAAGCTTCCGGCACCAGCGGGATGAAGGCTGCGCTGAACGGCGTGCCGAGCCTGAGCATTCTGGATGGCTGGTGGGTCGAGGGCCACATCGAGGGAGTGACGGGCTGGTCGATCGGCGAATCGCGCCGCGGCGCCGGCAATGCTGCCGCTGCAGACAATCAACCCGAGGCGGAATCGCTGTATTCCAAGCTCGAAAGTGTCATCCTCCCGATGTATTACGGGGAGCGCCACAAGTTTTTGCACGTGATGCAGCACGCCATTGCCATCAACGGCTCGTTCTTCAACACGCAGCGCATGCTCCAGCAGTACATCACGGACGCTTACCTGCGCTGATTAGGCGGCTTCGCTTTTTTCCGTTTCCGGAAGTCGCCGCGGGCAGTTCTTCTTATGGCCCGCAGAAGCTGCCGCAACTCCTGAGACGCTCCCACCGTGATGCGTGCAAAGCCCAGCCCCATGTCTTTGCTGCGATCGCGAAGCAGGATGCCTTGCTTTTCCAAATTTCGAAACAGCGCGGGTCCGCCCGCTCCAAAATTTGCCAGCAAGAAATTGCCCGCGCTCGCATAGGTTTTGACGCCCAGTTTGTCTAACTCTGCCGCCAGCCACGCGCGCAACCGCTTTACTTCGGCCACATACACCCGCATCGCCGCGCGGTCGCGAGTTGCGGCCTCCGCGGCTGCCAACGCCGCCAGATTCACGGGGAAGGGTGGCATGGCGCGGCGTACGAAAGCGAGCGAGGTCTCGCCCGCTATCACCGCACCCAGACGCAGGGCCGCCAGCCCGGCAACCTTGGAAAACGTTCGCGCGACAAACAGTTGCGGGTAACGGCGAATCCACGGCACGGCGGAGAAATGAGAGAACTCCGCATAGGCTTCGTCCATCACCACCACCGTTCGCTTCGCGGCCGCCAAAATCCGCCGCAGCTCTTTTTCGCGGATGACCGTGCCCGTCGGATTGTTGGGATTCGCGATGAACAGCACGCGCGGCTTTTTGCGCAACGCTGCGAGCACCTCTTCGAGCGGAAATTCCATGTTTGATCCGTAGCGGACTGCCTGAATCCGCGCTCCCGCGATTTCCGCGTAATAGCGGTACATCGGGAAAGTCGGCTCGCAAATCAAGATACTGGTGCGCGGCTCGACGAAAGTATCGAAAAAAACGCGCAGGGCATCGTCTCCGCCGTTGGTGAGCAGCAATTCCCCCGGGCCTACGCCAAAGTAGCGCGCCAGCTGCTTCGTGGGTGCCTGATATTCAGGGTACATGGCAACTTGCTTGGCGGTGAGCTTCCCCAGCGCGCGTAGCACGGCTGGCGAACAGCCCGACGTGTTCTCATTGAAGTCGAGCCGCACCTTGTCCGATCGCCCTTCGGCAGGCGCCTCATAAGTCCGCCGCTTCAGAATGGCTTGGCGCACCGGCAGATTTGCTTTCATCAGTGAATCCTCACAGCGTCGCAGGATGCCGCATCGACGAAGTTCATCCGGAAATTCTACTCGACTCTCTGTGCGTGCATCCTGCGGGCTTCTCTCAACTCGGCTCTTGCGCTACCCTAGAGGCTATGGCAGAGAAACTCAAGAAAGCTGACCAAGACTGGAAGAAACAGCTCACCCCAAACCAATACCACGTGACCAGGCAGAAGGGAACCGAGCCCCCCTTCACCGGGGAGTACGAGGATACGGAAACGGCGGGGACCTACAAGTGCGTTTGCTGCGGCCAGCCCCTTTTTCGCTCGGAGACAAAATTCCACTCCGGCTCCGGCTGGCCCAGTTTCCATTCGCCGGCAAGTGAAGAGGCTGTGGATTCGGAGACCGATGCCAGCCATGGCATGCGGCGCACCGAAGTGAAGTGCAGCCGTTGCGACGCGCATCTCGGGCACGTATTCGACGACGGCCCGCGGCCCACTGGTTTGCGCTATTGCATCAACTCCGCTGCTCTGAGGCTCGAGGAAGACTAAAAAGCGCCCCGGCACGCGCCGGGGCGCTTCTCTTATTTTTACTTCTCAAGGAAAACGGTTAGGAAATCAGGCGGCCGGGCAGGAACACGCCGCCATTTCCGCCACGGGATCGCGCTCGCGTTCCCAGACGGCCAGCAATAGCACTTTTGTGCCGCTCGGATACTTGAACACATAGTAGGTGTTGGCTTCGCCTTGTACTTCATAGAAGCCCGGCCGGCGTGGATCGGGCCGCGACGGGGCGCCCGCTGCAAGAAGCACGCGCAATTCGCCGATTTGCTCCTGCGAATGGTTGCGCAGGTCTTCCAAAAGGGGCGGCTGTTTGGTAACTGGCATCGTCATGATCTTGCTCCGCCACATCAGCTTATCTGCTCCTCTCCAGTAAAGACGAATCAAATCAGAAAATGTTTCACCCGCTGCGACTTTTTACCCGCCATTCACAGACATATTGGCCTGTTCGGCCAGGGGGCGTTAAGGGGCTAATCCGCCACTAGGCGCCTCTCCATCGCGGCGGTTCCGGCGTATGTTAGAGCACGATATCGATATGTCGTGCCACTGCAAGGGCTTGCGGCTGGAAAATCTGGCGGCGAATTCACTTTAAGCGCTCCCCATCCCCCGCCATTTACGCGATTTTCATATTCCACTCCGGCACTTTTTTTGTTGTAATGAATACCGTATCAGTAACTCATTTGGCACTTGCGCGGCGCTTGTTTCCCTGACAGAGTGCCGTGCGTGTCCTCTAGACTGAGGGATGCCCATCGTGACAAAAAACACCCCAAGAAAAGATAAGACTTCGTTCACCCGAGACCGCCGCCGCAAGCATCACCATTGGCTGGTCAGCGTTTACTACGCCGATGGCGAGAAGTTCGGCCGCGTGTACACCGACAAGGAGAAGGCCACGCGCTTCGCCGAGCGCCAGCGCCGCTCTCCGGTGGTAAAGACTGCCCGGGTTACGCAGGTTTCGTAATCAATTCGGTTTGGCGTTTGTTTGACGCCGAGACAGGAACGCGCGCGGCCAGAGCGCTTGTCGCCGCTCGTGTGCCGTGTTATAAGAAGAAGAACGTCAGTAAGCGGCCTTAGTATAGTGGTAGTACGGAACCTTGCCAAGGTTCAGGTGTCGGTTCGATTCCGATAGGCCGCTCCATTCCTTCCAGCAAAATCATTTCTCGAAGTCGGCTACGTGCTTTCCTCGTCTACCAGGACTAGCTTCCAAACAAAGACAGAGAAAGCTTGAGATTCGGTTGCAGGCCTCTTCGGTCTTCCACATTAAGCTTCGAGAGTATGTTCGAGACGTGAGATTTCACCGTGCGTTCTCCAATGCGTAGTGCCGCTGCAATTTCTTTGTTGGCGAAGCTCCGCATCAGCAGCTGCAGTACCTGGATCTCGCGCGCCGTGAGGGATTGATTCGATGAACCCTGCTCATTCAGCAGAACTCTCATCTGCTTGATGTAGATTGCCAGGACCTCTGGCGGTACCCATAACTGCCCCTCCAAGATCTTGCGGACCGCCATGGGCAATTCTGCTCGCCACCTCTTGTGAAGTTCTAGAAAACCGTCGATGCCCCAGTAGAACAGCCTAATCTCTTCGGCGACAGCGAATCCCGGCGGAAGAAGCGCAAGAAACTTGCTGCCGGGAGATTGCGCGCGGCAGCGCGCGGCAAGCGGCCCAAGGTCCGTGCGCAGGGAGCAGGCGTCAAGAAGGAAAAGTAAGGGTTCTTCGCTTCCAACGCTGGCGTGAGCCTCGGTAAGAGCCGGCGGTAAGACCCGGACACAGAGATCTCGACAGCGAGAAAACACCCTCTCCACCACAGAAGTAAGAACAGGGTGGGAGCTTAGTGGTTAGACTGCAGGAGCCACCCGCGTCACGTCCCCATCAAAACAGTGTTCGGGCTGGTTCGTAAAAGAAGCGGGGTCAATATAGCTGGTGGCGAGTATAAAGCAAGTATATTTTTCAACAAATTGTTTGCATTCTCCTCGCATCGAGAGCCGGTGCCGGCCCGCTCGTTTATGCTGGCGCTTTCGCTTCCTGTTTGCTGTACGACCCTGAAAACTCTCAGTGCAGGAAAACCTGTCCTACTCATTTATGCGCGGACCGTTGAGGCATTTCCGAAGTGTGCGCTAGCTTTTTGTGCGCTCAACCTCGTAAGACAAAGGGAGACGTTTATAGCCGCGCTGACTGCCAATCCTGCGGTCCTGCATTCCAAAGGAGGCTTGTCTTGTCAGCGCGAGCAAGTCGGGAAAGGAGTATGCAAATGAAGACAGTCAAGCTAACGCATGTGTTTGTATATTTGCTGTTGGTGCTATTTGTGCCTGGAGTTTCCTTGGGGCAGTCTGACCCCGGAGTCCAGGCAGGCAAGCGCTGCGTAACGGTTAGCGGTGTGACGACCTGCACCGGGGACGAACTGCCTTCGGTCAGGGCCAATGACAATCCTGGGATCCTGGCCTTTTTCCTGGACGGTCAGAAGCGCTTTCAAGACGTGGAGTCCGTTTCCAACAGCCCCACAGGCAACAACGGGCTGGGGCCGCGCTTTAACTCTGTAAGTTGCTCTTCTTGTCATGCGCAGCCGGCCGTGGGAGGAACTGGTGCTGCCATGAACCCGCAATTTGCCTTTGCGGGAAGCGCCACCGCGCCCAAAGACGCCACCCCCAACTTTATTACCGCCACCGGTCCGACCCGGGAAGCCCGCTTTCCGTTCTTCTTCGACTCCAACGGTAATCCCAACCCGAACAACCCCAATGGTGGAGTCGAAGATCTCTTCACGGTTTCTGGCCGCAGTGATGCCGGTAGTTGCACTTTGGCGCAGCCTAGCTTCGCATTGGCCGAGCAGACCAACAATATTATCTTCCGCATCCCCACCCCGACGTTTGGCGCGGGGTTGATCGAGAACCTGGACGATTCCACGCTCCAGAAGAACCGCGCTAACAACTTAAACAACAACTTTGGCATCGGCGGCGACTTCAATCATAGTGGCAACGACGGCACGATCACGCGTTTCGGCTGGAAAGCCCAGAACAAGTCGCTGCACGTGTTCGCCGGAGAGGCTTACAACGTAGAAATGGGTATCTCGAACCTCCTGTTCACCCAAGATAGACCCCTGCCGGGAGAAGACGGCAGTGGCGGTAGCGGCGGTACCGGCCTTCCGGCGAACTGCCTGAACCTGAGCGGAGGCGGCTATCCGGAGGACAACTCTAACCCAGCGCAGACAAGCAACGCCCTGGTCCTGGATGACGTCTCGGCGTTTGCCAACTTCATGCGAACCCTGGCTCCTCCACCAACAGGTGGGGTTGTGCTAAACGGGGTGCAGGTCAGCCAGGCTTCGATCAATAATGGCCGCGCCCTATTCAGCGCTATCGGCTGCGCGACCTGCCACAATCCCACGGTCGGCACCTCGCAGCCCTCAAGTACCACCGGCTCGCTAGGTAATGCCGCGGTGAACGCGTTCTCGGATATCGAGATCCATCACATGGGCACAACCCTGGTGGACAACGTCTCGCAGGGCGGCGCCGGAGGCGATCAGTTTCGTACAGCGCCATTGTGGGGCCTGGGCCAGCGCATCTTTTTTCTACACGATGGTCGCTGCACCAATCTGCTGTGTGCTATCGAGGCACACGAGAGTAACGGCGGTGAGGCCACGACTGTGGAGGCCATCTTCGACCAACAGCTGACTCCGAGTCAGCAGCAGGACATCCTGAACTTCCTACGTTCGCTGTAAAGTCCAAG
>Ga0307479_10005157_pt1 | contig 11989 bp, 8 predicted proteins | sample atmos_gasesECM4C_FD_203743 | JGI IMG/M metagenome (GOLD analysis project Ga0307479, IMG submission 203743) | Hardwood forest soil microbial communities from Morgan-Monroe State Forest, Indiana, United States - atmos_gasesECM4C_515 | ecosystem: Environmental > Terrestrial > Soil > Temperate... | reverse complement strand
CACCGCCACCACCACCGCCACCGCCGCCACCACCGCCACCGCCACCGCCGCCACCGCCACCGCCGCCGCCACCACCGCCACCGCCGCCGCCGCCACCACCACCACCGCCGCCACCGCCACCGCCGCCACCACCGCCACCGCCGCCACCACCACCGCCGCCACCGCCGCCACCGGGGTGTCTCCCCATCGTCGGATGCCTGCCACCGCCACCACCGCCGCCGCCACCGTGCATCATCATTTGCCTTGGAGACACATGACGGGATTGAGCCGATGGAGTGCCGGCGCTGCCGCTCCCCGTGGCCGTTCTAAGCATCCGGCGTGAGGGAAGACAAACTGAAGAGCGGGATCCCTCGCAGGGGGTCCCGCTCTCATTCTCCCGCCCGGAATCCGGCCGGGCCCGGTTTCAATCGACGCCGGTAACCGTCTGCCCTCCGTGCCGGATCCTCTTGGTGCCGCTGTACACCGTAAACCGGTCCCCCCGCGTGAATCCCACGAGGGTCATGCCGAACGCCTGCGCGACATCGCACGCCAGGCTCGACGGCGCAGAGATCGCGGCCAGGACCGGCACCCCCGCCGCGGCGGCTTTCTGTGTGATCTCGAAGCTCGCCCTACCGCTGACCATCATCAGGTGACGGCTGAGCGGAGGTTTGCGGTTGAGGAACGCATGGCCGATGAGCTTGTCGACAGCGTTATGGCGTCCCACGTCCTCGCGAATCGAAATCAGCCGTCCCGCCTCGTCAAAGAGGGCGGCGGCATGGAGCCCGCCGGTTTTGTCGAAAATCGCCTGCGCGCCGCGCAGAGCCTGGGCCAGTCGGCCCAGAACCTCGCTGTCCACGACGAAGCCATCGTCGAGGACGGGGGAGATCCCCCGGACCTGAATCGCCTCGATCGAGGCCTTCCCGCAGACCCCACAGCTCGACGTCGTGTAAAAGTTCCGCTGGAGGCGCTCCGGATCGATCTGCACACCCGGCCGCAGGAAGACGTTGACGATGTTGTACCGCTGCGCGCTGTCGAGCGCGTGGTCGGCGCAGTAATTGATGCGATCGATTTGCTCGGCGGTCTGCACGATTCCCTCGGTGAAGAGGAAGCCGGCGGCCAGCTCGAAGTCGTGTCCGGGTGTCCGCATCGTGACGGCGACCTGCAGGTACGATTGGTCGCCGCGGGGACACACTCGGAGCTCAAGTGGCTCCTCGACGGCGAGCGCGTCCTCGCGGACCCGCACCACCCCGTCGCGCATCTGCCCGACACGGCGCCGCGTCGTGCTGGTGCGTAGGGGCTCGGCCGCCCGATCCTTGCTCGTCCCCTCTGGCCGGTTGAGCCGGATACCCACGGACTCCCTCAGGAGGAAGACTCTGTGCTGATCACGTTGTCGCTGGGGCCATGGTAGCATCGGCCTCCCGGAGCGTCAATCATCGGGCTGCCGCGCCGCCGCCCCGGACCGTTGCGGCGCGGGCTGATGCTCCTGGTGCGCCTCGTCGGTCCGCGGCGCGGATGCGCAACCACGGACCCGAGCTCGGACAATCTCTGCCACCCGCCGCAGCGCCACTTCGCGGGTCTCTTCGCTCCCGCTGGTCACCGCCGGCAGAGAGGCCAGTACCTCGCCGACCGCGATCCCGGGCTTCTGCGGCCCGACCTGGATCACGGGTCTGGACGGATGCTGGAACCCTTCGATGAACACCACGGCGAGCGGCGCCCCCCACATCTGCTCGGCGGCCGCGCTGGCGAGGAACACCAGGCGGTCGGGGTGGTCCCCCGGCGCGGCGACGCGGAGAACGGTCTCGTCGGGCCCTCCCATCACGACCACCGCTGCGCCCGCGGCGGCCATGCGGGCGCTGTCGCTTCCCGCGGTGTCGAGGTCGAATCCGTGGGCGGCGTGCTTAACGGCCGCGGCGCGGATGCCATCCTCCACCAGCCGGCGGACGAGGTCGACGATCACGGTCGTCTTACCCCCTCCGGATTCCCCCACGATCCCAATCACCAGGGGGCCGAGACGAGGCGAGGCGATCGTCAGCCGGTCCCGATCCTCCTCGCTGTCGAGCATCAGCGCCGTGACGCGAGATCCCGCCGGCAGCGGCGGCGTCCCGGCGGGCAGCAGGACCATCGCGTTGGCGCCGAGGAGCGACGCGAGATCGCCGGCGGAGCCTCCCACGAGCAGCTCGGCCGTGGGGCCCCCGGGTCCGGGAGGACCCACCCGCGCCCAGAGCGCTCGGGTCCGGTCCGTGGCGCGGGGGAAGCCGGCGGCGAGCGCGACCTCCTGCAGCGGTCTGATCGCGTGGCGCCTCCCGGCCAGCCGCATGAGCAGCGGACGCGCCATCAGGTGAAAGGCGGCCAGGCAGGCGACCGGGGTGCCGGAGAGCCCCACGACCCACGAGCGACCCAGCCGGCCTGCAAAGAACGGGCCGCCCGGTTTGAGGTCCACCCGCCCGACGATCCGCTGCGCGCCGAGGTCGAGCCAGGTGCGGTGGACCGCGTCGTGCCGGCCGATCGAGACGCCGCCGGTCGAGACGACCACGTCGTATCGCTCCCATAGAGACGCGAAGGCGCCGCGCATCGCGTCGGGCGCGTCTCGCACGATCCCGTGGTATTCGACGTCGCACCCGATGCCGCGGAGCAGGCCGGCGACGGTCACGGCGTTACTGTTGAATACCCGCCCGGGCGGGAGCGGGACCGCGCCTTCCGACGCGTCTACCAACTCGTCTCCGGTGGCGACCAGGGCGACCCGAGGCCGGCGGTGGACCCGGAGCGTCCCCACACCGGCCGCGGCCAGCGCGCCGGCCGCGGCCGGGCTCACCGCGCTCCCCTTGGTCACCAGCGGCACGCCTTCGCGGATCAATTCACCGGGGGGCGCGATGTGGGTCTTCCCAGGCGGCCGCTCAACCCATATCTGGTCGCCCACGCGGCGGACGCCCTCCAGCGGTAACACCCGGTCGCCCCCCGCCGGCATCGCCGCCCCGGTCGTGATCACCCAGGCCTCTCCGCGCGCGGGGCCGTGCCCCGGAAGTTCCCCCATCCGGGCCGCCCCAGTGATGGGCAGGACCGCCGGCCGACCAGGAGAGATACCTCGGATGTCGGCATCGTGGCAGAGGTACCCGTCCATCGCAGGCCGGGCAAAGTGCGGAACCGCCGCTGGAGCGAGCACGTCCTCCGCCGCGACGCGCCCGTGAGCCTCCGGGACGGGGACCAAGTCAACGGCGAGAGGAACCGCCTCCAGCAATCGATCTACCGCGTCTTCGACTCTGGACACACGCCTCACCGTCCGGCGCAGGAAAGAATGGACCGCGACCGGCGCCTTCATTGTCCTGTCCGTGGTGCGAGGTGTCAATCCGGCGCCGTGCCACCCTCCCTCGTGCTGGGCCTGGAGCGCGATCCAGACGGGCCCCCGCCCGGTGGGACCTGGGTAACAGCCACGCCCGCCACGATCATCGCCCCACCTACGATCGTGCTCGCGGAGATCTGTTCGCCGAGCACCAGGTGGCCGCCCAGCACGCTCGTGAGCGGAACGAGGTAGAGCCACGGTCCCGCGCGCGCGGCCGAGGTCTTCGCGGTCCCGTAGTTCCAGAACACCGTGGACAGCACCGTGCACACGCCGCCCAGGAACACCAGGTTGCCCCACACCGCGCCGCTAAGATGCCCCGCCCGATCAAGCAGGGACGTGTTCCAGCCTGCGAGGAGCGGGAGCGTGCCCAGCAGGGTCGTCAGCCCTGTGCTCGCCACGGCCCCGTACCTTTCAGTGAACGGGCGAACGGCCACGGCGTAGATACCCCACGACGCCGCGCCCAGGATGACAAGCGCGGCCCCTCGCACAAACACCCCTGCGTCGTCGGGGGCGAACGCCCCAAGCGCATGCTCGCCAACCAAGGTCGCGACTCCGGTCACGGCCAACGCGATCCCCGCGGGGAGCGTCCAGGAGACGCGCTCCCGCAACACTAACACGGAGATGACGCAGATCCATAAGGGCTCGGTCGCCACGAGCAGCCCCACGGTGCCGGCCGGAAGCCACTGGGTGCCGAGCGTCACCGGCAGGTTGAATCCCCCAACGCCGAACAGCCCAATCAGCGCCATCCAGCCCAGATCGGACCGGGTGTACCGCGCGCGCCGAAACCGGATCAGAATGGGGGCGAAGAGGCACGCCGCGATGCTGTAGCGCAACGTGACCATGTGGAGCGGCCGCAGATACATGAGGAGATATCTCGTCGAGACATTCGACAGTCCCCAGGCGACCACGGCCACGATCAGCGCCGCGTAGGGGGCCGCCCCACGTCCAGGCAGACGCCGCAGGCCCAGCGTCACACCCTGTGGCGCTCGATAAAGTCCCAGTCGATCTCCATCCCCAGCCCGGGGCGCTCGGAGATACGGACGCAGCCGGTGTGATCCATCGGGTCGATTGGCGTCGCGAGCCAGGGCGCCGCGTCGCGGTAATCGAGGAGGGGATGCAGTAGACCGCGCTCGTAGTACTCTCCCGGGATCCCCATCGCCCCGAGCACCTGGAGGTTCGCGGCCCCGCCGCCGTGGACTTCCAGCGGCACGCCGTGGGCCTCGCACAGATGGACCGCCTTGACGAGAGGGGTGATCCCGCCCAGCTGCGCGGAGTACCGGCTGATGTCCGACGCGCCGCGCAGCACCCATTCGGCCCGCGTCTGGATCCCCCCCTCGGCCGTCTCCGGCCCGACGATGGGAATCGCGAGTTCCCTGGTCAGCCACTCGTACGAGCTCACGCTGTGCTCGTTCATCGGCTCTTCCAGCCAGTAGAAGTCCAGGCCCTCGAGCGCCCGCCCGATGAACAGCGCCTCGGTCCGGCTGTAGTCGTGATAACAGTCGAGCATCAGGCGCACGCCGGGGCCGACCCGGTCGCGGACGGCGCGGCAGGCGGCGATGTCGCGGCCCGGATCCGGGCCGAGGGGCGGCATCCACGTGTGCAGCTTGATCGCGGTGTAGCCTTCTTCGGTGAGGGCCTGCGCAAAGTCGGCGTAGGCCTCCGGGGTGCCGAGCCCGCCCGGCAGATCGTCCCCGCACATCGTGCTCCCGTACGCCTTGACCGTGGTCCGGTACCTGCCCAGGAGCTTGCTGACGGGGAGCCCGGTCTGGCGGCCGGCGAGATCCCACAGCGCCTGGTCGATCACGGCGATGTTCCGGTCGGCGAGCGCCTGCGGCGCGAGGCGCTGGTGCCGCCGGAGGGTCTGCCAGATGCGTTCGCGGTCCCAGGGGTCCTGGCCGGCGAGGACGGCCTTCGCCGCCTCGACCATCGCCTGGGTCCCGCCGAAACAGTAGCCCTTCGCTCCCTCGTCGGTCGCGACCGCGGTCAGGGTCTGCAGCGCATCGTGCGGCGGTCCCGGGTGACTGTGCCCTTCGGCGTCACGAACAACCCGCGAGGTGTACCGGAAGCTCGTCAGCGTGATTTCCGCGATGCGCACCGGCGGCGGGTCAGGCGCGGGCGTACTGCGGGTCTGCGGCGTCTCGCAGGCCGTCCCCGAAGAAGTTGAACGCGAGCACCGCGGCCGAGATGAACGCGGCTGGGATCAGCAGCCACGGGTAGTTGCGCAGGCTCTCCAAGTTCTGGGCCTCCTGGAGGAGCACGCCCCAGCTCGTCAGCGGCGGGCGCAGCCCGAGATTGAGGAACGACAGCGCCGTCTCGGCGAGGACCATCCCCGGCATCGCCAGGGTCGCGATGACCACGATGTGCCCGAAGACCTGCGGAAGCAGGTGCCTGAAGATGATCCGGGCATCGCTCGCCCCCATCACCCGCGCGGCGGTGACGAACTCTTCCTCCCGGAGCGCCAGCACCTTCCCGCGCAGCTGGCGGGCCAGCCAGGTCCAGCCGATGACGGAGAGGATCACCGTGATCGCGAAGTACACGCGCTCGGGCGGCCAGTGCTGCGGGAGCGCCGCGGTGAGCGCCATCCAGAGCGGGATGGCCGGGAACGACCGGATCACCTCGATCAGCCGTTGGACGACCTCGTCGATCCGGCCCCCGTAGTAGCCCGAGACCACCCCGAGGACCGAGCCGATGATCAGGCTGAGGACCACACCCACCAGGCCGATCGTCAGCGACATCTGGCTGCCGATGAGAATGCGCGACAGCACGTCGCGGCCCTGGCGGTCGGTCCCCAGGAGGAACACCCCCATCCGCGGCTCGGCGGCGCCGAAGAGGTGGAGATCGGACGTGAACGCCCCCAGGACCGGATACGGCTCCCCGCGCACGAAGAAGCGCACGGGGATCTTCCGGCCCGGATCGCGGGTGAACGTCGTCAGCAGCGTCTCCGCGTCGACCGTTTTCCGCAGCCCGTGGACGCACACCCCTGCCTGCCGGTCGAGGTGGAGCCCCTGGGGCGGGACGTAGAGATACTCGATGAAGCGCTGATCCACCCCGTAGGGTGCGAGGAAGTTCGCGCCCAGCGCCATGAGGTAGAATCCCACGACGACGATCCCGCCGGCAACGGCGGCCCGGCTCCGCAGGAACCGCCGCCAGACCAACTGGCGCCGCGTGAGCCCATACAGTCTCGCGTCGAGGCGGCGCGGCGCCGAGGGGGCGCGCCCGCCGGCGAGCGCGGCGCCGGGCCCCGGCGTGGGGGAGGGCGGCTCGTTGACGACGCTCATGGCTTCACCGATACCGGATCCTCGGATCGATCCAGGCCAGCGCCACGTCCGCGAGCAGGTTGCCGATCATCAGCATGAGCGCCAGGAACAGGAGGAACGTCCCCGCCAGGTACATATCCTGGCTCGTCAGCGCGCGGATGAACATGGGTCCGGTGGTCGGGAGCGAGAGGACGATCCCGAGAATCGTCGCGCCGGAGATCAGCTGGGGCAGCTGCATCCCCATCACGCTGACGAGGGGGTTGATGGCCACTTTCACGGCGTGCTTGTGGATCACGACCCGCTCGCCGAGGCCCTTGGCCCGCGCGGTCCGCACGAACGGCTGCCCGATCACCTCGAGCATGCTGCCGCGCAGGATCCGGACGAGTTGGGTCATGCCCCCGAGACTCAGGATGAGCGCCGGCCAGAACAGATGGCTCGAGAGGTCGAGCGCCTTCGCCGCCGACCAGGGGGCGTCGGCCAGCCGGGGCGAGGCGAGCCCGGTCACCGAGACCCCGAAGACGAAAATCCCGATGAACAGGTAGATCAGGCCGAGGAGGAAGTCGGGGACCGACAACCCCAGAAACGCCAGCGCCGTGAGCGTGTTGTCCGTGCCCGAGTACTGGTGCGTGGCCGAGTAGATCCCCACGGGGACGGCGATGAGCCACATCAGCACCAGCGAGAGCACCGACAGCAGCACGGTCAGCCCGAGCCGGGCCGCGATCAACTCCCGCACCGGCCGCTTCCACTCGAACGAGTACCCGAAGTCGCCCCGGGGGAAGCCCGCGATCCACTTGACGTATCGGACGTACTTGGGCTGATCGAGCCCGTACTGGTGGCGCAGGTTGTCCATCGCCGCCTTGTCCGCCCCGGAGCCCGAGCTCGCGGCCAGCGCCTGAAGGGATGTCAGGAAGTCGCCCGGCGGGAGCTGGATGATGATGAAGCAGGCGATCGACACGAAGAACAGCGTGGGGATCATCGCCAGCAGGCGGCGGACGATGAACGCGATCATGCGGGCTCCCCCCTCGCCGGCGCGCCCGCTACGCCTTCTTGAAGAAGAACTGGACCGTATCGAGGTTGCCCGGCGACATGATGATCCAGTCCTGGGTGTAGTGTTCCGGGACGTTGCGGAAGTTGGTCTTCACGATCAGCGGCACCGGCACCAGGCCGACCGTGCAGATCGTCGTGCATTCCTCCACCGCCATCTGGACGAGGCGCTTCCCGATCGCGACCTGCTTCGCGCGGTCGACGGTCGCCTTGAACTGGTCGAACATCGTCTGCATCTCGGCCAGCGCCCCCACCGGCTTCTCGCCCTGCCGGCCTTTGGTTTTGTAGTAGGTGCCGAACGCCGGCGCCATCCAGGACCGCTCGTCGAAGGGAAAGATGTAGATGGGGTCCACGAACGGCGCGATCCCCCGATCGCCGTTCCAGGTCGCGATCTGCACCGCGTTGCCGGTGGCCCGCGGCCAGTAGAGGTCGCGGGACATCGTCTTCACCGCCGTTTTGACCCCGACCGCCGACCAGTCGGAGGCGGCGAGCTGGATGGCGTCCAGATCGGCGCTGCCGCCCGTCAGCCACGTCTCGATCGTGACCTCGAGCGGCCGGCCGTCCGGCCGCAGGCGTGTCTTGCCGTCCGGGCCCATCTTCAAGCCGGCGGCATCCAGATGCTCCGCGGCCTTCTTCGGATCGTACTCCTGGTACATCTGCGCGACCGCCGGCACGAAATAGGCGGAGTCGGGCACGACCGTCGGAGCGTTGATCTGTCCCTGATCCAGGTAGGCGACGGAATTGATCTTGGCGCGGTCGATGGCGACCGAGAGCGCGATCCGGAAGTTTTTGTCCTGGAAGATCTTCCGCAGCACCGGATCGCCGTCGTAGCTCTGGTTCGGCCAGAAGAAGAGCTGGCTGCCCGACGCGGAGAGCCATCGGATCACCCGGTAATCGCAGTCCTTGGCTTTGGACGCGAACAGGGGGAACTTCTTGAGATCCATGTTGCGGTACTGCATGTCGACCTGGCAGGACAGCGCCTGCGCCGCCACCGCCTCGTTGTTCTCGACCAGGGTGAGCTCGAGGCGATCGATGTAGGGCAGTTGGCGCCCCTCCGGATCCACTTTCCAGTAGTAGGGGTTGCGGGCGGCGATCAGCTTCGCGTCCCCGGGGCGGTACACCGAGACCGGCCACGGCGTCATCGCCGGGCGCTCGGGGTTCAGGTCGTCGGCCTTCTCATTGAAGAGCCGGTAGTCCTTGATGGCCGTGGTGTACTTCGGGTGGAACGGCTTGAGGTAGTGGGCGGGGGCGAAGAAGCCGAAGCGCTCGAAGTTGAGCGGCCACTGGTTGCCGTGAAAGGCCAGTTCCTGCAGGACCAGGCCGTTCGGCCCGGCAAACTTGAGCCGGATGGTCACGTCGTCCACTTTCTCCAGCGTCATCGGCGTGTCGTTGACGACCCATTCGGAATGGGGGGCCGCCGTCAACTCCTTGTTGGTCTCGATGTCCTCCCACCAGAAAATGATGTCGTCCACCGTCCACGGATGGCCGTCGGACCACCGTAACCCCTTCCGGAAGAACAGCGTCAGGGTCTTGCCTCCGTCGCTGAACTGCCATCGCTTGGCCAATCCGGGCTGGATCGGCCCATGGGGATCCCGCGGCCAGCGGAGGACCGGGTCGTAGTTCTCGCGCCCGTAGGCGTGAAAGTCGGCGGGCCCCTTCCAGACCATCCGCCAGGTGCCGCCGTACTGGCCGATCTCCTCGAATGGCTTCACCACCAGGATGTCGTCCGGCGCGGGCAGTCGCTCGGCGAGCGGGGGCAGCTTCCCCTGCCTGACCAGATCGGCCAGCAGGGGGGCCTCCGCGTATGCGGCGGGCGCAGCGGCGCGCGCCAGGGGGATCCGGCCCACCGGGAAATAGACCGCCGAGGCCGCGCCCGCGGTCGCGATGGCCGACCGGCGGAAAAACTCTCGGCGCGCGATGCGCGTGCTGTCCATCATCTCTCTCCCCTCCTCGTGCTACCAGCGCGGCTTGATGGGCAGCCAGCCCGGCTCGCGTTTGATCATCTCGGCCGTGTCGTCGCGCTGGCGAACCACGCCGCGCTGATACGCGTCGTGGTATTCCGCGACCTGCTCGTCGTCCAGCTCCACCCCCAGCCCCGGACCGGCCGGGACGGCCAGGGTCCCGCCGTCGAACCTGAAGGGCCCGCCGGCGAGGATGTCCTTGGTCAGCCAGGGATAGTGCGTGTCGGAGGCGACCACCATGGTCGGGACGACGCTGGCCAGATGGATCATGGCGGCCATGGAGATGCCGAGATGGCTGTTCGAATGCATGCCGATCCCCAGGTGGAAGGTGGCGCAGATCCGCCCGAGGTCCTGGCAGGCTCGCAGCCCGCCCCAGGCATGGTGGTCGGAGAGGATGACATCGACCGCGCGGGCCTCCACCGCGGGGGCGATGTCCTCCCAGCGCGTGACGCACATGTTGGTGGCCAGGGGCATCGTGATGCGCTCCCGCACCCGGGCCATGCCGGCGATCCCGTCGGTGGGATCCTCGAGGTACTCCAGCCAGACGCCCGATCGCTCGAGTTCGTAGGCCACCCGGAGGCTCGTCTCCACCGACCACACCGCGTTGGGGTCCAGGCGCAGGGCGACGCGTGGACCGAATCGGCGCCGCAGCGCCATCATGGTCTCCACTTCCTGGAGCGGCGGCAGCACGCCTCCTTTCACTTTCAGCGTCGCGAACCCGAAGCGCTCCACGAACTGGTCCGCCAGCCCGACCATCTGGTCGGGCGAGGCCACCATTCCCCAGCCGTCCTCGCCCGCGTGCTTGAAGAAGAGGTAGGCGCTGAACGCGACCCGGTCGCGCACCGGGCCGCCGAGCAGATCGCACACCCGGCTGCCGGTTGCCCGCCCGATCAGGTCGAGACAGGCGACTTCGATCGCCCCGGAGAGCGCGGGCGCGCCGAGGCGCAAGGCAAATCGCTGGACATCCGACGGCCGCTGCCCCACGATCACCTCGCGCGCGCGGTCCAGCTCCAGGGGGGACACGGCGTCGGGCCCGTACGTCTCGCTCAGGCCCGTGAGGCCCTCGTCGGTGCGCAGGCGCAGAATGGTCCGGAGAAAATACGGGGCGTGGATGCCCCAGGAGTTTCTGAGCGGCGGGTCCGGCGCCGCGACGGGAATGGCCTCAAGGCCGGTGATCCGCACGAGCGCCCCCCTCCGTCACGAGCGGTTTCTCGCCAGGGACCCGGGCTCCTCCCCGCCGCGTTGCGCGGCAGGGATCGTCACCGCGCGGTCACGTACCGCTCCACCCACTCGATGACGCGGCGTGTGAAATCAAGCCGGTGGCTGGGACGGCCGGTCCCGAGAAAGAGGTGGCTCTCCCCCGGATACCGCACGAACTCCGCCGGCGTCTTGCCGGCGGCCACCAGCCCGGTGAACAGTTCCTCGCCCTGGCCGATAGGGCAGCGGTCATCGGCCTCGCCGTGGAGGATCAGCGTTGGCGTGGTGACGCGCTCCACGTAGCTGATCGGGGAGAAGCGGCGGTAGGTCTCGCGGTGCGTGGCGAGGCCGCCGTTCATCTCCCACGGGATGAACCACATGCCGATATCCGACGTCCCATGGAACGACTCCATGTTCACCACCGGGGCGCCCACCACCGCCGCCTTGAACCGGTCCGTGTGGGTGATCGTCCACGCGGCCATGAAGCCGCCGTAGGAGTATCCCGCGACCGCCAGGCGCGCCGGGTCGGCGGTCCCCTCCGCGACGAGCGCATCGACCGCGGCGAGCTGCTCGGGCAGGTCGCCCTCCCCCCACCGGCCCCGGATCCCGTGGGCGAAGGCCTTGCCGTACGAGCCGGATCCGGTCGGGTTGAGCGCCAGAACGGCCCACCCCCGGGAGGCCAGGACGTAGCGGTAGAACGAGCCGAGCGAAAACAGGTTGCCGTGATAACTCGCGGGGCCGCCGTGGATGTCGAGGAGAAGCGGCGCGGGGCCGCCCGCGGATGCCGGCGCGCGCGCCGCTCCCTGGGGCGCGCCCTGCGTTCCCGGCCCGGCCGGTCGGATCAGCCATCCATCGAGCGTGCCGCCATGGGGACTCCGGAAGGCGCGGCGCTCGACCCGCGGCAGCGCCAGCCGCGACAGCAGCGGCTCGTTCACGCGTGTCAGGCGCCGCTCGTCCGCGCCGTCCCACCCGCAGACGAACGCGTCGCTCGGAGTGCGCGGATCGGTCGCCACGAACGCGATCCGGCCCGCGGCCGGCGCGGCGCTTGCGCTGAGGACCTGGCGTTCCCCCGCCACCACGGGACGGACGGCGCCATCGGCGGCGCCGGCTCGGACGATGTGGATGTTTCCCGCGTCGGCGGCCACGTAGGTGAGCGTGGCGCCGTCCGGCGACCAGACCGGACCGGGGGTGACCGCCGGACGCGCCATCAACAC